>Ga0210403_10005384_pt1 | contig 10864 bp, 11 predicted proteins | sample IncBWC19MmetaG_FD_150863 | JGI IMG/M metagenome (GOLD analysis project Ga0210403, IMG submission 150863) | Forest soil microbial communities from Barre Woods Harvard Forest LTER site, Petersham, Massachusetts, United States - Inc-BW-C-19-M | ecosystem: Environmental > Terrestrial > Soil >... | reverse complement strand
GCCCGGGGCTGAACCCGGAGAGCCTCTCGCGTCTGTTCGAGCCATTCTACACGACCAAGCCCGAGGGCATGGGCATGGGCCTATCTATCTGCCGCTCGATCATCGAAGCCCACGGCGGACGGTTGTGGGCGATCCCGTGCGAACCGCAAGGTGCTCTCTTTCAGTTTACGATCCCCGCTGACTGAGCCGCTATCCGTGATCGATGTCGCCTATTGGCACAACCCGGACATGTCGCGGTGGTCCGACGACGTCTGCTGTTGGGGGTAGAACGGACATGCCGTTCAAGCAGGCCGACTTCCGAGTTTGACCCATTAGCGGTCATAGACACTTCGCTGCTGTGGTCCGCTTGCCCGATGAATTTGGACGGATATTATCCGCTGGAGCCTATGGGCAACAAATATGAAGCGGCGCGAATTCATAACCGGTCTTAGCGGCGTAGCAATACTGTGGACGAGCGGGGCACGCGCACGGCAACCCAGACCGCTTGTCGGTTATGTCAGCAACGGGTCTGAAACGGCCTACGCCCTCTTTGCAGATGCCTTTCGGCAAGGATTGCGACAAGTCGGCTTTGTTGACGGGCAAAACGTGTCTATCCGATACGGATGGGGCGACAATAACGTTGCCAAGACCTCGGATATTGTTGCCCAACTGGTTCGTCTGCCGGTGGACCTCATCGTCGCGAGTGGCGGTGACCCGGCTGTGCGGCATGCCAAAGCCGCGACCAAAGACATCCCGATCGTAGCGACATGCGGCCCCGATCCGGTCGAGACCGGCCTCGTGGCAAGCATCAAGCAACCGGGAGGCAACCTCACATGCATCAGTGTTTTTTCAGTCCAGTTGGTCCCGAAAAGCTTGCAGCTTGCACGCGAAATTATCGGTAATTCCGGGGTCATCGCGTTTCTCCTCAATCCAAAGAACCCAAACGCGAAGATTAACTGGCAGGAAATGGAGGAGACGGCGACGGGATTGTCGCAGACCATCGTTCAGGTCAACGCATCCGACGCGATGGAGTGCGAAGCAGCGTTCGCCGGCCTCAGCGCTCAGTCTGCCAAGGCTCTTATCGTCATGGCCGACCCCTATTTCAACGGTATCGTGGAAAAGCTTGTGGCGCTGGCTCACCAATATGCCTTGCCCACGATCTTTCCCCGGCGGGAATTTGTCTCGGCAGGTGGATTGATGAGCTACGGATCGAACCTATCGGAAGCGTACCGCCAACTCGGCATCTACGCGGGACGCGTGCTGAAGGGCGACAAACCAGCCGACCTACCGGTCGTGCTTCCCACGCGGTTCGACTTGATCGTCAATCTCAAGACAGCGAAGTCCCTCAACATTGACTTGCCAACCAGTATTCTTTTGCGGGCCGACGAAATCGTGGAATGACGAATGTCCAATCGCGACTGATGCTGTCCCTGCGGCGGTCCTCGCAGCCGCCGACGAGATGATTGAATGATGTCGGCTTCTGGCCCAGGCCGTGTGAAAAGGCTCGCGGGTACAGCCTATTTGGGTAGCGTTTGACCCACTTCAGACGTTGGCCATCTCACGATATAGTTTGAGAGAAACCGCCGGAGGCGGAAGCGCGAGAGCGCCTTCGGCGAGAGCGGCTCGGAGGGTTTGCGTGGACACCAGGAGAGCCTACAAATCTTTTCGCTACAAAGCCAAGACCGCTTGGAGTTCCGCACGGCGGGGTACGCTTTCGGCGCTTGGAAAACCAAACATCGTCGTTGGCAGCCCGCCAGAGTTCAAAGGTCAGCCGGACATCTGGGCGCCCGAAGAGCTACTCGTGGGCTCGGTTAATACGTGCTTGATGCTGACTTTCCTCACGCTCGCCCAAGCGAAAGGCCTGGTTCCGCTGGGATATCAAAGCGAGGCCGAAGGCCTGCTCGAAAACATCGAAGGCCAGTACCGCATCACGGAAGTCACCGTTCGACCTCGTGTAACCCTTAATGGCACAGCTGAGCTTGGGCGCGCCCGCGAAATCATGGAGAGCGTTGAGGCACAGTGCTTCATCTCGAATTCGATAAAATCGAAGGTCACGCTCACTGCGGAGTTTGTCATAGCTCCCAGCCCAAAGTGAGAGGGACTAGAGTCGCCCGCATGAGTCTGGAAATGGCACTCAACGGACCAGCAGGCCCGGTCTCCCGATGTCCGTTGATGGGAGTAGACCGAAAGTACCGGGCGCGGCGTCAAACCGACGCGATGGACCCGGAGCGGACTCGCGGCTCAAAAGGCGGGCAACCCGCGCCAGAGACCTTGGGGACGATCACTCGGCACGGTCATCGCGGCGCGAACTTGTAGCGGAAGGTGCAGCTCGGTGCGCCTTGCATGATAGTCTGGTCGCGCGTGAGGCTGACCGCGCCGTTGCCCGCCGCGGCGACGTCGAAATCGGGTTCGCAGACCAGCAACGCGCCGAGATCGGGCTCGCCCAAAGTGCGAAAGAATTCCGCAAACCGGCACTGCGTGATGTCGACGTCGAACGCTTCCTTGTCATGGCGGCGTATCTCCGCCGTGACATGGGGCTCGCTGATTTCAGCCCACGCGGCCTGCAGGGCCGCCCATTTGCGGCGCGGGCCGCCTTCGATGCCATCGCCTATTGCGGCGAAGAGCTGCTTGGACCAGCCGCGCAAGGCTTGCTTGACGACTGCGTCGGCCTTCTCTCTCCCCAGTTCGGAGCGTAGCGCTCTTAGCACCGGCACCAGGACCTGGGCCTGGATACGCGTCTTGTCCAGCAGCGACAGCTTAGGATCAACCAGATAATCGTCGAATATGCTCATCTCTGCCTCCTCTTACAAAGCTGCATCTGTACCCGCCGAACGCCTCGGCAGCGGGCACCTTACGCTTGGGCCGGCGCGCGGAAAAACCAGCCTTTCTGGCGCTCTGGCGTAGAAAATCTATTGCAAGGCTGCGGCGTTTCGCTGCGATAATGGACCGGCCATGACCTATCTCTTGCCGCCCCTCAATCCGCTGCGCGCCTTCGAGGCCGCGGCACGCCATCTCAGCTTCAAGCTCGCCGCTCACGAGCTACATGTGACACCGGGTGCCGTTAGTCAGCAGGTCAAGACCTTGGAGGATCGTCTCGGCCTCCCCCTGTTCGATCGACTGCACAAGCAGCTCGTGCTGACACCCGCGGCGCAGGACTACGTCGTCGCGGTGCGCCACGCCCTCCGCTCCATTGCCGACGCGACCGCACGGCTGAGGCCTAACGGTGTCGCCACGGTCGTGACAGTCGGCGTCCATCCTCGTTTCGAGTTTGGCCGCGCGAGATTCGACCGCTTTCGCGCCGCTCATCCCGCGATCGGGCTACGAATCTTGCAGCCAGCGGGACTGCACGAACTGGTCGAGGGCAAGATCGAAGCACTGGTCTTGCGCAGCGTCGGGCATCAGCCTGGCTACCGCTGCGACCGCCTTGCCGCAGGCTCCGAAGTGGGCGATTGCCTCATCTGCCCGGAGGGCACCGCCGATTGCCCAGAGATTGCGAGCTTGCGCGCCTGGCTCCGCGCCGGCGCTCAACAAACGGGCGCTTCCCATGCATCACTACGTCTCGTCGACCGGACCGAATAACACGCTCGGCCGGCATCAGGGAAGTTGCGCAACTTCTCGTCGCCCGAGACTCGGCCCGTTCAGAGCTCCAAGCGGGCTTCTCCGCGCCGGCTGTACTGGCACACCCGAAGGTGTGTTTCGGCTAGCATCAAGCAATCGTCGGCTATTGGCACGAAATGGACCTGCCGCCGCGAGTACGACATGTCCGCTGTCAGGCGACGAACGGACCTAACCTAAACGCGGCCCAAGGTCTCAGATTGACCCAGAGCGGTCATTTGTCCGCGTACAGAGTTCGCGCTCAGCGCGGAAGCGAAGGCAAGCATCTTTGCTAACCGACCCGGTTGGGTTTATGGTTGTCTCATGCCGCACGAACATGAGCACGAGCACGGAGGCTCCCACCTGTCGGATGTGGAACTTCGCGTGCGCGCGCTCGAAAGCGTTCTCTTGCAAAAGGGTTATATCGATCCCGCCGCTATCGATCTTCTAATCGAAAGTTACGAGAAGAAGATCGGCCCTCGCAATGGAGCCAGGGTTGTCGCGAAGGCGTGGGTGGATCAGGAATTCAAGCAAAGACTTCTCGCCGAGCCGGCACAAACGCTCGCTTCGCTTGGTTATGCCGGCATGCAAGGCGAGCACACGACCGTCGTGGAAAACACGCCCAAACTGCACAACATGGTCGTGTGTACGCTGTGCTCCTGCTATCCGTGGCCGGTGCTCGGGCTTCCGCCTGTCTGGTACAAGTCGGGACCCTACCGCTCGCGCGCCGTCATGGACCCCAGAGGCGTGCTTTGTGACTTTGGGGTCGAACTTCCGGACGACACGGAAATTCGCGTGTGGGACTCAACCGCCGAGATGCGATACTTGGTCCTTCCCATGCGACCGCTCGGCACAGAAGCTTGGAGCGAGGAACGACTTGCCTCACTCGTGACGCGGGATTGCATGATTGGGACCGGCTTGCCGCAGATAACCGAAGGGACGGCACCATGAATGGCGCGCACGACCTTGGCGGAGTTCATGGCTTTGGCCCCGTGGTCTCGGAAGCTAACGAACCGACCTTTCATGCCGATTGGGAAGGTCGCGTGTTTGCGCTCACCCTCGCGGCAGGCAGGGCCGGCCAATGGAACATCGACATGGGGCGCTTCGCGCGCGAGAATCGGCCGCCTGCGGATTACTATGCAAAGAGCTATTACGAAATCTGGCTCGCCGGACTCGAGGCGATGCTTGCCGAACGCGACCTCGTGTCCGCGAATGAGATCGATGTCGGCCGGCCACTGGGCGAGCCAAAAAAGGTTGCTGCTATCCTGCAGCACGGGAGTGTGGCAGCCGCCCTGCATAGCGGCCGGCCAACCGAACGTCCGGCAAGCGTTCCCGCACGCTTTCGTATCGGTGACCGAGTTCGGGCAAAGAACATTCATCCGACAACGCACACACGATTGCCCCGGTACGTGCGAGGCCGCCCCGGTACAATCGAGCGGCTATGTGGCTATCATGTTTTCCCGGACACGAACGCGCTTGGGCAAGGGGAGAATCCGCAATGGCTGTATACCGTGCGGTTTGACGCGCGCGATCTTTGGGGCCCCGAAGCAGATCAAATGCTTAAGGTATCGGTGGACGCATGGGAGCCTTATCTCGAAATTGCCGATCCTTGATAGCCCATTGTGCGCGTCTTGCGTTCGTGCCGTCATGATCCGGTCCGGCTTTTAGAAGCGTTTTTCGTCGCACCCGACCTGAGGAGACGGCCATTAGAAACTGCCGATTGGAGTGGGCGCGCTTTCGCGCAAGGTCTTTCGAGAAACGATCGCCTGCAGTTTGTAGCCTCGCGCCTAGGGCAGATTGAGCATGAACCCCATCAGCACACCGCCGATGTTGACCCGAGACGACGCTCTATACTCAAAATCCGAAGCGTGCTATCGTAACAATACGTCAGAGGTGTTCCTGATCGAGGAGCCCAATGATTACCAATAAACTCCAGCTCAGTTCACCCGATGATGTCGGGAGCGGTATGCCCCGTCCTCCGCAAGTCCAGTCGGGCATTCGCCGCCGTGAGCTAATGCTGACCACGGCTACGGCATTGTTATTTTCCACCCACTCCGTCTTGGCAGGCGTTGTCCAAGACAGCTTGCCATGGGAGCAAAATGCGGGCGCTCCACCCACCGAAGTGAAACCCGGGCCATGGACGTACTTCACTGCGGAAGAGGGCGCTGCTGTCGAGGCGCTCGTCGACCGATTGATCCCACCGGACCCGCAGACGCCGGGAGGCAAGGATGCGGGCTGCGCGGTCTTCATTGACCGACAACTTGCGAGCCCGTATGGCACCGCCGAAGAACTATATATGCGCGGGCCCTTTGCTGACGGAACGCCACAACAGGGCAATCAGTCTCCATTAACCCCGGCGGTACGGTATCGGGAGGCGCTGGCTGCGCTCGAAAAGTATTGCCGCGCCACGTACGCGGGAAAGTCCTTCACGCAGATTCCTGACAATGAGAAGGACAAATTGCTTTCAGGGCTGGAAAGGGGCCAGATGCATCTGGAAGGCACAAGTGGCCGGGCGTTCTTCGAGCTACTGCTGCAGAACACGCAGGAAGGATTTTTCGCGGACCCTGTATACGGTGGCAACCGCAACATGGTCGGCTGGAAGATGATCGGATATCCCGGCGCGCGCTACGACTACCGGGACTGGGTCGACCGGCATAACGAACGCTATCCCCTGCCTCCGGTTGGCATCGGTGGCCGACCAGAATGGGTTCGGAAAGCAGATTGAACTTCGTAACAAAGGGCCAATACTTGGTGACAAGGGGCCGATAATGGCACGCAAGCTGCCAGCAACCGACGTCCTGATTGTGGGCCTGGGATGGACCGGTTCGATCCTGGCACACGAACTAGCTCGAAGCGGGCTGAATATAGTGGCGATTGAGCGTGGTCCCTGGCGCGACACGGCCACCGATTTCCCGCCCGCGTATGCCCAAGACGAGTTGCGCTACCACATCCGCCACGACCTGTTCCTTCGACCCGCACAGCTAACGATGACGTTCCGCAATAGCGCCAGCGAGACGGCCCTGCCGATCCGCAGCTGGGGGTCCTTCATGCCGCCGAATGGCGTCGGCGGCGGGGGCGTACACTGGAACGCGGAGACTTGGCGCTTTCTGCCGAGCGATTTCCAGATGAAAACGCATCTCACCGAGCGCTACGGCGAAAAATTCCTGCCCGGGGACATGACGATCCAGGACTGGGGCATCACCTATGACGAACTGGAGCCTTACTACGACAAGTTCGAGTATCTCTGCGGCACATCGGGCAAGGCTGGCAACATCAAGGGCCAGATACAGACGGGCGGCAATCCCTTCGAGGGTGCCCGCGCACGGGAGTATCCGACACCACCGCAGATGCAGCCCTACGGACCTACGCTATTCGCGCAGGCAGCCAAAGAGAGCGGCTATAAGCCATTCCCGCAGCCATCCGGAAATCTGTCACAGGCATACACGAACCCGCTCGGAGTGACTCTCGGGCCTTGTACTTATTGCGGGTTTTGCGAATGGTTCGGTTGTGGCAACTACTCGAAAGCCAGCCCGCAGACCACGATCCTGCCAGCACTCGTCCGCCAACCCAACTTCGAGGCACGCACTCAGTGTGAGGTGTTGAAGATCAACCTCGATGCTTCAGGAAAACGCGCCACCGGCGTCACCTATGTCGATACCAGTGGCAATGAATGGGAGCAGCCGGCCGACCTCGTGCTCCTCTGCGCCTTCCAGCTGTTCAACGTGCATCTTCTTCTGATTTCCGGAATCGGCAAGCCATACGATCCGCGCGCCAACGAGGGCGTGATCGGTCGCAATTATTCCTATCAGGTCACATCGAGTGTGGACGCCTTTTTCGACGACAAGATCTTCAACCCGTTTATCGCCTCGGGCTCTATCGGGATGTGCATCGATGAGTTCAACGGCGACAATTTCGATCACGGGCCGCATGGCTTCGTTGGTGGCGGCTACATGGGCGCGGTGCAGACCAACGGCCGACCGCTCCAGACCACAAGGACACCGAAGGGAACTCCGCGATGGGGTCTTGAGTGGAAGGAGGCGGTGGCGAAGAACTATTTAAGCAATTACGAGGCGGTCACCCATGGCGGTTGCTGCAGTTACCGTGACGTCTACTGTGACCTCGATCCAACTTACACCGACCGGTTTGGCCGCAAGCTCATGCGGATCACGTTCGATTTCCACGAGAATGAACTCAAGATGTCGCAATACCTGACGGACCGCCTGGCGGAGGTCGTCCAAAAGATGGGGCCGCGGCAGTTCGAGAAGAAGCCACGCAGGGGCCCCTATGACGTTACGGTGTATCAGACGACACATACCTGCGGCGGCGCAATCATGGGCGCTGATCCCAAGAGCAGCGCGTTAAATCGCTATCTGCAGAGCTGGGATGTATCCAACCTTTTCGTAATGGGGGCCACCGCCTTCCCGCAAAACGCCGGGTATAATCCCACTGATACTGTCGGCGCACTCGCCTATTGGGCGGCGGACGCGATCATAAAGCAGTACCTGAAGAGTCCTGGTCCACTCGTACAGACCTGACAGCCATTGCCGGCGAGGTATCGGCATGAAAATGCGTAATCTGATGGCTCTGGCGCTTGCAGCCTGCACGACCAGCGCAATCGCTGCGTGGGCTGCGGAAGACAGCCAGGCGTTCGAGAAGATCGAGCGCGGCCGCTACCTCGCGGTGCTGGGTGATTGTGTCGGCTGCCACACTGCGCCGGGCGGCAAGCCCTTTGCTGGCGGTGCTGCGCTAGAGACGCCATTCGGAGCGTTGATCGGTCCAAACATCACCCCGGATGTTGCGACCGGTGTCGGTGCCTGGTCGGAGGAGAATTTCCGTCGGGCCATGCATGAGGGCATCGGCAGAGATGGCGCGCGCCTCTATCCGGCAATGCCCTATCCCGCCTACACCAAGGTCACTCGCGACGATGTGTCGGCGATCTGGGCCTATCTGCGCTCCCTGGATCCGGTGCGCAACGAGGTTCAGCCAAACCAGTTGAGGTTTCCGTTCAACGTTCGCCGGCCGGCTACGTCCACCTGGGATTTGATCAATTTCCAGCCCGGTGTGTTTCAACCCAATCCAGCAAAGTCGGATGCGTGGAACCGCGGCGCCTATCTGGTCGAAGGTCTCGGTCATTGCGGAACCTGTCATACACCGAAGAACATCACCGGCGGCGACCGGGGCAGCGAAGCCCTGCAAGGGGCGCTGTTACAGGACTGGTACGCGCCCGACCTGACGGAAGATCCCCGTACCGGCATCGGCAGTTGGTCCATCGAAGAGATCGTCCGCTATCTCAAGACCGGTGCCAACTCTTACGATATTGCATCGGGGCCGATGGCCGAAGCTGTCTCGAACTCGACCTCTAAAATGACCGATGCCGATCTTATGGCGATCGCGACCTATTTGAAAGACCGCGCGCCTCGGAGCGGAAGGGCAGTCACCACGCTGGCCGCCGCCAATCCGCGCATGGTCGCAGGCCAAGCAATATACGAAGACCGGTGCGCGGCATGCCACAGTCACAGTGGTGCGGGCGTTCCGAACCTGTTCCCGCGGCTGGCGAGCGCACCCTTGGTCCAGTCCGCTGATCCCACATCCCTGATCCGAGTCGTTCTGATCGGTAGTCGCGCCGTTGCCACTTCAGCTGCGCCGACCGCGCCCGCCATGCCCGCCTTCGGTTGGAATCTCAATGACACCGAGGTTGCGGACGTCCTCACATATGTGCGCAATACGTGGGGAAATGCTGCATCGGCAGTCCAGCCCGAGGATGTCACTAAGCTGCGCGAGCGACTCAGCAGTAGGTGATCTGCTCACGGCGATTCCCAGTTGGAGCGCAGAAGCGATGGATCCCGGGGGCTCACTGCGGTGCCCGGCGGATGCTGTTTGCTCGTTGAGGGATTGAGCGAGTCCGTTTCGCTTCTGGCCCATACCGACCAAGTCCCACGCTCGTTTAAATGTCGGCTGTCAGGGTTAGACCGGACCTCGCTTCGGCGCGGGCAAATCGACGCAGATGACCCTGAGCTGACTTGGACGGCGTGTACGGCGGCGACCAGCCGCGACCGCGCTTCCCATATCTCCATTCCTACAACTACCCCCGTGGGTGGAGTGCCACAATCTGCGTATGACAACTTCATGACGCACCGAATGCCGCAAATGCTGGCTGATCCTCGTATTAGACATGGGTAAGGGAGAAGATCGATGCTATGCCACGCCCGTGGCGAAGAGCACCGTTGGCTGCGCCAGCAGTTGCCCGCAGCAACTGCATCGATACGGCGAGTTGCACTTTGCCCTCTCCCTTACGGACCGCGCCATCAAAGCTGCGATCCTCCCTTACACTGAGCCGTTGTACCAAGAGGACTCAACATTGAGCCAACGCACCGTTGGAATGCCCGAATTTAATGAACTGATGGATATGGCGCGGTTGCTAGTGAACTTATGGGAAGCCGCACAACGGCTGCCTGAAGGATCAGAGCGGCGGGATGCACTAAGACAGATCAGTGGCTTCCAGAGCCGGGTGGCGGCATTAGTTACACGCACTTTCTAGGTGCTATTTGTCGTGCGGGGAACTTGAACAGCAGCTGCGGCTTCCGCGTTTTTCCAGCTCATTTCTCGCTCAGATCGCGGAGCTTTGCGCATGGTCATCCCCGGCCGCGCCTGCCAGTGCGTTCAGCGGGAATTTGAGATAGCGAGTGCCGTTCGCTTCGGGATCAGGCAAGCGACCGCCGGCGATATTCACCTGCAACGCATGCAAGAAGAGCTTTGGTATCGGCAGCATCTTGTCGCGGGCGTTGCGCAGAGCTACGAACTCAGCCTCGTTCTTGTTGGCAAAATGCGGGTTCAATCGCTTCTGTTCCGCCACGGTGCTCTCCCAGCGCGCCTCGCGACCTCCGGGCCGATAATCGTGTCCCGTGAAGAGGCGTGTTTCATCCGGAAGGCTCAGAATTCTTTGAATGGATTTCCACAAAACGGACGCGTTCCCACCAGGAAAATCCGCTCGCGCCGTGCCCGAATCCGGCATGAAGAGGGTGTCGTGGATGAATGCAGCGTCGCCGATGACATAGGTAACCGACGCCAGTGTATGACCTGGCGAAAAGATCACTTCGGCATCCAGTTGGCCGATGCGGAACCGCTCGCCATCTTTGAAGAGCCGGTTCCATTGCGACCCGTCAGCTGGAAAGGCCGGCCAATTGTAGATTCGTTTCCAGAGCGCCTGAACGCGGACGACATGCGCGCCGATGCCAGCCGGCGCCCCGGTCTTTTCAGAAAGATACCTTGCCGCCGAAAGGTGGTCGGCATG
>Ga0210403_10005383_pt1 | contig 10866 bp, 10 predicted proteins | sample IncBWC19MmetaG_FD_150863 | JGI IMG/M metagenome (GOLD analysis project Ga0210403, IMG submission 150863) | Forest soil microbial communities from Barre Woods Harvard Forest LTER site, Petersham, Massachusetts, United States - Inc-BW-C-19-M | ecosystem: Environmental > Terrestrial > Soil >... | reverse complement strand
AGCGGCAGCGATTCAGCGCAGTTCGAAGTTTGCACACGGTGTGAACGTCGAATATGTCGTGGTTGATGGAAAGCACGATGTGAGGGCGCGCTTTTTCGAGCGTGGTGCGGGAGAAACACGGTCATCCGGAACAGGTTCGTGCGCGTCGGCAAGCGCTGCGATAGCGACGGGCGAGGCGGAGTCGCCGGTTCGAGTGCACGCTCCCGGCGGAATCCAGACGGTGCGCGAAGAAGGGAATGAAATATTTCTCCGGGGGCCGGCGCGGCTGGTATGCCGCGGGGAATTCTTTCTCACCTAGTTTTTTTGCGTTGCGCGGCATTCTTTGAAACGGTTTCGGACTGCATGTCTTCCTTCACATTGCCGCGCGTAAAGCCGCACGCTCTCCAGGCTGGCGATACTGTGGGCATCGTCGCGCCTGCAAGCAATGTGAAGCGCAGCGAACTGGAAGCGGGTTGCGAAGGCTTGCGCCGCGCAGGCTACAGGCCGTTCTATTTCGATTCCATCTTCGAGCAAGACCTCTATTTTGCCGGATCGGTCCAGCGGCGGGCTCGCGAACTGGGAGATATGTTTCAGCGCGATGACGTGCGCGCGATTCTTTGTGCTCGCGGAGGATATGGGTCGAACTATCTGCTGGAAGTTCTGGACTTGGAAAAAATCAAAGCTCACCCGAAGATCTTTGTTGGATACAGTGACCTGACTTCGCTGCTCACCTATTTTACGGACACCGCAGGCTTGGTGACATTTCATGGGCCGATGGCGGCAAAAGACTGGGCGCATGCTGACGGCGTAGATATGGCTTCGTGGACAGCTGCTGTTACGAATACGAGCGCATGGGAGCTTGTACTGGGTACGGGGTCTGGAGCAAGAGGATTGGTCGACGGCTCAGCGGAGGGGATTCTTTACGGCGGCTGCCTTTCGATACTGGTAGCTTCGCTTGGAACGTCATTTGAGATTCGAACGGAAGGCACTATCCTTCTTCTCGAGGATGTGGCCGCCAAGCCGTTCCAGATCGATCGCATGCTGATGCAGTTGAAACTCTCCGGCAAATTGAATGGTGTTCGAGGAATTATCTTTGGGGAGATGCGCGATTGCGTGCAGAGCGCCGCACAGCAATACTCGCTGGAAGAAGTGGTGACGAGGATTGTTGGCGGCCTGGGAGTGCCGGTGGCGTATGGTGTGCGCTCCGGCCACGTAACGGCGCGGAACATCACTCTGCCGTTCGGGGTAAAGGCTGCACTCGCAGTGCGCGGCACCGAGGTGAGCTTGAAGATCTTGGAAGGGGCGATATCTTCGCAAATAGAGGCCTCGGCAGGGCGCGAAACGCACAAAGTATGAATCAAAAAAAACACATTCATCTCATTGGCATCTGCGGTACTGCGATGGCATCGCTCGCAGGAATGCTGAAACAGCGCGGCTTTCGGGTGACCGGTTCCGATGCTGCAGCCTATCCTCCGATGTCCGATTTTCTTGCGGAACTGGGAATTCCGGTCGCACAGCCCTTTGACGCGAAGAACCTGGATCCCCAGCCCGATCTGGTCGTCGTGGGCAACGCGATCTCGCGCGGGAACTCCGAACTTGAAGAATTGCTCGACAAGCGCATTCTGTTCTGCTCGCTGCCGCAATTGCTGCACGAGGAATTTCTACGCGGGAAAGAGGTGTTGGTCGTGGCCGGAACCCACGGAAAAACGACAACTACTTCTATGCTGGCTTGGATATTTCATACGGCGGGGATGCAGCCCTCGTTCCTGATCGGAGGCATCGCGGAAAATTTCGGCTCCAGCTTTCATCTCGGTCAGGGCAAACACTTCATCCTGGAAGGTGACGAATACGACACGGCATTTTTCGACAAGGGACCAAAGTTCCTGCACTACTTTCCGGATGCGGTAATTCTGACCTCGGTAGAATTCGATCACGCTGATATTTACGATAATTTAGGTGCGGTGGAAACGGCGTTCAAGCGGCTGGTAAATCTGATTCCACGGCGAGGACGAATGATTGCTTTCGACGGTGTCGCGGATGTGGCATCTGAAAGTCCGAGCCTGGAGCGCTGCCTGCAGAAGGCATTCTGCCCAGTTGAGCGCTACGGCGTTGGTGGGCGTTCTGCGTGGCAAATCTCGAACATCAAATTCGAAGCTGATCGAACCTTTTGGTCGGTGCAGCACTACGGCAGGGAGTGGGCTGATTTTCAGTTCGGGTTGGCGGGCGAGTACAACGTTTGGAATGCGACCGCAGCCGCCGCACTTGCAGCAGATTACGGCGTTTCGAAAGAGGAGATCGCGGCAGCGCTGAAGACATTCAAGAGCGTGAAGCGCAGGCTGGAAATTAAGGCGCAGGTGAACGGTATCACCATCATCGACGATTTCGCACACCATCCTACGGCGATTGCTGGCACGCTGAAGGCATTGCGTGGGCGTTATCCGGGAGCACGGCTTTGGGCGGTTCTTGAGCCGCGTTCGAATACGTTGCGCCGGCGCGTATTGCAAGGCGACCTGGCTCGAAGCCTGGCCCTGGCCGATGAGATTGTCGTGGCCGGCGTCTTCCGCTCCGAGACGATTCCTGCCGACGAGAGACTGGAACTGCCAGAACTCGCCGCAGAGATTCAGAAGCACGGGCGTCGCGCACGGCTGGTGGCCGATGCTGATGCGATAGTCCAGACCATTGCTCCGGAGATTCGCGCTGGAGACGTGGTCGCGATTCTTTCAAATGGTGGCTTTGGCGGGATCTACGAAAAATTACCCGCCCGACTACGGACGCTCGGCGCGACGCCGCACAATTCAGTGAACGCGGCGGGGAAGCGATGAAAGAGCGATGAAGGGTTCCATTCTTGCAGCATCGTCAACCGGCAAGATGCTTCGCCTGGCGCTGCTTCAACTCCTGTGCCTTGCTCCGACTCTTTCGTTCGCAACCACTACGTACACGATTTCTCTATCCGACCTGAACCAGCACTTGGCAGAGGTGCAGATTTTGCTTCCCGCGGGGGCGGCCCAGCGGGAGCTGCAGCTACCTGTGTGGAATGCTCTCTATCAAATCCGTGACTTTGCACAGTATGTGAATTGGGTGCGCGCTAAAGACCGTGCTGGACAGACCATTTCCATACAGCAGAAGGATAAGAGTCGCTGGCAAATCGCCGGAGCGCAAGACGGCGTCATCGTCGAATACCAGATCTTCCTGGATTCTGCCGGTCCATTCGGAGCACAGGTTAACTCGCACCATGCCTTTTTGAATCTTGCGCAAGTCTTGATGTATCCCGTGGAGGCGCGCAATGGGCCGATGGTCGTACATTTCAATCGGCTGCCGCAGGGTTGGCAAGTCGCGACTCCGCTCGCCGCAATGCCTGACGGCGGTTTCGGCGCGGAGAGCTACGACCGGATGGTGGATTCGCCCGTGGAGATCGGACTCTTTCGAGAATCTGATTTCGATGAAGGTGGCGGGCACTATCGTGTGATTGTCGACGCCGAGTCCGGCGACTACGACATGGAAAGGATTTCCACCATGCTCCGAAAGATCGTCGCGGCCGCGACCACCTGGATGAACGATCGCCCTTTCGACACATACATGTTTCTCTACCATTTCCCGCACGGTCCAGCTGGTGGCGGGATGGAGCATGCCTTCTCCACTGCGATCTCCGTGAACTCCGAAGTCCTGTCACGGGCTCCCGATGCGCTTGCTTCGGTGACCGCGCACGAGTTTTTTCATCTTTGGAACGTGAAACGAATTCGTCCCCAGGCGCTCGAGCCTGTCGATTACACAAAAGAGAATTACACTCGCGCGCTCTGGTTCAGCGAAGGCTGCACGAGCGCGGCAGCTGACACGATTCAATTGCGCGGTGGACTGCTCGATGAGCGTCATTTTGAAGATCAGTTAGCAGCCGAAATCGGCGAACTGGAACGCCGCCCGGCGCACCTGACGCAGTCGGCCGAGGAATCGAGTTTGGACGCTTGGCTCGAGGGCGATGCTTACTACCGGCGTCCGGAGCGCAGTATTTCTTACTACAACAAGGGGGAATTGCTCGGCATCCTGCTTGACCTAGCGATACGCGAGGCCAGCCACGATCAGGCCTCCCTGCGCGACGTTTTTCAGTGGATGAATCAGAATTACGCTCAGAAGGGCCGCTTCTTTCCCGACTCTGCCGGAGTGCGCGAAGCGGCGGAGGCAGTGAGCCACGCTGACCTTGAATGGTTCTTCACGAAGTATGTGGCAGGCGTTGAAGAGATTCCCTGGAACGATTTTTTCCGATCTGTAGGTTTGCGGCTCGTTGCGAGCAAGACTACAACCCTCGACGCTGGATTTGTGGCTTCTCGAAATTTTGACGGCCCGATGACTGTGCAAGCGGTTACTGCGGGGAGCGAGGCCGAACGTGCCGGCCTGCAGGCGGGAGACACCATTGTGGAAGTCAACGGGAAGGCGGTGAGCGAAGAGCTTTCCGAGATCTTGAGCGCAGTCAGTCCGGGGGAGGCCATTACTGCCAAGATCCGGCCGCGACGCGGGGCCGAACGCGAGCTGAAGTGGAAGATCGGAAGCCGGGAAGAAATTTCTTATGAGCTGCAGGATCTGGAAAAAGTTTCGGTTGAGCAACACACTCGCCGTGCGGCGTGGCTGAAGGGCGAGGCACGGACTTCCAAATCGCAATTACACTGAACCGCCAAGCACTATAGTGCTGACAGACGCACCGACATGATACGCACCATTGCGATGCTGGCTTTCTGGGCGCTGGCCGCCCCTGTGGCGGCGGGAATTGGATTTCCCTGGTCGTTTATCCGGGGAAACGTCGATTTCCTGTATCGCATGTTCATGTTTGGGGCTTGGAACGGGGTTCGGCTCACCGGAGTACGCGTGGAAACGGTTGGCCTCGACAAACTTGACCCGGCGCGTACCTATATTTTCATGTCGAATCATGTTTCGAACCTCGACCCGCCGATTACCATTCCGCTGATTCCCCGTCGCACGTCCGTAATGGTGAAGAGAGAATTGTTCGGCTACCCGATTCTCGGGCGCGCCATGCGGATGGGATCACTCGTTCCAGTTGACCGCGGCAACCGCGATGCGGGCATCGAATCGGTCCGGGTGGCCAAGCAGGTTGTGCAGCAAGGCCTGAATATGACGATCTACGTGGAAGGGAAGCGCTCTTTCGATGGCAAGCTCCTTCCGTTTAAGAAAGGACCTTTTTATCTGGCCATGGAATGCGGAGTGCCAGTAGTTCCGGTCACGATTACGGGAACGCATTCCGTGATGCCAAAGGGCAGGTTCGCCATCATCCCCGGCCTTGTGACCGTAATCTTTCATTCTCCGATCGAGCCGCAGGATTTCGGCAGCCGCGACTGTTTGATGGAGAGAGTACGGGGAGTGATCGACAGCGGGCTGCCCCAGGAGTTCCGGCTGAGCTCATCAACCGCGATCAGCTAATCTGCTTCAAGACCTTCTGAGCTTCGGCACCCGGGTCTGCCGCTTGCGTGATGGGACGACCTACAACAATATGAGTGGCTCCGGCAGCGATCGCTTCGCTGGGAGTGACGACGCGCACCTGATCTCCGTGGCTGCTGCCGGCAAGGCGGACTCCAGGGGTCACGATCGCAAAACCGTCTCCTAGTTTGCTTCGTAAGGCAGCCGCCTCATGTGCCGAGGCCACGACCCCGCTGCATTGGTTGGAAAGGGCGAGCGAGGCAAGCCGTTGGACTTCTTCGAGAACGGTTCCTGCAAGGCCCACCCTCTCCAAATCATCTTCGCCCAGGCTGGTGAGCACCGTCACGGCCAGGACGATAGGAGCGGGGTTTACGGCTTGAGCGGCCTCGGCCGCGGCGCGCAGCATTTTGGCGCTTCCCATCGCATGCACGGTCAACATGCTCACGCCAAGCTGCCCGGCCTCGTGCACCGCCGCCGCGACGGTGTTTGGAATGTCGTGATATTTGAGATCTAGAAATACGCGTCTGCCAGAGGAGACCAGGTCTCGGACAATCCTTGGCCCTTCAGCTGTATACAGCTGCATTCCCACCTTATACGTGGAGCACGACTCCCCAACGGCGGTAACAATCCCCTGCGCCAACGCCGCTGTGGAGACGTCTAAGGCGACAATCAGTCTTTCCCGGGGATCGGCTTTGTGACGGTCCCCGAATCCGGAAGGAATGCGGTAGGGCAGAGCTGCCTGCATCCCTGAAGTGTAATTTGTTTCGGCCCAGTCCGGCTAGCGGAGTTCCACGGGCTGGTTGTAAGCCAACGTCTTGTAAACCGGCTGCCGCTGGGTATGGGGCTTGACTAGGTCCAAGCGGACCTTTTGCAACCCTCGGTTCTCGAAGTTAAGCGCCCGCGCAGCTCCGTAGGACAAGTCGATGATCCGTCCCTCGACTACGGGACCCCGGTCGTTTACCTTCACCACAACTTCTCGTCCGTTGCGCAGATTCGTCACCCTTACATAAGTGCCCAAGGGTAGGGTTGGGTGGGCAGCGGTCATATCGTACATATCATAGTCTTCGCCGCTGGCCGTAGGTTTTCCCACAAAATCCTCTCCGTACCAAGAGGCGGTTCCGATCTGATATGGATGATTCTTGCCGGATTGTCTACGGACTGCGGGCTGGTTCTGGGTTGGGCTAGTTTGAGCGGAACTGGCCTCCGAGTGTTTCGAGCTCTGAGCCGCTCCTAAACCGACGACCAATACGCCGATCATCAGTCCGTGAGCTATACGTCCTCGCATTCAGTTCTCCTCGCATCTCAAAAGTCGTTCTAGCTAGTGTTCTCTCCGTTAACGGTCTATAAATCGTAGGGCCCCACCGGGACCTTGTCAACCCGTAATTTCCCGGTCTATGATGACGGGCTAGTAATAGATATCTTACGTAACTTGTTGCTAATCATCATGAATCGCAAACATGTTGCACAAAACAATCAACTTAGATGTTTACTTAATAATAAATACAGAAGGTTCTCTAGGTCGAGAACATTTTACATCTCCAGTGCATTCAACGGCTTACGGCTAAGTTCTTTATAAGTTGTTTATTCTGTGCATTTTATGTACAAGGTTGCTAGGGCCACGAAAATTAATTTGGTTCAGGATCCCGATTCTTGCACGCCCTGGGCCATGCAGCGGACATGATTCCATGGCTGACAGACCTCCGGTAGTTCTCACGATAGCCGGCTTCGACCCCTCCTCCGGAGCGGGCGTGACAGCGGATATCAAAACGATCGCGGCTCACGGTTGCTACGGAGTCTCCTGCATAACAGCCATGACTGTGCAATCGACGGCCGGTGTCCGGCGGGTGGAAGCAGTCGAGCCCGCCCTGGTTACCGACGTGTTGGAGGAACTCGCGTCCGATATTGCCATTGCAGCCGTCCACATCGGTATGTTGGCCAACGGAAAGGTGGTTAAAGTGGTGGCGGAGTTTCTCGGTCAGCGGATCGGCAAAGCCAGGCTGCCGAACGTCGTCCTGGACCCAATTCTCAAGTCCTCCTCGGGAGCCAACTTGCTAGACGCCGCCGGCACCAAGGTGCTGGTCGAAAGACTGATTCCTCTTGTCGACGTAATTACTCCAAATATTGACGAAGCTGCGGTTCTTGCCGGCATGAAGGTGACTGACCTGGACGAAATGCGGGCTGCCGCCGGTAAGCTTCACGAGATGGGCTCAGCTGCTGTAGTGATTACCGGAGGACACCTTGATAAAGCCATTGACTTGTTGAGTTTTAAGACGAAGCGCGGAGTAGAACACGAAGTCTTCAAGGCAGAGAAGCAACGTTCCAATTCTACTCACGGCACTGGCTGCGCCTTTGCAACCGCCTTGGCGTGCCATCTAGCGCTCGAACGCGGACTCGCCGAAGCCGCCTTGTTGGCGAAGACATACGTGACTGCAGCAATTTCCGCCGGACATACCTTGGGGCACGGCAATGGTCCGGTTCATCATCTGTACCGCATGCATGAACAGCGTCGCGCGGCCGGATCGGGAAGCGAATCGTGAAGACTTTTGGTGGAGTTACTCGCGATTGGAGCCGGAAGGTTTCTTCAGGAGAATCCCGGCGACAAATGAGGCTGTGGCCGCCACCAACCACTGCAAGCGCCACATCTGAATCGCATCAAACTCCGCGAGGTTCGACGCCTTGTAGAAGAAGCTGACTCCGATAGCGCCGGCGACGCAACCCACGCCGATCAGGAAAGCAACCAGAGAGCCCGTGGGTAACCCAATGGCACGTTGAATCTGATGAAAATGCAAATATCGTAGCCAAACGGGGACCCTGACGTCGGGCCAGGATTCTGCGACGGCGGCAATGACAGCCTTGACCTCAGCAGCCCCTCGTGCCCATACACGAGCAACAACCGTGACATTCACCTCAAGTGGAACCGGCCTAGGACGACCCGCTCCGCAACTGTGGCAAAACTTCGCTCCGACCAGAAACTCCGTGCCGCAATCGATGCATGCAGCATTCGTGGGGAGGGCTCCAGACGGGAGACTCTTCACCAGTGGTGCCACAAGAGTCGGAGACTGCCAAAACTCTCGCTGGGTATCGTTGAATGCTTCCGCCATAGAATCAATAACAATTAACAATTGGGACGAGGGCTTAGCCTCACGAACGCAACTCAACAGCCAAAGCTCACGGAACTCAAGTTCTTTTCAATTCAAATACTTGCCTATCGATACCACTTTGCGGACCGCTACTTGAAGGCAATTCTTACCTTCATGTTTGCGTAAAAAAGATGCCTCGATCCAGCCGACCCCTTCGAACGAGCCTAGCAAAATTATAAGACTGAAATCTCAGATGCCCGGACGATTGCTCACGATATACGCATGACAGGTTTGGTTCCTCTCGTGCTGCGGAAAATATCAGTTAGACTAAGATTTCACTCAATCAGGATGCAGGACAGTCGGATATTCGGGAAACTTGTAGCTTACGGAATCGTGCTGTCCTGTCTTGTCGTCTGTCTGGCGACTCCCCTCGCTGCTCAGACGGCATACGCCTCTTCGCATTCGATAGTTGCCGCCCACGATCCGCTGACTGACGCCGCCTTCGAGCACTTTTACAACATGGATTATGATCGCTCGATTCCGGAATTCGAGAAAGTTCTGGAGCGGCAACCGAACGACCCATCGGCGGTTAATCACCTGCTCAGCGCGGTCTTGATGCGCGAGCTCTATCGCATGGGCGCGATGAATACTGGCGAATATGCGACCGACAGCTTTATTGGGCAGGCCCATCGACCCGCTGATCCCAAGGTGAAAGAACAACTCAAGCAATTGGTCGACCGCGCCGAAAGCCTCGAGGAACAGCAACTGAAGGCGGATCCCAACAACATCGATGCGATCTATGCTCGCGGCGTCACCCGCGCCCAGTTCACGTTGTACACCGCGCTGGTAGAGCGGGCCTGGCTTTCCTCGTTGCGGAACGCGGTAGGAGCGAGACGCGATCACGAGCGGGTGCTCGAACTGAACCCCAACTACGTGGATGCAAAGCTAGTAGTCGGCACTCACAACTATGTGATGGGTAGTCTTCCCTGGAGCGTGAAGGTTGCGGTGGCGCTGGTCGGATTGAGCGGGAGCAAAGAAAAAGGCTTCGAATATCTCCGGGAAGTTGCCCGCAGCAACGGAGAAAACAGCGTCGATGCCAAGGTCGTTCTTAGCCTCTTTCTGCGACGGGAGCATCGCTATGATGAGGCTCGTCCCATCATGGGCGAATTGGCAGCGCGCTATCCAAGGAATTACCTATTTCCCCTGGAGGAAGCCAATCTGCTGCGCGCCGGCGGTCACGCGCAAGAGGCAGTCGCCGCCTATCGCAGAGTCTGGCAAAATGGACGAGAAGGGAAGTTCGGCAATCTACATTATGAAATCGCAGCGTGGGGTCTGGGCGAATTATTGCGCAGCCAGAAAAACTATTCTGATGCCGCCGCCGCGTATGAATTGCTAAGCGAAGTTTCCGATGCTGATCCCGAGATACTGCAAAAAGCCAATCTGGCTGCAGGAGAGATGTACGATCTCTTGCAGAAGCGCGATTTGGCGGTCAAGAAATACCAGATCGTCTTGGCGGAAAACGGCAGCTCTCCTCTTGCGGAGCGGGCTCGAGATCACATGAAGGAAGCTTACCGGGAATAAGCGAAGACCCTCAGTGGTTCGGTGACTTTCCCGACTAACGGAACTTTTCGGGCTACAATTGCGTAATGTCTTGTAGAAGTCGATCGAGGGAAGCGCTATGTACTGCAACTATTGCGGCAAAGTGATTCAGGACGATGCGGCGGTCTGCGCTTATTGCGGCGTTCGCGTGGGGGCGTCCGTAGCTCGGAAGCGGCTGGTGCGGCCGCGCCAGGGGCGCAAGATTGCGGGCGTCTGCCTCGGCTGCGCCGAATATTTTGACATCGACGTCACGGCCGTACGCCTGGTATGGCTAATTGCCTCGTTTATGACCGGAATTGGTTTGCTGGCCTATCCGATTGCGTGGATTGTCATGCCGGAAGAGCCGTTGCTGCTGGCGGCGCCAATCGGCGCGCAGCGAGCGCCAACACTCTAAATGCGGCACGTCGCTAGTCACCAAATTAAAAGCGGCGATACAGAAATTGTCTATCGCGTTCTTGGCGATGGGCCACCCCTAATCCTGTTGCATCCTTTTCCAGTAGATTATGAATTTTGGCTGCCCGTGGCGGAGGCTCTGGAATCGCGCTACCGCGTCATCCTTCCCGATCTCAGAGGACACGGGGACTCCGGTGCGGGCGACGGTCCGGTTACGATGAACAAACTCGCCGCTGATCTTGTCCGCGTGATGGATGAGGCAGATATTGGACGCGCTCCATTGGTCGGCGTTTCTATTGGTGGGTACGCGTTGTTCGAATTCTGGCGAAGGCACCGCGGGCGCGTGGCCGCGCTCGGCTTGTGCAATACCAAAGCTCCGGCCGATTCGGCCGAA
>Ga0210403_10005381_pt1 | contig 10867 bp, 6 predicted proteins | sample IncBWC19MmetaG_FD_150863 | JGI IMG/M metagenome (GOLD analysis project Ga0210403, IMG submission 150863) | Forest soil microbial communities from Barre Woods Harvard Forest LTER site, Petersham, Massachusetts, United States - Inc-BW-C-19-M | ecosystem: Environmental > Terrestrial > Soil >... | reverse complement strand
CAATACATTTTGTTTTAAGAAGGAAGGAGAATAATAGGGTTCAGCCAGCCCTGTCAACCTGTACTCAGGGACAGATGAAGGCTAGGCGTGAAGACTAGGGGTGCCATGCAGGTTGGCCCTCGACCCTGACCGATCAGGAGATCGAGTGAATCCGGGCTCGAGGTGAAATTGTCATGATGGTTGAACTATAAATTAGCTCTAATGTTTCATCGAGATAACAAGGATCCCAGGACATTCCTCGCTTGTACCGACCCGCTTGGCCCGCACCTTAGGCCAAGCGGCTAATTGCGAGTCGACTCGCCGGGCCATGGTATCTTTTTCCGTAGATTGACCTTGAAAATGGCGATTGATCGCTCCAACTTCTTGATTGCCGCTTTGGCATCTCGGATTGCCTGTCTCCACTTTTGTGCTGAACTGTCTAAGTCTCTTTTGTACATTGTTGGCCCTGATCGTTGACATGTTCTTGTACACTGTGTCTAATGTCACTATGCAAGATCGTTATGGCAACGCCCTCAAGACCGCCCGCGCCGAACTGTTTGACCTCACCGAACAGCGGAAGGTCCTGGACGAGCGCATCACTCAGCTTAGGCGCGCAATCCTGGGCCTTATTCCTTTGGCTCAGTCCGAGGTCGAAGAAGAGGGCACTGCGGACACTAGTTTTAAGGCACTCGAACACGAGTTGAATCGCGAGATGGGTTCTCTGGGAATCACAGATGCCTGCCGCGAAGCGCTGAAAATAGCGGGAGAGCCTCTCACCCCCATCCAAGTCAGGGACCGCGTTCTCGATATCAATCCGGACCTGGCAAAACAAAGCAATCTGATGGCTTCGGTTCACACCGTTCTGAAGCGACTGGAGCCGAAAGAGGCTACCGCTCTCACCGACAAGGAAGGTAATCTGTTCTATAAATGGGTGGTTCGTTCTCCGAAGAATAGGCAATCCCAGCCCAGATGAGAGAACTTCTGGATCGGATTTGATCCCTGTGCGCACAGGGGCTTCCTTCGCCGCAATACACAATTAACCATCACCAACGTCGTGCATTACAATGAGATCGACGAGATTCACAGCGAGATCCAAGATTCATCTGCTGATGTAAATTGTCTTTGCTCTGCCGCAAACGCCCGCAAATTGTTGTGGACTGTCTTTGGTTTACTCGGGATTCGATTTAGTGCGGATGATCAAAGCTTCAGCGGGGATCTGTTGTAACGGAGGGCAGTGCGTTTCAGTTGGTCACCGCAGGTGGCCTCTTGGCGGTGATTTGGCACAGGAGGACAGCGCCTGCTGCGCTACTTTCGAACCGGCAGAGTGTCCCCGTGGCAGTCAGTGCACTTCGAGGGCGTCGGCTTGTAGAAGAGCACGTTCTTGCTCTCGACGACGCGCGTTAGCATATGGCACCCGGCACACTGCACGTTCTCGTGGGCGCCCCGTAAAGAGAACGTCGTCCGAGTATCGTGGTCGAACTCCGCCGGCTTCCAACGATTGACGTTGTGGCAACTGGAGCAATCGGTTACGTCCTTGCGGCCGGCAAACTGCCCTCCATGTGGATCGTTATGGCAACCCGAGCATTCCCTAGACGCGGCGCGATAGTTCACGTGCTCCAACGTTCTTTCCAGTGCGGGCGGGCGGTGGCAATCGATGCACGCTACTCCCCGATGCGCGCCGAGTAGAGGAAACCTAGTCTTCGCGTGATCGAAGCCGTGGAGCTCGTCCCATTTCACCGTCGTATGACACGCCTCGCAGCCCGCAACCATGCCGTTCGCCAACTTCGCCTCCATCTGCGTGCGGAATTGGCCTCGATGTATATCCTCGTGGCAGACAGTGCAGGACCTATCATCAAATCGATACTTCACGGGAATAACCGAACGCTGGGGTACGGCCTTGTGGCAATCCCCACAGGGGACCGCCATGTGGGCGCCGGTCAGCGGGAAACGCGTCTCCTTGTGTTTGGCCAAGGCGAACACCGACGGACGCCAACCTTTATTTTTCAGGTCGTGGCATGCCTCGCAGCGATTTAGTCTCGGGGCCGCGGCAAACTGTCCCTTGTGAATGTCTTCGTGGCAATCCTTGCACTGGGTCGCCGTAATCTTAAATAGCGTATCTTTGCCATTGACACCTTTGGGCTCGTGGCACTTGTCGCACTCCACTTTGGCATGCAGGTCCTGGAGCGGATATTTCGATGTAGCATGTTCTTTCACGCCGTATGTGGATGGCTTCCAATTATCTACGTTGTGGCACGCCGCGCATTCGCCCTTGTCCGCGCGCGCGGTGAACTGGCCGTTATGCGCATCTTTGTGGCAATCCATGCACTTGCCAAACGCAATCTCCGTCTTGAAGTCGCTACCTTTGTGGCAATCGCTGCACGCGACCGTCTTGTGTTTTCCGAGCAGGGGGAATTTCGTTTTTTGGTGGTCGAAACTCACCAGTTGCGGCACGTGCTTCCAACTCGAAGTCACGTGGCAACTCTCGCACGGCGAAGTGAAGCTACCCTTGTGCGGATCGGCGTGGCACGCAATGCATTTATCGAATGAAAGTCCCGTATATTTGACATACTGCTTTGCGTTCGCGTCATGGATAACCGCATGGCACTTCACGCACTCAACCTTCTCGTGCGCCCCGGTGAGAGGATACTTTGAAGTCGAATGACTGAAGCGTGGGGCCGGCTTCCAGCCGGCCAGAGTGTGGCATTGCGCGCAGTCGGTGCCGAGCTGTCCGCGGTGCTCATCCGTATGACAGCCCACGCAATTACGCGATAAACCCAGATACGTGCGGTTCAGATCTTTGACCTGAATACCCATACGCCCGGCCGCTGGAATGTTCTCAGCGTTGTGACATTTCTCGCAGGCTACTCCCGCATGTTTTCCTTCGAGTGGATAACCCGTCTTACTGTGGTCCAGGGATTCGCGGTTCGGATCCCAGTGAACTATATTGAAATTCACTCCGTTATGATCGGAGTGGCACTTCGCGCACTCCTGGCCCGTGGGATTCGTCCCAGTGAAGGTGGCATGTAGACCTCGTTTATTGACAACGCGGTCGCGGATTTCAGTGTGGCATTCGAGACACTTCAATTGCGATGGGCCGCGTGCCAGATCGTGGCACTTTGTGCAGTTCGTCGCCCCACTCAGCTGCTGATGGGCTCTCGCAAGCGGACCGGGGGAGATTTGTGCGTGGGCGGGAGCAATACACAAGACAAGCCAAAAAAAGAAAAAGACCGCGGGCAACGTTCGGAGCGCCAATTGGCCGGCCCAATTCGATTTGTTTGAAAGCGATGAGCGCATCGCGGCGGCGTTAATCGCCTCTTGCAGGAAAATGAAATGGTGAACAGCAACGTGATCATAGCACGCTCCTCTTATCTGTCTTCAGGAATTGCGGGACAGGGTTTCCGCTGTACCACGAACAGGTGATCGTACCTGGACAATCCCGATCGTTCGTACAGGTGCACTTGACTTTACAAACGTTGGCGGGAATCCTCCGCCCAGCTACAATGATCCGTCATGGATCGCTTGATCACGTTTGCAATCGCCGCGGCAATCTGCCTCGTCTTCTTCCTGAGTTATATGAAGAAACTCAAAGTCCAGGACAAACAAGCGCATGAGGCCGCCAAGAAAGGAGCTATTTACTCCCAGGGGCCGCAATCGCAGCACCCTCATATCGATGCGAACGCCTGCATCGGCTGCGCAACCTGTACAGGCGTCTGTCCCGAAGGCGACGTCCTCGCGATGCTGGGCGGCAAGGCCGTTATTGTCAACGGCTACAAATGCATTGGTCACAGTCTGTGCGCAGAAGCCTGCCCAGTAGGCGCCATTACCATGGTCATGGCCAGCCCCGGCATGTCCGCAGATCTGCCCGTGCTCTCGCCCCAGTGCGAAGCCAATGTGCCAAACTTATTCATTGCAGGCGAACTTGGCGGGCTTGCTTTGATCAAGAACGCCATCAATCAGGGCCGCGATTGTGTCGATACCATCGCTGGAAGGATTTGCACGCTGCGCGCTAGCTCCACGCCCGGAGTTTTGGACTTGTTAATTGTGGGCGCTGGCCCCGCCGGGATCAGCGCATCTCTCCGCGCAATAGAAAAAAAGCTCAGTTATGTCACGATCGAGCAGGATGAGATTGGGGGTACAGTTGCAAAGTATCCGCGGCAGAAATTGGTGATGACCAGCCCGGTAGAGTTCCCGCTCCATGGGAAGTTCAAGAAGCTGGAGCTTTCTAAAGAAGAGTTGATCGCTTTCTGGAAATCGGTTCTCGGACGAGTGGACTTCAACGTACGGACCGGCGAAAAGATCGAGGATATTCGTAAAGGAGAGGACGGCGTTTTCACTGTAGTTTCGAGCAAGGAGGCGTATCAGGCGCGCACCATCATCCTTTGCATCGGCAAGTCAGGGAATCCGCGCAAACTGGGCGTCAAAGGCGAAGAACTGCCCAAGGTGATGTACCGCCTCATTGAGACCGACCACTTTATCAACAAACAGATTCTCATCGTGGGGGGCGGCGACAGCGCCGTCGAAGCCGCCATGGGTTTGGCCAACCAGAAAGGCAATAAAGTCACGCTCTCGTATCGGAAAGAGGCTTTTGCGCGCATCAAGGAACGAAACGCCGGACGTATCCAAGAACATATGCGCTCGGGAAAGCTAACCGTTCTATTCAACTCCATGCCGACGGAATTCCGGTCCGACAGCGCCGTTCTTGAAATCAACGGGCAGAGCCATGTCATTCCGAATGACTTCGTTTGGATTTTTGCAGGCGGCGAGCCACCCCGGGCATTCCTCGAAAAAATCGGAGTGGAGCTCGGGAGTCGGGACATGACGCTTGAGGGCAGCAACGAGGCTAAACTCGCCCGTTCTTAAGCCAGACTCGGACGGACTATGGTGATTGCAAGCTTACGGAGTTGCTAGCAACAGGGACTGCCGGGGTATCATCGCCAGCCGCCAAAGCGAAACCGGGAACCGTCTAAGCAGATGCCGACCCAGACTAGACCTCTAAAACGCTTTCACAAAGGTTCTTGTACGCCACACACTAGTTGCGCTGATTAACCAGATCGGGCCGAAGTATCTGGAAATCTTGGATTATCGCTGCAATACCCACTCGTTCAGAAATAGTCTCGCGCCTCGACTCCAAGCGCAGAACTCTTGCTCGTCCACTAACGACAACGATTGTTCCCTCAGCCAACCCAGCAAACGTTAACGAAAAATCTACCACTTCATTGACCACCAAATGCCGGTCCGTTGTGAAGTACATTCCGCTTGTAGAGATGTTACGAGTGTTACCATTCAAGATGTCACTTTCGCTAACCTTTGGTGCCCTGCGGAGAACGACAGCCAGATTCAGTCGATACCGTTGTGTGGCACGTCGTTCGCTCGTTTCCATGAATGCTCCTTCAAATTTCTGTCTGGTCTTCCAGTTCGAGCGATGTAAGACAATCTCGTAACGCATCTGAGCGCACCCTTCTACGCTCGGTGTCAAAATGTCACCCAGCGGCCACGGTGAGTCGTGGTGGTACGGAATCTCCTAGCGACAAAGGGAAATGTGGCACTTGTTGGTCCCAGGTTCTTTGCCTGCGAGCAAAGTTGCGAATTTTTTGGCGTCAGCGCGACATCCTCCATTTAGGATTACATATACAGTTAGAGGGCAAGGGGTCAGTTCCTGGGCCAGCCGAGCGGCGGCTCATCCGTTTCAGGGTGAGGATGGCCGGGAGGCTCCGTGCCCGGCTGCTTGGATAAAGGTCGCCGATCGCGTGCTGTCTTAGATGGCCCAGGTGCAATCGGCTGAACAGATCCGGTGCACAGCCGGGAAGGAGCTGCAGCCAGATTTAGCTGGCTTGGATGAACTGGGGAGCGTGCTTCCGAAGAAGCGAGTGTGCAGGAGACAGCCCTCCAAGCCCAGCCGGGCCTATCACGAAACATCAATTTTTAGAGAGGCCATCCGGCGGTTCGAGAGAGTGTCGAAGATTCCCCGCGGCAATTCAACAACCACATCGCGTCTCGCGTGGTCTATGCATTTTGAGGTGGAAAGCCCGGGGCGGAAATCGGAAAAAATGCCCGCGCAATTCGATGAGCTCGCGACAGGGAAGTATGTCGCACGACTCCAGAGCGAGAATCTTGAGGAACCCTCCACCCATGCATTCAGCACTCAGGTGGACAAATCCGGCCCGCCGAATGGATCTGCCGGGTTGCCGCGCGCTTCTACGGCACCATGATTGACATTGTGCCCAAGTTCATGGTGGCTGTTCCCGATTGGCCCTGTATTGTGAAGTGCGTAGCGGCAGAATTAGTGCTAACGTTGCTACCGCTCCCCCCGCCCGTCGCACCACCACAGGAAGTCAGCCCCGCACCAAGCACAACGATGAGCACCAAAGCTGCCAGTCCGCGAATCACAGCCGAAGGCAGATTGCCGTTCCGCCGATATGCAAAGAGCGTCGTGAGGATTATCAAGAACAGAGTAGAAAATGCAATGCTCCACGGCGAGAGATTCGGCCATGCATTCGGTGAGCGGTAAACCGATGCCAATGCCGGCTTCGCCGTGACTGTCACCGTCAGGGTTGTCATGGCTGTACCCGAAGGCGACACAGTGACCTGTGTCGGGCTGAAGGTGCAACTGATGCCAGCTGGCACGCCTCCGCAGCCTAGATTTACCGGTCCGGCGGAGCCGTTCGTCGAAGCGAGCGATACAGTGAAATTAGCTGAAGCTCCGACGGCGATGGTAGCGGAAGTATTGGGCCCAACGTTAGCACTAATCGTTCCCACGACCAGCGTCGCGGGCTGAGAGTGATTCGTGCCTCCACTCGTGGCTGTAATGGTGAATGGATAAGTTCCTGGCGCCAGCGTGCCAGAGACCGCAACCGTGACGGTTGCTGTTCCTGACGGCATAACCGAAGCTGGACTCGATCCGCATGTGGCTCCGCTAGGCAAACCTGCGCAACTGATGCTCACGGGTTTATTAAAGCCAGCGGTTGAACCTATATTCACTGAGTAGGTCGCCGTCTGTCCCAGCAATGACGTCGCGGACGACGAAGGAACACTGACTGAAAAATCTGGAGTATTTGCGCCGTTTACGATCAACATGGCTTGAACAGAGTGGGTCGTGCTTCCGGCGGTTCCCGTGATCGTAAACGGGTAAGTGCTGGCTGGCACTGCGCTCACCATCACGACGGTCACTGTCGCCGTGGTTCCCGTAGCCGAGGGCACCACCTGACTGGAGAAACAGCCCGCTCCCGACGGCAGTCCATTCGGACAAGTTATAGTCACTGCTTGGTTGAACCCATTCACTGCAGTTACAGTGACCGTGTAAGTGGCTGTGCCGGACGTCGTGGCCTGTGACGGCGTATTTAGAGTCATAGCAAAGTTGGGGGGCGGCGGAATCGTTTGACGCGCGAACAAGATATTGGTACCAGAGTCTACCCAGACCAAGTTGGATGCATTGCCGGAATCAACCTTCAGTTGGACGCTACCGCAGGTACTGTAAGGAGGGGGAGGGATCACCGTGGTGTCGGTTGTATTGGGTCCGAGGCAGTCTATAGAGGCGTTAATAGATATGGGCATTGACACTGTGAACGTGTTACCGCCGTCAAACGAAGGAGCGAGGACAACATCGAAGGCGCTCGGGATCAAGGCATCGCCTTGTTGCCAGGCTACGTCTATATTCCCGGTGTTGTCGACGCCTACCTGCGGGAACTCAGATTGAGCATTAGCAACCCTGGTCGGCGGAGTTGCAAAGGTTTGGCCGAATGGGGCGTTTGTATCGGTCGAGTGAGTGTAGAAGATGCCCGGTGTCGCTTGGGCGGTTAAATCCGCGGGGCCATCCGACCACACCACGTGGACGGTCGGAATTCCACTGCTGTTGTTTACGACTACCGCATGGGGCGACGCCGCTGGGCTCGAGCCGAGACTCTTTGGGAACGATACGCGCGAATTGCCCGTCGAAGCGATCACGGGATACGCACTGACCAGCACAGATTGATCGGGCATATCGTCCGACCAAACCAGGTGCAGGTTGTCCTGTGAATCCACCAATAGGATCAGGTTGTCATAGGAGCAACCAGTGAATCCATTTGGCCAGTTTGGTTGGGCACCCGCCCAATCCGTCTTAGCAAGGTTCTTTGTAGTCGTTCCGGTGAACGGCGCACTCATCGCAGTCACGTTGAAATAGAAGTTGCAAGAGCCAGAGCTCTTACTCACCTCGTCCGTCCACGCAACATAGATTGTGTCCTTTGAATCGACGGCGACGCGCGGCCCACCTGAATCCTGAGAGAGGTTCGAAAGCTTAGTCGCCGATGTCCCGAAGGTGGCACCGTTCGCGGAGCGGATAATCCACGTTTCGTTACGGCCCCACACCACATCGACGCCGCCGCTCGGTTCCAAAGCCATTCGAGGAGCGTCGGCTAGTGGCAGAGCGGCTGTAGTCAGCTGCTTGGGCGTCGCTGAAAAACTCGCACCGCCGTTTGTTGACCGGCTGAAGAAAACATTGTAAGAGCCGGCCGTCGAGGTGGATTGCGCCCAAACGACGTCGATATTATTACCGCTGGCGTCCACCACAATCTGCGGCTGTAACGCCGCTCCGGCACTGCCCGGAATCATGACGCTGGCTGGGAAACTGGTGCCATGGTCTGTCGAGCGGCTGAAGAACACGCCGGCCGTAGTATCTGTCCAGACCGCGTCGTAATTCCCCTGAGCGTCGATCAAGAAATTGGGGTAAGACGAAGACGGTGTGGTATTAAGCTGCTTCGTCGAAATAGCGGTGACCATAAGCGTCACGGGGACCATCTGCGGACTGCCCGTAGCGCCCGAGGAGGTGATAGTGACCGTGCCATTGTAGGTGCCGGCTGTCAAAGCTGCTGGATTCACCGTGACATTGACTGTACCTGGCGTAGTACCGCTCAGCGGTGCAGCTGACAACCACGTCCCGCCTGAGACCGACGCCGTGAAGGCCAACTTTGTTGGAGTTGCCGTTACTGAAATTGGTTGAGCCGCTGGTGTCGGTGATCCGGTCGTATAGTTGAACGACAGCATCGTTGGAGCCGCTGTGAGGGTCGAGCCGCTCACAGTGAGAGCTACAGTGGTCGTATGAGTCAGGGCGCCAGAGATTCCCGTGATCGTGACCGTAGACATTCCCGAGGTGGCGGTGGTGCTGGCCGTCAATGTCAAGACGCTTGTAGTCATCGTTGGATTCGTACCGAACGCGGCCGTAACGCCAGTCGGCAAGCCAGATGCAGACAAATTAACGCTTCCGGTAAAGCCGCTCTGCGGAGTGACGGTAACGGTGCTGGAGCCGCTGGATCCTTGAGCTATGGTTAAGGTGTTTGGCGACGCAGAAAGACTGAAGTCAGGCGTGACCGTCGTGCTCACAGTGAGAGCGACAGTGGTCGTATGAGTCAGGGCGCCTGAGGTTCCTGTGATCGTTATCGTGGACGTTCCGAGCGTTGCGGTGCTGCTGGCCGTCAGCGTCAAGACGCTTGTGGCCGTCGTTGGATTTGTACCGAACGAGGCCGTAACGCCAGTCGGCATGCCGGATGCGGACAAAGTAACGCTTCCCGTAAAACCGTTCTTGGGAGTGATTGTGATGGTGCTGGTGCCACTGGATCCCGTAGCGATGGAAAGGCTGGTGGGCGATGCCGACAGACTGAAGTCAGGTGTCGCGGACCCTTCGGTCAAAGTTGCTGTCGACAGATAAGCGCCATTGCCATTGGTCGAGCCGCCCGGGGCTCCGGTGGCATACCCGATCAAATAAAAATTCACACTGCCCGAGCCTGCCGCCGGAGGGGTCCAGTCAAAGTTCCATGTCAAAGTTCCAAAATTAACCGCATCGATGTCCTGGATCGCGCCATTCGGATAGACCCTGCTGTTCGTGTCCGTAGCCGTGAAGGTTCCTGCTTGGCTGGTTACACTGTTCGCCAATCGCGCAGTTAGGAGGTACCCGCCTCGGGTATGAGTCGGATCGGTGATCTTGGCGCTCAAGTGCTGCGTCACACCCGGCGTATAAGTCAGGCCCGAAGGAAAGACCACCACCGTGCTGCCTCCCGCCGTAGCGCTGCCATTGTGACAACCGCGGCATGTGTCCTGGGTCGGCGTGTTCACGTTGCTGGACGTATATGACGGACGCGTAAACGCCGTTCCGAAGAGCACAAGGATGATGAGAACTGCGCTACAAAGAACCAGCATCGAAATGCGGATTGGCTTCACGGTTGTTTCCCCCGAACGCGAAAATGAATTTCAGTGGCGCTGGCAGTCCAAAATCTCCGCCTGCGCGTTGCCCGTGAAAGACGGTACGCCCCCGGATCGCCGGCCCACTACTGGTCAGCAGGACAGATAACGAACACCCCGCGCTCACAATGGGGGCAATACTGAGGTACAAGTCGGTTGACTTGGGTCTATGCGGGTACTTCCAATCGACGAGCGCACCTATACCTACTCAGTTCGCTCCCGAACGTGGTTTTGTTTCAGACTTGAAAGAGATGCGCCGTAATTGTGGGTAGTTAATCTAATCCATCTCTTCGAAATCGATTCAGTTAGGGTCGATAATTGGGTCGACAGGATCACCTGCATTTGCGCTGGATTCTCTCGCTAGTGCGGGCGCGGTTTGCGTTGAACTAGACTGCATACGGGTGAGATAGATAACGAATGGTGTGACCTCGAAGGGCATCTTTTCGCGTTCCGCGATGATGCTCACGGGTTTGGCTTTCAGCATGGTTAGTTCATCGTTCCATGGATCCATTTTGATGCGGCCTCCCAGGGGAAGCGCAGCCAGCACCTTATTGTCAGCCCCGTTAGTGGCGGGGCTCGAGGACTGCGGCTGCGGGAGCGCTCCTTGTGGACCCGGGGTTCGCGCTGCGTTTGCGGGTATGGAGACGGACCAATTATTGGGAACGCGATCGCCCAAATG
>Ga0210403_10005380_pt1 | contig 10871 bp, 4 predicted proteins | sample IncBWC19MmetaG_FD_150863 | JGI IMG/M metagenome (GOLD analysis project Ga0210403, IMG submission 150863) | Forest soil microbial communities from Barre Woods Harvard Forest LTER site, Petersham, Massachusetts, United States - Inc-BW-C-19-M | ecosystem: Environmental > Terrestrial > Soil >... | reverse complement strand
CCAATGGCAACTGACATCGCGTTTGCCCTCGGCACGCTCAATCTAGTTGCTCCGCGGGCGCCTATTGGCGCCAAAGTGCTGCTGACTGCACTGGCGATCGTTGACGACATGGGCGCGGTGCTCGTGGTCGCATTCTTTTATTCGGAAGCGATCGTGTGGAGCGCACTCGGCGCCGCCGCCTTAACTCTCCTCGTGTTAATTGGATTTAATCGGATAGGCGTTGGCCGGCTCTGGCCGTACTTACTTGGCGGACTGGTGCTGTGGTATTTCGTGCACGAGTCCGGCGTCCACGCAACAATTGCAGGCGTTGCCCTGGCGTTCACGATTCCTACGCGCACGCGAATGAACGCGGTGGAATTTTCCCGTGAGGCACGCTCGTTGCTGGATCGATTCGATCGCAAGGAAACGGGGGATTTTCAGGTTTTAACCAGCAAAGGACAACAGGAAATCTTGTTCGCGCTTGAGCGAGCGAGCGAAGGCGTGGGCGCCCCGATTCTCAGGCTTGAGTATGCATTGCATAATTTCTCAGCATTCATAGTGATGCCGTTGTTCGCGTTCGCGAATGCTGGAGTGAAAATTGATCTATCGATGCATTATGCGGAGATTGGGCTGGGAATATTGGCAGGACTAATATTAGGTAAACCCGTTGGTATTATGACGGCTGCGTTCATCTCCGTGAAGACGGGGATTGCAAAACTTCCTCAAGCAGTGAACTGGAGATCGTTGCTGGGTTATGCGTGCCTGGCCGGAATCGGTTTTACCATGTCACTATTTGTCGCCATGCTGGCGTTTGCGGATACTGCTTTGGTGGACGCGGCGAAGCGAGGTATTATCGTCGGTTCTCTTTTCGCCGGGGTTGCCGGCGCGGTGATACTGAAGATTGGGCCGCGTAATGGTAACTAGTTCGCGAAAATCACATGTGTCTCATACGAGACACGCGTCACAGGCAGTGGAATCACAAACTGCACGCGCTGCAGTTCTCTGCGGTATCCTTTTCCTCTCCGGCACCGGGGCGCTTATTTTCGAAACGCTCTGGCTGCGCCTGAGCGGTCTGGCATTTGGCAACTCGGTATGGGCCGCGGCCTTGATCCTTTCTAGTTTCATGGCGGGCCTGGCGTTGGGAAACGCGATCGCGGCATCATCGAGAATTCGGCGATGGCGACCGCTTCATCTTTATGTCTTGCTGGAGGTGCTCGTCGCTCTGCTTGGTTGCACAATCGTTTTTGGTCTCCCGTTGCTGGGCGAATTGTTGCGACCTCTGTGGCAAATGCTCTGGAATTACCAGCCGGCTCTCCTCGGACTGCGGTTTATTGTTTCCTTCCTAATTCTCCTTGTGCCGACAACGGCCATGGGCCTGACGTTGCCGGTGTTGATCGAAGATCCGATGTTGCGGCAAACGGATTTTGGGCGCGCGATCGGTTTTCTGTACGGCTCGAACACTTTGGGCGCGGTGGCTGGCGCCGTGCTTGGAGAGGGTTATCTCATCGCCGCGTTTGGACTTCGCGGGACGAGTTTGGTCGCAGGTTTGGCGAGCTGCGTCGCCGCGGCAATCGCCTGGTTCGTGGCGATACGCGAAGGCGATACCAGCGCGCTTCTTTTGCAGCGAACGTTTCCGCTGCGCCTGGATATAAGGTATCGGCCGCCGTGGCGCCTGCTTTTCGTCAGTTTTGGGACGGGCTGTATTCTTCTTGCGCTGGAAGTGATTTGGTTCCGGTTCCTACGCTTGTATGTTGCATCATCGCCGACTGCCTTCGCAATCATGCTCGCGGTCGTGCTCGCAGGAATTGGCCTCGGTGCCATGGTCGCTGGCGCGATTCATCGTGGTTCAAGATCGCTGAATCATCTTCTGCCTCTTCTTCTGCTGCTGGCCGCAATCGCAACACCTCTGTCATACCTGTTCTTCCCGGGGGAGGTCATTCAGGCGCGCGCAGGTGTGTTTGACTTTCGTTGGTGGCAGATCGCTCTGCTTTCCACCGCTTTAATGTTTCCCGTGGCGCTGATCTCAGGAGTTCTTTTTCCATCCATAGCGGCGAGGGTTCAGGCAAGCGTAGGTCACCGAATGCACAGCACTGGAATTACCACATTGGTCAATACGACCGGTGCAGCGGTCGGCCCGCTTATTGCAACATTCGTCCTCTTGCCCAGCATCGGCTACCAATGGAGTCTCCTAATCTGCGCCGCAGGCTACGCCCTGCTTGGCGTTCTGATTAGCGAAGGCGCGAGTTGGTCAATTCGACGCCCAGTCGGCTTGGCCACGATTGCGCTTTGCGCGACGGCGACTCTCCTTCTCGCCGTCCTGCCGTATCACCGCGCTGACCGGCATTTCGAACATGCGAGTCGCCCTTATGAAACGGAATACCAAGGACAATTGTTGGCGCGCATTGTGAAGAGGATCGAGGGCACCTCCGATACCTGGCAGCTATTGCGACGCGATCTCTTTGGCGAACCGTACTATTACCGGCTTCTGAGTAATGCGTTTTCAATGTCGGCCACAAATCCGCATGGCCAGCGTTATATGAGATTGTTTGCTTATCTTCCTCTCGCTTTTCGTCCCGAATCGCAAGACGTGCTTCTGCTTTGCTACGGGTGCGGTATCACGGCAGATGCGTTTCTCCACGGGCCAAACGTCAAGAGAATAGACATCGTGGAAATTTCGAAGGAAGTTCTTCGCCTCGCCGATTTCTATACGGGAATTAATTACTCGAATCCGTTGCACGATCCACGGGTGACTACCTTCATTCAAGACGGACGCTTCTTCCTTCAAGTCACCCCGCGACAATACGACATTATTTCTGGAGAACCGCCTCCACCGAAAAATGCGGGTGCGGTTAACCTCTACACGGAGGAATTTTTCTCGCTCATGAAGAGCCGCTTGAGGGAAGGCGGGATTGCGACTTTTTGGCTACCGATTAACGAGTTGAAGGTCGATGAAGCAAAGGCGATTCTGCGCGCGTTTCACAATGCATTCCCAAACGCGTCAGTCTGGGCCAGTGCGGACCAAGACTGGATCATGATGGGCATCAATGGCCCCGGGCGTAAAGTGAAAGAGGAAGAAATCCGGCAATTGTGGCGTAATGCGGATTCGGGCGCAGACTTGCGGCGCATCGGCATCGAGGTTCCGCAGCAACTGGGTGCGCTTTTCGTGATGGACGGCGAAGATATCGATCTTATCACGCGTGACATCGCACCTTTGACAGATATTTACCCAAAGCGGCTGACCGATGAGCCATGGGATGACGAAGCTAATAACCGCTTTGCCTTTAGGTATCTGGAGGCACCGTCCGCCGTGCAACGTTTTCTTCGCTCTAACTTGGTCAAGGCGATTTGGCCCGAGACACTGAATGAGTCATTAGAATCATTGTTTGTCCTCCGCCAGACGCGATATCTCTCTGAGATTATAGGAAGCAACAAGCTGGCAGAGTTGGATCTTTATCTGCGCCATTCGAGACTGCGAGCTCCTGTTCTCGAGGTGCTCGGAAGCGATGGATTTCGGCTTGGAATCGCCGAGCGAATTGCAAAAAACGCGCGAACACCGCCGCTCGAAACAATGCCGGATCTAATCGCCGGCGCGCTTGCACAGCGGGATATCGATGGTGCAATTCGCTTGATGGAAGATGAGAAAAGTCGCGGCGTGTTCAGTCTCAACGATACATTCCTTCTTACCTATCTTTACTGTCTGAACGGCAGTGTGGGGAAAGCGGAAACGCTCGCCGCCAATAATGCAGCCGCGATCAAGAAAGATGGATTCGTTGATTGGCTCTGGGGAAAATTACAAGCTGAATTCGGATTTCATCCGCCTGTGAATTGAGGTGAGCGACGGTGGTCTCGAGCGGAAATCGCACGCAGCAGAATTCACACCGAAAAACAATGAAGGTCTCAATTGTTATCCCTTGTTATAACGAGAAGGAGACGATCGAAGAGATTGTAGATGCAGTGCGCGCGGCGCCTGTCCAAAGCATGGAGATTATTGTGGTGGACGATGGCTCCGAAGACGGCACGCGTGCGGTATTGCAGGAGAAGCTGCGCCAAATTGTTGACTGCATCATTTATCACCCCATCAATCGCGGCAAAGGGGCGGCTTTGCGCAGCGGTTTCGCCGCCGCCACGGGCGATCTCATCCTCGTCCAAGATGCGGACCTCGAATACAGCCCCGAGGATTACCCCGCGCTCTTGGAGCCTTTGATATCGGATCAAGCCGACGCGGTCTTCGGCTCCCGATTCATGGGTGCGCGGCCGCATCGGGTGCTCTTTTTCTGGCACATGGTCGGCAACAGGTTCTTGACGCTGGTTTCGAACATGTTCACTGACCTTAATCTCACGGACGTGCAGAGCGGCTACAAGGCCTTCAAAGCTACAGTTATTAAATCCATTCACATAGAAGAAGATGGTTTTGGTGTTGAATCCGAACTAGTCGCGAAAATCGCGAGCCTGAGATGCAGAATTTTCGAAGTTGGTATTTCCTACTACGGGCGGACTTACGAACAGGGCAAAAAAATCGGATGGCGCGACGGCTTTCGGGCGCTGTACGCGATCGTGAAATATGGTTGCCGGCGTTGAGTTCAACACGCGAGCCAAACTAGCAACTCACGACTCGTCGGAAGCTGAAGCAAGGAGTCGATCTTGATACGCCGCCACGCGTTGTTCGTTGGCGTTTTTTTGATCATCGCCGCGGCGCGATTTGCAATTCTGCTGACGTCGCAAACTCACGTGCACAGCGATGAGGCGATCATCGGCCTCATGGGCAAACACATTCTGGAAGGCCGTCATTTCCCGTTTTACATGTATGGTCAGCCGTACAATGCCGGTGCGGCGTGGGAAGCCTACCTGGCCTCCGTTGCATTCGCGTTGTTCGGAGTCGGCGTCGTTCCGTTAAAGGGCTGCATTGTAGTCTTATCGCTGCTCTGTTTGCTTCTGTTTTACCGAATGGGTTGCGCCCTCTATGATCAGCGCACAGCGATTTTCGCGACGATTGTTTTTGCCCTCGCTCCATCACTCCTCAAATGGCATTTCCAAGTCAGAGGTTATTCCTGGTACTTTCTGTTGATTCCCGTCCTAACGATGCTCTTTGCCTCAATCGAATCAACGTCGGTTCCCGAGCGAAGGACGTTACTATTCTTTGGTCTTGCGGTTGGCCTCAGCATCTGGTGCTTGGAGTTGGCGGTCCCGCTGGTGGCCGCATTGTGCCTGCTGATCATCTTGCGCGGCAGGGTTTCGCTTAATACTGCACCAGCCGGTTTGGTCGGGTTTCTGCTGGGCTATACACCGGTGATCGTGTTTAACCTTACTCACGCTTTCAATAACTGGCGATATGTGATGGTTGAAAGACCGGGAGGGGGATTTTCGACGCTCTTTCAGCTTTCCAATTGCCGGCGAATTTTTCTGGATGAAATGCCAAAATTCTTCGGACCGGATACGGTGCTTTGGTATTATCCCGAGAAACCGGCATCCGGCTACGTTTTCTACGTGATCGCCTTATTAGCTATCGGCGCTGGAATGTGGCCTTTCGTGAAATCGCCTCGAAAAATTCTGCACGCGGTGCGCGGTGATTTAGCAGATGGCCGGCAAAAAACGGATTTTGACATGCTGGTGCTTATGGCGGCTTCTTTCGTCCCTTATCTGACTCAGCCTGTCGGTGTGCCCAGCTATTTCCTTGGCGGATGTTTTTTTCTGTCGATGCTGACGGGGCGAATGTTGGACCGTTGGTTTTCTTCCTCGAAGGCATTGCCCCGCGTGGGCGCGGCCGCTGCGTTTGCCGCGATCGTGGTAACAGGGTTTTTTGTTCTCATTCAGATTGGACAGACAAATGACGTCGAAACACTCTCCCTGTGCGAGGACAAGAAGACGTACTGCATGACACGAATCGCCGCAGCGAATATCGATGCGGTTGAGCGCGATTTGAAGCAGCGCAACGTGACCTCAGTCTGGACCACGATCTCTTTTGTTTATCCATTGCTGTTCGAAAGCGGCGAAACCTTGGCCGTCTCTAACGAGATCTTCGAAACGCCATATCGCGTCTATCCGGAGGATACGCCGTGGCGCGAGCCCAAACGAAACCGGGAGGCAGCATTCGTCATTGAAACCAATGTCCCTATTCGATCTCTCGTCGAAATGCGTTGCGAGCAGGTCTTCGGCTCGCCGCCATTGGTCCGCGAATACGGCAAACTCACTGTAATCACGAATCGCTGAACTCTGATCTGTCGATTCGGAGCTGAAAGGGCGCCTGAAAAAACTTTCAAAAAGAGCTGAAAAAAAGCTTGTCAGACCCTCGCTTCTCGATCGCCAGTTTTTTGGCGTGGCGAATTCATCTGGAATTCAGTCTGAGTTGGCCAGCAGTCTCGAGCCGTCACAATTTCTTTTTGCGTCATTGCCGCTGCCACCAAAAAACGTTGTCTCCCCAGTCAGCGCTCTCTCCGTATCGCACGGGTGTGTATTCCGTTGAGCGCATTTGGGTTTGAGACACATGCGGCAGCCAGTCGTTTGTCAGAAAAAATCCGCCGGGCTTGAGCAAGGTCGAGATATTCCGAAGCGCTAGCGCCTGCTCGAACGTGTCGTAATAGAGGAACACATTTGTGGCGATGATCAGATCGAATGGTTTTGTGGCCGATCCAGCGAACTGTTCGAAAACAACGTTCAAATCGACAGGTTTGCACGAAAGAACGACTTCCGGACGAATCGCAACCGCACGGGTCTCAAGACCATTGAGAGCTGGCGGGGGTTGAATCGGAGCGACGGGCGTGGCGATCTCGCCGCCGAATGAACGCCAGTAGTCAACTGCTTCGGCGGCCCATGGCCAGGACTCGCGCGGCAATTGCACGACGTAGTTCTCTCCTTTTTCGGCGCGGTCCCGTGCGCGGCGCAAATGCTCGAGAACCTCCTGACTAATGTCGAATGCGATGACTTCAATCTTTCCAGGTTCGGCGAGTCCCAATCGAACAAGCGAATCGTAAATCGCGAACGGTTGCAGCGTCTGGAGCGGATAAAAATCGTAACCGAATCCTTTGTCGGTGAAATCCAGACCAGGCCCGATTACCGCCACGCGAGTTATAGATCTCTTTGCAAGCACTGCTCGGTCCTTCATGTCGCGCAGCGCGCCCTCAATGCCGAAGCTCGACAGAATCGTCGTATCAACCGAGATGCCGCGATCGCGAAACATGAGTGAACGCTTCGAAAGCTCTGCTTTTTGGTCGCTCTCGCCGCCTGCTTCGCCAAACCGTTCGCGAATAGTGTTCTGCTCCTGCACAACGCGGCGAAGATTTTCCAGGACGAAAGTTTTTGTTCTCTCAAGTCCGGCGAATCGTTCCGGATGGATCCCGCGGCTTTGGAGAACGTTTCGCAGAAAAATGAGCCGCTCGTTATTTTTCGGATCGCGCAGTGCTTCCACAAGATCAGCCACTCGCGCCTGCACGACCGGATCCTCGAAATCGCGCATGGTGATGACCCGCGGTTGAGTCGTGAACGACGTACCGAATAAGAGCAGGTTGATCATGGAATCAAGGGCGCCTTGCTCCAGACGCGCACGAACCACATTATCTTCTTGCTGAGCCCAAGCCTTCCAATTGCCTTGGTTGGGTTCCTTCAACTGCGGCGGGCGCTCACTAGCGAGCGCCTCGAGCACCGGCCCGGCTGTGGCGAATGAAAGAATCGGTCGACGCGCATTTGTTTGTTTGGCCCGGAAATAGGCAAAGACCCAAATGCCGCTAACGCCGATCATCAACGCGAGAACCAATAGCAGCGGACTTTTGGATCTTAGCAAATTCATTTTCTGTGCCGGCATGAACCAAGCCGCCTTACTGCCGGTCGGAGATGATATCCGCGCAATTCGTGGTTCCAACCCGCAAAAAATTTCAAAAAAAAGCTTGTCAGACCCTCGCCTCTTCCGCTAGACGGGAATTCCGAGCGACAAATGCCCTCATTTCGTCGTTCAAAAAAAATTCAAAAAAGTGAAAAAAAAGCTTGTCAGGGCCTTAGAAATCTAATAAGCCTGCCGAAACCTAACCAAACCAATGGAGAAACCAATGACTAAAAACGCACTAAAAACGTTTAGATTCGTTCGTCTTGCTTTGATGGCAGGCGTCGGATTTCCATTCATTCTCGCGTCGAACGCATTCGCGCAATTGCCGGCTCCCGCTGTACCTGCGGAACCCGGCGCGCCAGCACCCGCTCAGGCGGAAGTCGAACGCGTTGTCGTGACCGGTTCAAACATTCCAACAGCGGAAGAGACCGGCCCGAACCCCGTGGACACGTACCGGCCACAGGACATTGAGAAACTGGGCATCCGCACCACCACCGACCTGCAGGAATTCATCCCGCAGGAGGCGGGCGGGACGGTCAACCTGAACATCGGCAACGGTGGTGATGGTACCGTCCAGTTCAACCTGCGCGGCCTGTTGCCCAAGGAAACTTTGGTTTTGATTGACGGCAAACGTGTCGCATTCGGTTCGTTAGCCGGCGCTGGATTTAGCTCTGGCCCTGACATCAACCTGATACCATTTTCGATGATTGATCACGTGGACATCCTGAAGGATGGCGCCTCGGCCGTGTACGGTTCCGACGCGATCGCCGGCGTGGTCAACTTCTTCCTGATCCACAAGTTCCGCGGTCTGGAAATCGGCGGTACTTATGGGAACACAAACATGGGAGCTTCCAACGATATGGGCGAGTGGGAGGCATGGATCAAAGCTGGCACGGGCGATGACAAGACCGACATCGTTGTGATCGCTGATTTCTGGCAGCGCCTTGGTGGCGTGTTCAGTACTGACCGTGATATTTCCGCCAACGGTTTCTTTGTTCCGTTTGGTGGATTCGATGCGCGCAGCGGCAACGAGCCCGGGCGTGTGCAAGGCACTCGGCTGCTTCCCAGCCTGTTCTTCGGTCCTGGTGGCACCCCCATATTTGGAGTTAACACACCGCTGCCGCATTCGGCCCCGAACGCGGCCAATTCGCCATTCTATAAGAACCCGTATGCGATCAACCCCAACGCCTATCCCGGTGCGCCTGGTATCCACAACCCAGTAACACAGTTGGACCAGACCGGCACTCAGTATAAGGGCGGTGGGAACTACTTTTTCTTTAACTTCGCCGCTTTTACGCCGGCGCTGCCTCCGGGAGACCGGCAGGTGTACTACGGCTCTTTCACCCGCGATATTTGCGACAAATACCTGTCGATATTTGGCGATTTTAAATATTCGCGTTCATTCTTCGATTCGTCCCTCGCAGCGGTGCCGTTTACACCTGATCCGTTCCACAACGGGAACTCGGGGACCTTCTTTAGTCCCACCGGCATCAGTGTGCCACTTACCAATCCGTTCAATCCGTTCACCGTTGCAGACGCCACGATTCCAAACTTCTTTCCTGATGGATCTGGTCTCCCAGTCACGACCGGTGTTCGCTTCCGCGGCATCAATGACACCGGACCACGGTTCGAAAAATTCACTTACTGGGATCAGCTCTTCGACGTCGGGCTTCGCGGCGAGATGGGAGAGATCGGCGACTACTTCAAGACTTGGAACTGGGAAGCAGGTTTCCGGTATTCGCTAAACGAGGGGCAGGACCTTTCGGTAGGCGAGGTCAGCCAGCCTGGCTTGCGCCAGGCACTCTTGGATACAAATCCTGCCACGGCGTTTGATCCTTTCCTAAATTTCACTGGCCAAAATACAGCCGCGGCCAGAAGCCAGGTCTATGTGACGCTGCATAACTCCGGTTCGTATGAATTGCCTATATACTATGCCACCTTTAACGGTGACTTGTTCAATCTTCCTGCAGGCCCAGTCTCGTTTGCAATCGGCGGTGAGTACGACGCGCCGCGATTCGACCGTGATCGGGATGCGCTGAATCAAACTTTTAACTCCATTGGCTCAACAGATGGCCAAAGCTACAAGGTCAACCGGGATATCTGGGGGGTCTACGAGGAAGTCCGAGTGCCATTTACCAGCCCAACTTGGAATTTCCCTGCGTTCTACAGTTTCGAGGTAGACTTCGCTGAGCGAGAGGAGTGGTACAGCACCAACACCTCGGCAGTGCTAACGTCGGGATTGTTCCCGGGGGTACCGGCGGACCACACCCGGTATAACGCGCAGAAGCCGAAGGTATCTGTCCGGTGGCAACCGTTGGATCCGAAGTACATCGGTGCGGTGACGCTGCGTGGCAGCTATACCGAGGCGTTCCATGCACCGAACCTCTCTGAGGTCACGCCTGCTTCCTCGCAAAACTTCCCTATCGTGGCTGATCCGTTTTCCAAGCAGACCGAGCCACAGATCGAGGAGCGGATCCTGGGTAACCCCAATCTGCATCCAGAGACAGCGTATGAGTGGACCTACGGAATTGTTTGGAGCCCGAAATGGATTAAGGGTATGACCCTTAGCGCCGATTGGTGGCACATTGATATGCGCGACATTGTAACGGCCCTCGGGGCGCAAACCATTATCCTGGAAAATCCCCCCCCGACGCCGACAAATCCCCCAGGTGACGGCTCGTCAACCGTTGTAGGCCCCGCCGGTGCGACGGTGTTCCGTTCTGCTAGTAACACTCCCGGTCAACCCGGCCCAGTCAGCCTGGTTCTCGATCCTAGCGAGAACCTTTCCGGCGCGATCTTCGAAGGTCTTGACTACGAAGCGATCTATATTCTCGATTCGACGATCTTCGGCGGCTCGGATTGGGGAAGGTTCACGACCACTATTAACGGCACATGGCTGTCTCGAGCTAGGTTTCAAGCTGCCCCGGGCGTGAAGCCGGTCGGCATTGCGGGCGAATTTCTGCCGCCAGGATTCGCTTTGACCAGTTCGTTGCCGTGGAATCGTGCTAACGGTAGTATCTTCTACGATGGCCCGGCTGATACTTGGGCCGGTGGTCTGGATGTCGGCGCAGTAGTTCAC
>Ga0210403_10005377_pt1 | contig 10874 bp, 5 predicted proteins | sample IncBWC19MmetaG_FD_150863 | JGI IMG/M metagenome (GOLD analysis project Ga0210403, IMG submission 150863) | Forest soil microbial communities from Barre Woods Harvard Forest LTER site, Petersham, Massachusetts, United States - Inc-BW-C-19-M | ecosystem: Environmental > Terrestrial > Soil >... | reverse complement strand
TGAATGCCTGCACGAGCTGAAACTGATTGTTGACTTGATCTACGAAGGCGGCATCGGCAACATGCGCTATTCGGTTTCCAACACCGCCGAGTATGGCGACCTGACGCGCGGGCCGCGGGTGGTCAATCAATGTGTCCGCGATGAGATGAAGAAGCTGCTGCATGACATACAGTCAGGAAGTTTCGCCAAAGAGTGGATCGCGGAGTGTGAAGCGGGCAAGCCACGTTTCACCCAGTTGGAAAACGCCGGGTTAGGGCACTCCATTGAGGTTGTGGGGTCGCGCTTGCGCAGCATGATGCCGTGGCTCAAACAGCGGCAGTTGGTGGATAAGGCGGTGAACTAATGGATTTCGATCAAACGCAATGGGTGTGGATGAACGGCAAGTGCGTGCGCTGGGCAGATGCCAACGTACACATTTCCTCACATGCCCTGCATTACGGTACAGGTGTTTTTGAGGGAATTCGTTGTTATGAGACCCCGGATGGTCCCTCGGTCTTCCGCATGGGCGCGCATCTCAGCCGGCTCTATGCCTCCGCGGATTGTTACCGGATGAAGATTCCCTATACCCATGAGGAAATGGCGGCCGCCATCTGTGAAACTGTTTCGCGCAATCAATTCCGAAATTGCTACATACGCCCGATTTGTTTTTTTGGAAGTTCCAGCCTGGGCGTCCATCCCCGTAAATGCCCGGTTGAGGTTGCGGTCCTTGTTTGGCCGTGGGGAGCTTATCTGGGTGAGGAAGCATTGGAGCGCGGGGTGCGCATCACCGTCTCGCCCTGGCAGAAGTTTCATTCGCGGATGATGCCGACGGCCGCCAAAGCCTGCGGCCAGTATCTCAACTCCGTGCTGGCCATCCAGGACGCAGACGAGCGCGGCTTTCATGAGGCGTTGCTGCTGGATGCCCAGGGCAAGATCACCGAGGGCTCCGGTGAAAACATCTTTCTCGTCTATGGCGACCGGCTTCTCACCAACGACGAGCACGATTCCATTCTGCCGGGCATTACGCGCGACTGCGTGATTGAGATTGCCCGGAACTCCGGCCTTGCCGTAGAGGCCCGGCCGCTGGAGGTCGACGATCTACTGCATTGCGATGAAGCTTTCTTCACCGGTACGGCCGCCGAGGTGGCGCCGATCTGTGAACTCGATGGCCAGCGGATTGGCCAGGGGAAACGCGGGCCGGTGACCACGAAGCTGCAACGGGCATACTTGGACGCGGCCGCCGGACGCACGGCAACGTATCGCAAATGGCATTGTCCCGTAAAGCAGATGGAAGCGGCCGCGCTATGAACAATCAGCGCAGCCGGCAGATCACGCATGGGCCGCAGCGCGCTCCGAACCGGGCGATGCTGCGCGCGGTCGGCTTTCAAGATGCGGATTTCACCAAGCCGATTGTGGGCGTGGCCAACGCTTACAGCACCATTACTCCCTGTAACCTGTCGCTCAATGACCTGGCCATGGAGGCGAGTTCTGCGTTGCAGGAAGCCGGGACCATGCCCCAGACCTTTGGCACGATTACCGTGAGCGACGGCATTTCCATGGGCACCGGGGGAATGCGCTACAGCCTGGTCTCACGGGAGATCATTGCCGATTCCATCGAGACAGTGTGCCGGGCCCAGTGCATGGATGGTATTCTCGCGGTCGGCGGTTGCGACAAGAACATGCCCGGGGCCATGATCGCCATGGCCCGCTTGAACATTCCAGCGGTGTTTGTATACGGCGGCACCATCAAAGCCGGTCATCATCAGGGCAAAGATTTGACTGTGGTCAGCGTCTTCGAAGCCGTAGGCGAACATGGCGCCGGCAAGATCAGCGGGCAGGAACTCACCGAGGTGGAACGGAGGGCCTGTCCGGGCGCCGGTTCCTGTGGCGGCATGTATACCGCGAACACCATGTCCGCGGCCATTGAGGCATTGGGCCTGTCGTTGCCTTATTCCTCGACCATGGCCGCGGAAGACGGCGAAAAGAAGCAGGATGCCCGGCGGTCAGCGCAGGCGCTGGCCGAAGCCGTTCGCCGCCAGATTCTGCCTTCCCATCTGCTCACGCGCAAGGCCTTTGAAAACGCCATCAGCGTAGTCATGGCCGTGGGCGGCTCGACCAATGCGGTGCTGCATTTGCTGGCCATCGCCCATGCGGCGCAGACGCCTCTCTCGCTCGATGATTTTTCCGCCATTGGCGGCCGCGTTCCGGTGTTGTGCGATCTGAAGCCCTCGGGCCGGTATGTGGCCACCAATCTTCACCGGGCCGGCGGAATTCCACAGGTGATGAAGATGTTGCTGGTCAACAAGCTACTTCACGGCGACGCCCTCACCGTGACCGGAGCAACCATAGCCAGCGTGCTGGCGGAGGTCCCCGATGCGCCGCCTGCGAACCAGGATGTGATTCGCCCCTTTCACACCCCGGTCTATGCCAATGGACATCTGAGTATCCTGCGCGGAAATCTCGCTCCGGAAGGCGCGGTAGCCAAGACCAGTGGCGTCAAGCGCCGCGAGATCACAGGCCCGGCCCGCGTCTTCAATTCAGAGGAAGAAAGCATGTCCGCGATTTTAGATGGCAACATCCGGCCCGGAGACGTGATGGTGATTCGCTACGAGGGGCCCCAAGGCGGCCCGGGAATGCGTGAAATGCTTTCGCCTACCGCAGCGCTGATCGGCGCGGGGCTGGGTGACTCGGTTGGCCTGATCACCGATGGCCGTTTTTCCGGTGGAACCTACGGCATGGTCGTCGGCCATATATCGCCGGAAGCGGCCGCCGGGGGCCCCATCGCCCTGGTACACGAAGGAGACATCATCACCATCGACGCAGAAAAGCGTTCGTTGCATCTGCACCTCTCGAATGAAGACCTCTCACGGCGAAAGGCAAACTGGAAACCCCTGGTGAAGCCGGCTGCCGGGGTGCTCGCCAAGTACGCCAGGTTTGTTTCCAGCAGCAGCCAGGGGGCCGTCACCATCTGACCGGGCCGCACAATTATCAGATGTTGCTCCCGTCTGCGTGGTCTGTATTGACGGTGCGGGGAATAAATGCCATCAGGCCGCTTCGCTGGGCCAGTTCGACTACCCAGGGGCGGTTCTCATCGTCCACATGTAGTAACTCAATGCCGACCTGTCCTTCCAAGGGCGATACCCAGCGCACGATGCCATAACCCTGAAGATGTCTTTGGTCTTCAGTGAATTCAATCACGAACCTCACCGGCCCTTCAGTCAGGGTCTGGGACGACTCCATGCAGAAACCTCCGCGTCCAAAGGCGAGCCGCTGCTCGCGCAAAGTGGCAGCCAGATTGTCAAAGGCGGCGCGCAGCACAACCTGCGGGGCGAAATCAACCGGGGTCTGCCACAGCACATCGCGTTGCGTGAGACTGCGCTTAACGGCCGTCAAGAGATGGTCGCGTGCAATCGGCTTTTCCAGCAGAGCGTCCGCGCCCAGATCATAAGCTTCACGGGGCGCAAGGGTGCTATAACCGGTAATGAATAGAAAGGCGGGCCGGTGCTTGACGACTTCCGGAAGGCGCTTGAGCAACGTTATGCCGTCCATGACCGGCATTTGCACGTCTGAAACGACCAGATTGGCATGGTTGGCGGCGAGCACTTCCAGGGCCTCAGCTCCATTGGCTGCCGACAAAACGCGGCTACCAGTACGGGCCAGCCAGGCGCTGATAATCTCACGTACCACCGGTTCGTCTTCTACGACTAGAATCGATGTTTCTTCTAATTCCATTTCCCCCACAGGCTAGCCCAATGGCTATTTGAAATATGCCTCATCGCGATGGAATACAAATTAGAAAGGTCATATTTCCGGTGCTCTTCAAGCTTCTGGGCAAGCCCGCTCGCGCTTTCTTGGTTTGAACTTAAATAGCAATAGTATTGATTGCCTATTAAGGTACATGACATGCCGCTAGCTTACAAGTTAAGATCAATATAATCTTCAGCAGGGGGAGATCTCTTTTGAAATCAGCTACTTGCGGCGCTGCGGATATTGCTCTGGGCGGCCAGTTGGCCGGCAAAGCTGGCGCCGTGCGGAATATTTCCGCCAAAGTTCTCAGCAACTGTCTCTCCCATATCGGCGAGCGTCGAGCGGATGCCCAGATTCGAGCCTTGGCTCCGTGGCGTGTACGCCAAGATTGGAACGTATTCACGGGAGTGGTCGGTGGTCGGGTTGATAGGATCGGGGTCGCAACCGTGGTCGGCGGTGATCAACATCAGATCGTTGGCTTGCAGGGAAGAGAGCAGCGGTCCCAGCAGGGTATCGAATTCTTCCAGTGATTGGGCGAAGCCTTCCACATCTTTGCGATGGCCGTAGAGCATGTCGAAATCCACCAGGTTGGCGAAGATGAGACCGCTGGCCTGGCGGGCCATGGTTTGGCTGATTTTAGCCATGCCGTCCGCATTGTTCTTGGTGGTGACATAGGAATCGACGCCGCGCCCGTTGTAGATGTCGTGGATCTTGCCTACTCCGAAAACCGGAATTCTTCTCTCGGCGAGCACGTCCAGTAGCATCGGACGGGGCGGCTCCACGGCATAGTCATGACGGCGCTCGGTGCGGCGGAAACTTCCAGCCTGGCCGGTGAACGGGCGGGCGATCACCCGTCCTACTCGATGCGGCCCATCGAGCAGCTTGCGCGCGATCTCACACTGGCGGTAGAGTTCCGCAATGGGAACCACTTCTTCATGGGCCGCAATCTGAAATACGCTGTCACCCGAGGTATAGACGATAGGATGGCCGGTGCGCACATGTTCTTCGCCCAGCTCTTTAATGATCTCAGTGCCGGAGGCCGGCTTGTTCCCCAGAGTGCGCCGGCCAATCTGCTTCTCAAACTCTTCTATTAATGGTTTGGGGAAGCCATCGGGATAAACGGGAAAGGCCTGGTCGAGCCAGATGCCGGCCATCTCCCAGTGTCCGGTGGTGGTGTCTTTGCCCGGTGAAACCGTCGCGCCTTTGCCGTAGCTTCCTTCCGGATGGGCCTGGGGTGGCAGGTGAGCAAGAGGCTTAATGTTCCCGAGACCCAGGCGTACAAGATTAGGAAGCTGCAATGGGCGCGAGCGGGCGACATGCCCAAGCGTGTCGCGGCCCACGTCGCCGTAATCGGCTGCGTCGGGGAGTTCCCCGATGCCAACACTATCCAGCACGATCCACAGGATACGTTTAAACTTGTAGTCTGTTCCGGCCACAGCGCCTCCTGGCAAAGAGTATGGCACATGTCGCGCTGTATTCAAATTGCTTGTTCTTTCTTTGCGCCCTTCGCGCCCTTCGCGTACTTTGCGGCGGATTGCTTTTGTTCGTACCTTCGCTCCGCGCTGCTGCGTGATATCTTTGATTGCCACTTCATCCCGATGCGAGATTCATGATGCCTTCCGATCAACTTGTTGACACGCCGGCCGGCCACGGGAAACGGGCTGTCGTCTTAGACATCGACAATACCTTGACGCCTCCGCGGCGGCCTCTGGAGCGAGAGATGGCCAGCGTTTTGAAGAGGCTGAAAGTGCCGTTCTTCCTGGGCGCCGGTGGAGACCTGCGGCTGGTTTCCGAACAGTTCATCGGGCCGCTGCATGAATTCGGCTATCGCGGGTCCTTTGACGCCTTTCTGTGCAATGGCCCCACGCGTTATCGCTGTGATCTTTCCGGGGAGATCTCGGTCGCTCTGCTGCGTCACTTTTCCATGAAGGAACATCTGGGCGCCCAGCAGTTCGCCCGCATGATGAAAATCGTCCAAGGGGTGCTCGACCAGGAAGAGTTCCGCCTGCCGCCCCCTATGCGGGTGATTGGGGACCTGATTATCGATCGTGAGTCGATGGTCAATGTAGCGCCTATCGGGCGTCCGCGTGAACGGCTCAACGATGAAGCCCACAGAAACCGCGATGCTTTTCGCGACTATGATGCGCGCACCGGCTACCGCCGGCGGTTCCTCAAGGTGCTCACACGGGAGCTGGCTGAATTTGCGCCTGCCGGCCTGTTCATCTCTCTGGGCGGCGAAACTTCCTTGGATCTGGTGATTGAAGGCAATGACAAGGGCTTTCCCATGAAGACGCTCTTGGAAGAAGGCTTTGAACGCGTGTGGTATATCGGCGACGCTTTATTTGAAGGAGGGAATGACGAAGCGGTGCTAAAGTTCATCGCCCGATGGCAGGGCCGGCAGCCGTGTCCGGTGGCCGCCATGCCAGTGGAGAGCTGGCGCGACACCATCGATGTCCTGAAGAAGCTGGATATGGTCCATGATGCAGGCGAAGTAGATTAGTACCGTGACCATTAAAATTGGCAATGTAGGAAAAAGAGCGGGCGTAGGCCCTTCTGTTCCCTCAACCAGCATAAACAACCACGGCCCGTAGAGACGGTGCTCGGCACCGTCTCTGGGTCTTCGCGGCAGCGAAGGCCCAAGCGCGCGGCAGCGCGTGTTCGGACACACAATAATAAGATCGAGGTTCAGAATCGATGGCGAGAACGAAAGCTGACCCAACTGACCCCATAGCCCTTGACTTGGGCGCGAAGAAACCTTTGACAACCCGCGCAAGTTTCGCCTTTCCGTGCGTTCTTATAGGGAAGATCGTGAAAGAAATGTTCAAGAAACCTTTGGGGGCATGTTCCCGGATTTCCAGTGCTCAGGAAATGCGAAAAACTTTGTAACGTTTTACCTCCTTGGGGTCACTACTATTTTTACAGGTCTTGCGGAGAACATTAGGGTTGTTGTGCGCCGGGGGAGCCATCCCCATTCGGCGGACCTCGAATCGACGCAGCGCTTGTGAATCTGACTATCGCGGCAGGTTCTTGCAGCGGTAAACAACGAACAAAGGCTATGGAGGATTATGAAGACTGCCGTGCGGGTGTGTGCCGGGATGTTGATGTGGATGTTTTTTGGAGCAGTGCCAGGCTGGGGACAGATGCAGCCGAATCTGGAAAACGGTTTCAAGCGCTATGGCTCCTACGATGGCAGCCATCTGGATACTGTAAATCTACAGAACGGCAACCTGATGCTACATGCGCCCCTGCTCCCGGACTACGCGCAGCGCGGCAAGATCGGCTTGCAGGACCTGCTGGTGTTCAACTCCAAATCCTGGCAGGTGCTTTGTCAGCAGGCTCCCAACTCCACGGATACCATTTGCGGGTGGGTCAATGGCGGCACGGGTGTGACCCTGCAGCGTTCGGTCGATATGGCCATCCTCCGCACCGACGAAGTATATAACTCGGGTACCGGCGTTCAGGCATTCACTTCCAAAGACTATTCCCTGATCAGCCCTGACGGATCCACCCACCAGCTTGCCGTCCTGGCGGTCGGCCCGGCGCCCCAGTTTGAAACGGCCAGCCCCACGGAAATGGAATCCGTGGATACCACGGGCTATCACGTTTCCATGAGTGGCGCCGATGCCAACGGGGTGCCCAACATCGCTACGGTAACCGACCGCCATGGAAATCAGTATGTAGCCATCTTCCAGCCCTTTGGAGGTGGTGGCGGCAAATGCCCAGCGATCTCCACCCTGCCGACCAATCAACTGCCGGGCCTTAGCTTCGGCGGTGTGTACATTGCGCCGATCCGCGATGACGCTCCCCTGGGCACCCTGGATTGCCAGCAATTACAGGCGGCCTACAAGGTCACAGACAGCAACGGCAACTTCATGAATCTGGCCGACCCTACGGGGGCCACCACCGGGGGCAAAGACACTCTGGGCCGGGCGCTGCCGCTCGAAACCGGGAGCCTGGCTCCGGATAGCACCGGCTGCCCTCCGTCCATTATTGCCAATTACGGTCCTTGGATGGGCAACTACAGCGCCCCCGATGGCACGCTACAAAAAATCAAGGCCTGCTACCTCGCTCAAACCGGACAGACAGCCTTCCATGTGAGCCTGCCCAACCCGTACGGCGCCCCCACCCCGGTGGCGGAGTCAGGATCCCTGGTCAGCGGCGGCGTGGTGCTGCTGCCCCCCAATACCCTGCCGGCGCTCTCGGCGGTCTTGCTGCCGGATGGCCGCTCTTGGACCATTGCCTATGACGGCTACGGCGAAATCACAAACGTCATCATGTCCACGGGCGGCTCCCTGAGCTATACCTGGGCGACCATTAGCACCGTCCCCGGCTGCTCTGCCCTGTGGACCAACTGGAGTCGCGCCTTAGCCACGCGCACGCTCAACGATGGACAAGGGAACTCGTACACGTGGAGTTATGCCTGGGGCACGGCGGTCAACGGAGTGATGACCAACCAAGTGACCGACCCGCTGGGCAATGTCACCGCCCACACCTTCACCGCGCTCGATCGCCTCTGCTCCTTTTATGAGACCAGGACCCAGTTCTATCAAGGCCCGCAGGCTCCGGCCAACTTGGTGAAGCAGGTAGATACCACCTATTACCCGGTGGGGGCATTCAGCACTGCTTCGGGCGATTCTGTGGCAACCAACGTTGTGGTCAAGGACATAACGACCACACTTTATCCCAGCCAGAAGACCAGCAGAATCCACCGCGAATACGATCAAGGCATAGGAGCGGGCACCCTGATCTTCGGCAACGTGAAGAAGCAATTCGAATATGACTGGGGCCAGGGCGCTCCGGGCCCGCTGCTGCGGGAAACTGACACCACCTACCAGTGGGAGGTGAGCGCCGCCTATCTTACGGCGCACCTTCTCGACCTGCCGGCCTCGGTCATCGTCTATGACGGCAGCCACAACAAGATGGCGGAGACCGGCTATGTCTACGACGAGCCCGGGTATCTAACCGCCACCTCAGTCGCGACCCAGCACACCACGCCGCCCTCTGCGGTGCGCGGCAACCTGACCACCGTCAATCGCTGGCTGAACACCAGCAACAGCTTCATCGCCAGCCACACCAACTGGTATGACACCGGCGAGGTCTTCCAGGAAATCGATTCTCTCGGACATACCACCAGCCACAGCTACGATCCGTTTTACGCAGGTGCGTATGGCACCAGCACCTGCAATGCTCTGGGCCAGTGCGTGAGCGGGACGTATGACTTCAACACTGGGATGCTTGCCAGCCTCACCAATGCTAACGCCACTACCCCGGCCATCGGCAACTCGGCGGGCGATGCGGCCCACACTGGCAATTACACTTACGATTTCAATTTCCGGCTGACCACGACGCAGGCCCCGCCCGATCCGGCCAACGGCAGCGCCCGCGCGCAGACTTCGTTTACCTTTTCCGCATTCAATGTGCTCCCCTTGAGTGTGACCCGGATGAAATCCATCACCAACGCCCTGACGGATTCGGCCACCAACTTCTTTGACGGGCTGGGCCGCGCCTATAAGGGCCAACACCTGCTGCCCGAAGGCAACGCCGCCGTCGATACCACCTACGACTCCGCTGGCCGTGTGGCTACCGTGACCAACCCTTATGTCTCCACTACCGACCCAACCTATGGAGTGACCCTGACCCGCTACGATGCGCTCGACCGCGTGACCCAGGTCACCAAGCAGGATGGCAGCTTCAGCACCGTCGATTACACGGCGGGCAACTGCACGGTGGCCACCGACGAAGCCGGCAAGCAGCGGCGCGCCTGCAACGATGCCTTGGGAAGACTGGTGGAGGTGGACGAGCCGGGTGTGGTGGCCGGACGTCAGGCTAACAATCATGCCTCCATGCAGTCGGACGGAAACTTCGTGCTTTACGCCCCTGCAGGCAATGCGTTGTGGTCAAGTGGGACTTCGGGCACCAATGGAAGCTGGCTCGCCTTGCAAGACGACGGCAATCTGCTGCTCTATGGCCCGCGCTGGCTGGCCGGCACCTACGCAGCACCCAGCGGTGCGCAGGTGGCCTACGATGCCTGCCGCATCAGTTCGCAACTGACTGCGCCGCAGACGCTGGCCTCGGGGGCCTGTCTCGATTCCCCAAGTGGACAGTATCTGCTGTTGATGCAGACCGACGGCAACTTGGTTCTCTATGACCGGGTGCATAGCGCGGTCACCTGGAACACGGCCACCTACGGACATCCGGGCGCGTATGCCGCCATGCAGACCGACGGCAACTTCGTCGTCTACGACGTCAACAACACCGCCCTGTGGTCGAGCAACACCAGCGCCACCAATGCCAACGTGGTACAGATGTCCGATGACGGACGGGTGATCGTATGGAAGGCGCTGTGGAGTTCCGGAACGCAGCAGGCGGCCACGGCGGGGGTGACTGCGCCACCGGCCTGCAGCCAAGGCAGCGGTCTGGGCTGGGGCAGCCAGATTCCGCAGGGCGCATGTCTGTCTTCCTCCAACGGACGCTATGAGTTGCTGATGCAGACCGACGGCAATCTGGCGCTCCTTGATCTTTCCTCGACCCCCGCACGGATCCTGTGGAGCAGCAACACGCCGCTGGGGCCGCTCGATCCCGCCGTGGCCCTCATCACGTTGTATTCCTATGACGCGCTGGGCAACCTGCTGTGCGTAGAGCAGCACGGCGGCGTGACTGGAACAGGGTGCGGCGCCTCGCCCGCCTCCGATGCCGCCAGCCCGTGGCGCGTTCGCCGTTTCACCTACGATTCACTCTCGCGGCTGCTGACCGCCACCAACCCGGAATCGGGCACGATCAGTTATGTTTATGACAACGACGGCAACCTGCTGCAGAAGACTTCGCCCGCGCCCAATCAGATCGGCGCTGCCACCCAGACCGTCAGCTATTGTTATGACGCGCTGCATCGCGTGACCGGCAAGGCATATTCAGCATCGTCATGTCCGCTAACGGCCCCGGTGGTCAGCTACGGTTATGACCAGGGCCCGAACGGCATCGGCCATCTCACCGGCCTGACCGACCAGGCGGGCGCCGCGAGTTACAGCTACGACATCCTCGGACGGATGGCCACCGAGACGCGCACCATCGCCGGGGTGGGCAAGACCGTCAGCTATGACTACAACCTCGACGGCTCGCTGAAGGCCTTGCATTATCCCAGCGGGGCGGTG
>Ga0210403_10005373_pt1 | contig 10876 bp, 10 predicted proteins | sample IncBWC19MmetaG_FD_150863 | JGI IMG/M metagenome (GOLD analysis project Ga0210403, IMG submission 150863) | Forest soil microbial communities from Barre Woods Harvard Forest LTER site, Petersham, Massachusetts, United States - Inc-BW-C-19-M | ecosystem: Environmental > Terrestrial > Soil >... | reverse complement strand
AGTGGAGCAGATCGCCGGTGAACACCGCCTGGTCGCCGCCGCGCCCCGCGCAGACCGCGAAGTGATCGGGTGTATGGCCCGGGGTCGGGGTCAGCCGGATATGGTCGTTAAGAGCATGGTCGCTGGTGACCAGCTCGGCCTTTTTGGCCTCGATGATCGGCAGCACGCTGTCCGTCATTGGGTCGAGCGGGGTCTCGCGATGGACACCGTCCCAATATTCGTATTCCTTTCTTGAGAAGAGATATTTGGCGTTCGGAAAGGTCGGGACCCAGCGGCCGTTCTCCATGCGCGTGTTCCAGCCGACATGATCGCCGTGCAGATGCGTGCACATGACAAAGTCGATGTCGTCGACGGTCACGCCGGCGGCCTTCAGCGCCTGCATCCAGTTGCTATCGCTCTTGCGGTGCCAGGTCGGGCGATGCGGGAACGATTTGTCGTTGCCGATGCAGGCATCAACCAGGATCGTGTGGTGCGGCGTCTTGACGACGTAGGATTGGAAGCACAGCACCGCCATGCCGGCGGGATCAAGAGCGGCCGGCTCCATCCACGACCGGTTCTCGTTGAGCAACTCCTTGCTCAGGCTCGGCAGGAACTCCAGGATCGGTGTGAAGCCCGCCTCCTGCTCGACGATCCGATGGATCGTTATGTCGTTGACGCCAAAGCTCGTGCGCATCGCGACCGGTCCTTCCGAGGGTTTTTGTTCGACCGCGAGGTTAGGCTCGTTTTCGACGGAAGGCCAGCACCGGCCCACGCTGTGTCAATCGAGGCGGACCTGTATTTCGCCGTCGACGATGCGCACCGGGTACGTCTTCAGATCCTCGGTCGCGGGCGGGTCCAGCACCTTGCCGCTGCGGATGTCAAACCGCGCGGCATGCAGCGGGCACTCGATTACCTCGCCGTCGAGCCAGCCGTCAGACAGGCAGGCATAGGCGTGAGTGCAAATATTATCAGTTGCGAAGAGGTTGCCGTCGGCGTCGTAGAGCGCGATCGAACGGCCGGCAATCTCTACTCCGATGACCTCGCCTTCGGCCAAGTCGCTACGTGCGGCGGCCCGAACCCAGCCCGCATCCTCCCCACTCATCGGTTAGTCTCCCGAAGACTTAACGACCCTTCAGGGGCGGGCGACGCTCCGCGACGGGCGGGCGAGGAATGCCGGCAGATCATCGCCAAAACCGACCACCCTCTTCTCCTCCCGCTGGCGTTCCTGCTGCCCCGTCTTGCGCACTTCGGCGGCGCGCGGAAAGGGTGTGACGTTCGAACCGTTTCCGGCTGCCGACGGCGCTTGCCGCGCGGCCGGGCGGCGATCCCGGCGAGGCGGGCGATGCTCGGCCGCAACCCGTGCGCCGGCGTCGCCATTGCCGGCACGCGGTCGATGCTCGGCCGCAGCCCGTGCGCCGACGTCGCCGTTGGCGGCTCGCGGGCGCTGCTCGGAGCGAGCGGCCCCGCGCGACCCGCGTCGCCGGCGCTCATCCATTTCGAGCTCTGCCTCGGCGATCCCGGGGACGACCACCATAGGAATGTCCCGGCCGATCAGCTTGACGATTGCCGCGACGGCTCTGCCGTCTTCGGGTACCGCCAGCATCAAAGACCGGCCGAGCCGGCCGGCGCGAGCGGTGCGGCCGATGCGGTGGATGTAATCCTCGGCGTGGATTGGCACATCGAAGCAGAAGACGTGGCTCAAGCCTTCGATGTCCAAGCCGCGGGCCGCGACATCGCTGGCGACCAGCAGCCGGATCTCGCCCTTGCGAAACCGCTCCAGCGTCTCGGTCCGCTTGGGCTGCGACATGTCACCGTGCAATGCGGCGGCATCGAGGCCGTGCCGGGAGAGCGAGCGGAACAGGATATCGACGTCGCGTTTGCGGTTGCAGAAGATCAACGCGTTCTTGACGTCCTCGGAGCGGATCAGGCGACGCAGCGCTTCACGCTTGTCTTCCGGCTGGACGACGGCGAGCGATTGCACGACGGTTGCGGAAGGTGAAGCTGGCGGCGCCACCGCGATCTCTACCGGCGTGCGCAGAAACGCGTCGGCGAGCCTGCGGATTTCGGGCGGCATCGTCGCGGAAAAGAGCAATGTCTGGCGCGGCTCGGGCAGGAGGCCGGCAATACGCTCGACATCGGGGATGAACCCCATATCGAGCATCCGGTCCGACTCGTCGATCACCAGAATGCGCGCATCGGAGAGCAGGATCTTGCCGCGCCCGTAGAGGTCGAGCAGACGCCCCGGGGTAGCGATCAGCACATCGACGCCGCGATCGAGCTTGCGCTCCTGATCGACAAAGCTTTCGCCGCCGATCAACAGCGCCATCGTCAGGCGATGATGCTTGCCGTAGACCTCGAAGGCAGCCGCGACCTGGGTCGCGAGCTCACGCGTCGGTTCGAGGATCAGCGAGCGCGGCATCCGCACCCGTGCACGTCCGGCCGCCAGCATGTCGATCATCGGCAGCACAAAGCTTGCCGTCTTGCCGGTTCCGGTCTGGGCGCAACCGAGGACATCTCTGCCACGCTGAACGTGGGGGATAGCTTGAAGCTGGATCGGGGTGGGGATCGTATAGCCGGCGTCGGAAACTGCCTGAAGAAGTTCAGGCGACAGACCAAGTTCAGAAAAACCCATCGAAAAGTTGTAGCCTTCTTGTAACAATTACGATTGTTGTGCGCTGCACCTCATTTGGGGTTGACACAGGAAATGTCAAACATTTTCCGAGCAGCGCGGCATTTCAGATGAACGAGGGAAGATTTTGTTACCACAACGCAGATGGTCGAGAAACCAGCATCACCGACGGCGATACTGCGGGCGTGGTGACATTGGCGGTGCCGCCCGCTCGTCCTTGTGGCGGAAGTTGATCCGACCCTTGCTCAAGTCGTAGGGCGTCATTTCGACCGTGACCCGGTCGCCGGCGAGGATGCGGATGCGGTTTTTCTTCATTCTGCCGGACGAATACGCCAGCGTCTCATGCCCATTGTCGAGCTTGACGCGAAAGCGCGCGTCGGGGAGCAACTCCTGCACGGTGCCGTCGAACTCGATCAGATCTTCCTTGGCCAAACAGATCTCCTCGTTAAAGGGACGGGGGCGCCGAAGCACCCCCGCAGCAACATTCCGCCCTCCCCTTAGACCGCGCGCAGATTCACCGCGGAAACGCGGCCGCGCTGGCCTTGCTCGAGCTCATAGTCGAGCTTCTGGCCTTCGCGCAGATTGTCCATCCCCGCGCGCTCGACGGCGGAGATGTGAACGAAGACGTCAGCGCCGGAGCCGTCGGGCTGGATGAACCCGTAACCCTTTTGCGCATTGAACCATTTGACCGTGCCGGTCGCCATCAGCAAGAACTCCAAGTGGCATAGAAACCGCCGCGCTCACGCGCGACGCATCGGACATCGATTGGCTCGGGGGACTCGGTCGGACGATCGGAAACGAGCGCAGGCCGGGAAGCCGAATTCAAACGGGGTCGACGAGCATTTAGTTAAGGGCGACCGCCGATTTGCGCAAGTGGTCTTTAAACGTCGAGATCGCGGGCGAAGGGCGCGTTCTTTTGGATGTAAGTCTGGGGCCGCCAGGTCGCCTTATGGACCCTTGCTGAAGAAGAGGTATTTGACCAGGGCGGCGGCCGCGAGCAGCAGGACAATGATGACCAGCAGCCATAGAGGGCTCATCCCCCACATCATCGCCGCCCATCATGTGATCCATGATCGCGAACCCCTCTGTTTACTCGGCCGGGCGGCCGATCGGTGCTTGTACCTGTTGACGAGCGTCTTCGAGCCCCCAGCCTTTGACCAGGCCGTAAATCGCCGGGATTACAACGAGGGTGAGCACAGTCGAGGACACCATTCCGCCGATCATCGGGACGGCGATGCGCTGCATCAGCTCGGAGCCGGTGCCGTGGCTCCACAGGATCGGCAAAAGTCCGGCGATGATCGCCGTCACCGTCATCATCTTCGGCCGCACGCGCTCGACGGCGCCGGCCATGATCGCCGCGCGCAAATCCTCGCGCGTAAAGGCCTGGCCCTCGCGAGCGCAGCGCCTGTGCCGCTCCCTCAGCGCGCTGTCGAGATAGATCAGCATCACGACGCCAGTCTCGGCGGCGACGCCAGCGAGCGCGATGAATCCGACGACAACGGCGACGCTCATGTTGAAATGCATAAAGTCCATCAGCCACACGCCGCCGACCAGGGCGAACGGCACCGACAGCATGACGATTAGCGTCTCGGTGAGCCGCCCAAAATTCAGGTAGAGCAGCACGAAGATGATGACGAGCGTGATTGGCACCACGATTGCGAGCTTGGCCTTGGCGCGTTCGAGATATTCGAACTGGCCGCTCCATTCGAGCCGGTAACCGGACGGGACATTGACCTTCTGTGCCAGTGCGCGCTGCGCGTCGGCGACGTAGCCGCCGATATCGCGGTCGTGCATGTCGACATAGATGTAATTGACGAGCTGGGCGTTCTCGGTGCGGATCATCGGCGGCCCTTGCGTCGGCCGCACGGAGGCCACCTGGCCAAGCGGCACCGCGGGTCCGCCCATGCCTTGAACCAGCACCTGGCTCGCAATCGCCTGCTGATCGTTTCGGAGACCACGCAGATAACGGACATTGACCGTGTAGCGCTCGCGCCCCTCGATCGTTGTGGTGACGGTTTCACCGCCGAGCGCCGTCGCGATTGTTTCCTGCAAATCGCCGACCGCGAGGCCGTAGCGGGCGAGGGCCGGACGGTCGGGCGTGATTTCGAGGTAATAGCCGTTTTGCACCCGCTCGGCGTAGGCGCTGCTGGTGCCGGGAACCTGACGCAGCGCCGCCTCGATCTCGCGCGACAGCCGATCGATGCCGGCGAGGTCCCGCCCGTAGACCTTGACGCCGATCGGCGTGCGAATGCCGGTCGACAGCATGTCGATGCGCGCCTTGATCGGCATCGTCCAGGCGTTGCTGATGCCCGGGAACTGCAGCGCCTTGTCCATCTCAGCGGTCAGCGTGTCGACGGTGACGCCGGGACGCCACTCGTCCTCGGGTTTGAGGTTGATGATGGTCTCGAACATTTCGACCGGCGCCGGGTCGGTCGCCGTGGCCGCGCGGCCAGCCTTGCCGAACACGCTCGCCACCTCGGGAAAGCTTTTGATGATGCGATCCGAGGTCTGCAGCAGCTCGGCCGCCTTGGTGACCGACATGCCGGGCACGCTCACCGGCATATACATCAGCGTGCCTTCATTCAGCGTCGGCATAAATTCCGAGCCGAGCCGTTTGAGCGGGATCACCGTGGCGCCGAGCACGAGTAAGGCAACCAAGATAGTTGCCATCCTGGCGCGCAGCACGCCGGCGATGACCGGCCGGTAGAGCCAGATCAAAGCCCGGTTTATCGGGTTGCGGGCTTCGGGGAGGATCCGGCCTCGCACGAAGAGCTGCATCAACACCGGCACCAGCGTGATCGACAGGAGCGCGGCCCCGCCCATGGCGAAGGTCTTGGTCAACGCGAGCGGCTTGAACAGCCGGCCCTCCTGGGATTCGAGCGTAAACACCGGCAGAAACGACACCGTGATGACGGCGAGGCTGAAGAACAGTGCCGGCCCGACCTCGAGTGCGGCGTCGGTGAGGATTTTCGCTCGGTTTGTCCCGGGCGCGGCCCGCTCGAGATGTTTGTGGGCGTTTTCGATCATCACGATCGCCGCGTCGACCATGGCGCCGAGCGCGATCGCGATGCCGCCGAGGCTCATGATGTTGGAGCTGAAGCCCAGTATATGCAGCAGCCCTATGGCGATGAGCACGCCGACCGGCAGCATCAGGATGGCGACGAGCGCGCTGCGGACATGCAGCAGGAACACGACGCAGACGAGCGCGACGATGATGCTTTCTTCGGTCAGCGTGTGCTTCAGCGTCTCGATCGCGCGGTGAATGAGATCGGAGCGGTCATAGACCGCTTCGACCGTCACGCCTTTCGGCAGCGACGGTGCGATCTCGGCCAGCTTCTGCTTGACGCTCTCGATCACATGCAATGCGTTCTGGCCGTCGCGCTGCAGGGCGATGCCGCTGACCACTTCGCCCTGGCCGTTGAGCTCGGCGATGCCGCGGCGCTCTTCGGGCCCGAGCTCGACGTGCGCCACGTCGCGCAACAGCACCGGCGTACCGCCCTGCACCTTGAGCGCGATCTGCTCAAGATCGCCGGCGTTGCGTAGATAGCCGCGGCCGCGCACGACGTACTCGGTCTCCGCCATCTCGACCACGCGGCCGCCGACATCGCGGTTGCTGGCGCGGATCGCGGCCGTGAGCTGCGGAAGCGTGAGGCCATAGGCCTGCAATTTCTGGGGATCGACAACAACCTGATACTGCTGGACGAAGCCGCCGACGCTTGCCACTTCGGCGACCCCCTCGGCCTTGGTCAGCTGATAGCGCAGATACCAGTCCTGGATCGTGCGCAACTCCGCGAGCGTGCGCTGCGCGCCGAGCACCACATACTGATAGACCCAGCCGACACCGGTCGCGTCGGGCCCGAGCGAAGGGGTGACGCCTTGTGGTAAGCGCTTGGCGGCAAAATTGAGATATTCGAGGACGCGCGAGCGTGCCCAATAAAGATCGGTGCCGTCTTCGAACACGACATAAACAAAGGACACGCCGAAGAACGAAAAGCCGCGCACCACTTTTGAGCGCGGCACCGCCAGCAGCGCCGTGGTGAGCGGATAGGTGACCTGGTCCTCGATCACTTGCGGCGCCTGGCCGGGATATTCGGTGTAGACGATGACTTGCGTGTCGGAGAGATCCGGGATGGCGTCGAGCGCCGTGTGCTGCACGGCATAGACGCCGGCGAAGATGATGAAAGCTGTTGCGAGCAACACCAAAAAGCTGTTGCGCCCCGACCAGGTGATGACGGAGCCGATCATGGCGATTTGCCCTCCGGCGCCGTGAAGGCCTGCAGGGCGGCGCGCAGATTGCTCTCGGCATCGATCAGGAAATTGGCGCCGGTAACGACTTTCTCGCCGTCGCGGATCCCCTCGAGCACGGCGACGTAGCCGCCGGCGCGCGCGCCGAGCTTGACCGCGCGCGGCTCAAAGCGTCCGTCGCCGCGGTCGACAAGAACCGTTTGTCGGGTGCCGGTATCGAGCACGGCTGAATCCGGTACCGTCAGCACGGTTGGGCTCTCGACCGGGGCCGCGATCTCGACCGTCGCATACATATCGGTCTTCAGCAGCAGGTCGGGGTTGGGTACTTCGATGCGCACCTTGGCGGTGCGGGTCTGTGCATTCACGGTCGGGTAAACGAAGGCGACCCGCCCGTCGAAGACGCGGCCGGGATAGGCCTGCACCGTGATTTTGGCACTCTGCCCCGGGCGGATTTGCGCGAGGTCCTGCTCGAACACGTCAGCCAGCAGCCACACGGTCGAGAGATCGACGATGCGATAGAGCATGTCGCCGGCGCCGAAATGCAGGCCCTCCAGAGCTGTCTTCTCCATCACGATGCCGCCGATCGGCGCGCTCAGGGTCAGCGTGCGCGTCGCGGTGCCGGTGCGCTGCAGGCGCGCCAGCTGATCGGCCGAGATGTCCCAGTTTTTCAGGCGCGAAAGCGCCGCGGCGGCAATCGCCTTTGCATTGTCGCGCGTCATGGCATCGGACTGCGCCATGTCAGCGGCCGCCTCGCGGGCGACGAGATACTCGCGTTGCGCCAGCACCAGATCAGGGCTGTAGACTTCGAGCAGCGCTTCGCCGCGCCGGACCGTCTGCCCGGTCGTGTTGACGAGCAACTTCTCAATCCAGCCCTCGAATTTCGGATTGACGACGCCGATGCGGCGTTCGTCGGCCGCGACAGTGCCGACCGCGCGCACGGTATGCGCGATGCTGCGTGAGGACGCGGCCTCTGTGCGCACGCCGAGCATCTGGACCCGCTCGGGGCTGATCTTGACGGTGCCTGGAACGGTGCCGCTGCCTTCGTCGGCATAGACCGCGATGTAATCCATGCCCATGGAATCCTTTTTCGGCACCGGCGAGGTGTCGGGCAGGCCCATGGGATTGCGGTAATAGAGGATCTTGCGCTCGCCACCCGGCGCTGCAGCGGGTGCCGGTGAAGCGGGCGTGCTCACCGGCGCGGCGCCCTGGTCGTCATAGACCGGGACATAGTCGCGGCCCTCGGCATCCTTCTTGGGTGTCGGCGAGTAGTCGGGCTTGCCCGAAGGGTCCTGGTAATAGAGCGGCGTGCGCTCGGCCGTTGCGGCGATGCCGATCGCGACTGGATGCCACCCGAGTTCGCGACCGCCGATCATCGCGGCAGCGAGCAAAGCCGGGAGCAGCACGCCTATTTTGCGCCGGGGATTCACAGATCACCCCCGATCAGCCGCTCGATCGCGGCAAGCTGGCGCTGCTGGTCGAACTCGGCGCTGAGCAGCTCAATCCGCAGGTTGGCGAGATCGTGCTCCGCGCGCAGCACGTCGACAAGCTCGGCGCGCCCCAGGCCGTAACCCGCAACACCGGACCGCAGCAGCGCCTGGCTCTGCGGCAACAATTGCGTGCGGATCAGATCGGCGGTTTTGCGGCTGCCGGCGAGGTCGGCTGTGAATTCCCCGAGCTCGCCTTGGATCTGCAGCTCTTGCGCTTGCCGGCGCGCCTGCGCGGCGCCAACCTGGGCGGCGGCTTCGCGCTGCTGCGCCTCATGCAGGCCCCACTGCAGCGGCACGCGCAAACCGATCTCCGCCAGATACCCATTGGGGCCGTTGCCGGTGCGGTCGATCGCGCCCGCCTTCAGCATCACGTCCGGATACCAGTTCTTGTCGGTGAGCTGCTTGCCGGCGGCGGCCGCGGCGATCTGCGCGTCACGGCCGGCGAGGGACGGATTGCCCGCACGGGCCCGCTGCATCAGGGCATCCGGTGCGAGTGCGGCCGCCGAGGGCAGAGCGCGTAATTTCACCGGCCGCGCTAACGGCGCATCGATCGGCCGGGCCAGCAACGCGTTGAGGCGCGCGGCGGCGCTGCGGCGCCTGGTCTCCAGGCGGACGATTTCGGTCGCGAGCCGGGTGATCTCGACTTCGGCCTTGTAGACTTCCAGCTGCGAACCTCGGCCCTGCGCGTAACGGTCGCGCGCGACACGCGCCATGTCGTGGACGACCCGGTGCAGATCCTCGGTCGTGCGGATCGCCTGGTCGGACTGGTAATACTGGGCAGAGGCGACCTTGACCTTTTCGATGAGTTCGGCCTCGGTCACGCGCGTATCGGCGCGGCTGCGCGCCACATCGGCGTTGGCCTGGTCGCGCCGCAGGTCGAGCTTGCCCCACAAAGGGAATTCCTGCTCGACCGTGAAGAACATTTTGTTTTGGCGTGGCCCGCTGGTCCGGTCGATTTCGTCGGAGGTGATGCGCAGCGTCGGATCCGCGAGGGAACCTGCAATGGCAACCCGCGCCTGTGCCGCTTCGGTATCGAGCGCTCTTGCCGCGAGGTCGGGACTGAGCCGTCGCGCGATCGCCAGCACTTCGTCGAGGGTGGCGCCGGGTGCCTGCAACGATACCGGCGCCTCGGCGCAGGCCGGTGCTGCCGCAAGGAGGATTGCGAGCAACGCAAGCGTCGAGGTGACGAGCAACGCCGGCGGTGATCGGGAGAGTTGGCGCCGCATGTCACTTCGCCTCATAGACGAGGTTGCCGCGCACCGTCCCGACCTCGCCTTGCACCTTGGCGCCGAGATTGAGTGCCCATTTGCCGGCCATGCCGGTCTCGACCTGAAAGCGATAAATCCCCGGCTGATCGGAGGGCAGAGGACTCACCTTGCCGGTCATATCCGCCATCCCGTCCGGCCCCATATCGGTCTTGGTTTCGAACAGGACGGCGCCGGGGACCGGTTTGTTGTCAGGCACGTGAACCAGCCGAACCGTGACGATGGTTTTGCCGGAACCCGCCGGCTGCGCCTGAACCCGCCGGCTGCGCCTGAACCAGCTCGAAGCGGTAGTCGTCGGGAGCGGCGAGCCCGTAAGCCGCGACCAGAGTCGAGGCTGTGAAGATGGCAGCGCCGGCGAAGGCGCGCGCGTGAATGCGTAAGCGCATGATCAAATCCCATTCTGTGCCGCCCCGGTTTAGGCGGCTGCGTGTCGCCTGGAGTAGCGCTCAGCCGGTTAGCCCCGGCGCCGGCGCTGCGCGCGCAGACGGCGTCAGAAACGAAATCGTTGAGCGAGAAAGGAGGATGCCGACAAAAGCCGGCTCGCTCCGGTTCAGGCGAGGGAGATGGGAGGTCCGAGAGCGGGCTTGATCGTGCGCCCGCCCAACGCTTCGGGCGCGTTGTCGTAGATCACCGACGACCACGCCGTCGCAGTGACGAGTCCCAGCTCCGGTGCCGGCAGGCTCACGAGGAAAATGCAGCCGATGTCCGTCACGCAATTCGGCAGCATGCCTTTGCAGGGCATCTTTTCGCCCCGGCCGTTGTGCTCGTGCATCATGCCGCTCATGGCGGCGCTGCTCATATCGGCATTGGTCGCATAGGTCGGCGCGACCTGAAACATCGTGGCGCTCATATAGGCGGTCACGATCAACAGGGTCAAAATTCGACGGAGCAGTTTCACCTGCATCCTCTATTAGGTACGGCGCCGGCCCGGAGTCATCAAATTCCGTGAATTCAAAGGTTACCCCATGGTGTAGGCAGCGTACAATGGCGGAGAACTCTTGTGAAATGTCGGCGCTTGCCGCCGGAATTCCGGCTGGGTTCTTGGTCGGCTCCAAAACGGGTCCCTTGCCCTGATATCCGTGAATCAGACACGCAAGGGGAGAGGGTAAAGGCGGATGCGGCTCGGCATGACCGGCAACTCGGCGGAGGATTTTGACCATCCACGATTTGCCGAGGGGCATCCGCTCTCTCAGCAGGTCCTCTGTCGAATGCGATGGCCCGCACCGTGATCTTCCTCGTCCGCCACGGCGAGACCGAGTGGAACCGGGTGC
>Ga0210403_10005371_pt1 | contig 10877 bp, 6 predicted proteins | sample IncBWC19MmetaG_FD_150863 | JGI IMG/M metagenome (GOLD analysis project Ga0210403, IMG submission 150863) | Forest soil microbial communities from Barre Woods Harvard Forest LTER site, Petersham, Massachusetts, United States - Inc-BW-C-19-M | ecosystem: Environmental > Terrestrial > Soil >... | reverse complement strand
CCACCAGATCCAAGGTCGGGTCCGTGAAATACAACGCTCCATCCGGCCCAACGATCACATCATTTGGACTGTTGAATTTCTTTCCGTCATAGTGATCGGCCAGGATTTTGTATTTTCCGTCGGGAGTGACCTCGATGATGGCGCGCAATACGCTGGCACAGTCGATCAGGCGATGCTGCCGGTCGAAGGTATTGCCGTCGGGATCGCCGAGCGCAATCACTTCCTCCTTCTTGCCATCGAGATGGAGCCGGTAAATCTTGTTGATGGTCTCGTCGCTCACATAAAGAAAGCCAGCCTCATTCCACACCGGACCCTCGGTAAAACCGAAACCCGTACCCACCACAGAGAGCTTGGCATTGTGATCGACTAGATCCCAGAAATGTGGCGATTCGGCCTGCAGCTGAAACTGTTTGGGCTGAGCTGGAGTGCGGGGAAATCCGGGTGCGCTGACCGCAATCAGCAGCAAGGCCACCATGATGACCAAATAGAAAACGTTCATGCTGCGATTCATTGAGGACGCCGTTTCCCGGGCGAAGAGCTATTGAGGGACATCATTGAGTAACCATTGTGGATCGTGGCCTATTCTTCTTCGAACTTTTTTTCGGGCGTTTTCGACGTGCTCGCACTGGCGCCGGCCAGACTCATCAAGTAGCTGACGACATCGTTCAATTCATCAGGACTGAGGGTTGAACCAAAGTCAGAGGGCATGAGAGGTTGCGAACTGTATTCCAGCCCTTCGAGTTCTGACTTTCCGAGGAAGTGAAAACTTCCATCCAGCGTCTGCAGTTGCAAGGAGAAATTATCTTCGTTGCGGACTCTGCCCGTGTATTTCTCGCCGCTATGAAGAGTTGCGGTCGCCATCCGAGCCCGACGATCGTTGTTTGGTGGATTGGTGATCTGGTTTCGAATTTGCTCCGCGGTGTGTGCGCGCGCGTAGGTGGACAAATCTGAGGCGATGAAACCACCTTTGCCGGCAACCATGTGACATCCAGAACATCCGGATTTGCCGAGGAAAACGGTCTCACCGCGTGCGGGATCACCGGGCAGCTTGACCGGCTTGCCCGTCCCTTGCAGGCTTCGGAGGTAAGTGACGACTGCCTTAATGTTAGAGCTGTCCAGCGAGTGAAAGGCGGGCATCCCGGTTCCGGGGATGCCATTCTCGATAATCTTCAAGATCTGAGCGTCGGAAAGCTGCTGTACTCTGGGTCTTTCCGCGATGTTCGGCGCGCGTTCGCCGCCTCGGCCGTCCAGGCCGTGACAGTTCGCACAGGTGGACGCGAAAGTCTGCTTGCCCGACACCGAGGCTGGCTTGGAGTCTCTCCCCTTGGAACTTTGCGGTGGAGTTTGCGACCAGGCCACGAAGTTGCCGGCAGCCAAAATTGCTGCCAGAATGCCTGCCCACACGCGATATGACTTGGTCTTTGAGAACATTGACGAAACCATTTTCACCGTAACAAGACACGTCCAGAGAATTACTGCTGCGTGTTCGGCGCAGTCTTCAAAACAGGAACTTCACCCCTAGCTGCAAGATGCGTGCGGGTCTGGCTGAAGTCACAAATCCAAACTGGCTGGAGTTGATTTCGCCGGTTGGATTCGAGAACTGGGCGTGGTTAAAGAGATTGAAGGCTTCAATGCGAAACTGAAGTTCCTTGGATTCGGTGAATTTTGTGTTCTTCGCGAGCGCCATGTCGAAGTTGTTGAGCCCAGGACCGTGGAAGAAGCGGCGGCGGGAGTTTCCGAATTGTCCCAGCTGCTCATTGCTGAAAAGTGAAGTGTTGAAATATGCGTTTCCCTGGCGTGGGTTGGTGTCGACCAGCACCTTGCCGCCTGAAAAGTTAGGCACATCGACCGGCACCGCATTTGCGCCGATCAGAGCGTTATCGTCATTCTCAGTAAGAGTGATCGGCAGCCCGGTCGCGAAATTGGTGATGCCGCTGAGGCTCCAGCCTTTTGCCACCCACTTGACCCAACCCGCACCGCCGAGTTTGTCGAACGGCAGCAACCAGTTGTAGCTGAAAACGAAATTCTGAGTCACATCGAAGTTGCACAGGCTAATGCTCAGGCGGGGGTTGAACGGATAGGTGGAGTCCTGCAGGCCGGAGGCGTTATCGATGCACTTGCTGTAAGTGTAGCCGGCGAGAAAAGTCAGTGAGCCCGTGTTGTGGCTGACACTCATCTGCAGCGAGTTGTAGCGCGAATTGGCCACGGTTGAGACGTAGGGGTTGGTATCAAAGTTAGGGCCCAGCGGTCTGGTGCTTGTGAAAGTTTGCCCGGCGAAGGGCGACGTTCCTGGCAACGTAACCCATACCGTACCGCCCGGGGGCGTCTCACTGAATTGGCCGCATGGTGGCGCAGTGGTTGAGGGGTCAAGATTGGCCGGGTCGCTCAGATACAAGCACAGTGCCGGATTCGCCGGATTCGCTTCAATCGAGGTCACCAACCTGTGCCCCTGATTTCCGACGTAACTGGCCGTGATCACAGTGTCCGATCCAACCTGGCGCTGCAACGAGAATTCGTAATGTTCGGAATACGGCAGCTTGTTGTTGTGAGCGAAGGAAAATCCATAGGAGATGGGCTCGACTCCTGCCCAGTTGAAGGTCGTGTCAGGATTCGAAGCCGAAACGTTGGTGGGAGGAAAGGTGAACGGAAATCGCGGCCACCCGGAGACCAGCCCGCCGGTAGAACGAACGGTGTACGGAGCTTCCAGGAGAGGGGGATTCGAACTACCGTAGTACAGTCCGTATGGTGGATCGCCTACCTCGAGGAATTGCGACAGATCCTCCACCGACGTGTAGTACAAACCGCCGCCGACGCGAATGCTGGTCTTTCCCGGGCCGCCGAAAAGCTTGCCCAGAATGCCGGACGAAGAGCTAGGAGAATACGCCAGACCCAGGCGCGGAGAAAAATTGTGCCACTGGGTTGGCGCCAGGGTGCGAGGTACACCGGGATCGCCGGGGACAACCCATCCGGTAGGCGCTCCGGGAAACACGACCGATTGCTCTCCAGGAATAATAGTCTCAATCTTGTTCTGCGTGTCGTACCAGGGCATGCTGGCTTCCCAGCGCAGTCCATAGTTTAATACCAAATTGGAAGTCGCCCGCCAGCTATCCTGAGCGTAAAGGGCATAGTACTTACTGCGGGAGTCGAGAATTTGCGGACTGGCCTGGGTCAAACTGTCCGGAGCGCCGATGAGAAAATCAGCGAAGTCGATTCCCGTCTCCCCGCCGGTAAATGAGTACTGGCCGTTTTCCGCCGCCAGGTTTCTTTCGTTGATCTGGTCGTAGTGAAACTGCCCGCCGAATTGAAAGGTGTGGGTTCCTGCGACTTTGGTGAAATTGTCCAGCACCTGGAACGAATTATTGAACTGTCCAGTGCTTACCTGCGGAACACCGATGTTGAAGTTATTGAATGTTATATAGGGGACGCCTTCCAGATTGGGAGCGATGGGGCTGATACCTCCAGCTGGATTCGACCAGGGAGTGTCGAAACCCAAAGCTGCGAGGCTGTAATTTGACCCTACACCGCCCGTCGGACTCGTAAGGGCCAGGGTGTTGCGCACAAAGCTGAAGCGAAATTCATTGACCGCGGTGGTGCCCAGGTTCTTGGTATCGCCGAGGTTCACCAGTTGGGCCCGCCCAGAAGTGATGGCGCTGTATGCGAACGTGGAAGCCGGGATAGAGGCACCGCCATTGGGGTAGGGAGAGTTGAGCAAATAGTCGTCGATAAAGTAGTAGGCGAACAGCGTGCCGAAGTGCGTGTTCTGATCGACGCGGATGCCGCCCTTGTCGTCGCGCAGCTTCTGAGCGTACAAAGATGACTCGAAATTGAAATTGGGATTGTTCGTCAAAGTCGGCTGAGGGATGAGGCCGAGGTTCAGCATGTTCACTGCCACCGGTGACCACGCTGTTTTGGGGATGAGCGCGTTCGGGAAAACGCACTGAGCCTGGCTCGTGCAGCCAGCAGTGTAATAGGGCTCTCCGTCAGAGATCGTACCGGGTGGCAAACTCAATCTCTGGTTGAGAACATCCGCAAAGCCAGGACCATTTACACTCCCGGTCAATGAGCCCGCGGAGTCAGAGAAGTCACCGGTAAAATTTCCCACCGATGGCAATTGCGTCGTCACAGGGGAGGCCTGCGTCTGTCTCGTGCCTTGGTAGTCGAGGAAGAAGAAGGTCTTGTCTTTCTTGATCGGCCCGCCGAATGTGCCCCCGAACTGGTTTTGCCGAAATGTCGGAACGGACTGCGAAAAATACTGCGTGGCATCAAAACGAGTATTGCGAAGGAACTCGAATCCGCTCCCGTGAAATTGATTGCCGCCCGACTTGGTCACGACGTTAATCTGCCCGCCACTATAGTTCCCGTACTCGGCATCGAAATTGTTGGTGATGATGCGAAATTCGGAGATCGAATCGAGATTGGGAATAATCGCAGCTCCGTTGTTCTTGCCCTCCTCGACATTCGATCCGTTGACCATGAAACCGTTCGACGTCTCGCGCTGCCCGTTGACCGACTGATTGCCGGAATTCAGACCGCCGCTGGGGGAACGATCACTGATGCCAGCCGTTCCCGTATCCCCGGCGTTGTAGGGGGACACGCCTGGTTGCAGGGCCAGCAAATCCGTATAGCTGCGGCCGTTCAGGGGGACGGCCTCCATGCTCTTGGACTCGATGACTTCGCCCATCTGCGTGCTCTGGGTCTCCACGTGAACGGCGTCGGTACGCACGTCAACGTGCTCGCTGATCGCGCCGACCTCAAGAATTGCATCCGCCCGCAGCGCCGCGTTCGCGTCGATCACTAATCCAGTTTTTCGATAGGTTTTGAATCCTGCGTGGCTGATTTCCAGGTCGTAAGTACCAATGGCCAGCGTTGGAAGATTGTAAAAACCCTTGGCGTCGGTTGTTACTGAGGTTTTCACTCCCGTAAGGGTGTCGATCGCAATCACAGATGCGCCGGAAACGACTGCCGCGGACGCATCGGTCACGACCCCGGAGATACTGCCGGTGATGCTTGCCCACGCGACTGCCAGCGTGAGAAGCACTACCACAAGTACTTCGACCGCAGCACACAGATGCCTACGCATAGCTGATCTCCTGCCCAAGGGTCTTCCTGCCAAGCCGATTCCCGGTACGCAGCGCTTTCGCACTGAAACTCTGCAAGCGGGCTTTGAAGATGCCGCGCAACCGGATCAAGGTTGTTTATCCCAATCGCAGTGGAATGGTCAACCATTTTTGCGGCTTGCTCTTCCACACAGCCGCAAACTAATGTTAGAGTCCGCGCACATACATAACATTCGGGAGGACGAAATGTACCAGTTTCGCGGCATTGTGAAGTCCCACGCCATCGCAACATCCATAATATCGTTCGGTTTTGTGTGCGCCACTTTCTTCGGAGCCAGAATTCTGTGGGCGCAGACCGGAGCCAACTCTGCGCCCCAGTCCGACGCCGCTTTGATCGCCGAGTTTCGTCGCGTCGAAGTGGCTTCGGTCTCGGATGCTCTGGAGCAACTCACCGGCAGGCGCATGTACATGAGTCACCGCATGATCCCAATCTTCACCACGAAGTTCGCCGGTTTTGCGCGCACGGTTCAACTTAAGAAAGACGAAGGCAACAGCGACCCCGCCGCGCTGAACGGAATGCTGCAGGCGATCGATGAGGGATCCACTGATTCCGTTTACGTAATGGCCGTCGAGGACGGCCAGGATATTGCGGGAATGGGTGGGCTGATGGGCACTGCAATGGCTACGCGAGGTTACGCGGGGGCTGTAATTGATGGAGGAGTTCGCGACGTCGCGTACTTGCGCAAGATCGGATTCCCGGTCTACGCGACCGGCATCGTGCCGTCCACCTCTGTGCATCACTATCGTTTCGGAGGCTCCCAGGTGCCGGTGACCTGCGACGGTGTAACGGTCAACGCGGGCGACATTGTCGCGGCCGATAGTGACGGGGTCGTGGTCGTTCCCAGGGACAAAGCTCTGGACGTGTTGCGCCTTGCCCAGCAGATGGATTTCAAAGAACACTCGATGTACGCAGTCATCGAGCAAACGAAATCGATTGTTGAGGCCGTCAAAAAGTTCGGACGGCTTTAGAAGAAAGAGAACGATTGCGCAAATCTCACTTTCATCAGATAAAGTGTGACATCACGGTTTTGCGGAAGGCTTCTTGCATGCGGAAGGCAGCGCTTAGTGCCGTTGTGTTCACTTGTTTGGCCGCCCTGGCGGGCGATGCCACTCCTGCAAGCTTATCCGCAGCCATCGATGGCCATTCCGAGGTCCGCTCCGAAGATCTTCTGGTTCAGCCTCCCGCCGCCAATTGGATCTCCTATAACGGAGACTATTCAGGACGCCGCTTCAGCGGGCTTTCCGAAATCAATGCGGGCAATCTTGCCGGACTGCGCGCGGAGTGGGTTTTTCATGCCCGCAATTCGAGCCGGCTTGAGCTCACTCCCGTTGTGGTGAATGGAATGATGTTTGTGACCACGGCGAACGACGCATCCGCCCTGGACGCGCGCACCGGCCGCGTCGTGTGGCATCACGCTTGGCCAGTTTCAGAAGGGTTGATCGACGATGCCTCCGGGCACCTCAATCGCGGCGTCGCCGTATGGCACGACCGGGTCTACATGGAGACCGACAACGCGCATCTCCTCTGCCTGGATGCCCGCTCGGGAAATCTTATCTGGGATGTGGCCTATGCGAACTGGAACAAGAATTACGGAGCGACCGGCGCGCCGCTCGTGATCAAAGACAAAATCCTGGTGGGGACCTCTGGCGGCGATGATGGGGTTCGAGGTTTTCTTGCCGCATACGACGCCATGACGGGCAAGCTGGCCTGGAGATTCTGGACGATTCCGGGCCCTGGTGAATCCGGCTCCTCAAGCTGGCCCGGAAAGCTCTATCTGCATGGCGGCGGAACTACATGGATGCCGGGAACTTACGATCCACAACTCAACACCGTGTACTGGGGCACGGGCAACCCTGCGCCAGATTTCGAAGGCGGCGTGCGTCCGGGAGACGATCTCTACACCGACTGCGTATTGGCCCTCGACCCGGATACCGGAAAACTGAAATGGTATTTTCAATTCACGCCACATGATCTGCTCGACTACGACGCCCTTGAGACGCCGATCCTGATCGATGCAGTCTTTCAAGGCATCCAACGAAAATTGCTGGTGCAGGCAAACCGCAACGGCTTCATCTATGTGCTGGACCGCACCAATGGAAAATTTCTTTCGGCCACGCGATTCGTCGAGAAGATGAATTGGGCGAAGGAAATCGACCCGCAAGGCAGGCCGGTTCGGACTGACATCGAGCCCACTGCGGCCGGAACCCGCACTTGCCCCGGCTACTCGGGCGCGACGAACTGGTATTCACCTTCTTACAATGAGTCCACCCATTCGGTATATTTCATGGCCCTGGAAGAGTGCGAGACTTATTTTTTCAAGCCGCAGCCCTTTCAGGAAGGGCACGGTTATTATTCGACTGGAGTGCAACGCATCGCGGGTGAAATGTCTCAGAAAGTTCTGGTCGCCTTCAATCTGGATACGAATTCCATCGCCTGGAAGTACCCGCAGGTTGGCACAGGACATTCCTCTGGCGGAACCATGACCACAGCAGGTGGCCTGGTGTTCTTCGGCGACGATGCCGGATCCTTTGAAGCCGTGGAGGCGCGAACTGGCAAGCCGCTGTGGCACTTCAATACCGGGCAGGATATGAGTGCATCTCCGATGAGTTATGCCATTGCGGACCGGCAGTACGTGTCCATTGCGGCCGGGAGTAACGTCTTCAGCTTTAAGTTGCCTTAGTCGGCACTCGGAATCTTGAAAGCTAAATTGCAAATTGAAGGAGAAGAAAACATGAACTCGACTTTCACTCGCCGAACCTTTGCCACCCGTTTCGCTTCCGTACTTTCCGCCTTGGGAGTCACCACCGCCGTACTTCCCAACCGCGCATTGGCTCAGAGTTCGCCCGCGCAGGATGCGAGCGGAATCCGCAAAATGAACAGCGAAGGCAAACCGGGCAGCGAGAAAGATGTCATCATGCCGGTGATTGTTCACGATGGGCTGATTTATGTCGCGGGGCAGGGCGCCCATGATAGTCGCGACTCGAAGGAATGGACGATTGAATCTCATACCACCATGGTCATGGACAAGATCAAGAAACACGTGGAAATTGGCGGAGGGTCTATGGACACCATTCTTCAAGCGAATGTCTTCCTGGTGAAGATTGAACACTGGGATGGAATGCACAAAGTGTTCGCAACCTATTTTCCCCATGGCGGCCCGTCGCGTACCACCGTCGCGGTGGCAGCGCTGCCCGGAGACTCGCTGGTCGAAATCAATTGCATTGCCGCGGTCACACATAAATAGACTCCAAGGAGCAGGTCTCATGCGACTCAACTCGAAATGGAACCGGCGCAGCTTTCTGGGCAGCGTGGGCGTAATAGCGGGCTCAATCATGGCGCCGCGTAAGTTATTTTCCCGGAGTCGCGCCGCAGCAGCGACAAGCACGCAGGTCAGCGGCTTTGGACAAACCGGCAATCCCTACGAAGAACTCGGCGTGCCCACGGTCATCAACTGCGAAGGGACGATGACCGTTCTAGGCGGTTCACTCCCGCACCCTGAACTGGAAGCGGTCATGACCATGGCCGGCCGCCACTTCGTGAACATTCCAGATTTAGAAGTTGCCGCGGGCAAGCGCATCGCAGAAATGCTCAAGCTGCCGGATGGCTTCACCGCGCTGGTGACGTCGGGCGCGGCGGCCGCAATTCAATCCGGACTGGCGGGCATTTTGACTGGCGGGAAAGAGGCGTTGATCCGGCAACTGCCGGATCTCACCGGGATGAAATCGGAAGTGATCATTCAGAGGTCGCATCGCAATCCCTTTGATCATCAACTTCGCTCCACCGGCATCAAGCTCATCGAGATCGAAACGCCGGATCAATTGCGAGCGGCGGTCAATGAGCGCACGGCCATGATGCACTTCTCCAACTTCGCCAACGCGGCGGGACAGATTAAAGTTGACGAGTGGGTCAAGCTGGCGAAGCAATACAACATCCCTTGCATGAATGACGCCGCGGCCGACACGCCGCCGGTCTCTCATCTCTGGGACTACACCAACATGGGTTATGACCTGGTGACCTTCAGCGGCGGGAAGGCGATTCGCGGGCCACAGTGCGCCGGCCTATTGATCGGCCGCCAAGACATGGTGGCGAACGCCCTGCTCAACAACAGCCCACACGAAGACACATTAGGCCGCAGCCAGAAAGTGGGCAAAGAAGAAATCCTTGGCATGGTGAAGGCTCTCGAACTTTTTCTCGCGGAAGACCACGAAGCTTTGGCCAAAGAATGGCAAGGCCGGCTGGAAGGAATCTCGCGCGAACTCACGAAGGTTCCGGGTGTCACTACGTCGTTCTTCGTGCCCGACATTGCCAATCATGTACCCCACATGAGCATTACCTGGGATGCGGCCCGCGTTTCGTTGACTCCGCAGCAGGCGTCCAAACTGTTGCGAAATTCGAAGCCTTCCATCGTCATCGGAGGCGGTGAAGAAAGACCGGGGCTGGTCATGTGCTCGTTCATGCTGCAACCCGGGGAAGACAAAATCGTTGCCGACCAGCTTTCGCGTGTATTGCGCGAGCACGCGGCGTAAGCGAGGATGCCCGCTGCGATGAATGGTGCGAGGACTAGCGCTGCGACCACAAGCGCTGCTGGAACGAGTAACGTGCGCTGGTTTCTGGTTTTCTGGCTGTTTATTCTCAGCGCCGTTTCTTATCTCGACCGCGTAAACATTTCCATTGCTGGCGGCTCAATTGCCGAGGCCTATCACCTCAACGATGTGCAACTCGGTAAAGTGTTCAGCGCCATGCTGGTCGGGTATGGGCTTTTTCAGACTATCGGCGGCAGGCTGGCAGACCGCTACGGGCCGCGCCGCGTGCTGGCGGGAGGAGTCGTATGGTGGGGAATTTTCACTGCACTCACTGCGCTCGTCCCCGCCCATATTGCAGGCGCGCTCCTCATATTCGTCGCAGTCCGATTTCTTCTGGGAGCTGGCGAGGCTGTCATCTACCCTTCGGCTAATCAATTCATCGCGCGCTGGATTCCGACCAGCGAGCGCGGCGTCGCTAACGGATGGATTTTTGCTGGCGTGGGAGCGGGTGCCGGCCTTACGCCGCTGCTGATCACCCAGATCATGATTCGTTACGGCTGGCGGTCGTCGTTCTGGGTGTGCTCTATTATCGGATTCGCAGCCGGGGCGGTGTGGTTCTTCAATGCGCGCGACACGCCTGCCGAGCATCCCAGTGTTTCCGATTCCGAGTTAGCGCTGATTCGCTCAGGGCTCACGCAAACGCAATCGAGCCCTGATTCGAAAGCGCTCGTGCCCTGGGGGCGCGTTCTGCAGAGCAAAGAAGTCTGGGCCCTTACCCTGAGCTACTTCTGCTATGGCTACGTTGCCTGGATATTCTTCGCATGGTTCTATCGCTATCTCGCCAAAGTGCGCGGCCTGGATTTGAAGGCCAGCGCGTTCTACACGATGTTGCCGTTTCTCGCGATGCTCGTGGGCTGCCTCTTGGGAGGAGCGATTAACGACCGACTCACAAAATGGCAGGGACCACGAGTGGGGCGGTGCGGCCTAGGAGCGTGCGCGATCACCGTTGCGGGGATATTCATTGCCTTGGGCTCGCAAGTGCAAAGCGCCCGGCTGGCCAGCGTCGTGCTCGCCGGCGGAGCAGGTGCGCTCTATCTTGCCCAGAGTTCTTTCTGGTCCGTAACCGCCGATCTTGCGGGCACGTCATCGGGCTCGGTGTCGGGCTTTATGAATATGGGAAACCAGATAGGGGCGGCGCTCACGGCGTCGCTCACTCCGTGGATCGCGACCCGGTTT
>Ga0210403_10005370_pt1 | contig 10878 bp, 10 predicted proteins | sample IncBWC19MmetaG_FD_150863 | JGI IMG/M metagenome (GOLD analysis project Ga0210403, IMG submission 150863) | Forest soil microbial communities from Barre Woods Harvard Forest LTER site, Petersham, Massachusetts, United States - Inc-BW-C-19-M | ecosystem: Environmental > Terrestrial > Soil >... | reverse complement strand
TCTGTCATGAATAGCAGACGAGAGAGCTCGGCACGCCCCTGTGAATGAACCCACATCGACCGGCGGATTGGTACACCGCAACGTCGCGCACCCTCTTGAGGGATTAGGTTCTGAGATACGGTAAGAGCATCCAACGTCCCCGCGGCGGCCGACGATAGGTAGAAATGCCTGAGTAGGCTGTCAGCGATTTCCACCGCGAAATATCTCCAAAGCAAGATGATGTGCCGAGTATGCATTTCAATATCGGACAGATTGCGCAGGTCCCGCGACCCTCCAGACGGTTTTGCTCGCCATTGCAAGGGCGCAAACCGAGGCGAAGGCCACAAGCGACACCGCGACCACAAGCGAAAGCTCAGGAATGCCGACGTGGAGACGCGTCACAACGAACCATCCAATCCCTGTCGCAATGCACATCCTTACGGTCATGGCAATGAAAGGCCAGAACACGCGCCCCGCACCCTGAGCCGCGTAGGAGATCGTGAACCCAAAGCCGAGAAAACCGTAAGCAGGAGCTACGGTCTGAAGGTATGTTCGGGCCGAAGCGAATACATCAGGGTCCTGAGTAAAGAGCTGGATCCAGAGCATCGGCAGGAACGCGACTTGGAGGCCGATCGCCTCGGTCAATGCTGCGCCCAACGCAGCTCCGATCCAGGCAACGCGCTTTGCTCGAGCGGCGTTTCTACCGCCCATATTCACGCCAACCATCGTAAGAACCGCGGACGAAAGCCCGAAGAGAACCGGTATCAATGCGTAGTCCAGACGCGCGGCTACGCCGTAGCCCGCTAGGGCACTTGTGCCGAACCGTCCAAAGGCTCCGGTCACCAAAATTACCGTCATGTTCATTTGGACTGTGTTCAGGGCAGCGGGCGCTCCCACCCGCAGAATGTCAGCGAACAGCCTCCACTCAGGCCACGAGATTCTCAGCGACAAGCCGGAACGGCCCGACGCTATGTAGGCCAATAGGACGAACATCGCGCAACCATAATATAGCGCAAACGCCACGCCCGCGCGTGCAATTCCCAACCGCGGTATCGGAATGCCACTCCGCCCCAGAGCGCTCCCGCTGTGAAAAGGCTTCCAAGCAGCGCGGCTAAAATGATCGCATGCAGAACGATGGCATCGGCGTCACGCTGATTGCCCGCACCGACCGCACGGGCCATGGCCGACGAGACGCCGCTTCCGAGACCTCCGCCCGCCATCGTCATCATGAGCATAAAAACAGGAAAGACCAACGCCACGCCCGCCAGCGCGTCCGTGCCGAGAAGGCCGACATAGTAGGCTTCCGCCACATTGACGGCCGTCTGGGCAATTAACACCGACATCGTTGGCAACGCCAGCTTCAGCAGAGTGGGAAGGATCGCGTTGTGAAGGATGGCTTGGCGCACCAGCGAGTTCCTCTCCGACGGAGGGGAACGATCTCCGGACAAGTTACCGCTCCGGACGTCGTCTGCAGTCACGATCTGGGTCATCCACGAATTGCCCTTTAGCGCCGACACCGGCATCGAGATAGGCCGCGCTGGCCAGCCCGCATTTCGATTGGCATCATTTTGCGAGAGGGTCGGTCGAGCCCAAGCACTGTTGCGCCGGGTAACAAGGAAGTCATCATTAGATGATGAACCTCATATCTTAGTTTTAGCGTGACCTCAATGATGCGGGTCTGCACGTCGCAGATACACGACGTGCATCGTTGCATAGATCGGTCTGCTACTGGATTATTCTCGGCGGCTGACCCAAAACGCTACCTTTGCCTTCATGGGATGAGCGCACAGGAAATGCGATCACTGCCCCGGCGTACCCGAATGATCGCAGCGGAGGGTTGCGTTGACTGCAATTGAAAAAAAGCCGCTTGCGTGAGCAAGCGGCCAAGTTTGGGAGAACGGGTCCCTACAGGTACCCTCCGGCTAAAATACTAGGCCCGCATATCCAGACCATTCCTTGATACGCAGTGCTTTCCTTTTATAGGCATCAACTACGCTGCCATCTTTAGGATGCTGACGATGTCTTTGGGTGATGTGATCGGCTGCGGATTCGCCCGTGTAAAAATCGACAACATCGCATTCTCGCCGATCAATTCGAATTGGTCCTGGCCTACTCCGACGTCGCAAAGGCTCCGCGGGAGCCCAAGCTGGTCAATGAATTGGCCGAATGCGGTACTCGCGTCCGATCCGGGCGCGCGTAACGCCTCTGCGATAAGCTCTTGAGCGTCAGCGGTCGCCGGCGCGTTATATTTGAGGACGCTCGGCATCATCACAGCCGTGCAAAAATAATGCGGCACGCCGCACGTTCCGCCGAGAACATGCCCGATCGCATGGCTGGCGCCCATCCGCACCCTGGAGGATAGTCCGTACGCGGACAGCCAAGATCCAAACTGACAGTTGCGCCGAGCCTCGAAGTCTTCGGGAGCCGCCCTGATCTTCAGCAGACCGTCCCTAAGAAATTGTAAGCCGCGCAGACAAACACTGTCGACGAGAGGGTTTCCGGTCGGCGAGCAAATAGCCTCGATGGCGTGGTCCATCGCGCGTGTTCCGGAACCTAGCCACAAGGTCATGGGCGTATGGCGTGCCAAATGTGGATCGAGGATGATCGAAATCGGCAGCATGAGCGGATGAGAAAAGATCTGTTTGAGCTTCCGCCGCGTATCCGTGACCAGGGTCCCCGCGTTGTACTCGCCGCCGGACAACGTGCTGGGGACCGCTACCATTCGAACCTTCGGTGCACGAAAAGGACCGATGCGGGGCCCCTGCGGCGTTGAGACGGTCTCAAAACCATCAAGTCCCGACTCTTCGAGAATCCCGTGCTCCATGCACATCAATACGATCTTCGCAGAATCGACCACGGACCCGCCGCCGATCGCCACCACCAGGTCGGCCTTTGCGTCCAAAGCAAGCGCTGTCGCCAGAACCGCTTGCTCGCGTGTCGTATGTTGAGCAACGCCATCAAAGGTTCCTGCGTAGCGCGCGCCAAGCGCAGTCCGCACCTTTTCAATCTCCTCCGTAGTCGTATTGAGTGTACGGCTGACGATCAGGAACACTCGGCGGGCCTCAAGACGCCCCGCTTCTTCGTGGACCGCGTCCGCCGCCGACTTTCCGTAGATGACCCTGTCCATGGGGACGAATTGGTGAACCCCGATATCGCGCATGGTTGAGCTCCGGAAATTCATGAGGGCCGAAAACTAAGCGCCTTCTCACGACGCAACGAACAGTGAACGGGTTTGGCCGAACACGCTATCGATGATTTCTAAATCGGAATGTTACCTAAACTAAACGACGCAGCGGGGGCTCTTATATTAGACGATCGAGCGACGGTCAGAATCGAACTTCGAGGCCTCTTCCAGCAGCCAGTCGCGGAAGCGTTTCACTTCTTTGGGACGATCCGGTGAGAGTGGATGGACAAGAAAGTATCCAAAAGAGGAAGCGGCTCGAATATCGAAGAGTTGGACCAGTCGACCATAAGCCAAGTCCTCAGCAACAAGTGCGCCTCGCGCCAGTGCGATCCCGCGTCCGGCTACAGCCGCTTGAAGTAGCAAATTTGCATCGCTGAACGAGGTGCCTTTGACGGGATGGTCAGTTGGAAGTCCGGCGACCTTGAACCAAATCGACCACGGCACGCGCTCGTCCTGCAGAAGCAGCGCTCCCAGCAGGTCGCGCGGATCCTTTGGAAGTTTGCCAGCATTGAACAACGGACTTGCAACAGGAAACAATGTCTCTTCAAAGAGCTTTTCAGCGTGAAGGCCCGACCATGTTCCGACGCCAAACCTTATAGCGAGATCCACTCCATCGTCACCAAACGCCGCAAGAGGCGGCTCTGCCTTGATGCGGATACGGAGATCGGGACACCGGGCATTGAAATCCTCCAGGCGCGGCAGTAGCCAGCGTGATGCGAAAGCTGGAAGCAGGCTAATAGAGAGCACATTCGATTGCTCGCTCGGCGAGATCAGCTCGATCCCGAACGTTATTTCCTTCATAGCAACCGTCACCTTGTCGAAAAGGATACGACCCTTTTCGGTCAGAGCCATCTCGTGGCTGTTCCGGTCGAACAGTCGAACCCCGAGTATCTCTTCCAGCGACTTGATCCGTTGACTGACCGCCCCCGGCGTAACGTTGAGCTCTGCTGCCGCCTGCGTGAAATTGCTGCACCTACCTGCGGCTTCCAGGAAGCGGAGCGTCTCCAGCGAGGGTAAGCGCCTAATCATGGGAGCTTTGGTCAAGCAAAACCGAAATCAAGAAACTGCCCAATGTGACCTCCACGCCTCGATTGGATGTCGACCGGTTTCATCTCGCGCCATATAGTCCTATCTTGGAACTGTCAATTGACTTCGCTTTTTGATGGCAAGGATGGCCATACTGGGGGATTGCCTCTAGTCGAGCAGGAAAGTTACTTCGTCGTCTTCGGCAGAGGCATAGAGCCTTTCCGCTAGTGCGGCACGATTGGTGAGAACGATACGCTGATTGACGTATGCTTTATCGGTAATCTCTCCCGCTGCGAGCGATGGTGGCTCCTGCAGGGGGATGAATGCCCTGATGCGCTCGCTGCTTCCTGATCGGGAATTGTGCTCGCGAAAGCTACGTATGAGGTGATCCAAGACTCCTCGGTCTCGCCGATCGTCGACTCCTTCGGCGGCAATTTCCTTTGCCTTGGTCGGATTAAGCCAGCCGAGGATCGCACACGCTTCACGGTTTTCGCCGACGATGACAACGTCCTGAAGCAATCCGCCCGCCGCGTTCAACAGGGCCGTCCGGAGCCTCGATACAACGACCCACGTACCATTGGACAACTTGAAGTTCTCGGACAACCGACCGGTGAAGCGCAATCCCAGATTGGGATCGACAGGGTCGATAAACGACACCGTATCCCCGATCCGGTAGAATCCCTCTTCGTCGAAGGCTGCCTTCGTGAGGTCAGGCTGGCCGAAATATCCCGGCGTAACATTCGGGCCCTTGACGCGCACCTCATATGTATCCGTGACCGGCACGAGCTTCAGCTTGAGTCCCGGCGCCGGCAAGCCAAGTTCGCCAGGCTGTTCAATGGCCCAATGGGCGTTGCTTATCGTCGGCGCCGTCTCAGTCGTACCATAGCCTGAGGTTACAGGGATTGAGCGGCCGGTGGTGAGCCGACCGAGCCGATAAAGATTCTCTAGCGTAGCCCGCGAGATCGCCGACCCAGCGTAGCTCATCCTGTCGAGCCTTCTGAAGAAATTCTTTCTAAGTTCGGCATCGGCTTCGAGTGCATCGCAAAGCAAGTCGTACCCCGCGGGCACGATGAACGTCGACGTCGGAGAGACCTCCCTCAAGTTGGCGATTGTCTTGGAAAACAGCTGCGGAACTGGCCGCCCTTCGTCGATATAGAGCGTGCCCCCATTCTTCAGGATACCGTGAAGAATGACGTTGCCGCCCATCGTGTGATGCCACGGGAGCCACTCGACCTGTACCGGCGCTTCCCGGGCCTCGATCATCAGCCCAGTCATTTCGAGGGAACTCGCCATCATCTTGTGGGTGTTGATGACCCCTTTCGGAAGTCCGGTAGACCCGGACGTAAACAGTATCTTTGCGACCGCATCTCTGTCGATCGCCCGAAGCCGCGCTGTCGCGTCGCCGGCTGCGGTCGTGTCGCCAAGCGTCTCTAGTCCGATTGACCCCGCCTTCCCGTCCGCCGATATCCACGTCGCACGTCCGATCCGTTCGACCCCCCTTGCATTGCCGTACGCATCGCTGTCCTGAACGAAAACAAGCGACGGTTGCAAAATTTCCATGATGTCCTTGAGACGAGACAAACCACCCGGAAGCAACGAATAGTTCGGTGAGATCGGTGCCACAACGATCTTGGCCAACATCGCGGCGAAGTAGATTACGGCGTTTTCGATGGAATTTCCTGAGAGGATGGCGAGCTTGTCCCCGGGCTTCGCGCCCAGATCGGTCATTCCCTGCGCGACAGACTGCACCTGCTGCCACATGGTGGCGAAGGAAATCGTCCGCCATGCCATACCACCATCGCGTTGTGCGAGAAAGACACGGTTCGGCGCTCGCTCCGCCCAGATCGGGAAGAAGTCCAATATCGTCCATTCCGGATCGACGAACTCGATTGGAGACCTCAAGACGAGATTTCCATCCGACCGCTTTTCGACCAGAACCTCGCGCGGCGCAAAGCCAAGTTGGCGAGGTTTGTCGTCCGCAGGTCTGCTGGCCGCCGTTTCCATCATTCTCTCCCTATTTGCGTCGAGCCGACAGATGCGAAACGCGTCAGGTTGTACGCGGCGTCGTGCTCTGCGCTAATGGCTGTCAACGTTCAAGACACTGCCAAAACGCTCCCACCGGGCGCCGTCCCATCGCTGAAGCTGCAGTTGGGTCCAAGCGCGATTATTCGTTTCGCTGGTATTGATTTTTATTCCCGGAAGCGCCGTCGGCAGAATGAAATCGTGCAGATTTCTGGCCTGTCTTGTTATGTTCTCGCGCGAAAGGTCGTCTCCGCATTGTTTCAAAACCTGCTCGAGGAGCATTCCTTCGTTTGCGCCCGTCAGGTAGCTTCCATCCTCAAAATCGGATCCCGGCAGGTATTTTTCGAAGAAGGTTCGATACCATTTCATTCCTTCGTCGTCTCGCCAGGCTGGATCCGAAGGGGATTTCGAGTAAGCTGCGGTAACTACTCCGACAGCCTTGTCGAGACCGGCCAGCCGGAGGGCAGGAATAGAGCCTGAGATGTGATTGACAATCCGAATGGGGTGCCAATCGATCTCGGAGGCCCTCCTCAGGGCTTGGGCAGCAAATTTGGGAGTTCCTGCAACCAGCAACGCTTCGGCGCCTGCGCCACGCAGCTTCACGATTTGAGAGTCGATCGTCGGTTCACTGACCTCGTACGAAGCGGTAACGACCCGCTTCTCAAAATCGTTCTTTAAGTATTCCTTGAAGGCTAGAACGAAGTCTTTTCCGAGATCGTCATTTTGGTAGAGGATCGCGACCTTTGCGTTCGGCGCAGTCTCCGTGAGGTATTTCGCATACATCTTGCCTTCTGTGTTGTAGCTCGGCAGGCCGGTCGTTGTGTAAGGATAGTCCTTGTAATTCTCGAATTTCGTGGCACCCGCAACGATGAAGAGGCTTGGTACCTTCTTCGCATTCAGGTACTTCGCGGTTGCGGTATTGGTTGAGGTACCGAGTGAACCGATGATCACGGCCACCTCTTCGCTTTCCACCAATCGGCGAACCTGCTCGACAGCCTTTGGCGGACTAAAGCCGTCATCAAGCGTTATCAGCTTGACCGTGCGTCCATTAATGCCGCCCCGATCGTTTATCATGCTGATGTATGCTGAGAGAGATTTTCCAGTATTGCCTAGTTGGGAGGCCGGGCCGCTGAACGGAAAGGTCGCTCCTACTTTGATTTCCTTCGCTGTAACACCCGGCGACGCGTCCTCCGCCGCCGCCGAAACTGATAGCACGACCAGCATCAACGCCGCTGATATGAACGAGGACGATCTGGCCATGGCTTCCTCCTGATGAATATTGCCCCCTTGGAGGCATGGCTTTTGACGGATCGGAGATCCTGCGCTGGCGGAAACTGGTCGACCATTCGCGCTTCGACCATCGATAATTTTTGAGATGGGACGTTAGATGCGCTAATAGAAGGAGGTCCAATCAATTGCCTTTTGGCGTTGCGGGGCTTTCCGAGCCTGCAGTCAGGTTCGGCGTGCAACGTCGAAGCGCACAGCTCGGAGAGCGAGACTTCTTTCAAAAACGGTCGAGGATAACCTAAATTATGCGACGGCTGCCCTCATTGGACACTCTTCGCCTCGTCGAGGTCGTTGGAAGGCGCCGCAGTTTTACCCTAGCCGCGGCGGAATTGAACGTTACGCCAGGGGCCGTCAGCCAAAGGATTAAGGCATTGGAAGACGACCTGGGTGTAAAATTGTTCGACCGCGGCCACGAGATGGCGCTGACAGATAAGGGGCGAGTGCTAGTCGGCAAGTTAGAAATCGCGTTCAGAGAAATTGCGCTGGGTGTCGAGCTAGTGTCTCCTATGGAGGCTCCGTCCATCCTGACGATCAGTCTGCTTCCCGCTTTCGCGTCACGATGGTTGCTGCCGCGCTTAGCAGCCTTCAGTAGTCAATTTCCGGACATTCAGATCAAAATCAATGCTGATCCGTACCTGGTCGGCTTCGAATCGGACGAGGTCGATATCGCGATCAGATTCGGCGGCGGGATATGGCCGGGATTGCAGGCGATCAAGTTATTTGACGAAAGGCTGTTTCCAGTCGCGAGTCCCTTGTTCAACGATGGCAAACTGCCTCGTAACTACGAGGATCTTCTGAATTTGCCGCTGCTTCAAGACGAGCGGCTCCCGTGGTCCATGTGGTTCAGAGTTGCTCGCCTACCGACAAATCATCCCGTCAAAGGCACGTCGTTCAGCGACGCGGACCTGTTGCTCCAGGCGGCGGCCGCTGGTCGCGGGGTTGCACTGGCCAGGTCCTCTCTTGTCGCAGAGGACATTGAATCCGGTCGGCTGATCAGACTATTCGATCTGGAGGCCGTGCCGGATTATTCATATTTTTTGGTTTATCCGCGGCACTCAGAACGATTGCCCAAAGTCAAAGCATTCCGCAACTGGCTTCTCGACGAAGCCAAGCGCTTCAAGTCCCGTGTGGCGGACGATAACTCCTCTTGAGATACGCCTCACCTCGCAGAATATATCTTGGGTGACTACTCTCGGCCCTGAAGGGCCGAGCTTCATCCCTCGCGGGAGTCTTCTTCCTGCTTCCGGCCGATAGTCTGGCTCGATCCTCAGGCCATCCCCGGAGGTCCTCCGGTTGGGCTGGTTCCTAGGACGAGGATGTTCCTCGCCGCGTTGATGTCAGCGTCGAAGTCGCCTCCGCACGTCGTGCACACGAAGCGGGCCCCGGCGATGCGCCTTTCTCGCATCGACGGCGCCGCAGGCGCTGCAGGTCTCCGACGTGTGCGCCGGATCGACGAGGACGAGCGTCGATCCGTACCACTGGCACTGGCACTGGCACTTGTACTCGAGCATGGTTCGGATCGTCCACGGCGCGATCTCGAGCAGTGCCCGGTTCTCGTTTGCCCGTTTCTGGACCAGCGTTCCTGGAGCCTCGACCGTGCCGCGGCCGGTCTTCGTCATCTGCTTGGCCTTCAGGTCCTCGATGACGCCATCCGATCAAACTTCGCGCCAATAGCGCTGTCGCGTCGTCACGTCTGCCATGAAGGCCTGGGACGCTACTGCTGCTGGCGCATCCAGTTTCCGTCGACATCGTGATAGTCGGGAATGCCGGAGTTCGTGCTGCAGCCGGCCCCGGTGAGGACGAAAAGCCGTCGATGCCGATCGACGAAATCCTGAGGTGAATTGAAGGCGGTCACGGATCCCAAATAGCTCTCGTAAAACCCAGATTGTTACTCGTATGATCCCGATGTTTGGGCTCGACACGAAAGGCATCAGGCGATTTGTCTGGGCGGGCAGCAGCCGACGGGCGGGCCACGCAACGACCCAATCTATTTCAATCCATATCTCTACTGAGCCCGCAGCCTCGTCGAACGCTCCTCAACAAGATGAAACAGAGCCGTCGCATCGCAACGCGCCACGACAAGCTCGCCGCCAGCTACCCCGCCTTTGTTCAGCTTACATCAATCGGCTGTGGCTCCGCGCAAATGAGTCTACGCCCCAGTGTGGGCGGAGAGGCCGATGCTGCTTGCGTCTGTCTACATGAAGGTTTTTTGACCTCATCATGAGTCGATCAGTTTTCAGCAACTTAAAATAGTCGCATTCGCCATTACGTTCGCGGACAGGGAGCGCAGACGGATGAGCGTACCACTTTACAAGCAGCTGAACGGCAAGATCGATCTAAAGCAGCTACGCCACGCCGTGGCAGCAGCTGACTATGGCAGCTTTCGTCAGGCCGCAGAAGCGCTCAACATAAAGCAGTCAACATTGAGCCGATCGATACTTCAGCTGGAGCACGCCACTTCTATAAGACTTTTCGAGAGGTCGCCCGGTGGCGTTGCAGTTTCGCACTTAGGTGGCGACTTCATTCGAATGGCCAAGGCCGTTCTTGAACAGATAAACGAATTCGATCTCTTCAAAGCCATACCGTCGCGTAGCGAAATCCTACGAATTGGCTTCTGTACCTCTCTTTCAGCAGGGGGATTACGGACCAACCTTTTGGAATTCCATAGCCGATTTCCGGAATTCCGACTCGAGATGCTGGAACGACGCCGGTCTCGGCTCTCGATGAGACTGCAGCATGGCACGCTAGACATCATTATCACGCCCGGCAAATTACCCCTTGAATGTAAACGCATCGCGCTCTGGAGTGAGCGTGTTCTAATTGCGTTACCTGACAGTCATCGTCTCTCGAGTCGTGATGTCATCTACTGGACGGATCTGCGCTCAGAAACTCTTTTGATGAGTCAATATGATCCATACTGGGAATTTGAAGACCTCATAACCTCAAAGCTCCTGTCGCCGGAAGATCGACCAAATCTTGAACGTCATGATGTAAGTCGGAGCATTTTGAAGAGTCTCATCAGCATGAAGCTTGGACTTGGATTGATGCTGGAATCGGACGTGGGCGTTCGTGTCCCTTCCATCGTGTTCAAGGAACTGAGGGATGGCGCAGGCGCGACACGCGTTGAGTTCTCGGCCTTTTGGCAGGATTCAAACAAAAACTCGGCGCTAATGAAATTTCTACAACTTTTGCACGAACGCTATGCAGTTCTGTCCTGAGCAGATTGGCGTCTGAATTTGCTGAACGCACGATCTGTTGCCATAAACCGCTTGAGCATCGGTGCAATCAACTTCGTCGCGTCACTCAAGGATTGCCCGCTTTCGCGTTTAAGCAACTCAGCATATGCCTTCAAATCTCTGTCAACGTCAGCCGGCAACTCT
>Ga0210403_10005369_pt1 | contig 10879 bp, 8 predicted proteins | sample IncBWC19MmetaG_FD_150863 | JGI IMG/M metagenome (GOLD analysis project Ga0210403, IMG submission 150863) | Forest soil microbial communities from Barre Woods Harvard Forest LTER site, Petersham, Massachusetts, United States - Inc-BW-C-19-M | ecosystem: Environmental > Terrestrial > Soil >... | reverse complement strand
ACGGTGGAACAATTCTCATCAAGTACTGGTTGGAAGTAGGCCAGAAAGAGCAAGAGAGGCGCTTCGAATCACGCATCAAGGACCCAGTCCGACAGTGGAAGCTGAGCCCGATGGATCTGGAATCTTACGGTCGCTGGTACGAATACTCCAAAGCACGAGACCTGATGATGAAGGCGACGGATACGAAATATGCTCCCTGGTTTATCGTACGCTCTGACGATAAGAAGACCGCAAGGCTCAACTGCATTTCACATCTCTTGAGCCTGATTCCTTACCGAAAAACTCCGCGAGACAAGGTAAAACTGCCTCCACGAAAGGCCCACGGTCAATACGATGATCAGGCGCCCTTGAAGGGGAAGCACTTCGTTCCTGAGAGGTACTGATCTCGGTAGGCGCCCGTGCGGCGATTGGTCAATACACCTTGAGCCCAACTGCACGAAACTGAGCGCAGGCGCCTTCGACCGCTTCGCTACCCGGAGGCTGAACATCTTCAAGGGTATAGTTGAGTTTGAGCTCCTTCCATTTGAATCGACCCATTTGATGGAAGGGCAGGACGTCGACTCTTTGCACGTTTCCCAAGTTGCAGGAAAATCTTGCAATCTGGGCAACGTTCTCGGTGTCGTCCGTGAGTCCAGGAACCAGCACGAAGCGCACCCAGATCGGTATTCTGCGAGCAGCCAAGCGCTGGGCAAAATTCAGAACTGGCCCAACCTCCATGCCAGTAAGCCTGCGGTGAATCTCTGGATCCCAGCTTTTGAGATCGAGCAGCACGAGATCAATGTTCTTCAATTCCGCATCGGAGAGTCGGGCCCCGAAAGCGCCGTTGGTATCCAGCGCAGTATGGATTCCCATCTTCTTCGCGGCGGCCAGCAGTTTAACGACGAACCGATCTTGCATGAGAGGTTCGCCGCCGCTCAATGTGAAGCCACCCGACATAGCTGCTAACCCGTGACGATATTTCCGCAGCTCCTCGGTTGCGCGAGTTAAGCTTACAGGGATGCCGTTGCTCATAGTCCAAGTGTCGGGGTTATGGCAATACAAGCATCGGAATTGGCAGCCGGTCGTCCAACCAACCACGCGCACTCCCGGTCCGTCGACGGTCGAGCCGGTAGTGAAGGAGTGGAGGAAGCCCATGTCTCCGGTGGCCAGAGCAGTCCGCACATCCGTCTCTGGCATGCCGGCGCTTAAATTGACGCGTAGTTCAAAAGGGCTTTTCGCCTCCAACGGAATCGCGTGTTGCGTTTCATTCACAACGTTACCTGCTCTCCGTGGAATGTGCGGTTAATCACATCCATCTGCTGCTCGCGAGTCAGGCGCACGAAGTTGACTGCGTATCCAGAGACGCGAATCGTCAGGTGAGGATAGTTTTCGGGATGGTCCATTGCATCCAAAAGTGTCTCGCGATTTAACACATTTACGTTCATGTGATAACCGGTGACGCTGAAGAACGCGTCAAGCATACTTCTCAGGTTTGTGATCCGATCCTCTGCGACTCTCCCAAGGCCTTCGGGGAGAAACGTGGCCGTCAGCGAAATGCCGTCGGCCGCATCGCGATACGGAATTTTGGCGACCGAAGCAGCCGAGGCGTGAATGCCGTGTGTGTCGCGGCCGTGCATTGGATTGGCGCCAGGAGCGAATGGTTCCCCGCGCCGCCTTCCATCAGGAGTATTGCCCGTGCTCTTGCCATAGACCACGTTCGAGGTGATGGTCAGAATCGATTGGGTGTGAACAGCGTTGCGATAAGTGGGGTATTTTCTCAGCTTGCCCATGAACGTGCTGACGATCCAGGTTGCGAGGTGGTCAACCCGATTATCGTTGTTGCCAAACCGCGGGAAATCACCTTCGGTCTGATAGTCGATCACAAGCCCGGTATCATCGCGTATCGCTCGAACTTTTGCGTAGCGCATCGCTGAAAGGCTGTCAGCGACTACGGACATGCCCGCGATACCAAAAGCCATCGTCCGCAAAGGCGCGTAGTCGTGAAGCGCCATCTCAAGACGCTCGTAAGCATACTTGTCGTGCATATAGTGAATGATGTTCATGGCATTTACGTACACACCTGCGAGCCACTCCATCGTTCTTTCGAACTTGTCTCTTACCTCGTTGAAATCCAAGTATTCATCTTTGACACCGCCAGTCGGGCCTACCTGGTCCCCCGTGATCTCGTCCCGGCCTCCGTTGATGGCATAGAGAAGGCACTTCGCAAGATTGGCTCGTGCTCCAAAGAACTGCATCTGTTTTCCCAAAAGCATCGGTGAGACACAGCAAGCGATGGCTCCATCATCTCCCAACGCACCCCGCATGATTTCATCGCTCTCAAATTGGATGGAACTCGTGTCGATTGCCACCTTCGTGGCAAAATTGCGAAACCCGTCGGGCAGCCGGGGCGAATACCAGATCGTTAGATTCGGTTCCGGTGCGGGACCGAGGTTGTAGAGCGTCTGCAGAAACCGAAAGCTGGACTTGGTTACCAGAGAGCGCCCGTCGTCACCGACACCGGCAATCGATTCAGTGATCCAGGTGGGGTCACCAGCGAAGAGCTCGTCATATTCCGGCGTTCGCAAGAATCGCACGATCCGGAGTTTGATGACGAAGTCATCGATAATCTCTTGCGCCTGTTGCTCGGTAATCGTCTGAGCGGCAAGGTCACGCGCGAAATAAATGTCAAGAAATGTCGAGGTCCGCCCGAGGGACATGGCTGCACCGTTTTGTTCTTTCACCGCCCCCAAATAGGCGAGATAAAGCCACTGCACGGCTTCTCGCGCATCCCGGGCTGGTCCCGAGATGTCGAAACCGTAAGTGGAAGCCATCAGCTGCAACTCCTGAAGCGCGCGAATCTGTTCGCTCAGCTCCTCGCGATCGCGAATGATGTCTTCGCTCGACATTGCCGCATCAAGACTGCGCTTCTCTACCTGTTTTTGCTCGATGAGCCGGGAAACCCCGTACAGCGCGGCCCGACGGTAGTCGCCGATAATGCGGCCGCGTCCGTAGGAGTCGGGGAGGCCGGTCAGGATGTGAGAGCTGCGGCATCGTCTTACATCCGCGGTGTAGGCATCGAACACGGCCTGGTTGTGGGTCTTCCGGTACTTCGAGAAAATCTCGACAACCAGTGGGTCGGGAGCGTACCCATATGCCTTTAAAGCGCTCAGAACCATTCGAAAGCCCCCGTTCGGCATAATTGCCCGCTTCAAAGGTGCCTCAGTTTGAAGACCAACAATGATTTCATTCGGACGATCAATATAGCCCGGTGCGTGCGACGTGATTGAACTGGGAACCTGAGAGATATCGAGCACACCTTTCTTGCGCTCTTCCAGAAAGAGTTCGTTCAACCCCGCCCACATTTTTTTGGTGCGCTCCGTTGCAGGCGCGAGGAAGGAGCCGTCACCCTCGTATGGTTGATAGTTGTGTTGGATAAAATCACGAACGTTGATTTCTTTTTGCCAAAGACCCGGTGTAAATCCCGCCCACGCAGAAGTCGTGTTCACTTGGGCTATATTCTCCGATGCGGTAGCAGCCATGGCGATCCTCCTTTGATATTCAACGGTACAGGCCTATCTCAATCCAAGTAGTGTTCCGGTATGCCGCGCGATCATGATTTCCTCGTCGGTGGGGATGACCCACGTCGAGACTTTACTTTTCGGAGTGGAAATACGCGGACCTCGATTGGTGTTGGCTTCTGCGTCGAGTTCCAATCCGAGCCAGGCAGCAGATTCGCAGATTCGCCGGCGAATTTCTGCTGAGTTCTCTCCGATGCCGGCGGTGAACACCAGTCCATCAATACCACCCAAAACCGCGACCAGCGCACCGATCTCTTTGGCGGCGCGGTACACAAAGTAGTCGACCGCCAATTGGGCGTCTGGTTCGTTCCCGGCCAGCAGGTCACGCATGTCGTTACTGATTCCAGAAATTCCGAGCAAGCCCGATTTCTTATAGAGGATGGTTTCAACCTCTTTAGCGGAGAGCCCCAAGCATTGAAACAAATACAGCACGACACCGGGATCAAGGGCGCCCGGCCTGGTACCCATACAAAGTCCGTCCAGTGCCGTGAAGCCCAAGGAGTTGTCGACGCTCTTCCCTTTCTTTATTGCGCAGAGACTGGCGCCGCTTCCGAGATGCGCAACGATGACGCGTCCCTGCGCAATTTCTGGCGCCACTTCAGGCAGGACCGAAGCTATATATTCGTAGGACAGGCCGTGAAATCCATAACGCTGCAGACCAGTTTTGCGAAGATCCCTAGGCAGAGGTACGAGCGCGGCGACTGCCGAGTGACCGCAATGAAAGCTGGTATCGAAGCATGCAACTTGCGGAACCCCTGGCAATCGTTCGAAGACTTCCTCGATCGCGGCCAGATTGTACGGCTGATGTAAGGGTGCGAGAGGAATCAGTTCATGTAATTGAGCGAGCGTCTCCTCAGTCACAACCGTTGGGCCTATAAAACGGGAGCCACCATGAACGACGCGATGGCCGACGCCCAGCACCTTTCCTCCGCGATATTTCGAATGGAGCCAGGCAGCCAGTGCGTCGACGGCCTTGCGACCATCGTCTACTGCCGTATCCAATCTTTCATCCGCGATCCGACCCCCAGCGCCATCTTTTACTGATAACCGCGGCGACGTCCCGATCCCCTCAATCTGCCCCTTCGCGTCAAGTTGCCATTGCCGGGTTTCTGGCCGTCGGAACACACAAAACTTCAAGCTGGACGACCCAGCGTTGAGCACGAGAGCGAAGTCGTCGGCCGTCACGGATTATCCTTACTGCCCAATTCGTCGGGCGGAGGCCACCAACATCGCCACCGCGCAACTAGCGATCCTGGATCGCACACTATCCGCTCGGCTGGTGAGAATCACGGGTACCCTTGCACCCAGAACCATGCCCGCGCTGTCCGCCTTGGCAAGAAAAGTGAGTTGCTTTGCCAGGATGTTGCCGGCCTCGAGATCTGGAACCAGCAGTATGTCCGGATCGCCAGCCACATCGGAGCGGATACCTTTGGTGATCGCAGCCTGTTTGCTGATGGCGTTATCGAAGGCAAGGGGCCCATCGAGGATGCCACCAGTGATCTGGCCTCGCTCCGCCATCTTGCAGAGTGCGGCAGCATCAATCGTGGCAGGCATTTTCGAAGTTACCGTTTCGACTGCCGCAAGGATGGCTACCTTTGGCCTTTCGCAACCCAGCGCGACCGCCAGATCAATCGCGTTCTGACAGATGTCAACTTTGTCCTCCAGCGCAGGGGCAATATTGATCGCCCCGTCTGTAACGATCAGCACCTTGTGATAGGTCGGAACATCCATGATGAAGGCATGACTGATCCGGCGACTCGTACGCAAGCCGCCATCGCGAGCAACAATCGCCGACATCAGTTCGTCAGTATGCAAGCTGCCCTTCATCAGGACTTCTGCAGTGCCTTCGCGGATAAGCTCTACGGCTTTTGCTGCAGAGGCGTGACTGTGAGGAGCGTCGACGATTCGAAACTTGCTGATATCAATTCCTGAAGCTTTCGCGGTGGCAGTTATCTTGTCTGAGGGACCAACCAGTATTGGCACGATCAATCCGTGTTCCGCTGCTTCAATCGCTCCGCTAAGAGAAGAGGCATCACAAGGGTGTGCGACTGCGGTTGGGACCGGCTCGAGACCTTTGCACCGGTCCAGCAATCGTTCGTATTTTCCTGTTCCAGTTTCCAAAATCGTTGCGTCCGCCGTTTGTACACTCATCGTCGTCACCTCATGGCTTTGCAAGGCTGTGTTGAACCCCAGGTCCTGTTTCTCTCAGCAGAAAACAGAGAGAACGACGGCGGCCGCCGAGGCCGGATGGTATGAGCAGTCTGCTCTTTGCGTCGCGCCGAACTAACAAAGCACTACAGAAACTGCCGGACCGCCCTCCGAGGCTTCAGCAAAGCACAAGGTTTGCGGCCAGCCCGGCTTCGCTCGTCTCCTTGTACTTTGTGCTCATGTCCTTGCCGGTATCGGCGAGGGTCTTGATCGTCGTGTCGAGGTCAACACGATGCCGTGATGCGATCTCGTTTGTCGCAATCATGTAGGCGGTCCAGGCCTTGACCGCGCCGAACGCGCAACGTTCGATGCACGGGACCTGCACATAGCCGGCGACCGGATCGCACGTCATGCCCAGGTGATGTTCCAGCGCTGATTCGGCAGCGTTCTCCGTCACTAGAGGTGAGGCGTCCATCGCTGAAGCAATGAACGCAGCCGACATCGCTGAAGCGACGCCGATCTCGGACTGACAACCACCTTCGGCGCCGGAAAGAGTAGCATTGTGTTTGCACAAATAGCCAATGGCGGCGCCGCCGAGCAAACCTTGCCGAACCTTTTCCTGGGGCAGGGCTCGTTTGGTTTGGGTCAAGCCATAAACAATTGCGGGCATCACACCAGCCGAACCACCTGTCGGGGCAGTAATGACCAAATGGCCGCGCGCATTTTCTTCCGAAGCGGCCAACGCGCACGCGGACAGGAGCGCCACAGCGCGATCAGCCTCGTATTTGTCATCCTGGGCGCGCTGCCAAACGGTCGCTGCCTTCGATTGTAGTTCGATCGGACCAGGCAGAACGCCTTCCTTCACCGCTAGCCCGGCCTTCACTGTCGCGAGCATCGCATTTGCGATTTTGTCCAGAAACGCGTTGATTTGCTCTTCCGTCTTGCCTGACACGGCAATCTCATTCGCCACGATGACTTGCGCGATCGAGAGATTGTTTTTCTCCGCGTGCTGCCGCAGTTCCTTCATCGTCCCGTACGGATATTTCGGCTGCCCCTTTTTCGGCGGCGTGTAGCCCTTCCACTCGTAGAATCCGCCGCCGGGCGAATAGTACTCCAGTTCGTAGACGGACTTGTCTCGGCCCATGAGCTTACAGGTCATAGTGTTGGGGTGGGGGAAATCGCCTTTGGGTGTGTCGTAGATGATGTCGGCCAGCGATAGAGTGAAGGTCTTATCGCCGAGCTTTACCGAATACGATTGGTCCGGCTTCGCTTTCATCTCGTCGAGGAACAGCGGGTCAACGGTGGCCGGCTCCTTGCCCAGCAGGCCCGCCAACGAGGCGCGCTCGGTGCCGTGGCCCTTCCCCGTGGCGCTCAAGCTGCCAAACAGGTGAACCTTGAGGCCAGTCGCCTGCGCGAGCTGGTCGGCCGGCAGCTTCGTGCACCGCTGATAGAAGTCGTACGTGATACGCATCGGCCCAATAGTGTGCGAACTCGAGGGACCCGGACCCACCTTATAGAATTCCTCGATCACAGTCATCACTGGACCGTTGGATCTTTTCACGACGTCCAAGTCTTGCGACATCGAGGTGGAATCTAGCGGAGGCAATGGAGACCTCGCCGCCGCTTCCTTTTCGGCCTGCTGGGCGCGCGCTTCGGGCGTCCAGACGCGACCGGTCATTACTGCCGCCGCCCCGATGACGGCATTGCGCATGATGAAAGACCGGCGGTCGATCTTTGATGGAATCGCTGATTCCTCGGGCAACGCCGGGAACGACCCGTCTTGCTTGGCTGCTGCTGGTGTGCTCATTGTTTGGTTTGGTGTGCTCATAGTTTTATGCTTGCTGTGAACCGAGTTTTCCACTGTCATGCGTCATACGAATACGAAGGCAACAATTCAGATCCACGCAATAGCGCAATGGCTGGCAGTAGCAGGCTGGCCAAACAGTCCTTAGGTACAAAAGCGTCGACCACCTTCAAAGCTTCACCAGGAACATCCACCGCTCCGGAGAGCATGATTATTGGAGCTAGCGGCCTAAGCCGTCTCATCGCAATTGCGAACTCTTGTCCGTCCATCTCGGGCATGCAGTAGTCTACGATTACAACGTCAAACGAATGGAGGCCAGCTAGTTCCAGTCCTTCGCGGCCACTGGATGCGGTCACGACGGTATACCCAGAGTTTTCGAGAAAAGCCTTTTCGCATTCCAGCACTGCTTGGTCGTCGTCGATACAAAGCAGCGCGGCTTTTGGGAGCGCATTAACATCGGAGAGGGGCATAATCCAACTCCAAATACTCAACCCTTTGCGCCTCTTGTCGTAAGGTTGAGAAGGTCGTGCGACGAGGCTTCACTCTGCCGCGGAAACACATTTCATCTCGTCCCAACTGTACTTCTCCGCTCGGCCCCAAGCCTTGTTTCGAAACTAGCCTAGGTCTGTCTCATGTCCGACACAACTAGGGAAATCCCTAATGTGACAGACTGCCGACTGGCGTGTCTTAATTACGTCAAGCTCTTTAGCAAACTGTCGTGGGATGCCTCGTTTTATGGCAACTGGGACAACCAGCTTCCCGCCGGGCTTTTCAGGGAGCGACTACGGCAGCCGCTCGGGGCTGAGTTGGACCTTTGGGATTAACTGATGGTCGGTAGAGAACCAAGTTTCACTGACAACCCTGTCAATGAGTTCACCTGGGCCTGTGGCCCACCCATGGGGATGAAAATTAGCTCGAGTCGCACGTACGATCGAAGGTCGTTAGCATTCTGGATGAAGTGAGACCGTGACGGAGTTTGATCTGGAACTCTCCGGCGATGGGCTGTGCGAACCTGTTGGTCATGGAGTGAACGGGCCACTGGCTTTCGTTTTTATTCATACATTGTCGGCCTCGGTCGAACTCCGCCGCGCGACCGGTCCCTTCTCGCCCCATTTCCAGCCGAGCACGAACGGATGGTCCTCTCCGCGTTCGTTGATGTAGTGGCGATGCTCGATGAGGACGTTGCGGATGGCCTGCTTGGGATAGGCGGCGCGCGAGCCGAGTTGCGGCAAGCGATCAATCACGTCCAGCACCAGATGAAAGCGGTCCATCTCATTCAACACAACCATGTCAAAAGGGGTCGTGGTTGTTCCTTCTTCTTTGTAGCCGCGCACGTGTAGGTTCTCGTGGTTTGTGCGGCGGTAGGTGAGGCGATGGATGAGCCACGGATAGCCGTGGAAGGCAAAGACGACGGGCTTGTCCTTCGTGAACAGCGTGTCGAAGTCCCGGTCGCTCAGGCCATGCGGATGTTCGCTCGTCGGCTGGAGCTTCATGAGGTTCACGACATTGATGACGCGCACCTTCACCTCCGGCATATGCTGGCGGATCAGGTCGACCGCCGCGAGGGTTTCCAGTGTAGGAACATCGCCGCAGCAAGCCATCACGACGTCGGGCTCTACGCCCTTGTCACTGCTCGCCCATTCCCAGATACCGATGCCGGCAGTGCAATGTTTGATCGCTTCATCCATCGTCAGCCACGCGGGTGCCGGCTGCTTGCCGGCGACGACGACATTGATGTAGTTGCGGCTGCGTAAGCAATGGTCGGTGACGGAAAGGAGGCAGTTCGCATCGGGTGGCAAATAAACGCGCACGACCCCGGCCTTCTTGTTCACGACGTGGTCAATGAAACCGGGGTCCTGATGCGAGAAGCCGTTGTGGTCCTGCCGCCACACGTGCGAGCTAAGAAGGTAATTGAGCGACGCAATGGGTCGCCGCCACGGAATGTGATTGCACACCTTTAACCATTTCGCGTGCTGGTTGAACATCGAATCAATGATATGAATGAACGCCTCATAGCAGGAGAAGAAGCCGTGGCGCCCGGTGAGAAGATAGCCTTCTAACCAGCCCTGGCATTGGTGCTCGCTCAGCATCTCCATCACGCGGCCGTCGGGCTCTAGATGGTCGTCGTTGGGAAACTTCTCCGCCATCCAAGCCCGATTCGTCACTTCGAGCACGTCCTGCCAACGGTTCGAGTTGTTTTCGTCGGGGCTGAACAGGCGGAAGTTCTTGCTTTCCATATTCAGCTTCATCACGTCACGCAGGAATTTACCCATGACGCGCGTGGCCTCTGCGTCGGTGGCGCCGGGCTTCGTTACTTCGACGGCGTACTTGCGGAAGTCAGGCATTCGTAGATCGCGCAGGAGAAGGCCGCCGTTGCTGTGCGGATTGGCGCTCATGCGGCGCTCACCCCTGGGCGCCATTTCGGCGAGCTCAGGTTTGAAGAGGCCATTTGAGTCGAAGAGTTCCTCCGGTCGGTAGCTCTTCATCCATTGCTCGAGAATTTGGATGTGCCCGGGCTTGTCGTGCATCTCACCCATCGGCACCTGGTGCGAACGCCACGAATCCTCGGCACGTTTGCCGTCAATTTCCTTGGGACAAGTCCAGCCCTTGGGCGAACGCAGAATAATCATCGGCCAGCGCGGGCGTCCCGTGCTTCCGTCCCTGCGCGCGGCCTTTTGAACACGCTCAATTTCAGTGATCGCTTGGTCGAGCGCTGCCGCCATCAATTGGTGCATCTTGGTTGGCTCGCTGCCTTCGACGAAGATCGGTGTGTAGCCGTAGCCGCGGAAAAGCTGATCCAGTTCTTCGTGACTGATCCGCGCAAGCACACACGGATTGGCAATCTTGTAGCCATTAAGATGGAGAATGGGCAGTATTGCGCCGTCGGTGGCCGGGTTGAGAAACTTGTTCGAGTGCCAACTGGTGGCTAGCGGCCCAGTCTCCGCTTCGCCGTCGCCAACAACAGCGGCCACGATGAGGTCGGGGTTGTCGAACGCCGCGCCGTAGGCGTGGCTCAGCGCGTAGCCCAATTCGCCGCCTTCGTGAATGGAGCCGGGCGTTTCCGGCGCGACGTGACTGGGAATGCCGCCCGGGAACGAGAATTGTTTGAACAGTTTTCTCATTCCCTCCTCGTTCTGCGAGATGTTCGGGTAAAACTCGCTATAGGTGCCTTCAAGCCAGGTATTGGCCACGATGCCCGGCCCGCCGTGCCCAGGACCAATGATATAGATCATGTTCACGTCGCGCTCCTTGATAACGCGATTGAGGTGAACGTAGATGAAGTTCAGACCCGGCGTCGTGCCCCAATGGCCGACCAGGCGCGGCTTCACGTGCTCCTTCTTCAACGGCTCCTTAAGCAGCGGGTTGTCGA
>Ga0210403_10005365_pt1 | contig 10884 bp, 7 predicted proteins | sample IncBWC19MmetaG_FD_150863 | JGI IMG/M metagenome (GOLD analysis project Ga0210403, IMG submission 150863) | Forest soil microbial communities from Barre Woods Harvard Forest LTER site, Petersham, Massachusetts, United States - Inc-BW-C-19-M | ecosystem: Environmental > Terrestrial > Soil >... | reverse complement strand
GTCCGCTGGATTTCTCTTTAGCAATCCCCTTTAATTCCTTCTTCATCAACTTTCCCATCATCTTGTCGATTTTGTTGATGCCCCGAAAAATCAGGAACTCAAGTACAACGAAAACGAGCAGGTAGGACACAGAGAAGCTGATAAAGGAGGCAACAAGCAGTGCACTCATCCCCACGCTATTGATCAACGAAAGGAAGAGCGCAGTTACCAGCGCGATAGATGCGGCCAAAAGTAAAGCAAGGGAACGGGCGCTATAAATCATAAACAAAAGCGTTCAAAAATACAAAATCCATTAACCTCCTGAGTGATTAATGGATTGGGATTTGAAAAAGACAGCGGATCGGTTATTGAATGTTGAACTTGTAGCCAACTCCTTTAACGGTAGCGATACAATCATCGCCAATCTTCTCACGCACTTTGCGGATGTGAACATCCACCGTTCGGGAAAGCACATAGACGTCGGCACCCCAGATGTTTTGTAATAGGTCATCACGACTGAAGACCTTGTTCGGGTTTTGGGCGAGGAAAAAAAGTAGTTCAAATTCTTTTTTCGGTAAACTGATTTCCCGGCCTTTCAACCGCACCGTATAACTCGTGCGATCGATTACCAAATCGCCAGCCTTGATCTGTGCAGAGGTGTTTTTCTTGGACGAATCCCTGCGGAAGAGCGCACTGATTCGGCTCATCAGCGCGCGTGGTTTGATTGGCTTCAGAATATAATCGTCGGCGCCAACATCAAATGCCGCCACCTCCGAATATTCTTCTGCTCTGGCGGTGAGGAAAACAATGTAAGTATTAACCAATTCAGGCATTGCACGGAGCTGACGGCACGCTTCAACGCCATCTACTTTCGGCATCATGATATCGAGCAGCACCAGATCCGGATGAAATTTTTTGGCTACATCCACAGCCCCCTGTCCATCGGTAGCAGTACGCACATCGTAGCCTTGTTTTTCAAGATTATACTTCAACAATTCGAGGATGGGCTCCTCGTCATCGACGACCAAAACTTTTTGCGCAGGTTTATTGCCCATAGTTTTTTTCTTATAAAGGTAGAGAGAAATTAACCTATGGGAAAGACAGTGTTAAGGACTTAACAATTTCATAATGAGACGTTAACAACTTGCATGGTCAGAGCGATGGATGGTGCTCACTCAAATACCTTATGTAAGCTTTGAGGTTGCCTTTAAACTTTTCATTGAAGTCTTTATTAAAATCCCGCTGCTTGGACTGGTAAAGAAATATCGACATGAAATAGGTATTGTTGGGAAGCCAGTTGGAGGTTTTGGTATTTCGTTTTTCATGCAGGGATAGGGTATCTATGCTCTTCACAATTTTTTCAATCATCATTTTTTTTCTATCGTTTCTGGATTCAAAAGTTTCTTCAGCCTTAAAAGTTTTGTACAGACTGTCAAGTTTGAATGTTCCTCTCAATATATGCTGGCTATAGATCCGGTAATCCTGATCGTCGTGCAAATAGGTAAGGTATTGCCTTGAATTCTTTCCGTATTTATAAGCCAGAAAATTGTAGGAGGCGGTGTCGCCAATGAACTCGGCAAGGTTTTCATTAAAGTCGACATCATTTTTAATAAAAATAGTGGCGTGCACCATTTCATGAATAATCAACCCGGCCAGGCCACCTTCACTTTGTTTGAGCATATCACTTAAAATCGGATCTCTAAACCACCCAAGTGTACTCCATCCTCCAGGATTGCGGACACTTACGTCATAATTTTCTTCCGCTAACTTCTTCCGTTCGGCCAGGGCTTTTTCTTTTTCAAAGAAACCTTTGTAAGGAAAGTCTCCTATGACTGGAAAATGCCAGAGCTTCGGTTTAAGTTCAAACGGACCGCACGCCTGCACTACCCACAATACTTCCTGGCCGCGCTGATCAAATAAGGTTTTGTAATTCTCCGTGTCTTTGAGCCCGAGCGAATCAATCGCAAATTTTCGAATGTCGGCAATCAGGTGAAGTTTGGATTTCAATGAATCCGGAAAAGCGGGGTCATTTAAAATTGTCTCCACGGGTTTAGCGCCCCAAATAATTTTCAACTGGCCCCAACCCATGCGCGCTCCGTAACCAATCAATTCCCATTGCCAAATGACAAGAGCGAGAAGAATCGTGGAAATTGAAAGAAATATTTTCTTAATCATGAAAAGAGAATTTACCGTATGAAAAAAGGCAAGTCCTGTAAAAATATAGTTTTTCTTATATTCGGAATCATGAATTTTGTCAATGAACGCATGCAAATGAAAAAAATTATCCTGTTCCTTTTGCTGACCTCACCCTCTTACGCCCAGCCATTTACTACAATTGAAATTTCAACCTGGAAAAATCAAGCTGAAAACATTACCATCATTCGCGACCATTGGGGTGTCGCCCACGTTTATGGAAAGACGGATGCCGATGCGGTGTTTGGCATGTTGTACGCACAGTGTGAGGATGATTTTCCCCGGGTAGAACGTAATTACCTTGCTGCTACCGCGCGCATGGCAGAGGCTGAAGGAGAAGATTTTATTTATCACGATCTGCGGATGCGGTTGTTTATCGATACGCTGAAAGCAATCGCTATCTATAAGGAATCGCCCGCGTGGATGAAAGAACTATGCAATGCTTTTGCCGGCGGTGTAAATTATTACCTCCACACCCATCCGCAAACCACACCCAAATTGCTCCGCCGGTTTCAGCCATGGATGCCGTTCCTTTTCAGCGAGGGCAGTATTGGCGGAGATATCGAGTCATTATCTTTGAATGAGTTGAAAGAATTTTATGGGAAATTGCCAGGAGATCTTAAGGAGGAAGTCAGTGATGATGGATTGGAGACTGAGCCTCGTGGTTCCAATGGCATCGCCATTTCACAGTCCATCAGTGCAACAGGAAATGCGATGTTATTGATCAACCCCCATACCTCCTTTTACTTCCGGTCAGAATTGCAAATGGTGAGTGAGGAAGGGTTGAATGTTTACGGGGCGGCCACTTGGGGACAATTCTTTATTTACCAGGGATTCAACGAACACTGCGGCTGGATGCACACCTCCAGTGAGGCCGATGTGATTGATGAGTATGCGGAGGTGGTAGTTAAAAGAAATAACCATCTTTTTTATAGGTATGCAAAGGAAGTACGTCCCCTTCGGGAAGAAAAAATTTCCATTGCCTATAAAAATGTAAATTCCGTCGCTCGAAAAGAATTCGTCGCCTACCAGACGCATCACGGACCCATCATTGCAAAACGGGATGGGAAATGGATTAGCGTAAAATTAATGGTGGAGCCATTGAAAGCCTTAACGCAATCGTACCAACGCACCAAGTCAAAATCGTTGAATGATTTTAAGACTGTGATGTTGCTAAAAACCAATTCATCTAACAATACGGTATATGCCGATGACCAGGGTAATATCGCCTATTGGCATGGCAACTTTATGCCCAGGCGCGATCCGAAATTCAATTGGAATGAACCGGTGGACGGAAGCAACCCGGCTACCGAATGGAACGGATTGCACGAACCTGGCGAGATGATTCAAATTCTTAATCCTGCCAACGGGTGGATACAAAACTGCAATTCAACGCCGTTCACCGCGGCTGGTGAAAATAGCCCTCTGCGAAAGGATTATCCGGCGTACATGGCGCCTGATGCAGAGAACGCCAGGGGTCTGCATGCTGTGCGCGCCTTACAAAATCAAAATGATTTTACACTCGACAAGTTGATTGCTGTTTCGCGGGATTCTTATTTGCCAGGGTTTGAAAAACTGTTGCCTTCGTTCATCCGGGCCTGCGATGAGATTGTTGTTTCTCGGGATTCCCTTCAATACCTGAAAGAACCGGTTCAATTGTTGAAGGAGTGGGATTTGCGCTGGGCGGCAACCTCGATACCAACAACCCTTGCTATTTATTGGGCACTCAAACTCAGGCAAAATGTTTCTTCAAAAATTCCGCCAAAGCTTGATCAATTGAATATCATTCAGTTTTTAAATGAAAAAACATCAAAGACAGAAAAAATAAAGGCATTGACAGAAACGGTAGGTGATTTGCAGCGGGATTTCGGAACCTGGAAAATCGGATGGGGCGAAGTAAACCGCTTTCAACGATTGATTGAAAAAATTGACGCGCGCTTTGATGATGCTCAACCGAGCATCCCAGTTCCGTTTACTTCGTCCTTTTGGGGATCGTTGGCGTCTTTTGGAAGCAGACGATATCTCAATACAAAAAAAATGTATGGCGCCACGGGAAACAGTTTCGTGGCAGTTGTAGAATTTGGAAAGAAGACCGGCCCGAATGGTGTGCCTGGGCGGGTATCGGCAAGGTCAATAATGACTGGGGGCGCTTCAGGGGATTCATCATCCCCTCATTTTAAAGATCAGGCATCGATGTACTGCGAAGGAAAGTTCAGGGATGTCCTGTTTTATAAAGAGGATGTGATGCAACATGTTGAAAGAAGTTATCAGCCCGGGAAATAGATGAGTTACTAGTCTTCATGAAAAAAATAAAAATCCTTGCCATCCCCGGCAGCCTCCGCGCCAACTCATCAACGCATGTGGTGTTGAATGAAATAAAAAAAATGATTCCATCCAATGTTGAATTTGAGATCTTTGAGGGTGTAGGCGCGTTGCCACATTTCGATGGGTCAGAAGAAATTCCAAAAGTTGTTCAAGCCTTTTTAAATAAGCTGAGCGAAGCGGATAGTATTTTGATTTGCACGCCTGAATACGCCTTTGGTGTGCCCGGCTCTTTAAAGAATGCACTCGACTGGACGGTAGGGACAATGGAAATGAATAACAAACCGACAGCATTGATCACCGCTTCAACCGGGGGTGAGCGCGGTCATGAATCCATGCTTCACACACTCACCGCATTGACTGCAAGGGTTGCTGAAGGAAATTCGTTATTGATCTCCTTTATCCGATCTAAAATAAAAGATGGAGAGATTGTCGATGATAAAGTGAAAACGGAGACTCAAGCCGTGGTGGATTCGCTCATCAGATCAATCCAGCCGTAAGAAAAGGCAAAGGCCAACCATTGAGGCAACAGCAATTGCGGATCTTTTTGTGGGCGGTTCCGGGTATCAATCCAAACTGAACAGTTGACAATATGGTTGTCAACTGCCCTATTGCCCTTTGCCTGCTGGCTTATGCCAACTCCCTCAAGTCCACAGGCACCACACGCGAGATTCCTTTTTCCACCATAGTGATTCCATAGATCACATCGGTGGTAGTCATCGTTCGCTTGTTGTGCGTAACAATTACAAACTGGCTGTCCTTGCTGAAGTTGCGGATGATCGCATTGAATTTATCAATGTTGGCATCATCCAGCGGGGCGTCTACCTCATCGAAAATACAGAACGGGGCCGGCTTCAATAAATACATGGAGAAGAGGAGGGCTGTGGCGGTCAATGTCTTCTCTCCGCCAGAAAGCTGGTTGATCGTAAGTGGTCTCTTGCCCTTTGGTTTGGCGATGATATCAATTTCGGATTCCAAAGGTTTGGATGGATCGGATAGTTTCAAATCGCAATCATCACCTTCATTGAAGAGCGAACGGAACACTTTCACAAAATGCTCCTTGATTTGGTTGAAGGCTACCATGAAGGTTTCGCTGGCGACTGCCTCGATCTCACTGATGGTGCTGAAGAGTGATTCTTTGGCTTTCAACAAATCATCCTTTTGCGCGATGATAAAATCATTGCGCTGCTTGATTTCGTTATAGGCTTCCATCGCCATCGGATTGATCGGCCCCATATTGTCGAGCCTCTCGCGGATTTTGGAAACATCGTTGCGCAGTTTCTCTTCATCTGCCTTGGCAAATACCTCCACCTCTTCAGGCGCAGCCTCACCCACTACGGAATCCAAATCAACATTAAACTCCACAGAAAGCCGTTCTTTTACGGAGTTGAGTTGAAGTTTGCTGTCGTTGAGCTGACTTTGCAATTCCATCAACAACGTATCAATGTTCTGGCGTGAATGTTGTATTTCGCGGAGGTCTTTGTCGTACTGATCAATTTCTCCGCGGCCGCTGTAATATTCCTTCTCGGCTTCGCTGAGTCCTTTTTCCATTTCCTCCTTTTCCGCATACATGCCGATGAGTTCCTCATCACTGGTTAGTGCAGTAGTGGCGATGGCTTGAATTTCTTCTTCATTCTTATGCAGCTCTTCCGAATTGGATTGAATGCGCAAGCTGCTTTGCTCCATGCTCTCCTGCTTGAAGCGAATCTCTTGTTCAACACTTTTGACGCGGTTCTCCTGCTGGTGGAAGAAAATGTTTTGTTCGTTGTAAGCCGCCGACTTCTGACTGAGTAATTCGTTTTGCGCCGTGAGTTCAACAACGATCAACTTTAGTTTCTCATCGTGTGCATTGAGTTCATGTAGCGCGATTTGTGCTTTGGGCTGCATTTCGGCAATCTCATTGGACAGGGACTCGATCTTTTCCAAAATGTCCTCTCTGCGCAAGTCCGCATTGCTGAGCATACTGTAAAACTGTTCTTTCTTCGTTTTCACAGAGATGAACTCATCATTGACCAGCTTGATCGCATTTTGAGCTTCTTCGATCTGTTGCTTCAAGGTGTTGTTGCGCAGGCGCTCTAATTCGCGCTGACGGTCAATCAGACTGTGGCGAACATCCTCCAGTTTTTTGGAAAATTCTTTGATCTCTTTGTCGAGTTTTTCAAGATTTTTGGCACGGCCAATTTTCTTTCCTTCAAACAATCCTACAGAGCCGCCACTCAGGCTGAACCGGCGCTTGGTAATTTTGCCGCTCTTGGTAACGAAGGTATTGTCGTCGTCACTGGGAATACTTTTGAGATCACCATCAAAAACATAAACTCTATCAAGAATGAACGACATCAATCTTGAATACTTCGGATCGAACTCAATGATTTGCGTGGCAGGGAATGCATTGGCGTACATCTGCACATCAGCAGCCGAAAATTTTTCAAAGCGATCAAGGATGAAAAAATTCGCTTTGCCTTTGCTGGCATCACTCAATATGTTAATCGCTTCGTAAGCTTCGGCTTCGTGATCAACAATATAATAGTTGAGGTAAGGTTCGAGGTAGTTTTCAATGGCGACACGATATTCTTCTGAAGTGGATATGATGTCCGACAGGAGCGGGGCATTTTTTGTCCAGCCTACGTTCTTCTTTAGAAATTTAATGGCTTCCGGAAATCCTTCCAGATTTTCTACTAATGATTTCGTCAACTGATATTCGTTTTGACGCGAATCCAGCTTACGGCCTGTCTCCGTCATCTCCTCACGAATCATTTCAATGGTTTTCTCCAACGAACTGACTCTTGCGATAACTTCCTCTTCGTCTGTTTTCAGTTTATCCAGGTAATTGGTCTTTTGTCCAACCTCTTCCTGAAGGATTACTAATTTCTTTTCAAACTCAGCAACGCTGGCACTCTGTTGACTCGTGTCGCTGGTGGTGCGATCGAGTTCTTGTTTGAAGGAACTGATTTGAATGTCGCGGATCTCAAGCGCTTTATTCAGTTGGAACGACTCTTCTTGTCTTGAACGATGAACCTGGCGCAATGCATCGGCCTCACCTTGCAACGTGTACGTGTCTGCCTTCTGCGATTCATAATCGTTCTTTAAAAGCTCGGCTTTACTGGTAATCTCGGCCAATATAACTTTTGCTGAATCACATTCCGCCTCCAAACTTTGGATACTGAAGCGCGCACGTTCATTGCTTTTTTTATCCTGATCGATTTGATCTTTCAGGTTGGTAACACGGTCATTGAGAAAACGCAAGCGCTCGTTTTTGATCTGCTTGTCACTTTCGTATAGACGGATTTTAGAAACAAATTCGTTAATCGCCTTCTGTCTTGTCGAAAGTGTTTTCTCTTTTAATATTAATTCAGCTTTTGATTTTTCGATCAACGCCTCTTTCTCAGCGATTTCGGCAGTGAGCTTTGTTTTACGATCGTTTTCAGTTTCGGATTGCTTTTGAATAACTGAAAATTTTTCCTTCTGTTTATTGACTACAACTTTCGCCAGATAAATGCTTTTCTCTTTGTAGTCCTCCTTGATCTTGTAGTATTGCTCGGTCTGCTTAGCCTGTTTCTCGAGGCTCTTCATATTTTTCTCGATCTCGAAAAGCAAGTCTTCCACACGTTCCAAATCGGCATCCGTGTCTTCCAGTTTCTTCAGCGTTTCTTTCTTGCGCTTTTTGAATTTGGAAATGCCGGCTGCCTCTTCAAAAAGTGACCGGCGTGAATTGTCACGGTCGTTCAACAGATCATCCACCATGCCGAGTTCGATAATGGCATAACTGTTGGAAGCTACGCCGGTATCCAAAAATAAATTGGTGATGTCTTTCAATCGGCAAGCGACTCCATTCAGTAGATACTCTGATTCGCCTGAGCGATACAATCTCCGAGTAATGGTGATCTGCGAATATTCCGTAGGCAGAATATTTTTTGTGTTGTTGATGGTGAGGGATACTTCCGCCATTTGCGGCGCTGAGCGTTGGCTCGTGCCATTGAAGATCACATTCTCCATTTTTTCTGATCGCAGGGCACTGGTTTTTTGCTCGCCCAGCACCCAGCGGATGGCATCGACCACATTGGATTTGCCACAGCCATTAGGCCCCACGATTCCCGTGATTCCCTCGTCAAAATTAATGACAATCTTGTCGGCAAAACTTTTAAACCCCTTGATCTCTAACTTCGATAACTGCATGCGCTCGGTGGTTGACTTGTGTAGAACTGGCGTTTGGATGCCAATCTGTAAAAATTAAGTCGGCAAAGATAGAAGTCGGCTCGACATTTAGAAAGGCCACTGGTCTCATTCCATGAACATTTTATCCATGCGGGGTAAAGGCTCTAAATTTTAAAATATTCCCTTATCTTTGATACGATGGGCGAATTGAAAATAATCATCTGGATAGTCCTTGGGATCATTTACATCATTTCCCGTGCCCGGAAGAAGCCCGCGCCCGACACCTCCCGTAAGCCTGCGGAAGATTATACGGAAGACAAACCCCTTACATTCGAAGAGTTATTAAAGGAGATACAGACGGCAAAAGCGCCCAAAGCACAGCCGCAACCGGTTATTGAGCCAGTCCATGAATATCGAACTGTAGATTATGACGATGATGTAAAAGAAGAACAACAGCCGCTGGAGCAAACTGATTACAATTACAAGGATCATGACACCATCTATGAAACCTATGAAAAGGCCAAACAAGAGGCATTTTATAGGCCTTCCATGCAAGAAACACTGAAGTTGGAGAATACCATAGTTCGATTCGGGCAATTCAAGGGATACGAACAACAGGCGAGGCCTAGTTTAGCGAGGGAATACGGCAAAGACTTACAAAACGTATCTAATTTTAGAAAAGCGTTTATTTTGAGTGAAATATTGAACAGGAGGTTTTAAAAAACCTTATTTTTTGAACTAAACATTACTTGGATGGGGTAAGCCGGGTTTTCTATAGACTCGTTTTTTGATTTGTAGTGAGATTTACGGGATTTACTTAGGGTTACCATGTCCTATTTTTTGATGATTTAAGACTTTATATGGAAGGAAGATTTAAAGCAAACCTCCGGGTTTTGGGAATAGTAATTGTGCTGACTTTGGCATGCCTTTCTAGTTTCTGCCAGTGCACAAGCAACTTTAGTACCTCTTCTGAAAATAATAAGATCACCATAAGTTGGTCCAACATTAAGGATCAGCTCCGATTTGAACTGTTCAAAATTGACGGGCAAGCCAAGCTTGTTCAAACTTTTTCGCTCGAAGGCTCATTGAATTCGACGGTTATAAAGCCCGTCGAACCCGGCACCTATTTGGTCAAGGTCCGATGGGGTAACGGATGCAATTTCACCCTGGGTGGATTAGAAGGGTTAACTGTTAAAGGCAAGGATAATGAATAGACTGATTACCCTTTTTATCGGTATTTTTGCCCTCCTCTCAATAAATACCTCTTCTTTCGGCCAGTGTCCGGCGGCCACATTTTATGTGTGTAATGACCCCGCAGGAACGGATAGCAAGATAAGATTTTACCTTTCTGGAGGTACGGTGCCCACCGGATATATTCTTTACGATATTTCTGGTGTCCCTACCCCGGTTTCAGTGCCTTTTGGTTCCATCACGATAACACACATTACTATTCCGGCAGGTTATGTGGATGCTATCGAACTCGGGTTAGTGCCTAATTCCACTTATGTCCTGCGTGCCAGCAATGCGTCTTGTCCGGGAGGCTTTAAGACTTATGGGGGATTCGGCATCGTAGTAAATTCTGCTAACGCCTTGTCTGCTTCCACATCTATTTTGCAGTCAGATTGCAACCTCATTACGCCTAATGGTAAAATATCCATAACTGTGACCAATGGTTCCTCCCCAGCTTTCCCTGGGAATCCGTATTCAATTTCTTGGAGTGGCCCAACGGCTATTGCTCCCGGAAGCATTGCAACAAATGGAGGGTCTTTAAATACCCCAGCAAATCTCCTGGGCGGCACTTATGCCGCTTCCATTGTCGACAATTATCAAACCATTGATGGAGTAGGATGCACCCTTTCAGTACCCAATATTATTGTTCCGTCGCCACCGTCGGTTAATGCAGGCCCTAATCAAGGTGTCTGTTTCGGAAATGCAGCTGCTCTTTCTGGATCAGTTGGTGGCTCCGCCACGGGTGGAATTTGGAGTGGAGGAAGTGGCCCATTCTCGCCGAGCAACACAACGCTGAATGCATCGTACACGCCAACGGCTGGCGAAATAAATACAGTAGTTGTTCTTACCCTTACTACCACCGGAGGAACGTGCCCTTCGGTTAACTCTACTGTAAATGTGACCGTTAACCCAATACCGACGGTAGTGATCACCAACCCGGCAGCAGTTTGCAGTCCAGGAACAGTAGACCTGACGGCAGCGGCAGTGACGTCAGGGTCAACGGGAGGG
>Ga0210403_10005364_pt1 | contig 10884 bp, 8 predicted proteins | sample IncBWC19MmetaG_FD_150863 | JGI IMG/M metagenome (GOLD analysis project Ga0210403, IMG submission 150863) | Forest soil microbial communities from Barre Woods Harvard Forest LTER site, Petersham, Massachusetts, United States - Inc-BW-C-19-M | ecosystem: Environmental > Terrestrial > Soil >... | reverse complement strand
CGATAAACCTCTCCCATGCCGCCGGCGCCGATGCGCTGGTGGATAGTAAACCGACCAGCAATGGTACCCGAGAGATCCCGGGCAACAGGTGGCATGTTGCGCGCGTCTCGTGCGTGTGACATGAGGTGGCGCCCCCACAGCCACACATTCTAATCGCAAACCGTCGGAAGGCAACGGGGAACATGGAAAGAACCCAGACTTCTCCGTTTAAGCTTGGGGCAGGGGGCACATCAAAAGCAGGATGATGAAGCAGCCATTCTGCACCTGAAGCGCGCCGTCGAGCTCGATCCCAATCTTGCGATGGCCTACGCAACCCTGGGTGTGGCCTCTCTGGGCGGCGGCGGCCTGCGCGAATGTCGGCGGCATAAGATTCCGAGACTCCGCGACTGTCGAACATAGTCCATCCGCCCGCCCGCTAATTTCGTCGGAGTCCCCCTGCGCTATTGAGCGAGGGTCAAAGCGCGTGCATGTGCCGATGCGGAACGACGGTATGCGTACCGCCCCAGAACTTCTGGCCTCACAAGTTTCGCATGACGTTCGCGACGTGGTCGCGGCGGGCTTGACAGGGTCGAGGTACGGTGCAGCAGCGTGCCGATGGCTTCGGTTCTGCTGGCCTGCGATAATTGGGCGGCTTGCCCGCTCGGATTGACGGGCTGTTTTCCTGTTGTTGGAGGTCTGATGGAAACAAAACGCTTAGTGCCTGCCGCCCAGTATGTGCGTATGTCCACAGAGGACCAGCAGTACTCCATCGCCAATCAAGAATCCGCGATTCAGACGTACGCGAAGAGCCATGGTTATGTCGTCACGTCGACCTACGCGGATGCTGGGAAGAGTGGTGTTGCGATTAAACATCGAAAAGAGCTCCGTCGTCTGCTTCATGATGTAACCAGCGGCCAAGCCCCATACAAGACTATTCTCGTTTACGATGTGAGTCGATTTGGTCGCTTTCAAGATGTTGATGAGGCTGCCTACTGGCTTTCGTCCCACGACTCGATCGCGGCTCGTTCTTCGGTTGCGACGCAGAATTCTTGCTACTCTTCTGGACAGCGAGAGAGGCTCGCAAGTCTTTCAAGAGATCTGAACCTGGGGTAACGACATGCACGCCGACCGCCTCTCCCGAGGTGCGTTGTAACCATTGATTCAATTCTTCCGGACTCGCAACCACGTTTCGGCCTTCGCGACGAACTGGCATTCCTTCCTTCGCCCAGCGCTGAGCGGTGGAATTGGGCATGCCGAGAAATCGGACGATAGATGGCCAACCGCGAAGATCGGAGGCTTTACTGAGTAATGCCTTCGGTCGACTCGTTGCGCTCTTGCCTTTGGGTTTGATTTTCACACATCTCCTACGAAAAGAGACTCCCTTGAGGTTGACTGACCTCTACCGGCGCTGAGCATTCTGCGTCATCGTTGGCGGGTCTATTAACCCGCGAACTGACAGTGAAGCAACGCATGAGCCGAGCATCGAATGGCGTCAAGAATTTCGAGGCCACAGTCGAATCCGTTGTGCCTGGATCGAGCCATAGATCGTAGCATTGCGGATCAAGAATCAACCGCATTCTGTCGTGGACGGGAGCAGTGACTGCGTTAGGAGTCGTTGTTAGAATCGAGCACGTCTCCAGGGCTTTTCCACTCGCATCGTTCCAGGTGTCCCATAACCCGGCGAAGGAGAAGAGTTCACCTCGATTGACTTCAAAACAATAAGGCTGCTTCGCCTTGCCAATCGTCTGCCACTCAGGGCGCGTACCCGTCCCATGCAGTCGTAAATGCCGAAACAGCCGTTTGCATCGGGATCGCCGGTATGCGTCCGTTTATAGATCAGTGTTCGCATTGTCCCATCCTAACTTGATGTTTCTGGAAAAGAACTCCGCAAAAAGCCGTCGCTCCGGGCGACTTCAGAGACGCACACGACGTACGGATTATGAGATCACAGGAGGGTCTTGCGGCGTTTTGGAAGTGTCCTACTTTATTCGTTTCTTCAACCGCTTGCAAGGCGCTAGCCGTCTTGTCAGTTGTGTATTCGATTCGACGCGTTCTGATCCTTCCATCATTACAATGTCATTTCGGTGGTGCGGGCTTCCTGCTAATCAGTGCGAGATGATAAGCACATCTTTTTACGATTTCAGAACAAACAACCTTGGGAAAGCCACGGAACAAAGCTCGTTCACAAGATTGTGAGGCATCTCAGAACGCGGGAGTCAGAGGCCCTGCCATTCACGCTGTTCGGTTTATAGAACTTAACAAAAATTAGTTCGAGACTCCTTCCACTCTTAACGGTATACTTTGGTCCCTTCCCCTCGACCAAGAAAGTTGGTCCAGGTCTTGGCACGATCCCAGGTACTGCACGAGCATTTTGTAAACACAAAACATTTAAATGCGCTCGACAGTCAGGAGACTTAAATGAGAGATAAAGCATGTTTGATGAAGATTATACTGATTGGCCTTTTGGTGTCGGTCAATTGCCTAGGTCAGGACAGTCCTCTAGGAAAATACATGAAGCAATACAAGTACACGCTATTGATCCCGCCGAGTCAGAACGCTGCTGTAGCGACCGTGATCAATTTTGATGCTGGGTTTGAATCTATCGTATCCAGCAAATGCATTAGCGTCGCAAAGGTGCCTCCAAACGGTCCTACTCCGATAGCATTATCTACGAATGTTAGCTCGATCACCCGTCATCTTAGCGTCGCCGGGGCGTTTACACGTTTCACACATCCAGCCGTCGATCTAAAAGGTGCTTTCGATGACTCGCGCGTACAAGCGATCTCAATCGAAATGATAGAGCCAACCGAAACTCACATCGAGATCAAAGACCTGAAGGACTATATCGCTTCCCTGCCAAGTACCGATTCGTGCCGCTCAGTAATGATGAATAAGCACAACCTGGTGCGCGAGAGCGTTATATCCGTCAAAGGTATAAATTATTATTTTTACGACAACAAAGGAAACAAGATGAGCTTAGATGCCACGCTCACGAAGGCGATTAAATTGTCCCCACAGTACCAAAAGTCATTCGAGAATACTGACCACCTGAAAATTGATGGTTTGATGGTCATAGCATATCGTGCCTGGAGAGGAACGCAACTGCCGGGTGGGGCGGGGACCAAAGGTGGGGCGGAGACTCAGGTCGCGGTGGAGACAGTCACGCCCGAGCAGATAGCGCGATTAAGAAGGCAAGCCAGACAGACACAGCCGGTGCTGGCCAACGCTCCGACAGTAACAAAACCTGATTAAGTGATGGCGCTTTCCACACAGCGTCGCGTTCCGCGGGAGTTGCAGAAAATACTACGCCCGATGTGGTTTGCTAGAAGATTTAGACGCAATATATTGGGTTGCTCTTTTGAGGTACGCTTTCGAGAGGTTATGGTTGTCTCGAAAGGTTTTTATAAAAGACTCCTTAACAATAGGAGTGTCGAGCTTCGGACGACTCCAGTGCCTGCTAGGGCTCAGAAGCAAATTATGTTGTCGAAAACCTTGGGTTGGCTAACCAGCGCCAGAAGGAGCCACGGTGAAGCGACTAGTTTTCTGGATTGGTATGTGTGTCCTATGTGTCCTATTGATTGGCGTGGCAGTATGGTACTGGAGGCATGAATTCTACTGCCCCAGCCGTAACAACTGCGAGCACATATCGTCTTATCGAATTACAATTCCCGTGGCAGCCGTGGGCAGTGACAACGGCGTTGCCTTCGCTCCAGCCCAATCGAGCGAAGAAACTGGCGAAGACGCGACGTTCCCAAAGGGATCGGCGTCGTTTGACGTAACGGATAGCGGACTTCTTGCACTTGCGGACCCGGTCAACAACCGGGTTACTGTTCTAGACACCAACAACAAGGTTCAGTCATCCCAGCAGGGTATTGATAAGCCCGAGATTCTGGGCTTTATTCAGACAGCGTTCTCGCCAGAGCGCGTGCGCGTACGGAGCACCGACCTGCTGATTCAGCAGTACTACAACCCCTCTGATAACGACTTGATCTGCGATCTCAGCCACTACCGCGAGACAAAAATCGCAAAGTGTGATTCCGTGGCTACCGAGGCTGAGACAGCCGAAAGGTCAGAAGAACTGCACAAGAAACAAATGGCCATCGTAGACGCCGCGGAGCCACAGTTCTCGGCGGTGAACCTAATCAAAGATCCTAAAAGCCTTATTAGCTTTAGATTTATTGGGGCTGATAGAGACGGCCATCAGTTCGTACTAGTGCACCCTAAGGTGAACGACGGTATGACCACGGGCCCCTTCTTCGTTCGTAAGTATTCCGCCAAGGGGGTTCGCATGGCCACGAGCCCACCATTCTACGATGATGGCGACATCTCCCCCTATGACGGAGCGCGCGTGGACGCAAGCGGAACAGCGTATTGGCTAACGGTCGGTCAAGGACAGGTGGCAGTTCAGATATGGAGGACGCATGCGGACTAGCCATTTCTTGAGAATTGATTGCCTGCTTGTCGTCACAATCCTCTCCTCGGTTCAGTTTATCTTCGCGGGGGTACCATCGATAGCAGGCGGACGCACGGTGTCGGATGTTCTGACAACTGCCCATGACATAGCCATGATTGAATGGACACTGGGACCATCTGATCTGGAGGCACACTGCGCGAAACGCTTGTTGCCAGGGGCCGCTCCCACTAAATGGGAAAATCCGACACAGAAACAGCGGGGTGTTCCATATAAGTGGGGTGGTCGAGACACCGAGGGATGCTTCACATGGAAACATTCTGCGCTAACCGGTCGTGGCACGGTGAGCCCCACCGAGTGTTCGCAAGACCCCATCGACACGCGGCCGTTGAGCGCCGCGCTCCACGATATAACCGGCTACAAAAAGTGCGACGCGTGCACCACCGGAGTTGATTGCTCAGGACTCGTTTCGGCCGCGTGGGGACTAAAGGGACACGTGGCGACTGCGGATCTAGTCAAGCATGGTATGGAACAAAAGCTTACTGAATCAAACTGGTTGGCCGACCTGCAACCCGGAGACGCCCTGCTGTGGCAAAACGAACACGTCCAACACGCTGCCATAGTTGATCACGTGATGATGAACGAACAAAACGGCAGCGAAACAGTGTGCATTGTGGACGCTCCCGGCCGAGTTACGAAACCCAAGAAAGGTGAGGACTCAAAGAAGGATACTGAACGCAACGCTAGGTACAGGCCGATGAGTTGGAAAGACCTTCTGAGCATCGGAGCAGTACCTTCACGTGTGCGGTACAACGGCATCGTTAAGGATAAAGATATTCCGAGGACTTATCAGTGCGGTCCTCCACACGGTGAGGCTGTCGTGAGAGTGCCGGCCGGTCGGGCCGGCGAAGGAAAGCCTTCGCAAGAGTTGAAGCAGACGCCGCGCGCTGTCAAACCGGTCAAGGATGGACGATCGAAGAAGCCAAGAATGCCGCCGCCCACCCGTACGGATCAACGCGACCAAGGCGGTCGGCTGCAGCAGCTGCAGCAAACCCCATCACATCAAGCTGCTCCCAGTACATCGGCTGAAAGCGGCACTCAAGACAGCAAATCGACACCTGAGAAAGTTGTGGGCAACGATGACGAAAAAGTACCTTCCACAGCACCAGTTGCCGGACTGCAAGAGCCTCATCCTGCTCACACCCCTGATGCTGAGCCCACTGGGCGTCGCCAAGACTCGCCTCCCAAGGCGAATCCATCACGCCAGCCTCGCCATCGTTCGTGGGTTTGGCGGCTGCTTCCTTGGCATTGGTTCTCTCACAGATAGCCCCACTCGGCCGCGTTCTGAGTTCGAGCTTCGCCCATCCCCCGCTTGTTTGGAGCAACTCGAGCCAATCCTCCTCGCCTCAGTTGTCGGCAATCTGGAAACAACATTCCGCAGTCGCAGTTTCTAAGACAAACAAGAAAGAACGAAAGAACGTTTGAACGTTTATTAGAAAACTACACATTTCTAACGCCATTAGTGGAAAATCAATAAGTCGACTTTTATAGGAATTCCACAGAAGCGACTCAAGGCAGGTTTTTCTAACACCGCTGCGGTAGTAGTGTGGCGGAAGGTGCCTTTCGCTGTGTTACCCGCGCGGCTCGGCTAACGCTAAGACTGAAGGCATCACTCCCGGCCTAGTCAGATTCAATCCTTGCCGAGTTGGAGGCGGCTGTGCATGTGATCTTCCTTCACTGTCGTCGGAGCCAGTTCGCCACAGCTCTTGGGTCAAACCGGACGCATGTTCCAATACGGAATGATGGGATACGGCCGGCCTTGGCTTGTTTGAAGATGGTGATTCTCGAAACATTGAGAAGTCTTGCAAGTTCTTCGGCGGTCAGAGCGCCCTCCATTCGCTCAATTCGGTCCGCCAGAGTTAATGACTCGGGGATTCCTGTCTGAGACTGGGGAGTAGATGGGGTCGCCTCAACGACGGATCTGCGGGTTGACTTCCCGCGCTTTTTCAATGAGGGGGCGAACGCCTGCACGGGCAACCCGCCTGATGTTGGTTGTGTTGACATCGAATTGTTGTCGAACGCCGGGGAGACACGTGGCCTCCGTGTTTGAAAGCGTTCTCTCTTTAGTGAAGTCCGGCGTCGTAACTACCGCTCGGTGGTGGCAGGGAGTGCCACGGGGGCAGAGGATGCCCGATACTACTTTAGAGGTGGATACTGCGCGGACGGCAACGGGATGAGAAACCCCCGGAACCCGAAGCCGTACAGCCAAACTGGGTAACGAACTTGTCTAATGAGTACAGGTAGGACCCGACTTCGCAAGCGCTTGGAGCGGCGACCCTGCGAGCGAGCCGCCGCTGCGCACGCGCAATCACTTATGCTGCTTGCTCCTTTCCGTTTGACATAGCCGAACAGTTTGAGCACAGCGCCTGGACCTTACCGTTGACTGACACGAGATCAAGCGCCCGCAAGGGCTCGATTCCCGATGTTACCGTGGCGTCCTGAAGCTAAAAGTCTCTTCGGACTCAGCCATAGCTATAGTCCGCCCGACCTAATCATCCAGGATGAACTTCACCTGATCTCGGGGCCACTCGGTTCCATGGTTGCACACTATGAAACTGCTATAGAAGCGCTCTGCCGGGCTGCCGACGCTCAAATTCCGCCAAAAATTGTGGCCTCAAGAGCAACTATATCCAGAGCTAATGAGCAGATCGGAGCTTTATACAATGGTAGGTCTGTTTTTCTATTCCCACCGCAGGGCCTGGAGGTGGGGGACTCGTTCTTCGCCAAGGAAAACAGATCCAAGCCCGGACGTTGCTACGTCGGGGTCTTTGCTTCTGCTCTCCCGTCGCATGTCACAGCGCAGATCCGCGTTGTCTCTGCTCTGCTTCAGTCTGCCAAGTCAATTCCTGTTGAAGACCAAAAGCTGCTCGACCCATTTTGGACTCTCATGGTCTATTTCAACAGTATTCGAGAACTCGGTCACGCTGCTACGTTAATTCGTGCCGACATCCGAGAGTATATGAACGCGATGTGGGACCGCCAGGGATTGACGAAGGATCTGGGTGCTGACGCGCTCAAGGAACGACGGTTCATTAATCGTGATCTTGAGCTTACTAGCAGAATCCAAAGCAATCGCATTCCGGAAATTTTGCAGGAACTTTTCAACGCGGTGGGGCCTACACCGGATTTCAGTGTGGTCGATGTCTGCCTAGCAACGAACATGATCCAGGTCGGACTGGACGTGCCGCGTTTAAGCTTGATGGCGATAGTTGGCCAGCCAAAGACCACCGCGGAGTACATACAAGCGTCAAGCCGTGTTGGAAGGAGGGAGCCTGGCGTGGTTGTAACTATTTACAATCCGGCTCGGCCGAGGGACCGTTCTCACTACGAGCACTTCCGCGCATATCACCAGAGTATCTATAGATTCGTTGAACCCACGAGTATAACACCATTCGCCAGGCCTGTGGTCGAACGTGCACTCCACGCGGTCGCTGTAGCACTTATCAGAATGTTAGGAGGGGACGCGCTCTCCCGGACGCCCGACACCCCACCTCCAGACGACGAACTCGTTCAGCGTCTAAAGACGATTGTTCAAGAACGAGTGTCGAACATCGATGAACAGCAATTGGGCGCGGTCCTTGAAAGACTAGACTTTATCATCAAGGAATGGAGACGTGTGCCGCCATCGAAGTACGGCGGGTTTGCGCCGCCTGATGCGGAAGAACCGCTTATGTACCCAAGCGGGTCAGAGCGCCATCCGCGCTGGAGTACAAGACCACTTCCAACTCCAAGTTCGATGAGAAACGTGGATGCGACGTGCGATCTAAGAGTTCTTTCGACCTTCCCTGATCCCGACTGAAAGGCCGCCAATGCCAGCTCAGAAGCCCACTCGCAGATCGCAGCTGATAAACCCATTCGGAGTCGGAGCAATGATCGACTTCCCCAGAGATGAGTCTTTGATGGTCGCCGGTTTAGATGCTTGGCTGGGGGCGAAGCAGAATTGTTCGCCCGAACTGCTGGTTGAAGAGGAGCGTCTCCAGGCCAGACTTGGGGTACGAGCATTTCGACTTCCGGTTGATCACAAAGACCCTGCCCCGGGAATCAAAGGTGCGAATCTTGATATTCCCGCCGTTCGATTTCCAGGATGGCACTATTGTCATCGCTGCGGCGGAATGGAGCAACTTAAGTTGTTTAGTAGCGCAAGAAGATGTTCTGGACGTCCTTATGCCGGGATGAACTGCTCACAAAAAGCCGAAAGGTCGAGGCCATTCCTCATTCCGGTTCGCATTGTCACCGTGTGCGATCGTGGCCATATCCAGGATTTCCCATTTTTCAATTGGGTTCACCGAACCAAGCCCACCACTCCAGACTGCAAACTCCGGTTCTTGGCGGGGCGCTCATCGTCCATGTTGACCGGAATTAAGATTTCATGCAGTTGTGGGGAAGAAAAGACGCTGGCTGGAATATTTGACTTCGACCCGCAGACGGGGGGATCCCTCCAACGAATTGGGTGCGTCTGCCAAGGTGAACAACCGTGGCTGGGAAGGGCAGAAGGACAGGGGCTCCCATGTGGGTGTTATTTGCGAGTCCTGCAGCGCGGCGCTTCCAACGCGTACTTCCCACACGTCGTCAGTTCGATTTACTTGCCCTTGTGGGCCGAGCAGGCAGAGAAGAGCATCATCGAATCGCTGGAACGTCCTGAGATTTGGGATGCACTGACTAGTGGTCTCATTGACGGAAAAAAGATCGACCCCACTCGGAGTGACGTCATTGCGAAAATGTGGGGCCTTAATAGCGAGGACTTTCTTGCGGTAGCCCAGAGGAAACTGGACGGCATCGAAGCGCAGCCAGTAAGAAGTGAAGAGGAGTATCGTCGCCAGGAGTACTCCGCGCTTCTCACACCTCGTGGCGGTCCTAACACGGACCTCTTTGCCGAGGTTGTGGAAGCGAGTGATCTGGGATCTCAATTGAGCAAATTCTTCTCGAAAGTTGCACTTGTCAAAAAACTCCGGGAAACGCGGGCTCTAGCTGGCTTTTCGCGTGTACTCCCGCCGGATCCAGAAGGGGCGCCAGAGCGAATTCAGCCATTGAAACTCGATCAGCGAATTAACTGGCTGCCCGCTGCAGTAGTCAGAGGAGAAGGAATATTTCTCGAGCTAAACGAAAACACCATCGACCAGTGGCTTAAGAATAGTGGGAGCGTCCAGAGGACCTCGGCTCTTTCCCGGAATTTCAATCAGCGGAGATTGATTCGTGGCCAACGGCCCCGTGGAATCACTGCCACGTTCGGCCTCCTGCACGCTTTAGCTCATAGCCTAATTAATCAGCTTAGCTTTGATTGTGGCTACGGTAGTGCATCTCTCCGAGAAAGAATCTACTGCAACGTTGATGAGGGTTCAGAACCGATGCACGGGATCTTGATTTATACAGCATCGGGCGATTCTGAGGGCACCATGGGCGGTTTGGTTCGACAGGGAGAACCCGCAAGACTGCTAGCCACTCTCTATGCAGCTTTGCGGAAGGCCCAATGGTGCTCATCGGATCCGATATGTATAGAAACAACCGGCCAAGGAACAGATAATTCAAATCTGGCGGCTTGCCATGGGTGTTTGTTGATCTCAGAAACCTCTTGCGAAGAGGGCAATCGTTTACTTGATCGGGCTATGCTGGTAGGAAAGCCCAACGAGCCTGGTATCGGATTCTTCGCTTCACTGCTGCAGTGAGGGTTGCCAGGAACTGTTCAGGCCTCGTCCTTCTTTAAGTGTAGAGAGGATTTGTCCTGTAAACGGGGGCCGTGTTGAAAAAGCGCGACGAGATCTTGAAACACAGCGCACTGAACTTGAATCGCCCGTTCCAAGATGTGCCAATCCTGTTTCGCAGTTGAGTCGAGTCCGACGCTGGATCGTGGGAATCAGGAGTAGCGGTGCCGTTTGAAATCCAAGCTATGAACACGGCCTAACCTGTGGGGAGGTATTGGCAGGCGACCGAGCGTACAGAGGTCGATAAAGCGCACCTTTCTTCCGACTGATACCAGTGATACCGTTTTTCTTGGAAACACAGGCAATAGCGGAAACTATAGAAACTGCACCCAAAGCATAGTTTCACTTGTAACTCGCTCAAACACAGGGTATTATCGCCGAAGTGTAGTGTTCATCGGGGCTTGCGAGTGACGGCGGTAATAGAATCCCTCCCTCTCCGCCAGTACTTACTGATCGCGCGACATAGTCCGCTCCTGCGATGTCTCACAGGCGTCGTCGTTGGCCTTCATCGCTGTGGTGCGCCGTCGGAGTCTAAAGTTGATTCGACATTTTTCGAAAGTTGTGGGTACAATTTGCTGCGACTTCGGAAGAATTCTGAATTGACGCTCTTAAGATTGACGCTCTAAGGATGGAACTACTTCTCAACCTTCTGTGGCTGATGTTAGCGGTGCCCGCCGTTCTCGTCTGGCGTCGCCAATCGGCGCGCGTGCGGAGTTCGGCTAAACAGTGTCACTC
>Ga0210403_10005359_pt1 | contig 10890 bp, 10 predicted proteins | sample IncBWC19MmetaG_FD_150863 | JGI IMG/M metagenome (GOLD analysis project Ga0210403, IMG submission 150863) | Forest soil microbial communities from Barre Woods Harvard Forest LTER site, Petersham, Massachusetts, United States - Inc-BW-C-19-M | ecosystem: Environmental > Terrestrial > Soil >... | reverse complement strand
CCCCCCGCCTGCAGCGGTCATGGTTCGGGCCCGCCGATGGGGATAAAAGGATTGCGGAGGCTTTGCAGTACCTTGCAGTACCGCATGGAGCCACGGCGATGATGCAGTTGCGGGTGCTGGCGTTCCTGATGCTGGCGTTGGCGATGCTCGCCTTGCCGCCCGCGCGCGGAGGCACGGCCGCGGCCGGCCAGCGCGCGCTCGTGCTCGAGATCGACGGCGTCATCGGCCCGCCGCTCGCCGACTACATCGGGCGCGAGCTTCGCGCCGCGCGCCCGGACGAAGTCGGCATTATCGTCCTGCGCATGAATACGCCGGGCGGTCTCGACGCCTCGATGCGGCAGATCGTCAGCGCGATCCTCGCCTCGCCGGTGCCGGTCGCGACCTATGTCGCCCCGAACGGCGCACGCGCGGCGAGCGCCGGCACTTATATTGCCTATGCAAGCGCGATCGCGGCGATGGCCCCGGGGACCAATATCGGCGCCGCCACGCCGATCCAGCTCGCCGGCCATCCGATGGCGCCTCCCGATCCGACGCGGCAAAAGGAGAAAGCGGATAAAGCGGAAAAAGCCGGAGAACCGGCGGACGCCGAAACGCGCAAGCTCGTCAACGACGCAATCGCTTATATCCGCGGCCTCGCCGCCCTCAACGGACGCAACGCCGATTGGGCCGCCGACGCCGTGCGCTCGGCGGCAAGCGTGACCGCCGCCGAGGCGCTGTCGCTTCACGTCATCGACGTCATCGCCGACGACGTCCCCGATCTCCTGCGCAAGATCGATGGGCGCACGGTCAATGTCGCCGGCAAACCGCAGCAGCTCGCGACCGCCGGTCTCGACGTGGTGACCGTGCTGCCCGACTGGCGCACCGAGCTGCTCGGCCTCGTCACCAATCCGAACGTCGCCTTCATTCTCATGCTCATCGGCATCTACGGGCTGATCCTCGAATTCTTTAATCCAGGCGCGGTCGCGCCCGGGCTCATCGGCGCCATCAGCCTGCTCGTCGCGCTCTATGCGCTTGCCCTGCTGCCGATCAACTACGCCGGCGCGGCACTGGTGCTGCTCGGCGTCGCCCTCATGGTCGCCGAGGCCCATATCGGCGCCTTCGGCGCGCTCGGCGTCGGCGGCATCGCCGCCTTTGTCATCGGCGCGCTGCTGATGTTCCCGGCGCAGGTCCCGGGCTTGACGCTGTCCGGCGGCGTCATCGCCGGCGCCGCCATCGGCAGCGCCGCGCTGCTGATGGTGGTGCTCGCGGCCCTGTTGCGCTCGCGGAAGGCGCCGGTGGTGACCGGAAGCGAGGCGCTGATCGGCGCGGAGGGCGAGACGGTCGCGTGGCAGGGGAGCGGAGGGCGGGTGCGGGTGAAAGGCGAGATCTGGCTGGCGCGCTCCGACGCGCCGCTCGCGGCCGGGGATCACGTCAAGGTAGTCGATCGCGACGGCCTCGTTCTCCGCGTCGAAGCCATCCGAGCTCCTTAGCGTGCGTTCCGCTCGTTCGCCGACGACGTGCTGTAACAGCCCGCTACTACCTGCGGCATGCGGCCCACCCCTATGCTGACGTAAATCCAAAAGCGCCGGAGGCGGGACGACATGCGCGACCGGGGAGGTTTTCCGCGCGCACCGCTAGTGGCGCTCGCCACCTTCACGGCAGCGGGTGGCGCTTCCATCCACGCGCAGATGCCGCTTCCGAGTGCAGCAAAGCCGAGCGGCGCCGAGCTCTTCGCGCAGCAATGCGCAACCTGCCATTCGCTGAGCCCGGCCGACGCGCCGCGCCAAGGGCCGGCCTTGGCCGGCATCTATGGGCGCAAGGCCGGCGGCGTCGCCGGCTTCCACTATTCGCCGGGTTACGGGGAGGCCGGTTTCGTCTGGGACGAGGCCCATCTCGACTCCTACCTGACCGACCCCCAGGCGGTCATTCCCGGCGCCGTCATGCTCTACAAACAGAAGAACGCGGACGTGCGCAAAGCCATCATCGCCTTTCTGAAGGAGCAGAAGTGACCGGCAGGCCCGTGCCCTCGATGAGCCGTCGCGGCTCAGCGGATGCCGCGCCGTAAAGCGGTCATCATGACCAGGAGCAAAGGAGGACCCCATGAGAGAAGTCGATCGTCGCAGCAAAATCGATCGCCGCAACTTCCTCAAGACCGCGGCCGCGGTCCCGCCGGCCGCGGCGGTTGCCGCGACCACCGGCGTGTCGATCAGCGACGCCTGGGCCGACACCGCCAAGGCCCTGAAGCCTGAAACGCTGAAGACGCTCGCGCGAGTCGCGCGCGACGTCTATCCGCACGATCAGCTCGCCGATCACTACTACATCATCGCGGTGACGCCATGGGACGCCAAGGCGGCGGCAGACGCGAATGTGAAAGCGCTCATCGAGGGCGGCATCGCCCTCCTCGATGAGAACGCGCGCGCCCGCTACAAGGCGCCCTACGCGGCGGTTGCGTGGGAAGAGCAACGCGTCGCTCTGCTGCACGAGATCGAGCAAAGCGAGTTCTTCGGCAAGGTCCGCGGCGACCTGCTCGTCTCGCTCTACAACAACCACGATGTGTGGCCGAAGTTCGGCTACGAGGGCTCGTCGTCCGAGCGCGGCGGCTACATCAATCGCGGCTTCGACGACATCAACTGGCTGAGCTGAGGGAGGACACGATGGCAAAATTCGACCTCAACGACGACGGGCTCGTCGTCATCATCGGCTCCGGCGCAGGCGGTGGAACGCTCGGCAACGAGCTTGCCCAGAAGGGCGTCAAAGCCGTGATCCTCGAGGCCGGCGACCGGCACGAGCTCCAGGATTTCGTCAACGACGAATGGAACAGCTTCACCCAGCTCGCCTGGACCGACATGCGCACCACCTCCGGAAGCTGGCTGGTGGCGCGTGATTTCCCCAATCTGCCGGCCTGGATCGTCAAATCGGTCGGCGGCTCGACCGTTCATTGGGCCGGTGCGTCGCTGCGTTTCGACGACCACGAGTTCAAGATCAAGACGGTCTACGGCGATATCGGCGGCGCCAACCTGCTCGACTGGCCGATCACGCTCGCCGAGATGGAGCCCTGGTACGCCAAGGCCGAGTTCAAGATGGGGACGACGCGCACCAACGGCATTCCCGGCCTGCCCGGGAGCAACAACTTCAAGGTCATGGAGGCCGGCGCGCGCAAGCTCGGCTACACGCAGGTGCACACCGGGCGGATGTCGATCAACAGCCAGCCGCGCGACGGCCGCGGGTCGTGCCAGCAGATCGGCTTCTGTTTCCAGGGCTGCAAATCCGGCGCAAAATGGTCGACGCTCTACACCGAGATCCCCAAGGGCGAGGCGACCGGCAATCTCGAAGTCCGGCCGAAGAGCATGGCGGTGCGGATCGAGCATGACGCCGCCGGCAAGGTCAACGGCGTCGTCTATGTCGACGGCGACGGCAAGATGCAAAAGCAGAAGGCCCGTGTCGTTGCGGTCGCCGGCAATTCGCTTGAAAGCCCGCGCCTGCTGCTCAACAGCCACTCCGGCATGTTCCCGAACGGGCTCGCCAACAGCTCCGGGCAGGTCGGCCGCAACTACATGCGGCACATGACCGGCAGCGTCTACGCCGTCTTCGACAAGCCCGTTCACATGTATCGCGGCACGACAATGGCGGGCATCATCATGGACGAGGCGCATCACGACCCCAAGCGCGGTTTCAGCGGCGGGTACGAAATGGAGACGTTGTCGCTCGGCCTGCCGTTCATTGTCGCCTTCCTCAATCCGGGCGCCTGGGGCCGCAGCTTCACGACCGCGATCGACGGCTATCCCAACATGGCCGGCATGTGGCTGGTCGGCGAGGACCTGCCGCAGGAGACCAACCGCGTCACGCTCGATCCGTCGGCCAAGGATGCCAACGGAATGCCAGTGGCCAGTGTGCACTATGACGACCATCCGAACGACGTCGCCATGCGCAACCACGCCTACCGGCAAGGGTCGGCCGTTTACGAGGCGGTCGGCGCGACGCGCACGTTCCCGACGCCGCCCTATCCCAGCACGCACAATCTCGGAACCAACCGGATGAGCGAAAAGCCGCGCGACGGCGTGGTCAACAAATACGGGCAGGCCCACGACATCAAGAACCTGTTCGTCTCCGACGGCAGCCAGTTCACGACCAGCGCCGCATGTAATCCGACGCTGACCATCGTCACGCTGGCCATCCGGCAAGCCGATCATATCGCCGGGGCGATGCAGCGCGGCGAAATCTGACGCCCCGGGGATCGAAAGGAACCCCGATGATCGTCCCGTCAAGCGGGCGCCCCGCGCTCGCTTGACGCCGCCGCCGCCGTTGCAGGCACGTCGGTGATGCCGCTCCGTGCTATGCGGCGGGAGCGACCTTGCCGAGCGCGACGGCAGCGCGCGGTAGGATCGGTCGCCGCCTGGATCGGAGATAGATGAGGCAACTGCAGCGCAGCAACGATGCGAAGTTGTGAGCGCTGCCATGCAGTTCCAGCACCTCGTCGCTGAGTTTCGTCAGGAATTTGCCGAGGCTCATCCCTTCAGACGCCGCCATTTCCTCGAGCATGGTCCAGAACAGGGTTTCCAGCCGCACTGAGGTGCTGTGCCCTGCAATGCGCAGGGATCTTGTTTCAAACGCATAGTTGGACGGATCATGATGCGCAAACAGCCGACCCATCGTCTCCTCCCCTGTTGACTGATCCGGGTGAATCGACTGGTCCGGGCGATTGACTGACCCAGGCGAATTGCAAACCTCCCGCGCCGGCTTGTCAACAAGCCGGCCGGTCCGCGATGAAGGCGGCACGGGGGAACATTCCGAGTGCGGCGGACCATTTTGTGTCAATTTCGTGCGGACCACGGCCTATCCAAGCCAGTCCCTTCGCCCGACAAGGAGCCAAGCCATGATTCTCACAGCCGTCATCGTCATCGCCATCCTGGCGTTGATCTTCATCTACGCCTCGATCCGCATCCTGCGGGAATACGAGCGCGGCGTGGTGTTCACGCTCGGCCGCTATACCGGGACCAAAGGGCCGGGCCTGTTCCTGCTGGTGCCGTTCGTGCAGCAGATGGTGCGCGTCGACCTGCGCGTAGTCGTCGATGAGGTGCCGCCGCAAGACGTGATTTCCCGCGACAACGTCTCGGTCAAGGTGAGTGCCGTCCTCTATTTCCGCGTGGTCGACCCCGAGCGCGCGATCATCCAGGTCTCGAACTACCTCGCGGCGACGAGCCAGCTCGCCCAGACCACGCTGCGCTGGGTGCTCGGCAAGCACGACCTCGACCAGATGCTGGCCGAGCGCGACAAGCTCAATGCCGACATCCAGGACGTGCTCGACAAGCAGACCGAGGGCTGGGGCATCAAGGTCTCGACCGTCGAGTTGAAGCGCATCGACCTCGACGAGAGCATGGTGCGGGCCATCGCCCGCCAAGCCGAGGCCGAGCGCGAGCGCCGCGCCAAGATCATCAACGCCGAAGGCGAGCAGCAGGCGGCGCAGAAGCTGGTCGAGGCCGCCCGCATCCTCGCCGCCGTGCCGCAGGCGATGCAGCTGCGCTATCTCGGCACGCTGTTCGATATCGCGAGCGAACGCGGCTCCACGATCGTGTTTCCGTTCCCGATCGAGCTCGTGCACGCCTTCGGCGCGATGGCGCCGCGGAGCTGAACAGCGCGCGCAGTACTGATTCTCGCTCATTCCCGCGACAGCGGGAATCCAGGCCGCAAGCATCCGAGGTCCCTGCTTTCGCAGGGACGAGCGGAAATGACAGCGTCGCTTGCGCAATTGCTTTGACCGGCGTCGCGCCGATGTTATGTCAACGCGCGAAGCTCGCGGCCGCTGATGCGCAATCGCGGCCGCGATTTTCATGAAGATGGTGTGACGGCGACAGGCGACTATCGGAATCGCGGACATGCGCGTGATCGTGCCAATTTCCGTCGGCGGCTGGGCGCGCTTGTTCACGCGATGGGAGCTGCTCGCGATCCTCCTGATCCTCGGGCTCCTGGCGTTCCTGGCCGAGGCAAGTAGGCACCTGCTGCAGCCGCTCGCCGAGCTGCAGCAGCAGCCGCTGTCGCTCGACCCCGCCCATCTGCCCGAATACGCCGCGCGCACGACCCTGCGCATACTCATTGCCCTAGGGGTGTCGCTCCTCTTCACCTTCACCTATGCGACGCTTGCCGCCAAGAACAAGCAGGCCGAACGCCTGCTGGTCCCGCTGCTCGACATCCTCCAGTCGGTCCCGATCCTCGGCTTCATCTCGATCACGGTGGTGTTCTTCATGGCGCTGGCGCCCGGCCGCGTGCTCGGCGCCGAGTTCGCCGCGATCTTCGCCATCTTCACCAGCCAGGCCTGGAACATGGCCTTCAGTTTCTATCAATCGCTGCGCACGGTGCCGGCCGAACTGGTGGAGGCGTCGCGCAATTTCCGGCTGAGCCCGTGGATGAACTTCTGGCGCGTCGACGTGCCGTTCGCGATGCCGCAGCTCATCTGGAACATGATGATGTCGATGTCGGGAAGCTGGTTCTTCGTCGTGGCCTCCGAGGTGATCAGCGTCGGCAACACGACGGTGACGCTGCCGGGCGTCGGCTCCTACATCGCGCTCGCCATCGCGCAGCGGGATCTGGCAGCGGTCGGCTACGCGATAGCCACCATGCTGGTCGTCATCCTCATCTACGACCAGGTGCTGTTTCGGCCGCTGGTGGCGTGGGCCGACCGTTTCCGCTTCGAGCAGGAGGCCGGCGACCTGCCGCCGCGCTCGTGGATGCTGGACGTCCTGCGCCGCTCGCGGCTGGTCGACCGCCTGACCGCGCCGTTCGCCATGCTGTGGGCGCGGTCGATGCGGGCACGCTGGTTCGACCGCGGCGGCGCGTACAAGCAGGCCGCGCGCGATGAAGGCGGCTGGGCGCCCCTCGTCTGGAACGGCGTCATTCTTGCGCTCGGCGCCGTGGCGCTCTGGCAGGTCGTGCGCTTTGCCACCACGGGCGTGAGCCTCGGCGACGTCGGCACGACGTTCCTGCTCGGCATCGTCACCTTGTGCCGCGTCGTCGTGCTGATCGCCATCGCCAGCTGCATCTGGGTGCCGGTCGGCGTCTGGGTCGGCACGCGGCCGCGCGCGGCCAATCTGGTGCAGCCGGTGGCGCAATTCCTCGCCGCCTTTCCGGCGAACCTTCTGTTCCCGATCGTGGTCTCGGCCATCGTCGTGCTCAAGCTCAGCCCCAACATCTGGCTGAGCCCGCTGATGATCCTCGGCACGCAATGGTACATTCTCTTTAACGTCATTGCCGGCGCCGCGGCGATACCGGCGGAGCTGCGCGCCGTCGGCACCAATTTCCGCGTCAACGGCTGGCTGTGGTGGCGGCGCATCGCGCTGCCGGCGGTGCTGCCGTACTACGTGACCGGCGCGATCACCGCCTCGGGCGGTTCGTGGAATGCGGCGATCGTCGCCGAGGTCGCTTCCTGGGGCGACCAGAAGCTCGAAGCGGTCGGGCTCGGCGCCTATATTGCCAAGGAGACCGAGGCCGGCGATTTCCATCGCATTGCGCTCGGTATCGCGGTGATGAGCTTGTTCGTCGTCCTGGTCAATCGGACCTTCTGGCGGCCGCTCTACCGCTACGCCGAGCGCAAGTTCCGTCTGGGCTGAAGAGCAAAAGGAAGAACGCCATGAGCGCCGCGCTGCTCGATGTTCATGCTCTGCGCCAGACTTTTCCGCGGGCCGACGGCGGCGAGCTTTTGGTGCTCGACGGCATCGAGTTGCAGCTCGCGCAGGGGCAGATCGTCGGGCTCCTTGGACGCACCGGGTCGGGCAAGTCGACGCTGCTGCGCCTGATCGCGGGCCTGGTTCCGCCGTCCGGAGGAGCCGTCACCTATCTCGGCGAGAAGGTGGTCGGGCCGGCGCCCGGGATTGCGATGGTGTTTCAGTCCTTCGCGCTCTTTCCCTGGCTGACGGTGCTCGAAAACGTGCAACTCGGTCTCGAGGCGCTAGGGCTGCCGGAAGCAGAGATCCGCCAGCGCGCGCTCGCGGCGATCGATCTCATCGGGCTCGACGGCTACGAATCCGCCTATCCGCGCGAGCTTTCCGGCGGCATGCGCCAGCGCGTCGGCTTCGCCCGCGCGCTCGTCGTCCATCCCAACATTCTGCTCATGGACGAGCCGTTCTCGGCGCTCGACGTGCTCACGGCGGAAACCCTGCGCACCGACTTCCTCGAGCTTTGGGGCGAGGGCAAGCTGCCGATCAAGGGCGTCATCATCGTGACCCACAACATCGAGGAAGCGGTGCTGTTGTGCGACCGCATCCTTCTGTTCTCGACCAATCCCGGACGCATCATTCGCGAGATTGCGGTCGATCTCAAGCAGCCGCGCAACCGCCTCGATCCGCAATTCCGCGACCTGGTCGAGAAAATCTACGTGGCGATGACCGCGCGCGCGCAACGCTCGGCGCGGACGGTGGCGATGAGCATCGACGCCATTCTGCCGCGCGTGTCCGCCAACACCATCTCCGGTCTCCTCGAAACGCTGGCCGGCGAGCCGTACAAGGGCAAGGCCGATCTCCCGGTGATCGCCGACGAATCGTCCCTGGAGGTTGACGAGCTGTTCGCGATCGGCGACGCCTTGCAGATGCTCCACCTCGCCGAGGTCGAAGGCGGCGACATCAGGCTCACCGAGATCGGCAAGCAGTTCGTCGAGGCGGGGACCGACGACCGCAAGAAGATCTTCCAGCGCCAGCTCCTCGCCTACGTGCCGCTCGCCGCCCACATCCGCCGCATTCTGCAGGAACGCGCGAACCATGTGGCGCCGAAGAGCCGCTTCTTCGACGAGCTCGAAGACCACATGAGCAGCGAGGACGCGGAGGAGACGCTGCGCTCGGTCACTGCCTGGGCCCGCTACGCCGAAGCTTTCGCCTACGACGACGATTCGCAGACTTTCAGTCTGGAAAATCCGACTTGAACCGTCAGGCCGCGCTGCGCCGCGCCCGCAGCGCAATCGACAGTAGCGCACGCTCGGCGATGGTGTCGGCGAGCGCCGGCGTGCGCCGCGAGGCGAGCGCCGCGTCGGCGAGATCGGCCATGGCGGCGCCAAGCCGCGCCGCGTTCCACTGCCGCAGCGCCGCCTCGACCAAATTCTTGCGCCGGAAATGCACCGGCGGCTGCAGCGCATCGACCGAGGATCGCCCGCCGGCTTCGATCGCCGTGCGCCATTTGTGCAGCTGCGCGAGCTGGCGCTGCGCGGCGAAAAAGATCGAGCCGACGGCGCTGCCGGCGGCGCGCGCCTTGGCAAGCTGGGTCTCGAGCTCGGCCGGGCGGCCGGCGAATGCCGCGTCAATGAGGTCGTCGAGCGCCAGCGCCGAGGCGTCGGAGACGACCGCGGTCACCTCATCGATGCCGACCGTGCCGCTGCCGGCGGCGTAGAGGACGAGCTTGCGCAGCTCGCTGCGCGAAGCGGCGCGGTCGCCGCCCAGCAGCGGAATGAGCAGAGAGCGCGCGTCCGGCGCCAGCGTCAGGCCGGCGGCACGCATCTCACTGTCGACGAGGCGCCCCAGATCGCGTTCGGAATCGGCGTAGCAGGGCAGGGCCGCGGCGTTCTTGGCGCGCTCGCACAGCGCGCGCAGCGGCGCGTTGCGGCGCAGGTCGCCGGCCTCGATCACCACCCGGCATTCGCAGCCGGGCAGGGTGAGAAGTTCCTCGACGGCGGGCGCGATGTTGCGGCTTCCGGCCTTCACCCACACCGCGCGGCGGCCGCCGAACAGCGGGATGGTCTGCGCCTCCTCGACGAGCCGGCCCGGTTGGGAGGAAACGTCCTCGCCGTCGAGCCGCACCAGAGAGAAAGGGTCCGCCGGATCGTCGACCGACGCGGCGATGACGGCGTTCACGCGCTCGCTGACGAGGCCGGCGTCAGGGCCGAAAATCAGAACGACCGGCGCCGCCCTGTCGAGACGGGCCAGATAGGTATCCACGTCCGAGGCCTTGACCGCGACCATGGCCGGCGGCGTTCAGGTACCGGCGACGAAGTACGAAGCCAGCCTGTTCCTGATGGCCTCGGCGACGACCTTGGTCGCCTGGTCCTCGGCGTTGCGTTGCGCGCGCTGCTTGGCGAACCGCTGTTCGCGGCCGGGGATGTCGTAGTCGACGTGGGCGACGGTCGTATCGGTGACGACGACCTTGCCGGTGGCGATCTCGATCAGGTTGTAGTAGGCGACGACCGAATCGACCTGCGCATCCGGCCGCCCGCTGATCGGGTCGATGACGATCGTCCATTGGGTCGTGCCGACATTGACCACGAGGCGATGGGTCGGGGCGGCCGGCTCGTTGCCGCCATGAAGATCGAACTGCAGGGCGTTGCGCATGCCGACGGCGATGCGCTCCACCGGCGAGCCGAGCGGCGCCTTGATCGTCGCGATGTCGACCGCGGCAAGCCTGGTGTGGACGCTGTCCGGCACCCCGCCGAGTGTTGCATGCGTGCCGTAGAGCGGTTCGAAACAGCCGGCGGTGAGGCTCGCCGCGGCGAAAACGACGGCAAGCCGGATCAGCCGGCGCGGCTGCAGGCGGTGCTCAAGCCACCACATTGACGATCCGTTGCGGCACGACGATCACCTTCTTCGGCGCCTTGCCGTCGAGCACCCTTTTTACCGCATCGAGAGCGAGAACGGCAGCCTCGATTTCGGCATTCGCCGCGTTGCGGCCGACGGTGACCTCGGCGCGTTTCTTGCCGTTGACCTGTACCGGGAGCGTCAGCGTGTCCTCGATCAGCAGGCCGCGCTCGACCTGCGGCCAGGGCGCTTCCGCGACCAGCGTCTTGTGGCCGAGCACGGCCCAGCATTCCTCCGCGAGGTGCGGCATCATCGGGTTGAACAATTGCACGAGAATGTTAACCGCTTCGCGCGTCGCCCAGCGGAAGTCGGCGGTGCCCCATTCCTCCGAATCGATATCGCCGATCTCCGCCCCCAACGCGTTGGC
>Ga0210403_10005357_pt1 | contig 10893 bp, 8 predicted proteins | sample IncBWC19MmetaG_FD_150863 | JGI IMG/M metagenome (GOLD analysis project Ga0210403, IMG submission 150863) | Forest soil microbial communities from Barre Woods Harvard Forest LTER site, Petersham, Massachusetts, United States - Inc-BW-C-19-M | ecosystem: Environmental > Terrestrial > Soil >... | reverse complement strand
GGACTTGGCTTGGCGTAAGAGCTGGAGTTGAGGCCCGTTAAGACCGGAGTAGCGATCGTGGCCGGCTGCATCGAGCATGCTGAGCTCCATGAGGCGGTCGGAACCGGGATAAGGGAAAGGATCGATGAGAACGGCGTAAATGACGCTGAAAACGGCACTTGTGGCGGCGATGCCGAGAGCGAGGGAGAGAATGGCGGTGAGGGTGAAGGTGGGACGGCGGCGAAGTTCGCGCAGGGTGAAGCGTAAGTCAAAGAGGAAGGAGTTCATAGGGACCTCGCATCATTGGACGATAGCGATGATGGACAGTTAGGAGACGAGTGGCGGAGAAAATAGTTCCATTAAGAAATGAAGAATTAGGAGGAAATGAGGGGGAGCGGCGTGCCTGAGCGGGCTGGCTCGGTGATTCCATTGCGCCCGCGCATCGCCCGGCACAAGCGGGCTTGAGCGATTGGAAACAGGGCCGTTGGCGGGTAGGGCTAACTGGGGGAGCGAGAGAGCGGCGTCGTGTATAATTGAAGCCTTGGGGAAGTAGCGTAATTCATGCCAGAAGAGACCAAAACGGTAAAGGCTAGCGCGGAAGTGTCGCGAGAGCGGCAACGGCGGTTCCGGCGGACGCGTGTGCGCGAGCTGAAGATGATCGCCAAGGCGCTGGCATCGACGAAGCATCCGGTATTGGTGCACATCATTCCGATGCGGCGCTGCAATCTGGATTGCGGTTATTGCAACGAGTACGACAATGTCTCCAAGCCCGTGCCGCTGGAGGAGATGAAGAAGCGGCTGGACATCCTGGCGGACATGGGCACGTCGATCATCACCATCAGCGGGGGTGAACCGCTGATGCATCCCGAGCTGGAAGAAATCATTCGCCACATCCGGAAGCGCGGGATGATCGCGGGGATGATTACCAACGGCTTTTTGCTGAGCAAGGAACGCATCGGGAAGCTGAATGAGGCTGGGCTGGAGCACCTGCAGATCAGCATCGACAACCTGGTGCCGGACGAGGTCTCGAAGAAGAGCTTGAAGACGCTGGATATACGCCTGGAATGGCTTTCGGAATTCTCTGTTTTTCAGGTGAACATCAATTCGGTGCTGGGAAGCGGAGTTAAGGATCCCGAAGACGCGCTGAAGATTGCGCACCGGGCCGTCGAGCTGGGATTTACGAGCACGGTGGGCATTATCCACGACCATAACGGGCAACTGAAGCCGCTGGGACCGCGCGAACAGGAAATTTTCGAAGAGATTATGACGCTAGGGAAGCGGTCCTTCTCGCGGTTTAACGATTTTCAGCACAGTGTGGCGCGCGGCAAAGAGCACGACTGGCGCTGCCGCTCGGGCGCGCGCTATTTGTATATTTGCGAGGACGGCCTGGTGCACTGGTGCTCGCAACAGCGCGGCTATCCCGGGATTCCGCTGGCGCAGTACACGGATGAGATGCGCCACCGGGAGTACTACACCGAAAAATTTTGCGCGCCGATGTGCACGGTTTCCTGCGTCCAGCAAGTCGGGATACTCGACAATTGGCGCGGCCCACAGACCTTGAAGCCGACGCCGATGGCGCCGCCGTCGCCCCAGCCCGAGTTGGTGCAAATCGGCGGTACACGAAGCGACGCCTGATCGCGAACTGAATTTCCTCCTGCCACCAACTGTCTAGTTTCTCTCCGCGCACATGCATGGGTCTGATTGATTGACGATGGGGCTAGGCTTCCGAAGAATGAGAGCATGCCCGGCGCAGCCATTGAAATCGAAAATCTGACCAAGGACTACCCGTTCGGGTTCCTGCACCTGAAGAAAAAAAGGTCGCTGGAAGGCTTGACCATGCAGGTCGAGGACGGCGAAGTGTTCGGCTTCCTCGGTCCGAATGGCGCGGGAAAATCGACGACGATCAAGCTGCTCGTGGGGCTAATTTTCCCCGACGCAGGATCGGCGCGGATCCTGGGTAAGCCGACAACCGACATTGAAATGCACCGCGACATCGGGTATCTGCCGGAGCAGCCGTATTTTTACGATTATCTGACGGCAGCCGAAGTGCTCGACTACTTCGCCAGATTCCACAATTTGACGGCGGCGGACCGCGGCGAGCGCGTGGCGCGGATGCTGAAGAAAGTGGGGCTGGAGACAGCTCGGAAGATTCAACTGCGCAAGTATTCGAAAGGCATGCTGCAACGCGTGGGATTGGCGCAAGCCATTTTGCACGATCCGAAAGTAGTGATTCTGGATGAGCCGATGTCGGGACTGGATCCGATCGGGCGGCGGGAAGTGCGCGACATTATTTTAGAATTGAAGCGGGACGGCAAGACTGTGCTTTTTTCAACGCACATTTTGTCCGATGCGGAGATGTTGTGTGACCGCGTCGGCGTGATCGTCGGAGGAAAGTTGCGGGGCGTTGGCGCGCCGGGCGAAATCGTGGGGATAAGAGCGCAGGGGATGGAAATTCTGTTCGAGTTGCCAAGTGGCGGCGCGAATCCGACAGCGATACTCGCGAAGGCAACGAAGACTGGCGACCGTTACCGCATGCAAGTTTCCGAGGAAGAATTGTACCCGGCGTTGGAACAGCTTCACGGTGTGGGAGCGAAGATTCTTTCCGTGGCGCAGGTGAAGGCTTCGTTGGAAGAGTACTTCATGCACTTGATCGAAGCGGACCGTGCGCAGGCGGCAGCGGTCGAGGTGAGCGGGAAATGAGGCGCGCTGGCGCGGTGGCGTTGAATACCTTTCGCGAAGCGGTGCGCGACCGCGTTTTGTACAATCTCGTGTTTTTTGCGCTGCTGATGATGGCGGCGGCGATCTTCGTCGGGGGAATCTCGATCGGCATCGAAGAGATGGTGATCAAGAGTTTGGGCTTGAGCGCCATCAGCGTGATTGGGCTTTTGATCGCGGTGTTCATCGGCGTGGGGCTTGTTTATAAGGAGATGGACAAGCGGACGCTGTATGCGCTGCTGGCGAAGCCGGTGCGGCGATGGGAATTTCTGCTGGGAAAATTCGCCGGGCTGGTGCTAACGCTGGCGGTAAATACGGCGGCGATGTCGGTTGGTTTGTTCGCGGCGCTGCTCTATGTAAAGCATCATCTGGAGCGCGCGGACGGCGTGCTGCTCATCGCTATTTATTTTGTTTTGCTGAAGCTGATGCTGGTGGTTGCGCTGGCGCTGCTCTTTTCCTGCTACACCACGCCGTTGCTGGCGATCTTGTTTACGTCCGGGCTGTACATCGCGGGGCTCTTCGTCGAGGAGATGCGCAATTTCCAGTTCACGACGCCGAATCCAGCGATGGAAGCTCTGTTTCGGGGGCTCTCCTACCTTCTCCCGAATTTTGAGAATTTTAATGTGATGGCCGCGGCGGCGCACGGGCGGGAAATTCCCGGCGCTTTGATACTGCAGAACTCGGCTTACGCGGTGTTGTACAGCGCGATCGTGCTGCTGGTTGCGGCGGCTGTTTTTTCACGGCGGAATTTGAAATGACTTCCGCGAGCTCGAAGAATTGGCTGCTGCTCGTTTTGTTGCCGCTGGGATTTGCCGGCGTGTGGAAGCTGCAGCAGCGTATCGACGGTCAGCGAGCCGCCTTGCATCAGGAGCGCGACGAACTCGTGCTGCGCTCGGGCAAGCTGGTGAAAGCGATGAGCCTCGAATATGCGCCGCTGATGGCGGACATTTACTGGACGCGCGTGGTGCAATACTACGGTGACAAGCGCGCGCGGCATGATCCCAGTTTCGAATTGCTGTGGCCTCTGCTGGACCTCACGACGACGCTCGATCCCAATTTGCTGGTGGCCTATCGCTTTGGCTCGACATTTTTAAGCGAGCCTTCCCCGCGTGGCGCGGGACACCCGGAACTGGGGATCGCGCTGCTCGAGCGGGGGATTCAGGCGAATCCCGAGTACTGGCGGTTTTATGAGGATCTGGGATTTATCTATTACTTTGAGCTCAAGGATTATGCGAAATCCTCGGCTGCGTTTGCGGAGGGAAGCAAAAACCCGGGTGCGCAGATATGGATGAAGATTATGGCGGCCAAGATTGCTGCCGAAGGCGAATCGCTGCAGACTTCGATCTTCTTGTGGAGCGAGGTTTACCAGACAGCGAAGGATCCGCAAGTGAAGGAAAACGCGTTGACGCATCTGCAATTGCTGCGAGCGGAGCAAGATTGCAAGCAACTGGATGCGCTGGCGGACGAATTTCAAAAACGCACTGGGCGACGTCCTACGCGCGAGGCCGAATTGGTGCAGGCTGGGTTGCTGCAACGCCTGCCGGTGGACCCGCTAGGCTTTCCGTATGTCTTCGGGCCGGACGGAAAAGCGGCGCTGAACCTGGACAGCCCACTTCTCGAACAGCAACTGTTGCACCAGGATTCAAAATGAGTTGGTGCGAGGCCCACATTGTGGCTAAGCGCCCTGGCTCCCGACGCAGGCCTGGCCATCCCGTAGCCGCGGAATTCTCCGAAAATGCTAATAGCTTTTAAGCGGTAACCTTTCGTAAACACGTACTCCCGTACTATTGCCCGCTTTCATGAGCAGATTGCATCCTGTGCGTTCAACGTGGAGGAGCGCGCTATGACGACGTTTGCGGCTGCGAAGTGCCCGAACTGTGGCGGAGAATTGCAGGTTCCGAACGACCGAAGCACCGTGCGATGCATGTATTGCAGCGGTGAAGTTGTGGTCCGGCAGGCGATTCTCGCAGTTGCCGGCGGCAACGTTGAAAATTGGATGAAGCTCGGCCTGGCGGCCGGTAATGCCGGAAATTACCAGGAAGCGCTCGCCAACTTCAACAAGGTATTGGAAGTGGAGCCACACAATTCCCGAGCCTGGTTAGGCAAGGGAATCTCCGCAGGATGGCTTTCGAATTTGTCGGAATGCCGCCTCGGAGAGATGATCTCGAACTTTGAAGAAGCCATCGCCAATGCGGAGAACGGCAAAACGGATGAATTGAAAGCAGTTTGTGCGGAACAGATCAATGAAGTTGCCACGAGTTATAACAACTTGGCCTGCAAACATCTGCGGCAATTCATCACGGTAGACGTTGCGTGGCCGGAGTTCCTCGAACAAACCATGGCGGCGTTTGGCGCGCTGGAAATTGCGCACCAATTGGACCCCAAAAATAAAGTGGTTCTGCAGAATCTCGTCACGATACTGACCGACCTGATTCAAGGCGTCGCCTACAACGACACGGACGGCCTTGGCCGGCCCACTCGCCGCGTACATAAGATAAAAGGCGAGTACGCGATCAAAATGACGGTGACCAAGACGGAATACGAAAACAAGCTAAAGCAGCTCAATCCTTCCTACCAGGCGCGAGAAATCAAAAAAGCAAAAGTCGGTGTTGGGCAAACGATTCTGACGCTTATGCGGATGTTTGGCCTAACTAGATTCTAAGTCAACCTAACCTGGCGGTATTCCTCGGCTTCGCCGCGTCTATTCCGTGGTGCAGAGCAGCGTCATTTGAGGGTCGATGACGAGTTTGTGCGGCGGAGTTTGCACCGTGAAGTGGAACGAAGTTTCGGGGCCGGCGGCGACGACGGAGCCGAGATAAACAGGGTGTCCCGGGCCGTTGTTAGCGTAGATGGGAACGCTGGCGATGAAGGAGCGCGGGACGCCGGTTTGAAACAGTTTGCCGCGGACGACTTCTCCTTTGTCGGTATGGTGCGTGGAAAATTCCGCGCGATAGTGCGGAATACCTGTGCCGCGCACCCATTGCTCAAAAAACCATTCCATGCTGCGGCCACCTTCGAGATCCATGGCCGGAGTCATGACGGCCTCGACTTCGTGCTGCAAATCGTCGGTCGAAAGCGCGCGGTAGGCGTACTTCGTGGACATGTTGAGTAAAAAGGCTACAAACTTTGCGTCGGGATCTTTGGCGCCGGGCTGGCGGAGCATTTCGCGGAGCATGTGAATCACCCAGGAGCCTTTGCTGTAAATCACTTCCTCGAAGCCGTAGGGCGACTTGGAAGAATTCAGCCGGTTACCGAGGGGGAGCGCGCCAATCTCGCCAGCGGGTATGTCCGAACCGGAGGTTTTTTCCTGAAGCTGTTTGCGATAGCGCTCGAGCCAGCGGCGAAGCTCGTGTTCGGATGGTTTTCGGCTATCGGCGAAAAGCAGCGCAAGATAATTGGCGATGGCCTCGTCGATCCACTGATCGCGGTAGCTGGACCAACCAACCATGTTGCCCCACCACTGATGCGCTACTTCATGATAGGGAACGATATCCGTAAATGCTTCCTGGTGAGTGGAAGAGAGCCCCGCGCGGTTCTGCGCTTCGGGCGATAAGAAAGAAAACGTAGAGAGGTAGAGCAGTCCGGGCCAGCCCTGGCCGAAAGTGCCGGGGATCTGTGAGACGCTCAGCGTGCGAAAGGGAAATGGCCCGTTGAATTTTTCATAAAACCGGACGGAGGAGTCGATGTCCTTGCCAAGTTGCCTGAGCGCATCCGCGGGGCTTGGCGGCGGCGGAGGATGCATGGCCTCGCGGCTCCTGCCGCCAGAGATGCTGAAGGGAACTTCGATCGGTGGGAGCGGATCGAGACTCTGCGAGTCGAGCCGGTTGCTGAGGGCTTGTTCGAGCTGGCGGTTGGCGTACAGATCGATGGTGCGCGAATCGATGGTGACGGAGCTGGAAGCGTATTCACCGAGATTGAAACCGGCAATGGAAAGCGGCTTTTCACTGCGCCAGTGGCCGACGCGCGACTCACCGGCGATCTGTTCATCAATCTTGGCGCCGGTGGCGACCAGTTTCAGGTGGCGCGGCCAGCGCATCGTAATGTCATAAGGAGCGAATTCCGCTTGATCGCCGAGGTGGGGATACCAGCTTTCGCGGGCACCGACGAAAAGCACCTCGTTTCCTGCGTTTTCGATGACGTTGCCGCGGTAATGAAAATGAATCGTGAACTCCTGGCCTTTTTGCGAGGGCTGGGGCAGAACGACATGGATGTAGTCGTTGCCGCGGACGCTCCGCTCCTGCAGGTTTAAACCTTCATTTTGAAAATAAAGCAAAGGCTTGTTTTGTTCGTCCGTGACGGTCTCGGCGCGGAGTGCCCGGGAAAGTTGAAAGGTCAGGACGCGCTCGCCGGAAGTTTCGGCGCGAAGGTGGACGGCGGCGGTGGAGTCGAGGGAATTGTCCGGCAGAATGGTGGTGTCCAGAGTGTAATCGAGAGCGCGGAAAGCGACGGGTGGAGGAACGGAGCCGGGGACGCTGTACGAGGCCCAAACATCGTAGAAAACTGAGGTGCCGGATTTGCGATGCTGGCCGAGCGAGACTTGCTCTCTCCGCTGAAGATCGAAAAGTAGATCGAAGAGGCCGGTCTCGACGCCTTCGAGCGCGGCGTAGAAATAAGGTTTCGGATTTTGCGAGAGGTGGTCTTCCAGAATGCGCAAGGAATGCGAAGCATTGAACTGGGCAACATAAAGATCCGAGAGGGAAGCGAAGGCGGTGTCCACCTGCGGCTCAAGCTTGGCAGTTTGGAATTGGTGGAGGAGATCGTCGGCGGCGTCATCGGTGAAACGAACGTAGGCGTTGAGAAAAACCTGATCGAGAACAGGAGCGCCGAGAAAACGCGCCATCTGCTGTTTTTCGACGACTTCGCGCGGGAAGGCCAGCGCATGACCGCGGCCAGAGAAGACGAAGCCGGTGACCCGGCCGTTGATAGGAGCGAGGAAAGCGAGTTTGCCTTCCTCGAAATAGATTTCCACATCGCCGCGACGAAGCTCGATGCGATTGGCAGTGACAAGCTGGTAGGTGGTAGCGGGGTCGACGCGTAGGGCGTTGAGCGCGTCGTAGAATTCGCGGGGTGATTGATCGGCAGCCGAAAAGACGGGCGGCGCGATGAGACACAACAAAACAAAAAGCGCCGAGGCCACCCGCATGCAAGAAGTGTAGTCACATTCGGCATGGCGGAACAAGGCCGCGAGGAGCGCGAAGGCAAGGAGGATTAGAATTAGATAATGGGCCATCCCACGTTATTTAGACGCGCTCTGCTGCTGTATGCCGCGATGATTTTTGCGGCGGTTGCTGCCCGCGGGGACACGATTGTTCTGAAGAATGGGCGGCGGATCGTTGCCTTCAACGTACGGGAAGAAGGCGACAAGGTGAAGTATGAGACGACCGCCGGGGAACTGAGCCTTCCGAAGTCGATCGTCGATCACATTGAAAAAGGCGGAGGGGTACCGATGGGGGATTCGCCCGCGGCCGCAGCGGCGAGTTTGGCGATTACGCCACCTTCGATGGCAACTACCGGCGGAAGCACGGAAATCGAGAGCGGCGCAGTACACGACGGCGCGATCGACCGGGAATACATTGGAAAACTTGAGGTAGAGGCGCGAAGCGGGGGACAACGCGCGAATATGAGCGCGGCATTGGCGCATCATGCGGCCGCACAGTTTGAGCTGGCGCGCGGCGACATGGAACATGCGCTGGCGGATGAACGCACGGCGCTGACGTATGCGCCGGAAGAGCCGGCTCTGCTGATGAATGTGGCTTATTTGCATTTGCGGCGAAGCGAGTATAAGCAGTCGCTGGATTATCTGGAGCGAGCGCGGCGGGTTGCACCAGAAAACGCGGACATAGCGAAGCTGGCGGGCTGGGCCTACTACGGCATGAACAAGATGGACCAAGCCGTTGCGGAATGGAAACGCGCGCTGGCGCTGCGGCCCGATCCGGAAGTAAAAGCGGCGCTGGACAAGGCGCAGCGCGACAAGCAGGAAGAAGAAAGTTACAAGGAGAATGAGAGCAGCCATTTTACGTTGCGTTACAGCGGCGCGGCAGAGCCGGCTTTGGCGCGTGATGTGCTGCGCTCACTGGAGGGACATTTTTCCGCGATCGAGTCCGAGTTGAATTTCACGCCACCGGATTCGATCGGCGTCGTGCTCTATACGCAGCAAGCGTTTGCGGACATTACGCAGGCGCCAAGATGGGTGGGCGCGCTGAACGACGGACGCATACGCGTGCCGGTGCAAGGATTGGGTGGAGTGACCCCGGAATTGTCGCGCGTGCTGAAGCACGAACTGACGCACAGCTTCGTGGGGCAGAAGTCACGCGGGCACGCACCGACCTGGATCCAGGAAGGATTGGCGCAATGGATGGAGGGAAAGCGCAGCGGCGGAAGCGCGTCGGTTTTGGCGCAAGTCTATAAGGAAGGGCATGCTCCTCCGTTGGGAGAGTTGGAAGGATCGTGGATGGGGCTGCCGGCGGATACGGCGGCTAACGCGTACGCGTGGTCGCTCGCGAATATTGAATACATCGTGCAGACCGATGGCATGGGCGATATTGAGCGCATCCTGGACCGCATCGGCAGCGGCAGTTCCACGGAAGCGGCGCTGCGCGAAGTGCTGCACAGCGACTACAACGATTTGATGCAATCCACTGCGCAATACCTTCGCAAGACATACGGGCAATAGCTAGATAGATAGATAGATAGATCCGTTGGAACTGCTCAACAGTTCAAAGTTCAACAGTTCAAAAGTTCAACGATTCAAGAGTCCAAAAGCAGGGCAGCTAGAAGCGCAGCGCGGGCGGGCATGGTGTTGATGAAGATGTGCTCGTCGGCGGAATGAGCGCCGTGGCCGACGGCGCCGAGACCGTCGAGCGTGGGGATGCCGAGGGCGGCGGTGAGATTGCCATCGGAGCCACCGCCGGCGGTGCTTTCGCCGAGAGAAAGGCCCATTTGCGCGGCGAGCGCTTTGGCTTTTGCGAAGAGCGCGGCGCTGCGTTTGCGTTCGAGCGGGGCACGATTGAAGCCGCCGCGAATTTCGAGTTTTGCACCGGGATGGCATGGACGAAGAGCGTGGAGTTTGCGTTCGAGGCGGCGCATGTCCGAGATGCGGAGCGCGCGGAGATCGAGGACGGCGCGGGCACGCTCGGCGATGACGTTCACACGCGTTCCGCCTTCGATAATGTCGGCGTTGATGGTCACGCCGCGTCGGAGATCGTTCCACTGCTCGATGTGCATAAGTTGCCGCGAAAGTTCGTGGATGGCGTTGATGCCTTCCTGGGGGGCCAGGCCTGCGTGAGAGGCGCGGCCATGAACGATAAGTTCAGCTTCGCCTACGCCTTTGCGGGCGGTCTTGAGGAAGCCATTTGGGCCGAGGGACGGTTCGAGGACGAAGACAGCATCGCTGCGGCGAGCTTCCGTTTCGATAAGTTTTCGCGAAGCGTCGCTGCCGATCTCTTCGTCGGAGGTCCAGAGAAAAACCAGGCGGTGCGTCAGCGGGGCTTTTGTTTGCCGCAGAGCCTCGAGAGCGAAGAGGGCTTGGACGATGCCGGCTTTCATATCAAAGATGCCGGGGCCATATGCTTTTCCGGCGGTGACGCGGAAGGGCATTTTGCCGAGTGTGCCGGAGGAATAGACCGTGTCGTAGTGGCCGAGAACTAGATATTGCCCCGCCGGCCGCGATTTTTGCGGCCACCATGTGACGCGAAGCTGGTCGCCGCGGAGTTTCTGCGCAATGCGCTCGACGCTCGCGCCGCGCTTGCGCCATTCGGCTGCGAGCAAGTTGCAGCAACGGTCGGCGGGGACTTTTTCGAGACTGGCAGATTCCGCGACGACGAGCCGCTGAAGCGTGGAGAGCATCTCCGGCAAGCGAAGTTTCAGGAGGGCCAAGAATTGTTTGGGGTGGTTTATGTCCGACATGGCCGGGACATGCTAACAACGACGGGCCGCAGGAGCAAACCAACGCGGTCTGAAATGAGAGAGGAAATGCGGAGTTCAGCCGACGTTGCCGTGAGGAAGACGAAGGTGACGGTCGGGCCGACTTGCCGGATGGAGTCTCGATTGAGCGGATTGAACCTCACGGAACCTCCAGAGAGGATAGAACGTTTACCCCGGTTAGCCCGGATTTCTCACCGGGAATGAACAAAGAGGATTAATTCGAAGTAGAAAAAGGCCGTCATCTCAGGCATAACTGCGTTGTCTAGTCGAAGTAAA
>Ga0210403_10005355_pt1 | contig 10896 bp, 7 predicted proteins | sample IncBWC19MmetaG_FD_150863 | JGI IMG/M metagenome (GOLD analysis project Ga0210403, IMG submission 150863) | Forest soil microbial communities from Barre Woods Harvard Forest LTER site, Petersham, Massachusetts, United States - Inc-BW-C-19-M | ecosystem: Environmental > Terrestrial > Soil >... | reverse complement strand
CATCCTCGATTATCTGCGGCGCACGCTGATGAATTACCGCACCACGCGAGACGGCGAAGACATGACCACGCCGGTGAGCCTCATCCAGGGGCCCAAGGCGATGATCATCAATGAGTACGCGGGTTCCGGCGGAGACGCCATGCCGTGGCATTTCCGGCAAGCAAAAGTCGGCGTCTTGGTGGGGAAGCGGACCTGGGGCGGCCTCGTGGGATTTTTTGGTCCCGGCGAGTCGTTGATGGATGGCGGGACCGTGACCGCGCCGAGCCGAGGATTCTGGACGCCGAACAACGATTGGGAAGTGGAGAACCACGGCATTGCACCCGACGTGGAAGTGGAGCAAGATCCCAAAGCGGTGCGCGAAGGACGCGATCCCCAGCTTGAAAGAGCCGTTCAGCTTCTGCTGGCGGAATTGGAAAAGAATCCGCTGCCGAAACACAAGAAGCCGCCCTATCCGAACTACCATAGCAACAGTGGAGCTCGGACGCCCCACCCCAGCAACTAGTGCTGCCGGCTGCGGCCTCTGAGCTTTCATTGCTAACCAGGGGATTTGAAACTTTCTGCGTATCTCGGGCGTAGGAACTAGCAAGGAGCAGTGTTGATGAAGCGACGAGTGCCTCTGCGAGAACCGGTCGGCGTCGCGCTCGAGACTCTGCGCGCGCACAAAATGCGTTCCTTTCTGATGCTGTTGGGAATCATTCTTTCCGTGGCCACCTTGATCGTGGTCATCGCATTGATCTCCGGGGTGAATCAATACATAGCCAATAAGGTCGCCAATCTGGGCTCGAATGCGTTTACGGTGATGCGCTTTCCGATCATCACGGAGGTGGAAGAGCTGGTCAAAGCCCTACGCCGGAACAAACTGGTTACCTGGGACGACTACGAAGCACTTCGCCAGAACCTGAAGTTGCCGCAGAAGGTGGGGGCGGAGATATGGACTTCAGGAAAGGCCCGCGTCGGTTCGCTTACCGTCCAGGACACCAGCATCCGCGGCGTGTCGGCAAGTATGGCCGACATCGAAGCACAGGAAATGACGGACGGCCGGTACATCACCGAAGCGGATGAGAACAGCCGGGCCACGGTGGCGATGATCGGGTCCGAATTGGCCAACAAACTTTTTCCGAACCTGGACCCGGTCGGACATGAAGTGATGCTTGATAGCCGGCCATTCATTGTTGTTGGCGTCGCCAAACCGATTGGCACTGTGCTTGGGCAATCGCAAGATAACTTCGCCTATATTCCGGTGGAGACGTATATCAAGATTTATGGAGCGTACCAAGGAATCTGGATCAACATCCAGGCGCGCGGAGCGGAGTGGATGGAACGAACACAGGATGAAGCGCGTGTACTGATGCGTGCCCGGCGTCACCTGGGGCCGAATGAAACCGATTCCTTTGGGATTATCGATTCGGCCACGCTGATGAAACTGTGGAATCAGCTTACTGGCGTAATCGCGATGGCCATGGTCGGGGTGGTTTCGGTTTTTTTGGTGATCGGGGGAGTGGTGATCATGAACGTGATGCTGGCCACGGTCACCGAGCGCACGCGGGAGATCGGGATTCGTAAGGCGCTCGGCGCGAGCCGCCGGGACATCCTGCTGCAGTTTTTGGTGGAGGCGTGTGTGATGTCGGCCATGGGCGGAGCTATCGGCGTGCTAATCGCCTATGGGATTTGCCTGCTGGCAAATGCCACCACTTCCATTCCCATGAATGTTCCCATTTCCGCGGTGATCATCGCAGAACTCATCTCGGCAGCAGTGGGGATTTTCTTTGGCGTTTATCCGGCGCGAAAAGCGGCGATGTTGGAGCCCATCGAAGCGCTGCGGACAGAGATTTAGCGGGAAAGTAAATCAGCATGCGAATGGCAATCGGCGAAAACGCTCACATGGCTCTCACGACGTTGCGGGAGAACAAGATGCGATCTTTTCTGACCGTGCTCGGCGTGGTGATTGGGATCACTGCGCTGCTCTCGGTCGTCGCGGTATTGATGGGCGTGTACAACGACGTAAACGCTTTTCTGAGTGACTTCGGCTCGGAAACGCTGTTCATTTTTAAGTTTGATCCTGGTATCCACACCTCGGGACGACTGACTCCGGAAGAACGCACACGCAAGCCGCTTACTCTTGAGGATGCCGAGGCCATTGGGGAACTCTGCCCAGACGTCAAAGCAGTCTCGGCGGCCATAATGCCCCGGATTCAAGAAGATTCGCCTGGCGGGCGTCCGCTGCTGAGCGCGCGCTACAAAAACAAGGAAGTAGCTGGAGTGGACTACCACGGCATACTGCCGGCGGATGAAGTGGTGTTCAATTCCAAGGCAGAACGCGGAAGGTACTTAAGCGAGGCGGAGAATTTGCACCGCAGGGACGTGGCGCTCATCGGTCCAGATATCGCCAAGGCGCTCTATCCGGATGAAGATCCACTGGGAAAGCCGATCCTTGTTGACGGGGTGTCGTACGAAGTGATCGGCGTGATGGCCGCACGCAAAGGTCAACTGGTCAAAGACCAGGCCGCCGACAAAGCGATCCTTGTTCCTTACCGGACCTACCAGAAGCATCGGCCTGGGGACGACGAGAATTTGATTGGCGCCGCCGCCTTCCCGGGCCGAATGGCGGAGGCGGAAGACGAGATTCGCGGCGTGCTGCGGCGCCGCCGGAACGTTCCCTACAACAAGCCTGACAATTTTGGCGTTTCGAGCGCCAAGGAGATTGCCGACCAGTTTCGTCAGATCACGGCATCGGTGGCCCTGCTGATTTCTGTAGTCAGCTCCATCGGACTGCTTGTGGGCGGAGTCGGTGTGATGAATATCATGCTGATGTCTGTAACGCAGCGAACGCGCGAAATTGGAGTACGCAAAGCCATCGGAGCGCGGCGGCGCGACGTCATTTGGCAGTTTTTGACGGAGGCAGTGGTCTTGACGGGGGCCGGAGGAGTTATTGGCGTGTTGCTGGGTTTGGGCATCAGCCTGCTCATTCACCTTTTCGTGCCGAGTCTTCCCTCCGCTGTCCCGTTGTGGTCGATACTCTTGGCAGTCACGGTGTCGATGAGCGTCGGCTTATTTTTTGGGATGTATCCTGCGGTGAAAGCGTCACGGCTCGATCCCGTCGAGGCTTTGCGCTACGAGTGAGCCGTGGCTCTCTAGAGAGCCGTGACTCACTCGTAGCGAAGCGCCTTCATAGGGTCGCAGCGTGTGGCTCGATAAGCAGGCCAAAAACTTGCGGCCAGAGCCACGACTGCGAGGAACAGCGCCGCTCCGATCAGGCTTAAGGGATCCGTCGGCCGCAGCCCATAAAGAAGTGATCGCGCGCCGCTGGTTGCGGCAACGGTCAGCAGCAAGCCAATTCCAATGCCCAGTGCCAGCAGAATCAAGGTCTGGCGAAGAATAATTCCCACAACATCTCGCCGGGTCGCCCCCAGCGCCATGCGTATTCCAATCTCATTCCTGCGCAAGGCGATGATGTAGGAGATCACTCCGTAGAGGCCGATCATGGCCAGCAGCGCCGCCAGCACGCCGAAGAATCCCGAAAGCAAGGCCATCAATCGTTCGCGCACAAGCCCGTTCTCGATTTCCGTCTGGAATAGGTGATACTCGATTTTCATTTCCGGATAGAGCGGGCCGAGTTTTTCCCGCACCGCAGAGATCGCCGCTGCGGGTGGCGACCTAAACCGGATGAACGCATTCGTGAAGTAGTATTTTTCCGGATATTGTTGTGCGGGCACGAACGCTTCCGCCTGGATTTCATCCCGTAGTCCACCATACTTGGTGTCTTTCACCAGCCCAACAATTTGGTATTCCGTCTCCGGGTAGTGGGGCTGGCTCTGTGTGCGAATGGTCTTTCCCAGCGGATTCCCTCCGCCCAAAAACTGCCGGACGAAGGTCTGGTTTACGATGGCCACCGGGGGCGATTGCGTGGTGTCCTGATCGGTGAAGTCGCGCCCGGTAACAAACGGGATTTGCATGGTGCGGAAATAGGCGGGACTTACCCACGTGAACATGGAGTCGCCTTGCACGCTGGCGGAGCGAACTGCGAGAGAAAAATAACCCCCATCCAGGGGAACGTGTGTCGAAGTCGCCGCGGATTCCACCAACGGGAGGGATCGTATGTGTTCGAGTAGCTCTTGCTTGAACGATTCGTAGCGCTCGGGAGGCAGATCGAGCCGACGGAAGTATAAATAGGCCCGCAGAATACCACTCTCGCGGAAGCCTGGATCGAGCGTTTTCAGGTTCCAGAAGCTCCGCACAAAAAGAAGCGCGCCTGCCAGGAGCACCAGCGAAAACGCGATTTGCGAAACAACCAGAGTTTGCTGGAACGAGAACCTTTGGCGCCCGGCGGTCATTCCGCGGCCGCCGGATTTCAGCACGGCACCTGGTTGCGTTCCGGAGGAGCGAAACGCCGGGGCCAGTCCGAACAGCAAGCACGTCGTCACCGCCGTAATCGCAGTAAAGGACAGGACTCGCCAGTCGATATTCGTGGCCAGAGAGATCGGGTCTTTTTCTGTGCTGAGAAGCCTGACTACGGTCCGGCTGAAGAACGAGGCCAAGCCGGTTCCCAGGATCGCACCGCTGACCGCCAGCAGCAAACTTTCCAAAAGCAATTGCTGCCTAATCCTTCTAGTACTGGCCCCGAGCGCCAGGCGCACGGCCATCTCTTTCTCCCGCGAACTGGCCCTCACGAGCATGAGGTTTGCCAGATTTGCGCACGCAATGAGCAACACCAATGCCGTGGTTCCAAGAAGCAACCAGAGAGACGTGTCGTAAGCCTCGCCGGGCGCGCTCACGCCGCTTTTGCCTGGAGAGGCCGTGAGCCTGTAGTTCTTGTAGGAATTTACCATCGAAGCGCTGTATCCGCTTGGCGCAGTGGTCTCGAAAATCCCCGGGCTGGCCGCATCCAATTGTGCCGATGCCTGCTCGAGCGACTTGCCCGGCTTCAGCCGCGCCATAACCTGCAGCCAGAAATAGTCGCGCCTCACGAGAATGCCATTTCCGGCAATGAACGCGGGGAGCGAGCACATGGGAAGCGCGACGTCAAATTGTTTTCCAACGTCCAGGCCGAAGAAGCTTGGCGGTGTCACTCCAAGCACCGGGGTAGCATGGTTATAGATGACGATGGTGCTTCCGACAACCGAGTCTTTGCCGCCAAACGCACTCTGCCAAAGCGCATAGCTGATGACTGCGCCGGATGTTCCGCAGCCAGGCCGGTCATCTTCCGGTGTGAACAACCGGCCTCTGACAGGAACGATGCCGAGCACCGGAAACATTTCTCCGCTAACCCAAAGGCCCTCAGCCAGCCTCTCCTGCTCTCCCCGTCCGATGGCATACCGGAGGCTGGCCCAGGAGAAAACTCCGGAAAATGCGCCTTGCTGCTTTCGGATTTGCTCCCAGATTGCGGTGGTAAGCGATGTCTCATTCTGGTACAGGAAATCATGGACTCCGCTCTTGATCTGCACCCTGACCAAGGACGACGGGTCCGCTACCGGCAGACTTCGCAATCGGACGGCATCCAGCAATTGAAAGATGGCGGTGTTCGCGCCTATGCCGAGCGCCAGGGTGAGGATGGCGGTTGCTGTGAATGCCGGGCTCTTGCGCAAAGTGCGCCATGCAAACCGCAAATCTCCGAGCGCGGCCTGGAGCCACGGGGGGCCACTTGCATTGCGCGCATTATCGGGCTGACTGCGCGCCGACACGACAGGTTCGCTGGTAGATTTCTTCAACAGATCGTTCCACCCACTCGTTGAGTCGCTCGCCCCACACGGGCGTCCTTCACGCATCTTCCCTGGTTGGATGCGGATGTCTCTGACCGGGGACTGCGACCCTCGACGGGAACTCGTCTCTGACTCCTGCCAGTGCAGAAACGTGAGCGCTTTGTATTCTAACGTGGTCTGAGAATAAATCGGTACGTGTAGAAGATACAACTAGTTTCGGTGGAATTGTTCGATGCCTAAACCGGGGCCGGGCTACAGCTTGTCGGGAAAGAGAAAGACCCTCTTCGCGAGTTCAGAGGTTAGCGTTTCCGGGCGGTAGTATTTTAGGAGGATATTGTCATCCCAGCGCAGAAGATCCGTATTCGTCGCGGAAAATTGCGACCAGGTTTCTTGAGAATTCGTCCGCGCGATGCGTTCTCGAATGAGCAGCAGGAAAGCCCAGGTAATCGTCTCGTTGTAAAGATTAGGCTTTCCGTGCGCTGCGGCGAAGCGTGCTAAAGCAGAAGAAAAATGGGACAGTGCTTCGAGCGGCTTGTATTTCTGCAAATACAAGAAAGCCATTTTCACATGATCTCGGTGATGAAAAGAGTCGTTTGGCAACGTGCAGCTTTCAAAAGCTTCCATCCACCGAGAGTCCCTCATGGCCTGTCCGGGGCGGTTCTGTTTTTCATGTGCGCCATGGAGACGAGCACGGCCACGGCGTAGACCAGCAATCCTTCGACCCCATACTGGCCATGCAAGATATGCAGGAGAGCCGCCAGTCCGAAAATGACGAGCAAGAGGTAGCCGCCGATCGCAGCGGTCGAGGGCACTAAGAACAAAACCGCGGCGACGATTTCTGAGCCGCCGAGAACTGGCTGGAGCCAGGCGGGCCAGCCCGCCTTGGCGAGGAAATGGGCGGCTGAAGTGGAAGAAACAAATTCAAAAGACTCGAGCACGACCACCAAGCCCAGGGTCCAGCGCAGCAGCGGGATAGATATTCTGGTGAGGTTCGCGTTCATTTTCCGCGCTGGCCCTTTCTCCGGGGAGGACTGGCCTTGCCTTCGGTAAGGCGGTGGCTCGCGCGGGAATCCAGGTCGAGCCCGTAGAATTTTTTCAAATCCTTGATGCGCTTCAGACTTTCCGCGCCGAAGGGGCATTTGCCGTCGAAGGCGTGGAGCACGATGCCTTCCAGGAGATCGCCGAGCGTCATGTCGTGGTATTCCGCGAAGGCCTTGAGCACTTTTAGAATTCGTTCTTCTATGCGAACGCCCGTTTGCACGCGTTCCACGTTGAACTTCTTGTCATCGACCATTGTGACCTCGTCTTTTCTTGGTACCAATGTACCAAAGTACCATAATAACCGCAAGAGGTTGCGCTTAGAGGGCCGGGCCTAAGATACGAGGCCCGAAGAACAGCAGCAGAGGAATCATGCCGTGCGCAATTCGGTAACAAGAGTGTGAAGCAATCCGCTGGTAAATTGGGCTTTCCACGGCACGCGATTTCAGCTATAAAGCGTTCCACCAGCCATCCATGCGAGTCAAGGGACGCCATGCCTTTCCATAAATACCTGCTGGCCGGTTTTATGCTTTCCGCAGTAACCCTCACCCATCCGCCGGGCGAGTTGCGGGCGCAAACTACACCATCGGCCACCAGCCGCATCGCAGCGATTGACGAGTCTTCTCTCGTGGTTTTGGCGGGCAATCGCCATCCACTGGCGATTCCCGCCAATGATCGCGGAGAAGCTGCCCCCGACCTCCCCATGGAACGGATGCTGCTGGTTTTGACTCGCGACGCCACATCGGAAACTGCGCTCGAAAATCTTCTCGCCGCGCAGCAGGACAAATCCTCTCCGGATTTTCACGCGTGGTTGTCGCCCGCGCAGTTCGGCGCGCGATTTGGCGCTTCAGGAGCCGATCTTAGCAAACTGACGGCGTGGCTTGCGTCTCACGGTTTTCGCGTGAACCGCGTGGGGCAGGGCGCCATGACCATCGAGTTCAGCGGCACCGCGGGCCAGGTGAAAGAAGCCTTTCACACCCCGATTCACGCTTATTTTGTAAACGGGGAGAAGCACTACGGAAACGCATCCGATCCGCAAATCCCCGCAGCGCTCGCGCCCGTCGTCGCGGGAATAAACACACTGCATGATTTCCGGAAGAAGCCGGCGATTCGTGTCTTAGGAAAGGCCCGCCGCATCGCCAACACCAGCATGTGGCAACCGGATTTCACGTTCAGCGGCGCGGCGGGTGTAGAACATTTTCTCGCCCCCGGCGACTTTGCCAAAATCTACAACACGGCGACGCTCTATCAGAATGGAATCGACGGAACCGGGCAAAGCGTGGCCATCGTGGCGCGGAACAACATCAATCTCTCCGACGTGCAAATTTTCCGCATCGCCTTCGGACTCCCCATAAACGACCCACAGATCATTCTCGACGGCCCGGATCCCGGAAACTTAGCCGGTCCCGAAGAGACGGAAGCCGATCTGGATGTGGAATGGTCGGGCGCCGTGGCTCCCAAGGCCACCATCAAATTGGTTGTTTCCGCCAGCACCAACTCGACGGACGGCGTGGATCTCTCTTCCCTCTACATTGTGGACAACAATCTTGCGCCCGTTCTCAGCGCCAGCTTCGGCCAATGCGAACAGACTCTCGGCCAAACAGAAAACACTTTTTTCAGCAATCTTTGGGAGCAGGCCGCCGCCCAGGGCATCACCGCCGTGATTTCAAGCGGCGATAACGGTGCCGCCGGATGCGACAACGCCAGTCAATCCGCTCCTGCCAGCCATGGCCTCGGGGTGAACGGCCTTGCTTCCACGCCCTTCAACATTGCCGTCGGCGGCACGCAGTTCAACGAAAACGGCGCTGACAGCACTTACTGGTCGGCAACAAACGGGCCCGACCAGTCTTCCGCGCTCGGCTATATTCCAGAAAATGTCTGGAACGAGAGTTGTGCCGACCCCAACGTATGCGGCGCCGTTTCGCTGTTTGCCAGCAGCGGCGGCGCCAGCACGCTCTACAGCAAACCTTTCTGGCAAGTCGGACCCGGCGTACCGAATGATGGCAAGCGCGACCTGCCGGATGTTTCGCTCGCCGCCGCCGCCGGCCACGACGGCTATTTGTTATGCCAGGATGGTATTTGCACAACCAACGCCACGGGACAGCTCGTCAACGCCGATCTCGTTGGCGGCACATCGGCCGGCGCTCCCACTTTTGCCGCCATCATGGCACTCATCGCGCAAAAGACGAATTCCCGGCAAGGTCAGGCGAACTTTGTTTTGTATTCGTTGGCCGCTGGACAGAATGCCGCCAACTGCAACTCCAGCTCTTCTCCCCAAGCTCAATGTATTTTTAACGACATCACCGTGGGAAATAACAATGTTCCCGGACAAGTCGGCAACTCCGCGATAGCCGGATATGACTTGGCCACCGGCTGGGGCTCCGTCAATGCCGCGAATCTTGCCGCGAATTGGCAGAACATAACCTTCCGTTCGACAGTAACCACGCTCGCGCTTTCGTCCACAAACCTGACACACGGTCAGCCGGTAACAGCTTCTGTGACCGTTGCTCCGGGTATTGGCGCGGGAACCCCGACGGGTGATGTGTCCCTTCTCGCCGCCGGTTCCGAGGGAGTGAATCTCGGCAATCTGAGCAACGGGACAGTATCCGGAAGTGTCCGAACCTTGCCCGGCGGAATGTACTCGGTCACCGCCAGCTACGGCGGAGACGCAACGTTTGGTGGGAGCATCTCTTCGGGCGTGCCCATGACGATTAATCCGGAGGCCAGCAGCACGGCATTCTCCGCATTCCTCGCTGGTCAGACGGGAAAGCAGTCTTCCCCAGTCAACACGACTTATGGCGGCTTCCTCGACCTTCAGGTAAGCGTTCGAGGAGCTTCGCAGCTCGGGACACCCACGGGAACGCTCACTTTCTCGGACACCTTCAACGGGAATACAAGCACCTTGCTAAGCGTTTCTCTCAATAGCCAGGGCAACGCCCAGGTCCAGGAAACCAAGCTCGCTCTCGGAAACCACACCCTCAACGTCAGCTATTCCGGTGACGCGAGTTTTTCCGCAAGCAGCGCAGGTCCGATCAGCGTCAGTGTCGCCAAGGGTCCGACACAGACGATTCTCTTCATTCCTGCGGGAGCTCTGCCGAATGCTTCCGTTGTACTCCAAGCCCTGGTGCTTCCGAATGGCACAATCGATCCCACCGGGACCGTCCAGTTTTTCACAGGGAAAACGGCATTGGGGAATCCTGTCCAGGTGAACAATGTGGTCGCCACGCTGACGACCACCCAGCTGACAAACGGCTCGAACAGTATCACCGGGGTGTATTCCGGCGATCCGAACTTCGTCGGTTCGACTTCCAGCGCAGCCACGATCGTCGTCGGCAATCCCGATTTTCTGCTTTCAGCCAATCCAGGAAACGTGACGATCTCTGGAAGCGGGCCCGGCACCACAAACCTTCTGTTCACGCCCGGCCCCGGCCTGGGCTTCGTTGGAGCCGTGTCGCTCAGTTGCTCCGGACTGCCTCTGGGTTCCTCATGTACGTTCCTGCCAGCGCAGCCCAGCCTCGATGGGTTCACTCCCTTACAGGTTGCCCTCAGCATCAGCAAACCGCCAGTTCCATCGTCTGCAATTCGAATGGCTCTTGGCAACCCCGCTCGGAGACTCTCGAACGCATTCCGGGGCGCGCTGCTGGCTTGTATATTTCTTGTCACCTGGCCCCGGAAGAAGCGTTCGTGGCGACCTGGCGCGTTATTAATCATCGTTGCGTTCTCGAGCGCGATGAGCGGATGCAGCAGCGGCCAAAGCGTGGCTAACGCGCCCAGCGCGCCATCCACGAATTCTTTCATTGCCACAGTGACCGCCAGCGGAGGCGCGGGAGCGGTAGCTGTCAGCCACACCGTCACGCTCGCGGTCACCGTTCAATAGCTCGTTCACCCGTTCACCCGTCCCTGCGGATTGTGGGCGGGAAAATCATCTCACCGGATTGCAGGCGTTCTTTTTTCAAAATCTGGCTAAGACATCTCGCGCGAGTCCCGAATCACCGCAACACCGGGAACCGCCCCGGCGTCGCACAACAGCTGCTAAGGAAAGGAGCGCCGCACTCCCCCTCAGGGGAGGGAGAGCGGCGCTCTTTGGGGGTTCTGGCTAGCAGTTCGAGGCGTATGCTGAGGAACTACCGTAGGTGGGCACCGTTTGGCGCGGGTCCGTTGC
>Ga0210403_10005354_pt1 | contig 10898 bp, 8 predicted proteins | sample IncBWC19MmetaG_FD_150863 | JGI IMG/M metagenome (GOLD analysis project Ga0210403, IMG submission 150863) | Forest soil microbial communities from Barre Woods Harvard Forest LTER site, Petersham, Massachusetts, United States - Inc-BW-C-19-M | ecosystem: Environmental > Terrestrial > Soil >... | reverse complement strand
TCCCGGCACGTGTGGATCGCCGTTGGGTTCCCACTGCAGGCGAGTGGTTAAGAGCAACAGGGTCGGGTCAGGCCGAAACACCGACGACATAGCGCTGGGGGAAAGCGTCTTGCCGCGCAGCGCGTCGTAGCAGTGCCGCATGCGTGCAGGTTCGACGAAGTGTGCTTGCTGCTCGGGCGGGATGCGCGAGAGTGAGTCAAAATAAGCAGCGAGCCAGCCATTGTCTTTCGAGAGCAGCCGGGGGACAAATTCTCCCGTGGAGTGCGGGTTTGCTCCCACCAACTCCTTCCACGCCGGCTCGGCGGCGCTGCCTCCGGGCACGATTACGCGCCCCGATTCGATGCGAATGTAACTGCCGTAGAAATCCAAGGCCGCAGCGAGCGGGATCAATTTTTTCAATCCCGGCGAATGCAGCAGCGCTGTCTGGGTTTCCGGATCCACATGAGCCCAGGCATAGTACAGACGAGCCAGAGAGGGATCGTGCAGAAGCGCATCAATCAATGGCCGATCTTTTTCGTGGCCGCCCTCGCTGCTGGCTTCCACCCACTGCCGCTCGGTCAAAACGATGGGCACTTGTGAATTGGGGTACGCGTAGGCGAATGGCTTGCCGCCCTGCAGAGTGGCCTCGAGTTCGGGTAGAGGGAAGCCGGAGTCGATGGTAAGAAATGCGCGACGTGGGTCGGCGGTCGCAACGTACGCGCTGCTTTTTCCGCAGTCTGAGGTGACGCGGTAGCCGAGGATGTCCAGCAGCGGCTTAGAGTCGGCGCAGTTGGTGACGCGAATCACGCCGTCCTTCCCCGCCAAATCGGAGAGTTCGCGGGCCTGCTGCACGTATCTTCGCAGCAGAATTAGAAACTCGGTGGCGCGGCTACCGAGGCCCGTCCCCTGATAGCCGATCAAAAATACGTTTCGGGCGAGCAGGGGCATCACTTCTTCCGAGCTAGCTTTCTGGCTGATGCCTGCGATACGTAAGAACGAACGGAGAGGACCCGGGATGGTAGCGGTCGCGGGTTCCGCTGTGACGATGCGCTCTTGAGCAGCGGGCGGACGGGGAGCGACAGCGCTGCGAACTCGGGGAGCAAGACCGGCACAAACGAACGCTACAACCACCAACAGGGCCGAAGGACGCAGGGGATATTTCATCGCGGCACCCACCCCAACCACTTTCGAGACATTCTACAACTGATTTAATTGACCGGAGCGGATTGCGAGGCGCGCTTCGTTCCGGCGCAAGACTGACGTATAAATCAAGGTCGACGCTTGGCTGGGGCTTCGACCGTTAGTTGGTGCATCGTACGCTTCTGCGACGCCAGACGCAACGAATTTGGCGGCCGCCGCGGGAAGCCGCCGCGCAGGGAGTGGAGGCGAAAATTTGGAGAAGCAGGTGCGGCGCGCGGTCATCTTCTCTGGCAACGACTGTTTGCGGGTACGCATCGGGACGGCGAGTTAGATTCGAATAATTGCCTTATCACGAGCTCCGTTCTCGCCGACAAAAGAGCGGACTCGACTAGAAATCTCAACCGCGCTTAGCGAAGCAGTCGTTGGGATGTTGAACGGGTATTCACGAGGTTTCGATATACGCTCTGTTAGGAGCGAGATTCTCTTGAGGCGCATCATTTGGGGTGCGAGCGGTTCCAGATGGCATTTTATTGCCAAAACGCGATTCGCGCTCGATTAGTGGCGGCGGAAACTGACCCACCACGCTCGCTGGCACCGACTGGCGCAGGATGCCACGAATTCGATACAATCGCGGTTTGGGCTGCGACCTAAATGACTGCCTGCCGATGCGCGCCGCCCGTTTTCAAGGAGACATTTCATGCCATCGTTCCCCGGGGTTGACTACCTCGACTTCGATTCCCTGCTGAGTGACGAAGAAAAGCTCGCGCGCAATACCGCGCGGCAATTCGTCGATGCGGAAATCACGCCGCTCATCGAGGAATACAATCGCGACGGAAAATTTCCGGTGCAGCTGGTGCCGCAGATGGCCGAGCTGGGACTTTTCGGCGCGAGCTTGAAGGGGTATGGATGCGCGGGCATGTCCAACGTGGAATACGGGCTGGTGACGCAGGAGCTGGAGCGCGGTGATTCCGGATTGCGCAGTTTTGTTTCCGTGCAATCGGCGCTGGTGATGTATCCGATCCACGCGTTCGGTTCCGAACGACAAAAAGAAAAATGGCTGCCGCTATTGCAACAGGGAAAAGCGATCGGCTGTTTCGGCCTTACCGAGCCGCAATTCGGTTCAAATCCTGGCGGCATGTTGACGCGCGCGGTGAAAAAAGGCGGCGACTATATTCTGAACGGCGAGAAAATGTGGATTACCAGCGGCTCGATTGCGGACGTGGCCGTCATTTGGGCGAAGTGCGAGGACGATGTGATCCGCGGGTTCCTGGTGGAAAAAGGTACGCCCGGGTACAAAGCCTGGGATGTGCACGGAAAATATTCTCTGCGCGCCTCGGTGACTTCCGGCCTGGCGATGACCGACTGCAAAATCCCGGCGGGAAATCTCCTTCCAGGCGTTGAAGGATTGAAAGGCCCGCTTTCCTGCCTGAATCAAGCCCGCTACGGCATCGGCTGGGGCGGTATCGGCGCTGCCATGGCGTGTTACGATACCGCGCTGAACTACGCCAAGCAGCGAAAGCAATTCGACAACAAGCCAATTGCCTCGCACCAGCTGGTGCAGGAAAAATTGGTGTGGATGATCACCGAAATCACCAAGGCGCAATTTCTGGCGCTGCAGGTAGGCCGCCTGAAGGATGCCGGCCGCGTGCATCCTTCGCACATTTCCATGCTGAAGATGAATAACGTGTGGATGGCGCGGGAAACGGCGCGCATGGCGCGGGAAATTCTGGGCGCCAATGGAATCGTGGACGATTACTGCGTGATGCGGCACATGAACAACCTGGAGTCGGTGTTTACGTATGAGGGCACGCACGACATACATAAATTGATCATCGGTGAGCGCATCACCGGAATCGCGGCATTTTCATGAGACGCGAGCATAAAATTCGCTCGTTTACCGCCGTCACGGTCATGACGATTTGCGCTTTAACGCTGGTTGTGTTCGTCGCGGCCATGTTTCCCTCGCGTGCTGCGGATGCGCCTTCAAAACCCAAGGTGCGCGCCATCACCGCGTTTGTGCGGCTCGATCGCGCGCATTACCAGCAGCAAATTCAGGAGACTCTGAAGTTCTTGCGCCAGGCCAAGACCGCGTTCGAAAAATCCGGTTGCGAAGTGGAAACCATCCGCATTACCACGCAACCGTTTCCGGAATACACGCACGGTATGACCGACGAGCAGGTGCTGGCTTTCTTCCGCGACTACGACGCGCTTGCGGTGAAGGAAGGCTTCGACGCCGCGCTCGGCCCGGCGATGGTGAGCGAGGCGGACGATCCTCACGAAGCGGAATTGCTCGCGAAAATCATCGCGAACTCCAAAACGCTGGAAGGCTCGGTATTCATCGCCGGAGAAAACGGAATTCATTGGAAGTCCATTCACGCGGCGGCCGGCGTCATAAAATATCTGGAAGCGAACACGTTGCATAGCCAAGGGAATTTCAGTTTTACGGCCGCGTCCTTGGTTCCTTCCGGCACGCCTTTCTATCCGGCGTCTTATTTCACCGGCGAAGGAAAACAATTCGCCGTGGGTCTGCAGTCGGCAAACGTGGTAAGCGAAGTTTTCGCTTCGACGAAATCTCCAAACGAAGCCGAAGAGCGCCTGACAAATACTCTGGGCGTGTACGCCGCACAGATCGAAAAGACGGCGGTCGAAATCAGCATCGCCAGCGGTTGGAAATACGGCGGCCTGGACCTATCACCTGCGCCGCTGCTTGACGTTTCCATCGGCCGCGCGATTGAAAATTTCCTCGGCGCGCCGGTGGGCTCGAGCGGAACGATCACCGCCGCGGCCATCATCACGCGCGCGCTGAAAGCGATCCCCGTGAGACAAGCGGGCTATTCCGGATTGATGCTGCCGGTGCTAGAGGATACGGTCCTCGCGCAACGTTGGAGCGAAGGGCGCCTCTCGATCGATTCCCTGCTCTCTTACTCGGCAGTGTGCGGCACGGGCTTGGATACGATTCCGCTGCCTGGCGACGTGACGCCCGAGCAACTCGAGCGTATCCTGGGCGACGTCGCGAGCCTCTCGGTGAAATGGCACAAGCCACTTTCGGCGCGCCTACAGCCGGTCACCGGAAAGAAACCCGGCGAGACGACGGAGTTCGACGATCCCTTCCTGGTGAACGCGAAGATTCAGCCGCTGCCATAATGCGGACTGATTCCAGTCATTGAAACTTGCCGAATTGGATTATGATAGTGCGCCCGGAAAGACGGTCTCGGCCACCGGAATCAAGTCACTTTTCAGGAGCTGCCGTGGAAGAAGAAGTCAGCCTCGGTTTCCCGCGCAAGCCACAGCTTTGCCCGTCAATGGTAGCCGTGGTGCTTTGTGGCACGCTGCTTGCGGCGAGCACTGCCGCGGGTTTGGGATTCTGCGCGGCGCGCCGTGCGCAGCAGACGGATCCTGCGACGGCACCAGTTGTGGTGCAGCCAGGCGCGCCGGGCAAGCCGAGCAAGACGCTGCCGCCATCAACGAAGGGGACGCTGCCGGCACGGTCGCCGGCCGATGTGGAATTCATGCAGGGCATGATCATGCACCACGCTCAAGCGGTGGAGATGACGGCGCTGATTGCGTCGCACACGGACAACAAAGACTTGCGGATGCTGGGGGCGAAAATCAGCAGTTCGCAGTCAGACGAGATAAAGTTTATGCAGCGCTGGCTGGCGGCTCGCGGCGAGGAGGTTTCGATGGCGATGCCGGGAATGTCCGACATGGATGCGTCCGGCAAACCCATGGCGCTGATGCCGGGCATGTTGACGCCGGAACAGATGGAAGCGCTGCGCAACGCCAAGGGCGCGGAGTTCGACCATTTATTTTTGACCGGCATGATTCAGCATCACAACGGTGCGTTGATTATGGTGAAAGACCTGTTCAACGCGGCGGGCGCGGGGCAGGACGCCGACATTTTCAACTTCGCGACGGATGCGGACAACACACAACGCGCTGAGATCAAGATTATGCAAGCTATGTTGGAGAAGAACGCGTCAAAGGAGAAATGATGAACCGAGTGCCCAGCTTTGCTTTGCGTGTCGCGGTGGCGGCGATTATTTTGTGTTCCGGTGTTAGCCGGATCGCAGCCCAGAGGCCAGGCCCTGCTCCTGGTCAGGCTGTTGCACCACCGCCAGCCGCGTCGGCAGCCGCGAAGGCCCCTGACGCCGACGACAATCCGTTTGCGGCGCAGCCCGCTCCGCCGCTGCCGCCGGGAATGACGGGATCGGATGCAAACGATCCGCGCTACAAGCTGACGCCTGGGCTGTATGACGCGGGCGAAACATCGCTGGGCATCAAGCACTTGCTGCTCCTGAAGAAGCCCGACTCGTTTCAACTGGGCGTCACGGACCCTGCGGATCCGAAAGTGCAAAAATTGCTGGGCCAGCTGGGGATTGGCGGCGGCATGAAATTGCCAAAAGAGCTGCAGCTGGTGATCGCGGAGCTTGCATTCTCGAACTCGGATCTGGCGTTCGAGGGCAACCATCTTTTCCTGGGAAACTTTTATGGCGTCAATATCTACGACATCGCGAATCCGGCGCAGGCCGCGCTGGTCACTTCGATGGTGTGCCCGGGTGGGCAGGGCGACGTGTCGGTGTACAAGAACCTGCTGTTCATGTCCGTTGAAATGCCGAATGGACGCCTGGATTGCGGCACGCAGGGATTTCCGCCGGAACCTCCGCCGGCGGCAGGGCATGAAAAAGAACGCCGCAAGCCGGCCGCGCAAGCGGAACGTTTTCGCGGCGTGAGGATTTTCGACATCACGGACATCAAAAACCCCAAGCAAATGGCGGCGGTGCAGACCTGCCGCGGCTCGCACACGCATACGCTGGTGGTGGACCCCAACGACAAGGACAACGTTTATATCTACGTCTCGGGAACGTCGTTCGTGCGTCAACCGGAAGAATTGGCTGGATGCTCGGACGAAGCGCCGGACAAGGATCCGAATACAGCGTTGTTTCGCATCGAAGTGATCAAGGTGCCGGTGGCGGCGCCGCAGGAGGCGAAAGTCGTCGCCAGCCCGCGCGTATTTATTGATCCGCGCACCGGCGCGTTGAACGGCCTGAGCAACGGCGGCAGCCACGGCAAGAATGATGAGGAGACCAAGCCGTCGGATTCCAACCAGTGCCACGACATCACGGTGTACTCGGCGCTGGGCCTCGCGGCGGGCGCGTGCTCCGGCAATGGAATTTTGCTGGACATCAAGGACCCGGTTCATCCGAAGCGTTTGGATGCGGTAAATGATCCGAACTATTCCTACTGGCATTCGGCGTCGTTCTCGAATGATGGGACGAAGGTCGTGTTTACCGACGAGTGGGGCGGCGGCTTGGGAGCGCGGTGCCGTCCAAACGACCCAAGCAAGTGGGGCGCGGATGCGATCTTCCATCTCCATGACGACAAGTTAACCTTCGCGAGCTATTACAAGCTGCCGGCGGCGCAGAGCGACACCGAAAATTGCGTGGCGCACAACGGTTCGCTGATCCCGGTGCCCGGGCGCGATATCGAAGTGCAGGCGTGGTATCAGGGTGGCGTTTCGGTGATGGACTTCAGCGACGCGGCGAACCCTAAGGAGATCGCTTACTTCGACCGCGGGCCGATTGATTCGAAGATGCTGGTGCTCGGCGGCGAGTGGTCGGCCTATTGGTACAACGGCAACATCTACGGTTCGGAAATTGCCCGCGGCCTGGATATTTTTGAATTGACGCCGACGCAATTTCTGACGCAGAACGAAAATGACGCCGCAAAGACGGTCCGCGTGGATGTGCTGAATGTGCAGAACCAGCAGAAGCTGGAGTGGCCTGCGCAGTTGGTGGTGGCGAAGGCCTACGTGGACCAGCTGGAAAGGTCGCAAGCTTTACCGGCGGAACGCATCACCGCTCTGCGCACGGCGATTCAAAACGCAGAAGCTTCGCACATGAACAAAGGCAAAGTGGCGAAGTTGAGCGGCATGGCACCATCGCTCGAGGAGAGCGCCTCCGCGGCGAAGAGCCCGGCGGATGCGAAACGGTTACACGCTTTGGCGGAAATATTGAAGCATCCGTCGGCGTAAACGCGTCGAGGAATTGAATGGAGAAACCCGCTCGGAAGCACCCGAGCGGGTTTCTTCGTTTATGGAGCATAGTGCAGCTTCCGCGGTCGAGTTCCATGGCGCGAACGAAAAATCCCGCCCTGCAAGACCCGAAGGCGGGGCACCCTCGCGCGCTGGTTGGACTCTGCGATCATTCGTTGGGCGTGCGTCGTATCACGAAGCACGTGAAGTATGCCGCACCCGGCCATGCCCCCTGTTTTCTAGCTGACACTCACCGATTGGGCCTTCGTGATTCCTCCTCGCATCGAGCCGCGATTACTTCATGAAGTCCCGGACGAACTGCGCAATCGGATCGGCTGCGGTGTCGAGCGCGAAATGTCCGCCATCAACAATGTGGACTTCGGCCTTCGGGACGTTGCGGCGATAAGCTTCCGGCTCCGAGGGATCGAATGAACTTTCATATTTACCCCAGATTACCAGCAGGCGCGGCTGTTTCTCGCGCATCCAAGCTTGCCACTTGGGGTAGGCGTCCACGTTGGTGCGGTAATCGTAGAAGAGGTCGCTTTGAATGTCGGCCTGGCCGGGCTGATTAAGAAAATAATATTCATCGGTCCAGAGATCCGGGTCGTGGCGTTCCAGGTTGGGATCGTCGCCGACGTGGCGCGCGCGCGTCGTCGGGAGCGAAAGGAGGTTGGTGCGCAGCGCGCTTTCGTAGGTGGCGCGATCGGCCCAAAAGGCGCGACGCGTCTTCCAGTTCGCGCCAAGGCCTTCGTTGTGCGCCACAGCGTCCTGCACGATGAGCGCTTCGACGCGGTCCGGATGCGCCAACACCATGCGAAATCCCACGGGGCCGCCATAGTCCTGCATGTAGAGCGTGTACCTCGAGAGGCCGAGCGCTTCGCTAAAGTGATTCATGATCTCGGCAATGTGATCGAAAGTGTACGCGAATTTTTTCGGGTCGGGCCAGTCGCTATGTCCAAAGCCGGGGTAATCGGGCGCGACGAGGTGATAGCGATCGGAAAGCCGGGCGAAGAGCGGATCAAACATCCGCGAGGAAGACGGGAGCCCGTGGAGCAGGAGAAGCGTCGGCGCGTCTTTCGGGCCGGCCTCTCGGTAAAAAATGGAGAGACCATCAATTTGTATGGTGCGATAAGCGATTGCATGTTCCACGGGTCGTTGCCTTCCTTGTTCCTGGCCCTGTGCTTGTGCCGGGAATTGCAGCGATGCGAGGATCATGGAAGCCGCAAGGACCAGAATTCTTGCCCGGATGTACGCCTCCACAATTCCTCCGTCTAGGAAAATGCGCCAACGGTTGCTCGTTCACCTGCGGCGATGCGCCACGTGGGTTGCTGCGTCACGAAACGTCGCTTACGTCGCCACCTCGAAAATGATTTCCAGCTCGACCGGCGTACCGAGCGGAAGACTTGCGACTCCATACACCAGGCGGCAAGGGTTCTTCTCTTTTCCGAAGACGTCTTGCAGCAAGTCCGACGCGCCGTCTGCGACTTTCGGCAGCTCACGCCCATCTCCCGACGTGGCCACCGACACGCCGAGCCGCACGATGCGCGTCACTTTGTCGAGCGACCCCAAATGTTGGCGCGCAACAGCGAGACCGTTGAGCGCGGCGAGGTGCGCCGCCATCCGCCCCGCTTCCACGTCGAGCTCCGCGCCGACGCGCCCAGTGAATTTCGCCGCGCGGCCTTCGGTGGGAAGCATCCCGGTGAGAAAAAGTAGGCTGCCCGTCTGCACCGCTTCCGCGTAGGTGCCGAACGGTTCCGGCGGCGCCGGAAGCTTGATGCCAAGTTCCACCAGCCGCTGTTCGGCACCGGCCGGCCGAGACGTTCCGCGGCTTACCATCTGTCAACGTGCGCAACGCGGTCCATTTGCAGCACCTCCCTGGTCAGCTAACCGGCATTCGTGAGAGAAACGATGATGTTTATGATGTTTGTTATCGGGGGTCGGATTCATCGTGGGCGATAAGGTCCGCGAAATAGGTGACCGTCACGGTCAGCCCCACAGCCGGGGGGGCGATTTTTGACTCAAGCTACATTCGTAGCCAATACAATTAAGACCGCGGAAACCTCCTTCACTCATTTTGCCGCCGGCACCTGCAAATAACGGCTTGATTGGAATTCGGGCATTTGGATTATGATAGGCCGCCCGGAAGGACCGTCCCAGCACCGGAAGCAAATCACAAATCAGGAGCTGCCATGGAGAAAGAACTCAGCCTCGAATTTCTGCGCACTGTCGAAAACGCGGCCATCGCTTCGGCGCGCACCATGGGCCAGGGCGACCGCTCCGGATCCGACCAGGCCGCCGTCGAAGCGATGCGCGCGGAAATGGATCGCGTGGGCATGGATGGCACGATCGTCATCGGCGAAGGTGAGCGCGACGAAGCGCCCATGCTTTTCATCGGCGAAAAAGTGGGCGCGGCGGTGCGCGACAAGAGCCGCGAGTACCCCAAAGTGGACATTGCGGTGGACCCGCTGGAAGGCACTAATCTTTGCGCGACGGGCGAGCCCGGCGCCATCGTGGTGCTCGCCGCCAGCGAGCACGGCGGTTTGCTGCATGCGCCCGATCTTTACATGGAAAAAATCATCGTGGGACCGCCGGCGAAGGGGGCGATTGACCTGGACGCGCCGGTAAAGGATAACTTGCGTGCGATAGCCCGGCGCTATGATCGCGACGTGGAGGATTTGGTGATCGTGGTGCTCGACCGTCCACGCCACGAGAAGCTGATCGCGGACATACGCAAAGCCGGCGCGCGCATCCGTCTGATTTCCGATGGCGATCTTTCCGCGGGCATTTCGGCGGCCGTGCGCGGCACTTCCGTCCATGCGGTGATGGGGACAGGCGGCGCACCGGAAGGCGTGCTCACCGCGGCGGCCCTACGTTGCTTGAATGGGCAAATCCTGGCGCGATTGGTGGTCGCGAAACCTGAGCATCTGGAACGCACCGCGGCGATGGGCATCAAGGATCCCAAGCGGATTTACGAAACGGTGGACTTGGCGCCGGGTAAGAAGATCATCTTTGCGTGTACGGGCGTTACTGGGGGCGGGCTGTTGCACGGTGTGAATTTTTTCCGCGACGGGACGCGCACACACTCGTTGATCATGACGCTGGAGGAAGCGGAAGTGCGGTTTATTGATTCTGTGCACCTCGATCGGCATCCGGGCGTCGAAGTGCGCTTTAATTAAGCCGGCGGTCCTGGCACGTTCGGAACATTTCCATGCTCCGTTGCGTATCTATGAGCGTCTAACAGGCAAGGGGTGAATTATGTCTAGCGCGTCCGGACGGCCACCCGCCGCCATTCCACCGCAGCGTCGCAGCAACAACGCGGTCTGGTGGATCCTGGGGATTGTCGCTGGCGGCATCGTGGTGATGGTTCTGTTCGGCCTCGCGCTGGCCGGATTGTTCATCCGCAACTTGCGCGTGCACAGTCAGGGCAACAACGTTGAGATTCAGACTCCCGTCGGCGCGATCAAGGTCAATAAAGATGTGCAGCGCGCTACGGGCCTGCCGGTCTATCCCGGGGCAACGTCTGGTGAAACTGACAAAAACGCGAAGGTGGAGCTTTCTGCCGGGGATGGGGCAGTGGGAATCGCCGTCGAGCACTTCACTACCACCGATAAATTGGACCAAGTGGACACCTGGTACGCGCACCGGCTCGGTTCCAGCTTCCGCCGCGAGGAAAATCACGATCATCATCCCATTCACGGCGTAACGGTTGATTCGGATACCGACACCGCATTCGTGGATGACCACGGCG
>Ga0210403_10005350_pt1 | contig 10901 bp, 5 predicted proteins | sample IncBWC19MmetaG_FD_150863 | JGI IMG/M metagenome (GOLD analysis project Ga0210403, IMG submission 150863) | Forest soil microbial communities from Barre Woods Harvard Forest LTER site, Petersham, Massachusetts, United States - Inc-BW-C-19-M | ecosystem: Environmental > Terrestrial > Soil >... | reverse complement strand
GTACAAGTACCCGCTGGGATGTTGACTGTGGTGCCGTCCGCGGCAACCTTATTTAGCGCTGCCTGCACATCGGAACTGTTGCAGGTAGCCGCATTGATGGTCGTCTGAGCTTGCGCCGCTTTGCCGAACAGGAGGACGCTAAAAAGAGCTGCGAATAACACTGATTTTACGATCTTTATCATTGGCCACTTTCCTTAATTATATCCAAAGCGCGCAGTTGGCGCCCCCACAAACCTATGGTGGCCAGATACGGTATTTAAATCTACTGTACTGTTGTTCAGTCTTAGCACAGGGTACCCCTTCGTTCCCTCCGTGCAGGTAGTGCCCATCCCGTCACTGACCTTTCGGAGACGTAGATGCCAGCAGGAAAAGTTTTGTGTTTTACTGAGAATAAGCCCCAGCCGAGCCAATAGCTTAGAGCCGATGGAATGAATCGGTTGAGCGAGCTGACGGCGGTTGCAACCCGAAATTTCCTTCTATGACGACGAAACCACTAGTCTCGATACTGATCCCGGCATACAACTCCGAGGAGTGGATAACCGATACTCTGCGGTCGGCGCTGGCGCAGAGCTGGGAGCGCAAAGAGATTATCATTGTGGACGACGGCTCGCGCGACCGGACGGCCGAGGTGGCGCGGCAATTTGCCTCGAACCAGGTGAAGGTGGTGACCAAGGAAAACGGGGGAGCGGCGGCGGCCCGCAACCACGCGTTGCAGCTGAGCCAGGGAGACTACATCCAGTGGTTGGACGCGGACGACCTGCTGGCGCCGGACAAGGTGGAGCGGCAACTTGCGGCGATTGGGGAAGCGGGAGACAGGAGAGTATTGCTGTCCTCGCCGTGGGGCTACTTCAATTACCGGCCGGAGCGCGCCCGATTTGTGGCGACGTCGCTGTGGAGCGATCTTGCTCCTGTGGAGTGGCTGCTGAGGAAGCTGAGCGAAAACCTGCACCAGCAGACGGCAACCTGGCTTACGAGCAGGGAATTGGCCGACGCCGCGGGTCCCTGGGACACGCGGATGATCAGTGATGACGACGGCGAATACTACTGCCGCGTGCTGCTGGCTTCGAAGGGGACGCGCTTCGTGCGGGAATCAAAGGTGTTTTACCGGGTTACGTCGTCGAGCCGCTGGAGCTTCATCGGCACTTCGGACAAGAAGAAGAATGCGATGCTGCTTTCGATGAAGCTGCATGTGGGGTACCTGCGATCGCTGGAAGAGAGTGATCGGGTGCGAAAGGCTTGTTTGGCCTACTTGCAGAACTGGTTCCACAATTTTTATCCGGACCGGCCGGATATTGTTTCTGAATTGCAGGCACTGGCGGAGGAACTGGGGGGCCACCTTGAAATTCCCCGCCTACGTTGGAAATATGCATGGATGGAGCCCATCTTTGGGCTGGACGCGGCGAAGCACGCACAGATGATGCTGCCGCAGATGAAGGCGTCCATGATTAGATCTTGGGATAAGGCGATGTACAAGCTTGAAACGCGCAAAGTGGCAACTGACCCCGCGATGGGAGCGGGAAACGTTAGTCGAGCCAAGTAGGATAGGAGAGCACGAGAGTGGCGAAGTCAACCCAACAAGTGGAGAAGATCAAGGCGATCTGGAGCGAGCACCTGGAAATTGCCAAGGCGCTTCCGAGCCTTGCGCCAGGCGTTTCGCAGGCGGTTGATATGATTTACTCCGCCCTCGCTGCTGGCGGCCAGCTTCTGATTGCAGGAAACGGCGGATCGGCCGCGGATGCTCAGCACATTGCGGCAGAGCTTACCGGCCGCTTTATGCGGGAGCGCCAACCTTTCCGGGCGCTCGCGCTGCACGTCAACACGTCGTCGCTGACCGCAATCGGAAACGACTACGGATACGAGCATGTATTTGCCCGCGAGCTGTCGGCGCATGCCCGGCCGGGAGATGTGTTGCTGGCGATTACCACCAGCGGCAACAGCTCAAATATTCTGCGCGCGATTGAAGCTGCTCGTAAGGGCAAAGTTGCGGTCATCGGGCTCACCGGCGAGTCTGGGGGCAAGATGCGCGCGGCATGCGACCTTTGTTTGTGCGTACCCTCTAAATCCACGGCGAGGATTCAGGAAATGCACATAACTATGGGCCACGCAATGTGCGAACTTCTGGAAGAGAGATTGGTCAAGGGATGAAAGAGAATTCACAGAAGTGCGCGTTAGAACTTACCGGCCTGGACGAAGAGCAGGTAGTTGGGATGGGTGGCGCAAGCCCTTCAGAGCTTCCCGGCCCGAAATCGCAAGCCGAATCCTGTGGGGTCAGCGTAACGTTGCTTACGGGCGGGAGCGACAAACCCTATGTGATCGGCCTGACTACGGAGCTGCTTTCCAAGGGTGCGTGCATAGACCTGATTGGCAGCAATGAGCTCGATTGCCCTGAACTGCACGGCAAGCCTGGTATCAATTTCTTCAACATGCGCGGTGACCAGCGCAGCGATGCCGACCTGCTGACCAAGACATCGAGGATTTTAAAGTATTACGCGAAGCTGATCGGTTATGCCGCGACGGCCAAACCCAAGATATTTCACATCCTGTGGAACAACAAGTTCGAGGTCTTCGATCGGACGTTGCTCATGCTTTATTACCGGCTCTTGGGCAAATGTGTCCTTCTGACAGCGCACAATGTTAATGTGGCCAAAAGAGACGCTCGAGATACTTTCCTGAATCGGGTATCACTCCGAATTCAGTATCATCTTGCTAACCGAATATTCGTCCACACAGAAAAGATGAAACTCGAACTATTGCATGAATTTAGAGTCGCGGAGTCCCGGGTCATCGTTATCCCATTCGGCATCAACGATACTGTTCCAAAATCCGATCTATCGCCCATGGAGGCCAGACAGCGCTTGGGCATCCGACCCGGTGAAAAAGCGATTCTCTTTTTCGGCAGGATTAGACCATCCAAAGGACTCGAATACCTCATTTCTGCATTTCAACAGCTACCCAGCGAGCAAAACGCGTACCGCTTGATAATCGCTGGTAGACCAGACAACTGCGAGGATTACTGGAGCACAATCGAAAAATCGGTAATCGAGGATGTGCGGTCGGGGCGAATAATGTTGAGATCAGAGTTTATCCCGGACGAGGAGACCGAGATCTATTTCAAGGCCGCCGACGTTCTGGTTTTGCCGTACCGGAGCATCTACCAGAGCGGTGTCTTGTTCCTGGCGTACAGTTTTGGCTTGCCGGTCCTCGCTTCCGATGTAGGTGGCCTGAAAGACGAGATAGTCGAGGGCAAGACAGGATTCTCCTTCAAACCAGAAGATTCAGTGGAATTGGCGAAAACCATTGAAGCATATTTTGCAAGTGAACTATCCGCAGACCTGGCCAATATGCGGAAAGCGATAAGTAATTATGCGAAGGACAGGTATTCCTGGAACAAGGTAGGGGATATTACGATGGCCGTTTATGAGGATTAATCCAAAAAGCTTCCTGTTGCCACGCACTCAGCGAGTGTGGGCACAATAACCGAGCAGTTTTATGGGTTCGGCCTCTTGTTTACGAACTCTGGGTGGAAATGACCGGCCGTCTCATCAGCAATGATTCCCTATGTCACCAAGCTCATCTGACAATCAACTTTCGGTTCTTCCACCCGAAAACTTGCCTGGAGCGGCGCAGCCGGCGGCTCCTGAAAAGCATTCCTACGGCCAAATTCTTAAGTCCTCGGCCTTGGTCGGCGGCTCCTCGGCGGTGAATATCGCGCTCGGAATCGTTCGCACCAAAGCGATGGCCTTATTGTTGGGTCCAGCCGGCTTCGGTTTGTTTGGTCTTTACGGTTCCGTCGCCAACCTGGCGCAAAGTGTCGCCGGCATGGGCGTTAACAGCAGCGGGGTGCGCCAGATTGCCGAAGCGGTGGCCTCAGACAACGCGGAACGGATTGCTGTAACTACTGTCGTCCTGAGAAGGACATCCATTCTGCTTGGTTTGCTGGGAGCCATCTTTCTTGTAGTGTTTTCCAAACAAGTATCGACCCTGACTTTTGGCACCAGCCAACACGCTGCCGCCATTTCCCTGTTGTCTCTGGTTGTTTTCTTCCAACTGGTTTCCTCTGGCCAGAGTGCTTTGATTCAAGGCATGCGGCGCATCTATGACCTAGCCAAGTTAGGGGTGTTGGGCGCGCTTTTCGGGACTCTAAGCAGCATTCTCCTCGTATATTTTTTCCGTGAGCAGGGTGTGGTGCTCTCGCTTGTAGCGGTTGCCTTAATGTCCCTGGCACTTTCTTGGTGGTACAGCCGGACGGTCCGCGTTCAGTCACAGTCCATTTCGGCTGGCCAGTTGTGGGAGGAATCACTCCCCCTCTTGAAGCTGGGCTTTGCCTTCATGGCAGGCACATTCATGACGACCGGCATTGCCTATGCGGTCCGGATCATTTTGCTTCGCAAAGTAGGTTTTGAGGCAACCGGGTTTTATCAGTCTGCGTGGACTCTCGGCGGACTCTATGTAGGATTCATTCTGCAGGCCATGGGAGCGGATTTTTATCCGCGCTTGACTGCCAACGCCGCAGACAATGCAGCATGCAACCGGCTGGTCAATGAACAAGCGCGAGTGGGTTTGTTGTTAGCGGGACCCGGCTTGATCGCAACGCTCACGTTCGCGCCCCTCGTCATTACTCTCTTCTATACCGCAAAATTCGGTGCAGCAGTACCGGTCTTGCGCTGGATATGCCTGGGAACGACTCTTCAGGTCATAACGTGGCCGATGGGCTTCATAATCGTTGCAAAAGCAAAGCAGGCCATCTTCTTCACCACCGAACTTGCTTGGGCTCTGGTGAGTCTCGCACTCGCATGGATCTGCGTTATCGCGTTTGGCCTTAACGGGGCTGGAATTGCCTTCTTTGGATCCTACGTTTTCTATGGCTTCTTGCTCTACCCCATCGTTCACCGGATCAGTGGATTTCGTTGGTCTATGGATAACAAACGGACGGGGCTGATCTTCTTATTTTTGATCACCGTGGTCTTCTGCAGCTTCTATCTGCTGCCGCTCATTTGGGCTGCCTTGTTGGGAACGCTGGCGGCTTTGGCAAGTGGAATATACTCAGTGCGGGTTCTAGTGACCCTGGTCTCCGCGAACAGGATCCCTGCTCCTTTGCGGCGATTGCTCATCAGATTCGGCTTGGTTCCCGGAAGCACTGAGTAGGTGCTCCCACTGGCCGATCGCTTTCAGGTTGAAGGAACGACACAGTGGTAATGGATACCCGCGTAACGATGCGGAAGTCTCTTAGATGAGCGCTTCCTGTGATCTTGGCAAACACTTCACGACACATTTTTTCTCAAAACGTTGTGCAGCCTGTTACCTACAGCTAGGATGATAGAACCAGCCTCCAGCCGACGCTTACCGAGCTTTGCCCAGCTCACCGATTGTCTTGGAGGAGGGACTTGAATGGCTTCCGTTACTAAAGATCTTGCGGTCCACAATTTGAGTGATGAAGCGGGCACGAAGGCCACTCCAACGGTCAGTTTCGTAGTGCTGTGCTACAAGCTGGCCCATTTGCTCCCCGAATGTGTCAACTCCATCCTTTCACAAACTTATAGCGACTTTGAGCTGCTCATCATGGACGATTGTTCGCCCGACAACACAGAAGAAGTGGCGAAATCGTTCCAGGATCCTCGGGTGAAATATGTTCGCAACGAGAATAATCTCGGAGTCCTTCGCAACGAAAATGAGGGTGTCCGCCTAAGCCGCGGAAAATACATATGGATCATTTCGGCCGATGACTACCTGCGAAAGCCTTACATTGTCCAGCGCTATGTCGAATTGATGGAGAAACACCCTCGCGTGGGATATGTAATCTGTTCTGGAGTTGGTGTGCGCGATGGCCAGGAAACTGGCATTTTGCCTCATTCGAAATATCGCAATAGGGACGCTATTGTCCCCGGTCATGATTTCCTGAAAAAACTGCTGTACGCGAACGTGGTGCTGGCTCCTTCCGCCATGACGCGTCGAGAATGCTACCAAAAAATTAGCATGTATCCCTTGAATGCGACGTTTGGTGGAAAAACGATCGATATGGTCTGGGCCTCTGACTGGTATGTATGGTGCGCATTCGCCCTCCGGTTTGACGTCGCGTACTTTGCGGAGCCCATGGTCTGTTACCGAGAACACGACCTCAGCATAACGAGCATGATTACGAAAAAAGAGACCATCGATCAGTGTGCGGCGGCAGACATCGCGGTGCCCTGGTTGATCAGGCGGAAGGCGGACGAGGCCGGGCTGAAGGAGCTATCACAAGAGTGTGTGCGGGCCGCCGCGCATGAGTACGCCCGGCATGGCGGGGCGAAGCGGTATCGGGGAGCCGAGTCCTGCATGAGCCTAGACGAGTTCGAAGATTCACTCTGCCGAAGCACCGAAAGCGAAAGCGAGCGGGATTGGATCCGTGCGCGCTTCTATGCGGCCAAGGGAAACGCAAACTTCACTAAGGAGGATTTGGCGGAAGCAAAGAAATTGTATCTTCGGAGCCTGCAAAAAGATCCCCTGCAGTTAGCCGTCTATGCCAGACTTTTTCTTTCCCTTGGTAAACATGGGATCTACCTGCGTCGAGCCCTCCGCCCAATTCGCAATTTATTTCGATGAATTATTTCGTGAGCGTCTGATTTGTAGCTAATTATGATGCTAGTCCATTCCTCCTCTGCAGGAAAAAACTCAATTTGAGTTAAAGAGTCTGGCCCGCGGCTGTGTTACGGAACAAATTGACGATCCGGCTTAATGTATCTGGGAAATGATTTTCACATGCCGAGGAAAGTCTTTTCTCCGATTTTGGACAAAACATGATGAAAACAAAGGAGTTAATCGTTGGAATGCGGATTGCTCAAATGTAAGCGATTTTGTCTCTCGTTGATAGGTTCTGTCGGCCTTCGGGCTTCGGAGTGAATTCAGATAAGCGAATGCAAATACTTAATTGGGTGAGTTTGGCCAGGTGCTCCTTCCAGCCCGCGCTCCGTGGCGTGGGAGTTTGTTTGACTGGCCTGTTTTTTTTCTTTGCTGGGCAACAGCGCGCAATGGCTCAGGCCGACGTGCAAGGTCAGTGGAACACGTTGACGACGCAAATGTCGATCAACCCGATTCATATTTCCTTGATGCACAATGGCAAGGTTTTCCTGGCCAGCGGTACTGGTAATAACGCGAACAACCCCAACTCCATGGCCGGCGTTTGGGATCCAATAAGTCAAACACTCACCACATTTCCGGTCAATCGAGATCTGTTTTGCAACGCAATGATCGTGTTGCCCGACGGCCGCCCCTTCGTGATTAGTGGAACCATATTGTACATCCCGGGATTTACGGGAGACCCAAAGACATCTGTCTATGATCCCGCAACTGGAATTTTCTCCGACCTGCAACCGATGGCCCATGGGCGGTGGTATCCGACGGCAACGACACTCAGTGATGGCAGGATCATGGTGTTTTCCGGTCTCGACGAAAATGGGAATACGAATACCGCCGTTGAAATATATAAAGTTGGGGTCGGCTGGAGCCAACAATATCCGGCAGGCTGGACTCCCCCTCTCTACCCGCGCATGCATTTGTTGCCGAATGGAAAGGTTTTCTATTCCGGATGGACACCGGGCTCTGCATATTTTGATCCCTCAACGAACCAGTGGCAAACGGGTGTAGCTTTCACTAATTACGCCAGCAATCGAGTATATGGCACGTCCGTCTTGCTACCTCTCACTCCAGCAAATAATTACAAACCGGTGGTGATGATTATGGGTGGGGGGAATCCCGCGACGAACACCACTGAACTGATAGATCTTTCCGCCAGTAATCCTCAGTGGGTCCATGGCCCACCCATGTCTCAGCCTCGCACTGAGATGGATGGCGTCATGCTCCCGAACGGCAAAATTCTTGCAGTGAATGGTTCCCTGAACGACGAGGACGCAACTTCTGCAAGTTTGAATGCGGACCTGTACGACCCTTCTACGAACACTTTTAGTTCTGCTGGTGCGAACGCTTTCCCGCGTCTCTACCACTCCGGCGCACTGCTCCTTCCGGACGCAACCGTCATGGTCGTCGGTGGCAACCCGATGCAAGGCACGTACAATTCGTTTGTAGAGATTTATTCGCCCGCGTACTTATTCAACAGCGACAGCAGTTTGGCCACCCGGCCCTCAATCACAAGTGTCACGCCTGGTGTAATAGGTTACGGTGCGGGCTTCCAGGTGCTGACGCCGGATGCAGCCTCTATCTCCTCCGCCGTCTTGGTACGCGCCGGCTCGGTGACCCATGCATTTGATATGGATCAGCGCCTTGTCGGGCTCAATTTCACGGTTGGCAGCGGGCAACTAAACCTGACGTCACCTCCGAACAGCAGCATCGCGCCCCCGGGTTACTACCTGCTTTTTCTTTTGAACTCGGCGGGCGTTCCTTCGAAGGCCGTTTTTGTGCAGCTCTCTCTTCAACCGACAGATCAGCCGCCGAACGCGGTCATCACCAGCCCCTCATCAAACGTTACAATTGGAGCCGGCCAGTCCGTGAATTTTTCGGGCACGGGAACTGATGCTGACGGAACGGTTACGAGCTATTCGTGGGTTTTTCCAGGGGGCAATCCGGGATCGAGTACGGTCGCAAGCCCAGGTAATGTTACCTACTCAACTCCGGGCATTTATATTGCTTCCTTGACGGTGACTGACAATTCTGGCGTCACAGATCCTAGCCCGGCCACGGTGGCCATCACCGTCACGCCTGCCTTTACATTGTCTGCAGCGCCAGCGGGGCAGACCGTAGCGACAGGAGCAAACACGAGCTTTACAGTTACTGTCAACCCTGGTTCTGAATCGTCGAGTGCAGTCAGCTTCAATGTCAGCGGTCTTCCGACAGGTGCGACAGCGACATTCAATCCGACCACTGTCAACTCCTCCGGCGGGTCGACCACGATGACCGTGGTTAGCAGTAGCGCGGCCGCTGGTGTCTACCCACTGACCGTTACAGGAACAAGTAGTGGGCTGACGGCAACGGCCAACATGACGCTCGGATTGGGAGTTGTGCCAGCACCCGTTATTTCGCCGGTGCCCGATACCTATATTCATCCGGTTTCGATGTCTATAGCAGATCCGGCCAGCGGGACAAGTATCTACTTCACAACGGATGATACTAACCCGATTATCACACCCGGCGAACTTTACACTGGGCCGGTCACCTTGACTGCCTCCACAATCGTGAAAGCGATTGCTGCCAAGGCTGGTTTTGCAAACAGCCCATTGGCTGTTTCCACGTTTACGATTCAGTCAGACATCTCACAGTGTCCCTGCACCATCTGGCCAAATCTAGCGACACCCGGGATCTTGGATACGAATACGACTCTGCCGCTGGAATTGGGAGTGAGGTTCTCCTCCTCGTTAAGCGGCTTTATCACCGGAGTCCGCTTCTACAAGGGTGTGAACAATACGGGTATCCACACCGGGCATCTCTGGAGCAGCACGGGGACGCTGCTGGCGAGCGCGACCTTCACGGGAGAGACGGCCACAGGCTGGCAGCAGGTGAACTTTTCGAGTCCAGTGGCGATCACGGCCAACACGGTCTATGTAGCCTCCTACTTTAGTCCGACGGGAGATTTTGCGCTTGACCGGCCCTATTTTTCGACCACGGGAATGAGCAATCCTCCGTTAGCTGCGCCAGCCGATGGGGGTGCAGGAGCCGCGAACGGGATTTACGCGTATGGGAGTACGAGCCAGTTCCCGACGAGCTCTTACCAGAGCTCGAACTACTGGGTGGATGTCGTTTTTAGTCCTACTCCGCAAGTCACGATCTGGCCCAGCACAGCGGTGCCGGGGACGTTGGACACGAATGCGACTCTGCCGCTGGAATTGGGAGTAAGGTTCTCCTCCTCGCTAAGCGGCTTTATCACCGGAGTCCGCTTCTACAAGGGTGTGAATAATACTGGAACCCACATTGGGCATCTGTGGAGCAACACGGGAACGCTGCTAGCGACAGCGACATTCACAGGAGAGACGGCCACAGGCTGGCAGCAGGTGAACTTTTCGAGTCCAGTGGCGATCACGGCCAACACGGTCTATGTTGCCTCCTACTTTAGTCCGACGGGAGATTTTGCGCTTGACCGGCCCTATTTTTCGACCGCGGGAGTGAGCAATCCTCCGTTAACTGCGCCAGCCGATGGGGGTGCTGGAGCCGCGAACGGGATTTACGCGTATGGAAGTACGAGCCAGTTCCCGACGAGCTCTTACCAGAGCTCGAACTACTGGGTGGATGTGGTGTACAACAGCACGGCAGCGGGAGCGCCGCTGACGGTTGCGACGACATCTCCACTACCAAGTGGGACGCAAGGAGTTGCGTACAGCCAGACATTGGCAGCGGGTGGAGGCACTTCGCCGTATAGCTGGACGTTGGTATCGGGCTCGAGCTTACCGGCGGGGCTAACGCTATCGACGGGGGGAGTGATCTCGGGGACGCCGACGGGCACGGGGACGAGGAGTTTCACAGTTCAGGTGACGGACTCGAGTAGTCCGGTGCAGACGGCGCAAGCAACACTGAGCATCACAATAACAGCATCAGCGCCACCACCCACCTGTCCGTGCACGATCTGGCCCAGCACAGCGGTGCCGGGGACGTTGGACACGAATACGACTCTACCGCTGGAATTGGGAGTAAGGTTCTCCTCCTCGCTAAGCGGCTTTATCACCGGAGTCCGCTTCTACAAGGGTGTGAACAATACGGGTATCCACACCGGGCATCTCTGGAGCAGCACGGGGACGTTGCTGGCGAGCGCGACCTTCACGGGAGAGACGGCCACAGGCTGGCAGCAGGTGAACTTTTCGAGTCCAGTGGCGATCACGGCCAACACGGTCTATGTTGCCTCCTACTTTAGTCCGACGGGAGATTTTGCGCTTGACCGGCCCTATTTTTCGACCGCGGGAGTGAGCAATCCTCCGTTAACTGCG
>Ga0210403_10005349_pt1 | contig 10902 bp, 10 predicted proteins | sample IncBWC19MmetaG_FD_150863 | JGI IMG/M metagenome (GOLD analysis project Ga0210403, IMG submission 150863) | Forest soil microbial communities from Barre Woods Harvard Forest LTER site, Petersham, Massachusetts, United States - Inc-BW-C-19-M | ecosystem: Environmental > Terrestrial > Soil >... | reverse complement strand
ATGCGCCAGTGCCGGGCGTAGGGCCATGGGACGAAATTCTGAAGAATCCGCTGCTCTGGCATTTCCGCTTCGGCGGGCCCGACATGGAGCGCTTGGTGGCGGGTCGCGAGCGCATTTATCTCGACCGCTTTTGGAACGAGTTCTCCGCCGATCCAGGGCATTTTCCCGAAGCCTCGCGCCAGCACTATGCCGAGCTGTATGCGAGCCCTGACCGCATGCACGCGGGCTTTGCGCAGTTCGCCGCTTTTGATCAGGACGCGATCGACAATCGCGCCTTTCTAGCGCGCGGGCGCCTGCAAATGCCCGTGTTGGCGATCGGTGGCGACCATTCGTTCGGGTCCACCATGGCCTTCGTCGTGCGGTTCGCCGCGGACGACGTGCGCGAGGTGGTGATCGCCAATTCGGGCCATTGGCTGATGGAAGAGCAGCCCGGCCCCACGATCGCGGCCATTCGCGCCTTCTTGCAAAGCGGTGCTTCCAATGCTGCCTTGCCGCAAACGCGCCTGACGGCGGCTCAGGTCGACGCGACAGCGCGCAGCGCAGGCGGCGCCGGCACGTCTGGACTAAGCGGCGTGCAGACCACGGTCTTATCAGGCGATCCCAATGCGCCGGGGCCGTATGCGATTGAAATTCGCGTGCCGCCGCACACGCGGATTGCGGCGCATCGCCATCGCGACAACCGCACGGCAATCGTCGTTTCCGGCGAGTGGCATTTTGGCTATGGCGAAGAGGCCAGCGAAGCCGCAACCACCACGCTTGGGCCGGGCGGCTTCTATACGGAGCCTGCGAGCGTCGCCCACTTCGCCTTTACCGGCAATGCGCCGACCGTCGTCTACATCACCGGGCAGGGCCCGACCGATACCAAATACGTCAACCCCGCCGACGATCCTGCACACCACTAGGAGCGGCCCGAGGCCGTCGATGGTTTCAGGATCACTGCGCCAAATTCTCCGGCAGGCGAGCTGCTAATCCCAAACCGAGCGGATGATCCTGCTCCGACAGCCGACTAGGGTCGATGCTCCAAAGCGCGGCAAGGTCAACCACGTCCGCTTCATCAGGTAGCGCATCGCGGCCCTTTTGCAGAACCCTCGCCCGCGCTTCACGTCGGGAGAGCCCGCTTGCGACCAAGCTATCCCGCTCCGCCGTTTGCTCGTCCGCTACTCTGAACATTTTCTCTGAAGCGTCGGATGGCGCCAGGCCGCTAAGATCGAGAAACGTCAGTTTCGTCTCCTCCGGTGTCTGCTCGCCGACATTTGCCACAACGTCAGCTTCGCCGAAGGCAAAGATCCGCATCGCCTTGCTGTTCAGGGCGCGCGCCCAGGTAACGAAGCCAACCCCTCGGTGGCTGCCAAAGAACTGGACGTCGTCAAATCGCTGCATCAAGCGGGAAAATAGCACGTCAAATCTCTTGCCGATGTCATGGTGAGTTTCGATCGTGGGATACGGCAAAGAAGAGCTTACAACCAAGACCCAGCCGCTGACCGGCGGGGACACAAAGGCCCAGCATTCGCGGCTCTGGGCATTCCAATACGCAGCTGCAAGGCCGGAAGCCCAGTTGGCCGGCATTGCCTCCTTGAACTCGAGCGCGTCCAGCACTGTGGCAGGGTCGGTGGCCTTTACGGCAAACCATGAGATTTTGAATCCGAACGGCTCAGGTTTGTCCGGCGTCTGATCGAAGGAAGGCATCGCTTCTCCATCCCTGGGCGAGCGGGGCACGAACCGCCGCCTCACGACCAATGAGCTTTTGCGCTGGGCGCTGAGGCTCATCGCCGCGCGCACATCATTCGCGTGAATACGTCTTTCCCAGTTGAACATTAACAGGAACATACCATGAGCGCAACTCACAGGCGAAATACGTAGTTGACACCACAGACGCAAATGGTTGTATATTCAGCACATTGGCAAGGTTGATTGCTTTAAGCCCTTAATTGTGCGACCGTTTCGACATGTCGACACAATCATTGCGAGCAGATGCGGAGATTGCAGCGGGCATATCCCCGCCCTTAGATGACGTAGAAATCAATCTACTGGCCGAAGCCCTTTTCGATGAACAAGAGAGGATGCTCCCGGAGGGGGAGACTTGGTCCGATCTTTCGGAGGCCAACAAGTCCTTTTGGCGGAATAGCGCCCTTGCCGTCGTACACCGCCTGAGGGGGATGGGCCGAATGTAACGGGATTTCTGTTTAGAATACCGGCATGGCGTTCTCTCACGACATGCCGGACATCCCAGCGTATCACTCTCCTGGCCGTTGCATCTATTGCATGAAGGAATTTCCGCCAGAGCAATTGAGAGAGGAACACATCATCCCTCTCGCTTTAGGCGGCACGTGGCGAATTGAACATGCCGCCTGCTTCCCATGTCAAAATGATACCAATAGACTGTACGAAAATGCTGCGCTGAATAGCGATATGATCCGTGTACCGCGTGCATTGCTGGAGCTAAAGCGAAGGCGCCAAAAACAAAAGCCACCGATCTGGTTCCCGCCGTTGTTTCCAAGCAATACCGCGTCCCGCAACCAACGTAGGCCACTTACCGCAAAAGACAGTCGCACGGGACGAATATCCAGCTCTATTCGCAATGATTGTAATGGAACCGCCGGGAAAACTTGCGCCTTCGTATTTTCCTAAAAGACAGCCACCTCGCAACAAACTAAGAATATGGATACGTTCGATAGAAGAGAACGTGCCGAGTGCGCCGATAGTCTCGGACGAAATTAACTTTCCCGGCGGCTATGACAAGGGACAAACGATATTGATCGCCATGGATTTAAACCAGAAGGAAAAGCCCCCCGTGTCGCTCCGGCAGCGGCTCAATGTAAGAGCGTTCGCATTAATGCTGGCAAAAATCGGATATTGTTTTGGTGTAGCAGGACTAGGATTGGATGGTTTCGATGGATCGAAGATACGCGATTTGCTTCGAGACGAGCGAAAAGACGTGTTCAATTTCGTAGGCAACCCGGTCGACGGTGGAAACCTAACGCAGCGGTATTTACATCAGCTTGCATTTCGAGACAGAGGGGATCTATTGAGCGTAATCATTCACCTATTTGCTTCATATCAGGCTCCGGTTTATGAGGTCGTAATAGGGAAACGCAAATGAGCGACGAGCAGCAACGCTTGCAAAAGATTCTGCAAGGAGCCTTTAGCGGCGCTCCCACGCCGCTAAAGAATATTCCGACGCGCAATGGCGAGTCCCGCAAATTACAGCGCAAGAAACCTCAGCGGCGCTTGCGTCGCCAACGTAAGAACCGCGCCGCCTGAAATTTAAAGTCAGGCCGAACGAGGTTGATGGTAGGTAAGGCGCTTGCCCTCGCCACCGGCCTGAGCTTTTCAAATAGGAGAGATACGTACAATGTCATCGCAATTGGCAGCGGGACTTTCATGCGTCGTTATGATTATAAGACCAAGCGCGATCTTACAAGAACATGGACTGGTGTCGCGCCAAAAGGTCGGAGGGGAAGATTTCAATGACGCCGCATAAGCGCGACAAACCGGAATATTTTACAGGTCTTCCGGCGGAGAAGATGGTCATCATTCCAGAGACGCGGGATGCGGCGGCAGCAGGCGCGGCGCTAAGGCTGACCTTGGATCGTTGCGAATGGCCGCATTCTCCGGCGTCACGCGCGACCATCGCACGTCGACTGTTGTCGTGGCATACGCGCGGTGACCTCGACCGACGGAATGACCGCGGATTTCTATCCGTTCGACATGAGCTTCATCGGCGCTGTGGCGACGCGCATCATCAACGAGGTGAAGGGTGTCAACCGGGTCGTCTACGACATCACCTCGAAGCCGCCGGGAACGATCGAATGGGACTAGGGTGGTGAGTTGGCGGGAATACGTCTGCAAACAGTTGCCCGGCATGAAAGAGCTCGGTCCTAAAAGCGAAACCTTCCACCTCTTTAATCCGAAGTCCGGCGAAGCGATTAGCACCCAAATACTGCACACTCTCGCCCCTATATATATGGCCAATCCACAAGCAATTTATAGCGCGCTAAAAGCATGCGTCGATGCGGTGGCCGATTACGTTCCGACTTCGCAAGATGACTTAGCTTTGGCGCAAATAAAGTCGAGGACGATCCATCTCGCTGTTCCCGAGCTTACGTCGCCCGTGCAATGGCGATATCTTCATCGGGCCGGGCGTTATGCCAGCAGCCGCAACGTGTCGATGATTGTCACACGGATTCGAGAATAACCGTTGCTCGCTTGCTGAAGTAGGGGCAGTTCGGGAGCTATACTCGATTGATCGCGTCTTACGCGTTCAACATTGACGTCACGAATTGCTTGGAATTGTCATAGTTGAGGGATCGTCGTTGTCGCGTTTGATGCTCTCCTGGGCAGCCGCGATGAGTTCATCATCGAGGATTTGATCTGCGCGCAATTGTTCGAGCGCGCCAATGTCGATCATGGGTATGTGAGCGACCCAGTCCGCGATCGGGAGCGGTGTCGTAAAATAGGCAAGCTTTAGCGGATCGTTCGTCGTACCGAAACCGGCGCGTTCGACAATTTCGGCAACCTCGGACCAGGGTGCCAGGCCAAAACGCGGTTCGCCGGAAATATATCGCCCAACCAGGACATAGTCGACCTTCGGCAGCAGAACCGGCATCCCATCTCCCCACGCGATGACAGTGTTAGCAGGTTGGTCAATGCGGAAAAATTTGATGGTCGCACGAAGCAGTCAGGGTTGCGCCCCTGATGTTCGGCGAGACGATAATTCCACGCCCAGGCGGCGCGGAGCCTGACCGACGGCATTGACGTTATATTGCGACTAGGATTGTCGGACAGGTCGAGGCGGGCACTAAACAGGTTTCCGAAATTCCAGCCATTCAGAAACCCCTCGCCGGAATACGGCCCTTCGCCCATGCCGCGCATTTGCGGATCATGGATCCGCGGCTGGAATGCCGCGACAAAGGCGGACAGCTCGATTTCTGCTTCGGTACCAAAGAAGCGTGGTCGGTGATAGTTGATCTCGAATTCCGCCGCGACGATGTTCTTCTGAAGAAGGACACTCCGCGCACAGCGGAGCCTCATGGAGAAGTAAACGCCTGTGTCCGGGTTTTGATAGACAGCATTGTTTTCCTCGACCGTATAACGCTTGCGCGTGGTGAAATATTGAAGAATGCGGCTTCGTGAAACGGCCGGCTCAAAATACAGGTCTAGGTCGTAACTCATTGGCAATTGTCCTGGGGCGCTTCGCGCACACGAGTGCGTCGTCCAATCGGTTTGTTTAAAACTGCTGGAGTCAGTGCGCCTCTTCGGTTTTCACGTTAAGCGTCGGTTGACCGTTATATCCGTAGACATCGTGAAGAACGGTGAGCAATTCGCGCGCGATGCTGGCGTCGTCGACCTGCTCGGTCGGATAGTTCTTCCAGTAATTCGGAGCGCGCCCCGGATCAGCAAATCCGAGATCATGAAGTCGATTGACACGGTCCGGTGTCAGGATACTGGCAAGCGCCTGCCAGCTATCGGCCGATTGCGTTTCGCAATAGATCGTTGGCGGCGAAATGTCCGGTTCGCATTGGACATAGCCGATGCCAGCTTCGAACACGGCAAACACCCGACGCCGCGCATTGACGCGCAAGCGCTGAATTTCAGCGGTCACTTTGGCCCCGTAAAAGCCGATCAGCTCGTCTGCCGAGTTGGCCGGCAGGTTCGCCCCAAGATTTCACGTGGGTCTGTAGGCGCAAGCATGGACCGCCGTCGCTGCCATGGACGGCGCGTTACTGACGATGCCTGCAAGATTTTGGCTCGGCCCATTGCGTGGCGGGCAAGGCTCGCTCGGAACCCACGTGCTCTGAACCTCCAGTTCGCCAATATCCGCCTCATAAGCCTCGCCGAGCACTTGCAAGATCTTTTCCGCAACGAAACTCGATGCGGCGTCCGCAGGGAAGGTCTGCACATAGTTGCCGAAGCTCGGATCAAGACGCCAGCCGAGCGCTGTCAGCCGGACGACACGTTCCGGTGTGAGCACGCGCTCGAGCGACGACTGCATAAGCGTGCCGGCCACCTCGCAGCGCAGGCTGCGGTCAGGCAGACGTCTGCATTGAACGTATTTGTTGCCATCCCACATGGTCGCGTAGCCGTCCTCCCGCGGGCGACTTAAGGTCGTTATGTTGTCCAGGGCGGCTTGCACGTGAGATTGGCTCGTTCGCGGCGAGGCGGCAAAGCTGGGTCCGCTCGAGAAAAGGAGCGCTACGACCGTGGTAGCTGACATAGCTGTCAACAATCGTTCCGTGTACATTTGCAACCCACCCTCTTCGTCAGAATGTTTATCTATTACAATGTCTTGTGGAATGGGGCCCGCGCCGATGCCTGACGTATGTTCACATTATGTTCCAGACAACCCAACCGCGTCAAGTGTCTTGCTACCGAGTTCACCTTCGATAGGAAGTGGGATAGCTAACGTTCCGCGCAACGAAGTTTCGACGTGCTCACTGCCGCCCAAGCCGAACTCGAGGCTTACGCTTGCAAATATGAACTCGCTGAAGACGTCGTCGCCAAGCTCGCCAAATTGCTCCGGGACCTTGTTCCGGTCGAAAACGGCCGGAGCCGTTCTTGAGGAGGGCCGGCGGCCGAGGAGGGTCGGCGGCCAACGAACTCACTATGAATGACAGCCGCAACGCGTCACTGGGCGTGCGAGGTGCTTTCCTGGCGTCCAATCACGGCCGCGGCGACAGGCGCTTCGTGCGCTGTTAGGACAGATCGCAGAGCACGCGGAGCTCAACGTCGTGACGATCCTCGTAACCGGGAGCGCCGGTCACCTCGGCGAGGCGCTGATGCGCCGCCTTCGCGCCGAGCATCGGCCTGCGCGCGGCATGGACATCAAGCCGTCGCCATTCACCGATTGCGTCGGCTCGATCGGCGATCGGGATTTCATCAACGCGTGCATGCCTGGCGTGCGCGCCGTCATCCACGCGGCGTCCTTGCACAAGCCGCACGTCGCCACGCATAGCAAGCTGGATTTCGTCGATATCAATATCCTCGGCACGTTGGCGCTTCTGGAGGAAGCCGTCGCCGCCGCAGTCGAAGCGTTCATCTTCACCAGCACGACGAGCGCGTTCGGCGCCGCGCTGACGCCGGCCGCAGGCGAGCCCGCGGTCTGGGTGACGCAGCGCCTCCAGCCGCGTCGGCGTTTCTTCCGCGGCCCGGAGCGGGACCCCGGCGACGGTCTTGCCGTCAAGGATCCAGCGCAACGCCACGAAAGGGTTGTAGCTCATGACCCGGTGCGCGTCGGTGCCGGCGCCCATGATCACCCCCATGTGCAAACCGGTTGCGAGCGGCGGCGCGCGCCGAGCGGCATCGAGGCCCGCGGCCTTGGCGTAGCGATCGCCCGCGAAATACATTGCGTCCTGAAATGCCCAGCCGACGCCCAGCGCCTTCACACGCGCAAGGCTCGCGACCGAGGCATCGTCGAGGTGATCGACGATCCAGTGCAGCGGCGCGACTTTCACGTCGCGATCGACGCGTTCGAAAATGTCGAGGAGTTGACCGACCGATGCGTCATGCGGCCAATGCACGCGCAGCTGCATGCCGCGTCCGGCCGCCCATCGCGCGACCTCGTAGAATTGCTGCTTCTGCTGTTCCGTGGGGTGATCGTTGTTATAGAGGCCCCAGGTGACGATTTCGCCTATGCCGGCAAAGCGCAGCATGTCGTCGCCGAAGCCGGCGGGCACAAGCCGCGTCAGGTCTTGAAACGTCTTCATCTCGTCCTCGCCGGGGGCCGGCGCCGAAAGGCTGTACGAAACACGCAAGGTAAGCTCACGCTCTCGCCAAACTTTGAACAGTGCCTGGTAGCTCTCCGGCGTGACGCCGACGCCGCCGGCATCGACGATGCCGGTGACGCCGAGACGGTTCATCTCACGAAAGAACTTCCTGGTGCCGGCGACCTGGTCGGCGTCGCTCGGCGCCGGCAGTTTGGCGAAGATCGCGCCGAATTCGCGGATGCCACCGGTGATGCCGCCGGTCGGATTGCCGTCGGCGTCGCGTTCGAGCTTTGCACCCGAGGGAAGATCGGCGTCGCTGGCGATGTTAAGAGCCCGCAAGGCCAACGGCGTGAGCATCGCCCACCGATAATAAAGTTGAACGTAGACGGGATTGTCAGGCGCGGCAGCGGCGAGCTCAGCCTGAGTGGGCCGGCGCCGTTCGGCGAACTGTTCTTCGGTCCATCCACCAGCGACGATCAGCCACGCGCCCGGCTTCGCCGCCTTGGCGGCGGCGCGGATGCGCTCGAGCGCCTCGGTAAGGCTGGCAGCGTCGATCCAACTCACCTCGGTGGCGAAGCTCAGCGCTGCGCGGATACCGTGGATGTGTGAGTCGATCAGCCCGGGAATGACCGTGCGCCCGCCGAGGTCGACGACTTGCGTCCTTGGACCCGCGAAACGGCGCGTCTCGGCGTCGTCGCCGAGCGCGAGGATCTTGCCGTCGGCGATCGCAATAGCGCCGCGCACCGGCGCCGCAGCGTCGCCGCTGACGATCTTGCCGTTGACCAAAATCGTGTCCGCCGACTGCGCCCGCGCGCCGATTGCGGACAAGTGCAGACCGATAATGCAGGCGAGAAGGCCGACTGCGGCGCGCAGCCAAGGCCGGTGCGGCATCAGAACATGCCGTTGTCGTTGGCGGAATGCTCGGGGATATCCTGGATAACGTCCCAGTGCTCCGCGATCAGCCCATCCTTCATGCGATAAAAGTCGGCGATGGCGCGGCCCGGTTTCGCCGGGTCGCTGACGGAATGGGAATGGATGATGACAAAATCATCGACAGCGAAGATGTGTTTGATGTCGACGTGCATGTTGGGCGCTCGGGCGCGAAGGATCTCCGTCAATTTCCTGATGCCCTCCGCGCCGTCGGGTAGCGTGGGGTTGTGCTGCTTGTAGTGTGGGGCAAGGAACTTTTGCCCGGCATCGAAATCCTTGTCGTTAAGCGCCGCCTGGTAGAAACCGAGGACCGCCTGCTTGTTTGCCTCGATCTGCGCCGGGCTTTCGGCCAGCGCAGTGGTCCCGAGCGCGAGGAGGGCAGCCGCCGTTGCGAAAAGGCGCGTCATTGCAGCTCCTGAAATGATGGCTGTGGCGCTGACAAGGTAGCAATGCGCATGCGCCTCGTCCACGCCTGCCGAACGCGTCTTGAGAAGTTCATGCGCAGGCCGGTCGGCGCAGTCGCGCATCTTTGATACGTCGCCTACTTGTCAGGCCAGGCCGCCGGGTTCACCATTCAGCGAAACTCAAAGGCGCGAGAAATGGCGTATTCGATCGAAGTGAATGGTCAAAAACGGACGGTCGACGTCGACGGCGACACACCGCTGCTGTGGGTGTTGCGGGACGAACTCGACCTGAAAGGCAGCAAGTTCGGCTGCGGCGCCGGGCTGTGCGGCGCTTGCACCGTCCATCTCGACGGCAGGGCGGTGCGCTCCTGCATGACTCCGGTCTCGACCGTCGGCCGTGCCGCCGTCGCCACGATCGAGGGCATGGCGGCGCACCCGGTGGGGAAGAGATTGCAAGCGGCGTGGATGGAGCTCGACGTGCCGCAATGCGGTTATTGTCAGGCCGGCCAGATCATGACGGCGACCGAACTGCTGTCGGCCAATCCGCATCCGAACGACGCCGAGATCGACGCCGCGATGATGGGCAATGTCTGCCGCTGCTGCACCTACACGCGCATCCACGCCGCGATCAAGCGCGCCGCTGTCATTCCCACCTCGCTCGGACGGTGAACATCGTGAGCGCCACGCCGACTACGAAATCTGCCCAAAGCCGCGCCGCCGGCGCGGCACCTGCCTTGCTGCCGTCGCGCCGCATGTTCCTGAAGGCGACCGCGATCGCTGGCGGCGGCTTGTTGCTGCATTCGGTGATCGAGCCGCTGGCGCGCGTCGGGATGGCGGAAGCGGCGACGGGCGCCGTGGGTGAAGGCGCAGCCGCGCTCAACGCCTACATCCGCATTGCGCCGGACGGCATCGTCACCATCATGTCGAAGAACCCGGAGATCGGCCAAGGCATCAAGACGATGCTGCCGATGGTCATCGCCGAGGAGCTCGACGTCGATTGGCGAAACGTGCGCATCGAGCAGGCGCCGCTCGATACCGCGAAGTTCGGTCAACAGTTCGCCGGCGGCAGCAGGGCGACCCCGCTCAACTACGACCCGCTGCGCCGTGTCGGTGCGGCCGCACGGCAGATGCTGGTGGCGGCGGCGGCGCAGAGCTGGAACGTCGAGCCATCGGAATGCAGCACCGAGGCAGGCGTCGTCGTTCATGCCAGAAGCGGCCGCTCGCTGGGTTACGGCGCGCTCGCCGCGAAAGCGGCCGATATGCCGGTGCCGGATCCTGCCGCCATCGCGCTCAAGGATCCGAAGAGCTTCAAGATCATCGGCAAGCGTCTTCCCGGCATCGACAACCCGCAGATCGTGACCGGCCGGCCGCTGTTCGGCATCGATGTCACCGTTCCCGGCATGCTCCATGCGGTGTTCCACAAATGCCCTGTGTTCGGCGGCAAGCTCACCAGCGCCAATGTCGAGCGGCTCAAGGCGCTGCCAGGCGTGCATGATGCCTTTGTCGTCCGCGCGAGCGAGGCGAACCGCAGCGACGACCCGCAGGGGATCAGCGACGGCGTTGCCATCGTGGCGAAGAGCTGGTGGGCGGCGAGCCGGGCGCGCGAGAGGCTCGAGGTTACCTGGGACGAGGGCGCGACCGCGGCGCAAAGCAGCGAGGCGTTTGCGCGGCGCGCGGGCGAAATCGCCGAAGGAGCGCCCACGTCTTATCTGCGCCGAGACGGCGATGTGGCGTCAACGCTTGGCGGCGCGGCGCACGTCCTTGAAGCCGCCTATTCCTATCCGTTCCTTTCCCATATCGATCTCGAGCCGCAGAACTGCACGGCGCACTATCAGGACGGCAAGGTCCCGCATCGGCGGCGGCTT
>Ga0210403_10005347_pt1 | contig 10903 bp, 4 predicted proteins | sample IncBWC19MmetaG_FD_150863 | JGI IMG/M metagenome (GOLD analysis project Ga0210403, IMG submission 150863) | Forest soil microbial communities from Barre Woods Harvard Forest LTER site, Petersham, Massachusetts, United States - Inc-BW-C-19-M | ecosystem: Environmental > Terrestrial > Soil >... | reverse complement strand
TGAACAATTCCTGGGCCGTGAACGGCAATACCGGCGTTTGGACCCAGATTTCAGTGGATGAGGATCTCGGCTTGGTATACCTGCCGGTCGAAGAACCGACTGGCGACTACTATGGCGGCTATCGACCCGGCAACAATCTTTTTGGCGAAAGTCTTGTAGCGGTCGATCTGAAAACCGGCCGGCGCAAGTGGCATTACCAGTTGGTTCATCACCCCCTCTGGGACTACGATATCTCGACCGCGCCGATTCTTGCCGATATCAACGTCAACGGCCGTTCCATCAAGGCCGTGGCGCAGCCGACGAAACAGGGCATCCTCTACGTTTTCGACCGCGTCACGGGCCAGCCCGTGTGGCCCTTCGAGGAACGTCCGGTCGGGAAGGGCGACGTACCCGGCGAGTGGTACTCACCGACCCAGCCCTTTCCCACGAAGCCGCCCGCATATAGCCGTAACGGCATCTCCACCGATGAATTGATCGACTTCACTCCCGATCTTCGCGCAGAAGCCCTGCAGCTGATCTCGAAATTCCAGATCGGTCCGATCTTCACACCGCCATCGCTGAGCAGGATAGGCGGCCCGCTCGCCACGCTCACCGTGGGAACTGCAGCCGGCGGCACCAACTGGCCGGGAGGCTCCTACGATCCGGAGACGCACATTGTGTATCTCCAGGCGTGCAACGCTTGCCTCTTCCCTTTCGGGCTGGTGCCGTCGCCGAACCGCGAATTCTCGGATATGGACTATGTTCAGGGCATCGCTGGAGAGGAAATTCGTATGACCTATGGACCTGGTGAAGGCGCGGGCGCCGATGCGACGCCGCCACCCGCGTCGGGAGCAGCCGGTCGTCTCGTCCTTACGGTTCAGGGCCTGCCGCTGCTCAAGCCACCTTACGGCACCATCTCCGCAATCAACTTGGATAGAGGTGAAATCCTTTGGCAGATTCCGCACGGTGAGACTCCAGACGTGATCCGAAATAGCCCGCTGCTGAAGGGACGTGACATCCCGCGCACCGGCCAAACCGGTATCGTCGGCACTCTGGTGACCAAGGCTCTCGTCATCTCTGGCGATCCTCAAGTCACTACCACAGCGTCTCATCCACGCGGTGCGATGCTGCGAGCCTATGACAAAGCAACTGGGAAAGAGGTTGGCGCTGTCTATATGCCTGCGCCGCAGAGCGGATCACCAATGACCTATATGCTGAACGGCAAACAGTACATCGTGGTCGCCGTCAGTGGCGGCCCGTACTCCGGCGAATACCTCGCCTTCCGGCTGCCGAATAAGGAAGAAAGCAACGCTGCGCGGCCCTGAACCTCAGCGTCAGGAGAGATGGAAAGCGAACAGCCCTGAGCGCGTTTTGCGAAAACAGAAGATGAAGATCGAAATCACCGCTGCGGTATTGTGTCTCAAGGTCGCCGCTTTTTTGTCGTGCTGACAGGGCCGACGTCGTTATAGACGGAATGTGCCCGCTGCTTACGAGGCATACGCATTCATTTTGTTGTTCTGTGGCGCGGCCGCCTCGGCGCAGGCGAGTGGGGCGCGGCGTTGCGGGTCACAAACTTGTAGGCCATGCCCAGCAAGTCCCGCAACACATCGTGATTGACACGGGATAGACGAACCAGCACGGCGCTAAAGCCGACATAGTGGTCCGTCACGTAGTAGACATCGGGGTCGGCAGCGAGCAGTTCGGCGCGATCATCTAAATCCATGCGAACGACAAGCGAATTGGGCTCAGCCGAGCGATTAGCCGGGATACAGGCTAGGAGTTGTCCGCGCAGCTTGAGCGCCGGGAGCCCGTACGCTGTGCTCTCCTCCACGCCGGGCAACAAAAGTCCGATACTCCGCACAGCATCGAAGTCGATCGTGCTTCTGCGCATTGGTCACTGCGATTGCGTAAGGCTGAATGACGTGGCTTGATTATCCCTGAGAGGCTGTACCCCTTCAAGACTGCTTAACAGCACTGAAACGTTCGTACTCTTGGCAACGGCCGATTCGCATTTGAGAATTTATTTAGAGCAGGCCGACACTAATCTCTACGGCGAAGGCTGCGAAGGCAAAGCCACATCTCAAAAGCATAATTCCGGCAGGTAACCGCGACGATCGCGGCGGGCACAAACTTAGAGAAAGAGCCCGGCCTCCGAATCTGCCTCTGAGCCATCTAGAGCCAAAACAACCTGGGAGAGCCCCGAGTTGAGCTCCCATCATTAGAAGGTTGACGGGGCGCAAGGAGAATATTCCGGTTTTCCTTCACCATTGCGGGGAGGGTCCGCATCCCTACAGCCCAACCTTTCCGCAACCTTGCCAAAGGGGAGACGGAAGTTGCCGGCATCTCGACCGTACGAATGTCGTCAACATTGTTGTTCTTATCTGGACGCAGTGCGACTCAACCCTGCGATGGAACCCGGTGCAGGGAATTATTGATGCTTTCGGCCTGAGCCGCCTGGAAATGGAGGTCATGCCCATGTTTCTCGATTTCTATCGCTTGCGCGAGCAGCCGTTTGGCGTCACGCCCGACCCTGCCTATCTTTACCCGAGCCGGACACACTGCGAGGCGCTCGACTCGCTCACAGAGGGAATCCTAGGCGGCCGCGGATTTCTGGCACTGATCGCGGAGCCCGGCATGGGCAAGACGACGCTTCTGTATCAAGTGCTAGAGGGGCTCCGCGATACGGCACGCGCTGCGTTCCTGTTCCAGACGCAGTGCAACTCCCGCGAATTCTTCCAATACCTTCTGAGCGAGCTAGCGGTCGACTCGACGGGCATGGGACTCGTGGCCATGCACAACAAATTGAATGAAATGTTGTTTGCTGAAATGCTGGCCGGCAAGCGATTTGTCTTGATCGTCGATGAGGCGCAAAACCTGGACGATTCCGTGCTCGAAACCATCCGGCTGCTTTCGAACTTCGAGACGTCGAACACCAAACTGCTGCAAATCGTTCTCTCCGGGCAGCCCCAACTCGCGGAGAAACTGGGGCAGAGGCGTCTGGCGCAACTGCTGCAGCGCATTACAGTGGTGAAGCATCTGGAAGCTTTATCGCCGGAGGAGACGGCCAGTTATATCAGGCACCGGCTCAAAGTCGCGGGTCATTGCGGCGAAGCGTTATTCGAGCCGGAGGCCCTGGCGCTTGTCGCCGAGCGAAGCCAGGGCGTGCCGAGAAACATTAACAAGATCTGCTTCCACGCTTTGATGGAAGCACATGCCGAAGGAAGCCGCACGGTGTCGCCGGACATCGTCGAGAAAGCGGATCGCAAGTCGGACGTCGTGGCTGCTGCTCGTCCGACGCCGATGCCGGCGCCATCGCCTGTGCCTACGGCTACCGTTTCTGTGGAGACATCCGACATTGCCGTGGAGGCAGCCGATGTTGCCGCGACGCCACAGCTTACGTACAAGCCCCTCGCGGGGTTTGGCTTGCGTCGCCGGAGTCTTTGGGCAGGCACTGCCGTGCTGCTGTCGGCCGGCCTTATCTTGTCGTCCAACACGCTGATGGAAATGATGCAAATAACGCGCGATCAGGTGGCGGCGACCTTGATTTCACCGCTCCGTCGCAGCGATCGCGGCAGCGCCATCGGCGACGCGGGAGCCAGATTCGCGGAGCTCTCAAAGAGTTCGCTGCGGGGCGAAGAAGCAGGGGATGGGCGGCAAACGCCGGGCGTCCGGGAATCGGTGGAAAGTAGTGTCGCCGCCGAACCACGGCTAAGCAAGCGAGCCATGTCCAACGTCACCGCCATCCAGGCATCGAGCACGGAGAACGATGCGCGGGTTGTCATCATGCTCGACGATGCGGTCCAGTACGGCTCGACGCGCATTACCTCGCCCGACCGCATCTATTTCGATCTCTACAAAGCTCGACTGAGCCCGTACGTCGGGCAGAAGACAATTCCCATCCTCCCCGTCGAAAATGGCCTGCTGAAGCGCGTCCGGGCCGCGCAAAATGCGGACGAGGTGGTCCGGCTGGTTCTCGATGCGGACGGAGCGAAGGATTATTCCGCGCAACTGCTTTTGGACCCGTATCGCCTGGTGATCGACCTTCATGCGCGAGCCATGGACGCCACGAAGCGCGGTCTAGGCTCGGATGCGGCGAGGTACAACGTGTCCAATGTGCCGCCGGAAGCAAGCGCCAGCCACGATAGTCAGCTCTCACTGACGCGAGAATTGGGGCTGAAGATCACCCGCATCGTGGTGGATCCCGGCCACGGGGGGTACGACACGGGGACGATGGGGCCGCGCGGTCTGCTCGAAAAGGACCTTTGCCTCGATGTGGCGCTGCGGCTGGGCCAACTGATCGAACAAAATACTGCGGATGCGGAGGTGCTCTATACGCGCAAGGATGACAGGTACGTTCCGCTAGAAGAGCGCGCGGCGATCGCCAACGCCATCAACGCAGACCTGTTCATCTCGATTCACGCGAATTCGAGCCACAGGCGCGAAACGCGCGGCGTCGAGACGTACTACCTGAGCCTGGCAACCGCACAGGAATCCATGGAACTCGCGATGCGCGAAAACGCGCTCGCGCAATCTTCCCTCCACGAACTTCCAGAACTGGTAAAGAAGATCACAAGCAGCGAAAAGATCGCGGAATCGAAACAGCTTGCCGTGGATATGCAGAACGCGCTCTCGCAGCGGCTCCAGCTTGTGAGCGGACACGAGCCAAACCGTGGTGTCAAGCAGGCGCCCTTCATCGTTTTGACCGGCGCCAACATGCCTGCAGTGCTTTCGGAGATTTCCTTCATCAGCAATGCGAGCGACGAAAGCCTGCTGCTTGAGAGCGGCCAGCGCCAGCGCGTCGCCGAGGGCCTGTACTTCGGCATTGCGGCTTATCTCGATAGCTTGCACAGCCCGCCTCAAAACAAGCAGAAGCTTTTCAGTGAAAACGGTCCCGGCACACCATCGGGAGTCGCAACGTCAACAGTCGAAATCGGGCGAGATCCCCTGAAGAATCTACAGTGACTGGAAGCGATCGGCGTACACCCGCTGTTACGACGCGCGATCGCGCGCAGAGGATACGGCGCTTGAACGCATCGATCAAGGAAGTAAACCGACTAAATCGTATGAGCAGGGCGACCCAGCGCTGTGATTTACGGCCGCCAAGGCATGCTGCGTAACGAAGTGATCGGATTTGAATATACTAAGAATCGCAATGTTGCTCCTCCGGCTGATCTCACCTCAAGATGAGCGGTAGGACTAGCCTGAAATAGCGTTTCCACATCCTCGTTTTACTACGCGCACGTTGTGTCTATCGCCACGGCGCTAGCGTATGCAGGTTGTGCCGTGGCGAATCGGGCGTCGTTGGTCTATGGCGTTGTGATCGATATACTGCCCAGGTTTGTTGTTCCGTTCCCGGCTTGAGCTTGCACCATAAACTTTGCGGTAACTGGGGTACTTCCGCCGCCGCTTCCACTTCCACCGCCGCTTCCCGTGCCGCTGCTAGTGCTTGTCGCTCCGTTTGACGGAGCCGCGGCACCGCCGCCACATGAGATCAATCCGGTTCCCAGCACCAGAGTTAGGGCCATCACCGCAAATCCGCGCAGCAGGATAGGGGCGTTAAGTCCTTCGCGGCGTCCGCCGAAGACCAACGCCATTGCCAAAAGACATAGAGCGGTCCCCGTGGCGCTCCACAAGACAACGTTTCTTTGTCCCGGCAAACCGCCCACAGACGGCGGATAGCTCAGCAGGGAGCCGGTGGGTGCGGAAACCACCGTCACGGTTAAAACCGACGAAGTACTCGAGGGACTAACCGAAGGAGGATTGAAGCCGCATTGAATCCATGCGGGCTGTCCGCCGCACGCGAGGTTCACGTTTCCTGAGAACGCATTGAAATTGATAATGTTCACGTTGAAGGTTGCGGAAGCGCCCACGGCCACCGTCGCCGAACTCGGCTGAACCGAACCCGCCGGACCTTGGTCATTGAACGCGACCATAACCCTGTGTGTAGTTCCTCCGTTGGTCCCATTGATCGCGAACGGATATGGGTTACTCGAGCTTGCTGTTAAATCCGATGGTAAATCCGGCGGTATCAACATGTTGACTGTTGCCGTCCCGCCCGGAGTGAGGGGCCCGGAAGCTGTGCAAGAATAATCCGATCGACTTACCGCTTTCCCCTGCGTCCCCATGATCTCCTGAAAATCATTACAACCCAGGGTGATTGCGCTATTAAAACCGCCGGTGGCCGCCGCCGTCACGTTGTAGGTGACTGTCTGACCCGAAAAGGAGGTCGGGGTTGCCGAAGTGACGCTGATACTGAAATCGGGACTGACCAGCGCCGCCACGTTTGCGATAGAAAAGTCAATTTTCGCGTTTGAGCCTGGAGCGCTTGGATCATTCTCTACCCAGGCGATGTCGCCATTGGAATTTGCATCGAGGCCCATTTGCACCGTTCCGCAAGTGGTCGTGTTTGGCGTATTAGGAGGAGTGGTGCCGGACGGGGTCTTCGGAATGCACAGCACAGAAGGAGTCGTCGATACTTCTCTTATCGTCGGAAACGTGTCGCCTCGATCGGTTGAGCGGGTAAAAAACAGGTGAAACGTATTGCTGCTGCCTGCAGGGTCGACCTGCTCCCACACGATGCCGACGTTGCGATTGGAATCGACAGCGATCTGCGGGTAGGCTGGCGATATCGCGCCAGGAGTGCTGACGACCGTTGCTTCAGGTGAAAATTTGGTGACAAAATTGGCGCCGTCATCGTCGGAGCGGGCGAAGTAGATGCCCTGTGTGGTCGAAGGAGCCCTTGCACCTGAGGCCCACGCGGCGTAAATGCTTCCGTTAATATCTGTGGCCACGCTTGGAGAACTTACTCCTTCACCACCGCCGAGCCCGATGGGAAATGTAAATTTCGGCGGCCCATTTGTTTGAGGTACGGCCGTGCTCGTAAGAAGATCCTCTAACGGCTGGTCATCCGCCCACAGCAGGTGCAGATTATTGTTTTGATCGAAAAAGAGGTGGAGGCTGTCATAGGAGCAGCCGTAATAACCATTGGGGTAACTTGGATCCGGACCTTTAAAGTCGGTGTTGGAGAGATTCCGTGTATTGGCACTGGAGGCCACGCCGGGCGCTCCACCGACGCTGGGCGTCTCATTGATGAAGTAATTTCCGCCGAACTGGTTCGTATAAACAGTGATAATCCCGCTGCCGTTGGTGTTCCCCGTGGGATTGGTGCAGTAGTTTCCCGGCAGGTTTTGAATCTGCGCAAGCCGGTCCGTCCAAGCCACGAAGATATTCCCGCTTTTATCTACAGCGATCCGCGGCCCACCGGAGTCTTGCGCAGCAGTCGATAGCTTTATCGGCGCCGCCGAAAAAGTCACTCCGTCAGGAGATTGACTAATCCACGTTTCTGTGTTGCCCCAGACAACGTCAACGCCGGCGCCGGCAAACGCCAGCCGCGGCGCGCTGACCAGCACTACCGAAGTTGTGGACACCTGCTTTGTGTTTGCGGGAAGAAAATTTGCGCCCCCGTCGATCGACCGGCTCACGAATACATCGAACTTTCCCGAGGTTGCACTCGGCTTGGCCCAGGCGATTTCGATGATGTTTCCCGTTGAGTCGACAACCATCTGAGGCTGAAACGCCGCGCCGAGGCTCCCCGGTACGATGCCACCCGGCAGGAACGTTTGACCATCAGTAGAGCTGGCGACGGTGATGCCGACAGCACTGTCTATCCACGCCATGTGGATATGGCCCAGCGCGTCGACAATCATCGCGGGGTATGCCGAATTACTCACGGCGCTGGAGATGCTTTTGGGCGGCGAGCTGCTGGGCGGCGAAAAAGTCTGTGCGTCAGCAGAAGTCACGTACAGGCCCAGCGCTAGAATACAAAATGATGCGACTCGGCAAAATCGACCCAAACAACTGAAAATGCTATACATAATGCCTTTCCGGCGGACTGGTTTGCCCCACACTTACGTCTTCAGTAGGATCGTGCACGGACTTCGCAGACAGTACCAGAACTGAGGTATGGGAGGAATCAGGGCGCCTCCTGAGGGGCGCCGCCTTTTTTACCCGAGGACCTCTAAACTGTTTCCCCTACCAAACCCTGAAATCGGGGGTGATTCCCTGCGACAGGCTGCGGCGCTCGCCGATGTAGGATCAACAAACTGCGGAAAAACCTGTCCACACGTCTTTCCTCATACCAAGCCCGCAAGCACCCTACAGATTCCCTCTTAGCCCGCTACGGACGACGCGGGATAGACTGCGGAGGCAGCATCGGGTTTCATTTGCAGAGAGTCGGAGCTTGCGCGGAACCTCTGCACCCGGGTCGAGACTGGTGAGCGGCTCCTGCAGTGGCGCGTCAAGGAAAGTAAGTCTGATTCGAACCGTGGTGTGAACTAGAGGGCAGTCTTACAACCGACCCAGTGCAAGCCTTTGCTTCAGGCAGTCTACCGGGAACAGATCAGCACACTCGGTGAGACCTTAAAAACAGAATTGCCCCAATGGGAGGATAGGCGATGTCCGTAACCATGAATCCAAAATCAAGCGCCCCGAACCCGCTTCACGGCGAGGCTCGTGCCTTTGAAGAGCGATTTCCGTTCATGCGACCGACCTTGCCTGACCTCAAGGACGTCATAGAGGAATATCGGTCCACGTATCAAAATGGCCTCCTTACCAACTCCGGACTAGTAGGCCGTCTGGAAGCGGCTGTCGCCGAGCGCCTTGGCGTGAAACATTGCGTCGCGGTTTCGAGCTGTACCAGTGGCCTTATGATGGTGCTTCGCGCTCTGGGACTTTCCGGCGAAGTCATTGTCCCCAGTTTCACATTTTTCGCTACCGGCCACTCCCTCCTGTGGAACGGCCTGACCCCGGTATTCGCAAATTCGGAGTTGGACACCTGGAACGTGAGCCCGAGCGATATCGAGCGCAAAATTACCGAAAAGGCTTCAGCCATCCTGGCCGTGCATCTCTACGGCAATCCGTGCGACATCCCCGCCCTCGAGGGCCTTGCGCAACGCCATCGGCTCAAACTGATTTTCGATGCTGCCCACGCATTTGGCAGCGCCTATCGTGGGAGGCCCATCGGTTCTTTCGGGGATGCAGAGGTATTTTCGCTCTCGCCGACCAAGCTCCTGGTTGCGGGTGAGGGCGGATTGGTCACCACCGGCGACGCCAAACTTGCTGCAGCCGTGCGCGCTATGCGCAATTATGGCGATAGCGGCGCGTACAATCCTGAATGGCTGGGCCTTAATGCCCGCATGACGGAGTTCAATGCCGCGCTCGCCTTGCGCTGTCTTCCGCTTATTGATGCGAAAGTGCAGCGACGAAATTTTATTGCTCAAACCTATACGGAAATATTTTCGTCCTTGCCGGGAGTTCGCTTTCAAAAAACGCACTCCGAGGACACCAACACCTACAAGGACTACTCCATCCACATCACTCCTGAAATGTTGGGCATGACTCGAGATGAATTGGCCAATGCCCTGCTCAACCAGAACATCGAAACCAAAAAATATTTCTATCCTCCTCTTCATCAACAGTCTCTCTATAGAAAATTCCACGATCTGGCCCGAAGCGATTTGAGTCAAACCGAATTTCTGGCCGACGGCATTCTCAGCCTGCCGATTTACGAGTCGCTTCCCGATGAGACCGTCACCGCAGTGGCAGAAACTCTGAAACGCATCGTTGATTCGAAGCGGGACGGTCGGGCTCCCACCGTGAAACCGACTCCGCGTGGAGTTCCCGCAAAGTCTTCGCGCCGGGCCGACGCGGCAAGATGATTTCCGCAACTGCGCCAGATAACTCGCCCGTGGGGAAGCACCGATTGCTCCCTTTGACGAGTTGCCCCCGCGCACTCGCCGCCCATCTTATTCAGTGCTGGACAATCGCAAAGTAAGAGAGCTTTGGCATAAGGCTGCCGCAGGAGCATGATTACGTGCGCGGTCCCTTGTTAAAAGCCGTATGTGATATGTATATTTCGGCGATAAATCACCAGCTTCGGTCCAGAATACGAGCCGCAATAATGATTTCGTGGTGCGGTGCCGATTTGGGAGGATTTTTCTGATGCGTTATTTGGTCACTGGTGGCGCCGGTTTTATTGGCTCGAATACGGTGGACGAATTGGTACGCCGTGGCCATTCCGTCACCGTGCTCGACGACCTCTCCGCCGGTAAAGAGGCGAATCTCGCAAAAATCCGGGAGAAAATCGCCTTCATTCACGGCACCATCACCGACCGAGAGGCCATTGAAAAAGCATGCCGCGGCGCCGATTACGTGATCCATCTCGCGGCTCGCACTTCCGTGCCGCGCTCGGTAAAGCAGCCTCAAGAGACCAATCAGATCAACGTGGACGGCACACTCAACGTTCTCGTCGCCGCGCGAGATGCCGGAGTTCGCCGCGTCGTCTTCGCCAGCTCTTCTTCGATTTATGGCGACACGCCAACTTTGCCAAAGCATGAAGGCATGGCGCCTGCGCCCATTTCTCCCTACGGCGTTTCCAAACTCGTCGGCGAACTCTACGGCCGCGTATTTCACCGCACCTACGGACTCGATTTCGTCGCCCTGCGCTATTTCAACGTCTTTGGGCCGCGCCAGGATCCCGGTTCGCCGTACTCCGGCGTACTTTCGCTGTTTATAACCGCCATGCGCGATGGCGGCCAGCCTGCCGTTTTTGGAGACGGAGAGCAATCCCGCGATTTCACGTTTGTCGACAATGTGGTGGCCGCGAATTTGCAAGCCTGCGAGACGCCAGGCCTCGCCGGCCGCGCCTTTAATCTTGGAACGGGCGGGCGCTACACGCTCAACTATACGTTGAAGTTGCTGGAGGGATTCTCGGGGCGTCAGGCCACGCCAAAATACGGTTCTCCGCGCGAGGGCGACATTCGCGACTCGCAGGCCGATATTTCCTTGGCCTCGCAGGCGTTTGGATACAAAACGACGATCAATTTCGAAGAAGGCCTCCGCAAAACTTGGGATTGGTATTCGTCGC
>Ga0210403_10005345_pt1 | contig 10909 bp, 4 predicted proteins | sample IncBWC19MmetaG_FD_150863 | JGI IMG/M metagenome (GOLD analysis project Ga0210403, IMG submission 150863) | Forest soil microbial communities from Barre Woods Harvard Forest LTER site, Petersham, Massachusetts, United States - Inc-BW-C-19-M | ecosystem: Environmental > Terrestrial > Soil >... | reverse complement strand
GTCGCGTGATAGCCGCGCTCGGCGAACTGGGCTGCGGCGGCGTCGAGGAGGGCCGGCCACCGATTGGGTTGACGCTTCGCGCTGGTCGTCGCCACAGGCTCGATTTCCACGCCGGATCACCAATCGATCGTTTAGCACGAATTGGCCGGCGGGAGAAGCCTTCGTCTGGACGCAAGCGACGGTATTGCTCGCCTGGCTGGTCCGCACGCAGTGCCGGTGGCTGAACGGTCGTTTAGGAGTTTTGGAGCAAGAAGACGACGTAACGGGGCACCCGCGTCGGCGGAACGACTGTGCCGGCACGCCGTCGCGGGCGGGCGCCGAACGCGCCCAGCGCGGGCGGCTAAGCCAGGCTTACGCCGCCTGGTGACGCGCGAGCTCGGCCTTGTAGAGCGCCAGCTCTTCCTGGAAGGCCTTGGCGACGCTCGGACGTTTTTGCAGACGCCGGTGGTATTGTTGGATAGCCGGGAAGGGCGCGAGATCGACGCGCGTCGGCGCCGTCCAGTTGAGTACGGTGTAGAGATAGGGATCCGCCACCGTGAAACGGTCAAGCAGAAAATCGCGACCGGCGAGATGGCTGTTGAGATACTTCAACCGCGGTTCCTGCTTCTTCAGGGTGTGCGCGTGGGTGCCCTCCGGCGCCTTTTGATCGAACAGCGGCACGAACAGGCCCTTGTGCAATTCGGTGCCGATAAAGGAGAGCCATTGCTGCAGCCGCGCGCGTTCGACGACATCGGCCGGCGCAAGTTCGGCGTGCTGATAGCGGGCGGCGATGTATTGCAGGATCGCAGCGTTTTCGCTCAGCAGCGAGCCGTCATCGAGGCGAAGCAGCGGGACGAGCCCGAGGGGATAGATTCCGCGGTAGTCGTCGCCGTCGAGCGTGCGCTTGCTCTTGGGGTCGACCTCGATGAAGCGGGCGTCGGCGCCAGCCTCGTAGAGCGCGATCCGGCTCGCCAGCGAACAGGCCAGCGGCGAGAAATAAAGGTCCATAGCGGTCTCCCTTTGCTTTTTGTACTATTTCGCATAGATTGGTCGGCGTCAAGAATTATTTGCGAAATGGTACAAAAAAATTCGGTTGTCCAGCAGGCCCGCCGCGGCCGGCCGCGCCAATACGATCCCGACAGCGCGCTGGCCCGGGCCGCGGCGGCGTTCTGGAAGAACGGCTACGCGGCGACCTCGCTCGACGACCTAGCCGCCGCGACCGGCATGAACCGGCCGAGTCTCTATGCCGCCTTCGGCGACAAGCGCGACCTCTATCTCAAGACGCTCGAACGATATCAGCAGCAATCCCGCGCCTTGTCGGCCCAACTCCTTGCCGACAGCGCGACGCTGCGGGAGTTTTTGACCCGCTTCTACGACGGCGCGCTGGAGCTTTATCGAGCCGGCGAGGCCGAAGCGCGAGGGTGCTATTCCATTTCGACCGCTCCGGCGCAGGCCACCAGCGACCCGGCGGTGCGCGCGTTCCTCTCCGAGAGCATCCGCGGTACCGACGCCTTTCTGGCCGATGTCATCGGCAAGGCGCGCGACCGCGGGGAGGTCGCGGCGAGCGCCGACCCTTCGGCGCTGGCGGAAGTCGCGACCGCGACGCTACATACCCTGGCTGTGCGTTCGCGCGTCGGGGTTCCGCGGCACCAACTCAAGGCGCTCGCCGCGGCCGCCATCGACCTGATTTGTGGAACGGCCCCCCGGCAACGGCCCCGTCCGGCGGGCACGCGCGGCGGGAAGGGTCCGCCAGCGAGGTAGCACGTCCCGGCTGGGGGCAACTGCCAGATCGCGCGCGGCACCAACTCAAGGCGCTCGCCGCGGCCGCCATCGACCTGATTTGTGGAGCTGCCCCCCGGCAACAGCCCCGCTCGGTGGGCAAGCGCGGCGGGAAGCGTCAGCCAGCGCGGTAGCACGTCCCGGCTGAGCGCAACTGCCATATCGCCGGAGCGACACCCACGACCAAAGCGGATGAAGTGGTGCCGGCAAAAGCAAAGCCGCTGGCCGCTAGGGCAAATTCTATTGTAGCACCATATATTTATGGGACAGCACCTGGTCCCGTTCAGGTGACTTTTTTGGCCGCGAGTCGGCGCAGCCCTGTTCCGGTCGAGGCCCATGTCGGCGATCTTCAGCCCAGTTGACTGTCTCCAAAAGGCGCCACGCCAAAATTTTTTGATCGACGCGGTCTTGAGCCGGAACCTTCCATGGCGGGAGACGTTGCGCGTTACGGCTTAGGAGGTGTCCTTTGGTGAGGGGGCAATCCCGGTCCGCACTGGTGGCGGCGCGGTGGAACAGAACATCGCGGGCGGGAAAGTTCCGGGCGCGGCTCATTGGCGCGCGTGCAGTAGTGTTCACCCGCGCTCAACCAGGTTCCCTCATCAAAACGTCCGTCTGGCTGCAACGGGCTAGCAAACGCCCCATTCGACAGCCATTGTCCACGTCACATCAGATCCCGTTCGCGCCGCACGATGCCGACGGCGCCGCATAGGCGAGGGATCAGGAGACTCCCATGGAACAGACCCCCGACGTCGCCGGCGCCGCGAACACCAATGGTTCGGCCGCAGGCTCGCTCGAGCAGGCGCGCTTGCCGGAGGTCAACTGGAGCGAAAACGGGGAACTTCGCCAATTGCTGCACGCGCTGCAGTCCATGCGCGTGGGGGATTTTTCCGTGCGCATGTCCGGCGACCAGATCGGCATCATGGGCAAGGTTGCCGACACCTTCAACGAAATCGTGGCGGCCAACCAGCGCATCGCCCAGCAGCTTGAACGTGTCGGTCAGGTCGTGGGCCGTGAGGGCAAGACTCGCCAGCGTGTGCGTTTCGGCTTCTCCGAGGGCGCCTGGGGCGAGATGGAATCTTCGGTCAACACGCTCATCGACGATCTGCTGTGGCCGACCACCGAGGTGACGCGCGCCATCGCCGCCGTGGCGCAGGGCGATCTCCTGGAGACCGTGCAGCTCGACGTTGACGGCCGACCGCTGCAGGGCGAATTCCTGCGCTCGGCGAAGATCGTCAACCGCATGATCAAGCAGCTCAACGTGTTCACCTCGGAAGTGACGCGCGTGGCGCGCGAGGTCGGCACCGAAGGCAAGCTCGGCGGCCAGGCTCAGGTGCGCGAGGTGTCCGGCGTGTGGCGCGAGCTGACCGAGAGCGTCAACTCCATGGCCTCGAACCTCACCGCCCAGGTGCGCAACATCGCCGAGGTGACGATTGCCGTGGCCAACGGCGACCTGTCGAAGAAGATCACGGTCGACGTGCGCGGCGAGATCCTGCAGCTCAAGGAGGCCATCAACACGATGGTCGATCAGCTGCGATCGTTCGCCTCCGAGGTGACGCGCGTCGCCCGCGAAGTCGGTACCGACGGCAAGCTCGGCGGCCAGGCGATCGTTCCCGGCGTCGCCGGCACCTGGAAGGACCTGACCGACTCGGTGAACGCCATGTGCGGCAACCTCACCGATCAGGTGCGCAACATCGCCCACGTGACCACTGCGGTGGCGCGCGGCGACCTCTCGCGCAAGATCACGGTGGACGTGCGCGGCGAGATTCTCGAGCTCAAGGACACCATCAACACGATGGTCGACCAGCTCAACGCGTTTGCTTCCGAGGTCACCCGCGTCGCCCGCGAAGTCGGAACCGAAGGCAAGCTCGGCGGCCAGGCCCAGGTGCCCGGCGTCGCCGGAACGTGGAAGGACCTCACCGACAGCGTCAACTTCATGGCTTTGAACCTGACGGCGCAGGTGCGCAACATCGCCGACGTGGCGACGGCGATTGCCGGCGGCGATCTGTCGAAGAAGATCACGGTCAACGTCAGCGGCGAAATCCTGCAGCTCAAGGAGACCATCAACACGATGGTCGATCAGCTCAACGCGTTTGCCGGCGAGGTGACCCGCGTCGCCCGCGAGGTCGGCACCGAAGGCCGGCTTGGCGGCCAGGCCAACGTGCTCGGCGTTGCCGGCACCTGGAAGGACTTGACCGACTCGGTCAACTCGATGGCCTCGAACCTGACCGCGCAGGTCCGCAACATCGCCGAAGTGTCGACCGCCATCGCCAGCGGCGACTTGTCGAAGAAGATCACCGTCGACGTGCGCGGCGAGATTCTCGAGCTCAAGGACACCATCAACACGATGGTGGACCAGCTCAACGCGTTTGCCGGCGAAGTGACGCGCGTCGCCCGCGAGGTCGGGACCGAAGGCAAGCTCGGCGGCCAGGCCATGGTGCGCGGCGTCGCCGGCACGTGGAAGGACTTGACCGACTCGGTCAACTCCATGGCGTCGAACCTCACCGGACAGGTACGTAACATCGCGGAAGTGGCGACCGCCGTCGCCCGCGGCGATCTCTCGCGCAAGATCACGGTCGACGTGCGCGGCGAAATTCTCGAGCTGAAAGACACGCTCAATACGATGGTTGACCAGCTCAACGCCTTCGCCGCCGAGGTGACCCGCGTCGCCCGCGAGGTCGGCACCGAAGGCAAGCTCGGCGGCCAGGCGCAGGTGCCGGGCGTCGCCGGCACCTGGAAGGACCTGACCGACTCGGTCAACTCGATGGCCGGCAACCTCACCGCCCAGGTGCGCAACATCGCCGAAGTGGCGACCGCCATCGCCGGCGGCGATCTGTCGCGCAAGATCACCGTCGATGTGCGCGGCGAGATCCTGCAGCTCAAAGAAACTCTCAACACCATGGTCGATCAGCTCAACCGCTTCGCCGGCGAGGTGACGCGTGTTGCCCGCGAGGTCGGCACCGAGGGCCGCCTCGGCGGCCAGGCCAACGTGCCCGGCGTCGCCGGCACCTGGAAGGACCTGACCGACTCGGTCAACTCAATGGCCGGCAACCTAACCGCACAGGTGCGCAACATCGCCGAGGTGACGACCGCCGTCGCCCGCGGCGACCTTTCGCGCAAGATCACCGTCGACGTGAAGGGCGAAATTCTGGAGCTGAAGAACACCATCAACACGATGGTCGATCAGCTCAACGCGTTCGCTTCCGAGGTGACCCGCGTAGCCCGCGAGGTCGGCACCGAAGGCAAGCTTGGTGGCCAGGCACAGGTGCCCGGCGTCGCCGGAACCTGGAAGGACTTGACCGACAACGTCAACTTCATGGCGTCGAACCTGACCGCGCAGGTGCGTAACATCGCCGACGTGGCCACCGCCATCGCCGGCGGCGACCTGTCGAAGAAGATCACCGTCGACGTGCGCGGCGAGATCCTGCTGCTCAAGGAAACGCTCAACACCATGGTGGAGCAGCTGCGCTCGTTCGCCGCCGAGGTGACGCGCGTCGCCCGCGAGGTCGGCACCGAGGGCCGTCTCGGCGGCCAGGCCGTGGTGCCCGGCGTCGCCGGAACCTGGAAGGACCTCACCGACAACGTCAACCTGCTCGCGGCCAATCTGACCACGCAGGTGCGCAACATCGCCGAGGTGACCACCGCCGTGGCGCGCGGCGACCTCTCGCGCAAGATCACGGTGGACGTGAAAGGCGAGATTCTCGAGCTGAAGAACACGATCAACACGATGGTCGACCAGCTCAACGGGTTCGCCTCGGAGGTCACCCGCGTCGCGCGCGAGGTGGGCACCGAAGGCCTGCTCGGCGGCCAGGCGCAGGTGCCCGGCGTCGCGGGGACCTGGAAGGACCTCACCGACACCGTGAACGTCATGGCCGCCAACCTGACCGAACAGGTGCGCGGCATCGTCAAGGTGGTGACCGCGGTCGCCAACGGCGACCTCAAGCAGAACCTTGCGGTGAAGTCGAAGGGCGAGGTGGCGGCGCTCGCCGAGACCATCAACAACATGACCGATACGCTGGCGACGTTCGCCGACCAGGTCACCACCGTGGCGCGCGAAGTGGGCGTCGAGGGGCGTCTCGGCGGCCAGGCCAACGTGCCCGGCGCCGCCGGCACGTGGAAGGACCTCACCGGCAACGTCAATCTTCTGGCTGCCAACCTCACCACGCAGGTGCGCGCCATCGCCGAGGTCGCGACCGCGGTTACCAAGGGCGACCTCACCCGCTCGATTCAGGTGGAAGCGCGCGGCGAGGTGGCCGAGCTCAAGGACAACATCAACACGATGATCGACAATCTGCGGCTCACCACCGACCGCAACACCGAGCAGGACTGGCTCAAGACCAACCTGGCGAAATTCACCAACATGCTGCAGGGCCAGCGCGACCTCGCCACCGTGGGCCGCCTGCTGCTCTCCGAGTTGACGCCGCTCGTCAACGCCCACCAGGGCGTCATCTATCAGATGGAGAACGAGGAGACGCATGGCCTCAAGCTTCTCTCTGCCTATGCCGACGACGGCGCCAACGGCCACCCGCTGACGCTGCGGCTCGGCGAGGGCATGATCGGGCAGTGCGCGGTGGAAAAGCGGCGCATGCTGATCACCGAAATGCCCGATAGCGTCGTCCCGATCAGTTCGGCGCTGTTCAAGGTGACGCCGAAGAACAACATCGTGCTGCCGGTGCTGTTCGAGAACCAGGTCAAGGCGGTGATCGAGCTCGCCTCAATCAACGAATTCACTCAGTTGCAGACGATGTTCCTCGAGCAGCTTACGACCTCGATCGGCATCGTGCTCAATTCGATCGAAGCGACGATGCAGACCGAAGGCCTGCTCAAGCAGTCGCAGCAGCTCGCCGGCGAGCTGCAGGCGCAGCAGAAGGAGCTGCAGCAGACCAACGAGCAGCTCGAGCAGAAGGCGCAGCAGCTTGCCGAGCGCAACGTCGAAGTCGAGCGCAAGAATCAGGAAATCGAGCAGGCCCGCCGCGCGCTCGAGGAAAAGGCGACCGAACTGGCATTGACCTCAAAGTACAAGTCGGAATTCCTTGCCAACATGTCGCACGAGCTGCGCACGCCGCTCAACTCGATCCTTATCCTCGGCCAGCAGCTCACCGAAAATCCCGAAGGCAATCTGTCGGCGAAGCAGGTCGAGTTTGCCCGAACGATCCACGGCGCGGGCACCGATCTGCTCAATCTGATCAGCGATATTCTCGACCTGTCGAAGATCGAATCCGGCACGGTCACGGTCGATGCCGAGGAGATCTTCTTCTCCAACCTGCTCGACATGGTCGCGCGACCGTTCCGCCACGAGGCGGAAACGCGGCAACTCTCGTTCGACGTCCATGTCGATCCCAATCTCGGACGCAGCATCACCACCGATTCCAAACGGCTGCAGCAGGTGCTCAAGAACCTGCTGTCGAACGCGTTCAAGTTCACCGCACAGGGCGGCGTGCGGCTCAATGTGGCCCTGGCGCTGGGCGGCTGGAGCGTCGGGCATCCGGTGCTGAGCCAGGCTTCGGCGGTAGTGACCTTCGAAGTCACCGACACCGGCATCGGCATTCCGTCGGAAAAGCAGAAGATCATCTTCGAAGCGTTCCAGCAGGCCGACGCCTCGACCAGCCGCAAATACGGTGGCACCGGTCTCGGTCTCGCCATCAGCCGCGAACTCGCCAGCCTGCTCGGCGGCGAAATCCACTTGCGCAGCGCTCCGGACACCGGATCGTCGTTCACGCTGTACCTGCCGCTCAAATATGTCGGGTCAACCACGGCGCCCCGGCCGGCGGCCGCCAGCGCCGCACCGGCGATGCCCGTGGTCACAGTGGAACGCACCATTGAGCAGATCCCCGACGACCGGCTGGAGGTCCAGCCCGGCGACCCCATCCTGCTCATCGTCGAGGACGACCCGCATTATGCGCGCATTTTGATCGACCTTGCCCGCGACAAGGGCTTCAAGGTGCTGCTTGCCATGCGCGGCGACGACGCGCTCGATCTCGCCAAGCAGTACCAGCCGACGGCGGTGTCGCTCGACGTCTTCCTGCCCGACATGCTGGGCTGGAACGTGCTCAGCCAGCTCAAGCAGAACGCGCTCACTCGGCATATTCCGGTGCAGATCATCACGCTCGACGAAGATCGCCAGCACGGGCTCGCGCGCGGCGCGTTCTCCTTCGTCACCAAGCCGACGACGCGCGAAGGCATTTCCGAGGCGCTGACGAAGATCAAGGACTTCTCCCAACCGCGGCGGCGGCGCTTGCTCGTCGTCGAGGACAATGCCGCCGAGCAGATGAGCATCCACGAACTCCTCGGTCACGACGACATCGAGATCGTGAATGCCGGCACCGGCCGGCAGGCGCTCGACATCATGCGCCAGCAGGCCTGCGACTGCGTGGTGCTCGACCTGCGGCTGCCCGACATGTCCGGGTTCGAGGTGCTGGAATGCATGCGCGCCGAGGCGGCGCTCGCCGACGTTCCGGTGGTGGTGTTCACCGGCCGCGAACTGTCGGCCAACGAGGACGCGCAGCTGCACACCATGGCGCGCAGCATCGTGGTCAAGGGCGTGGAATCGCCCGAGCGGCTGCTCGACGAAACGGCGTTGTTCCTTCACCGCGTGTTCACCGACCTTCCGGTGGAGAAGCAGCGCATGCTCGAGCGGCTCAACAGCTCGGACGAAGACCTGGTCGGCCGCACCGTGTTGCTCGTCGATGACGACTCACGCAACATCTTTGCTCTGTCGAGCGTGCTGGAGCGCCGCGGCATGCACGTCCTGACCGCCACGACCGGCAGCGAGGCGATTGCGCTGGTCAACGAGACCCCGGCGCTCGCGATCGTGCTGATGGACATCATGATGCCGGAAATGGACGGCTATCAGACCATCGAAAACGTCCGCCGCAATCCGGCCTACCGCCGGCTGCCGATCATCGCCTTGACCGCCAAGGCCATGAAGGGCGACCGCGAGAAATGCCTCGAGGCGGGCGCCTCGGACTATCTTGCCAAGCCGGTCAACACCGAGCAGCTCCTCTCGGCGCTGCGGATGTGGCTCCATCGCTAGGCCCCGCGCATGCACGACAAAGTCAATGTTCTTCTGGTCGACGATCAGCCCGCGAAGCTGCTCGCCAGCGAAGAAATTCTCCGCGGACTGGGAGAAAATCTGGTCAAGGCCTCGTCGGCGCGCGAAGCGTTGGAGTTTCTGCTCAAGAACGAGGCGGCCGTCGTCCTGATCGACGTCTGCATGCCGGAACTCGACGGCTTTCAGCTCGCGGCGATGATCCGCGACCATCCGCGGTTCCAGCGGACGGCGATCATCTTCATCTCCGCCATCCAGGTGGAAGACGTCGATCGGTTGCGCGGTTACGAGATGGGTGCGGTGGACTACGTCCCGGTCCCGGTGGTCCCGGAAGTCTTGCGGGCGAAGGTCAAGATCTTCGCCGAGCTTTATCGCAAGACGCGCGACCTCGAGCGCTTGAACTTCGAGCTTGAGCGGCGCGTGGCGGAACGCACGTCGGAACTCGAAGCTTCGAACGCGCGTCTGCTGCAGAGCGAGGAGGGCCGCAGCCTTGCGCTGGCGCCCGGCCAGAGGGGGTCATGGGATTGGGACCTCATCAGCGGCGAATGGAAATGGGACGAGGGCCAGCACCGCATCTTTGGCGTGGACCGTGAGAGCTTCAGGCCCACGCTGCAGAATATCCAGGCCATGATCCATCCCGACGACCGGGCGCGGCTGCAGGATATCGGCCGCAGCATGTCCAAGGGCGCTCGCACGCAGCAGGCCGAATTCCGCGTGCTGCGCCCAGACGGCAGCTTTCGCTGGTGCACCGGCACAGCGGCAGCGAGCCTCGACGCCGCCGATCGCGTCGTGCGCCTCAGCGGCGTGACGACCGACATCACCGACCGCAAGGAAGCCGAAGGACGCCAGGTGCTGCTGGCGCGCGAGGTCGATCACCGCGCCCGCAATGCGCTTGCCGTCGTGCAATCGATCATCCGGCTCACGCGCGCCCAGAGCGTGGACAATTACGTGGCCGCCGTGGAGGGCCGCATCAAGGCCTTGGCGCGCGCCCACGCGCTGCTGTCGGAATCGCGGTGGCACGGCGCCGACCTGGGAGTGCTCGCCGGCGAGGAATTGGCGCCGTATAGGGTCGCCGCCGCCGACAAGGTCGAGGTTGGCGGACCGAACATCTCGCTGCTGCCGCACATGGCCCAAGGTCTCGGCTTGGCGCTGCATGAACTGGCCACCAATGCGGCAAAGCATGGCGCGCTGTCCTCAATGGCGGGCAAGGTCAACCTCACCTGGCAGCTGCGCCCTGAGCTTCTCGTGCTGCAATGGCTCGAGAGGGGCGGTCCGCGAATTGCGCCGCCGGCGACCCGCAGCTTCGGCCTGAACGTGATCCGCGCCAGCGTGGAGCAGCAGCTCGGCGGCAAGGTGACGTTCGACTGGGATCCGCGCGGGCTGCAATGCACGCTCTCGATCCCCCACGCCGAACCGATCAGTCGGCCGGAACCAAAACCGGCGCGCGAGCGAGCCGACAACGGCTCCGGGCAAGCGAGGATGGCAGCCAGTCGCCGCGTTCTGTTGGTCGAAGATGAGGCGCTCGTTGCGATGATGATCCAACAGTGCCTCACCGAAACCGGACATTCCATCGTCGGACCGATCAGCACGGCTTCGGAAGCGCTGGTGACCGCCAAGGACGGCGACTTCGATGCTGCGATCCTTGACATCAACCTCGGTGACGGGATGGCCTATCCAGTCGCCGAGATTTTGTCGGCGCGCGGCATTCCCTTCATCTTCGTCACCGGCTTCGAGGCTGACGCGGTGGACGATCGATTCAGCAAGGTGCCGATCCTGCAGAAGCCGATCGAGCGGCAGATGCTGCAAAAAATCTTCCTGCCCAAAAACGCCAAGGGAAACGTCGTCAGCGGCGGCAAGGAACCGGCGCTGGGCGAGAGCGCAAGTCCCGCGCCATAGCGCTGGCGCGCGCTCCCGGTTCGATCGGAGCGCGCCGGACAGTTTTGCGGAATACATCGCGGCAGCGCTGCACGGTCTCATCCTCTTTCGGTTTGGAGCGCAGCGAGCCTCGTCTTCGCAGCGAATGCTCGCATCTGGCCTCGCGCCTTGCCAGATCGTAGAATCAGGGCCATTGGCGAGGGGAGCCGGCATGAGCCCGACAACAGCAAA
>Ga0210403_10005344_pt1 | contig 10912 bp, 8 predicted proteins | sample IncBWC19MmetaG_FD_150863 | JGI IMG/M metagenome (GOLD analysis project Ga0210403, IMG submission 150863) | Forest soil microbial communities from Barre Woods Harvard Forest LTER site, Petersham, Massachusetts, United States - Inc-BW-C-19-M | ecosystem: Environmental > Terrestrial > Soil >... | reverse complement strand
CCTGGGGGGTAAATCCTGGGGGGTAAATCCTGGGGGGTAAATCCTGGGGCTTGGCGCATAGCGTCGCGTTGTGGTACTTCCAAATCGAGCCCGCCAAACTCTGCGAATCGTTGGCGAATGGCCTCCGCCAGATTCCCCTTGGCCCGCGAGGGAGCGATTAGGGCCGAGCGCAAGATTTCCTTGGCCTCCTCCTCCATCGAACGTCCATGATGAGCAGCTCGCACCCTCAACCGGGTCTTGATTTTCTCGTCAAGTTGTCGAATCGTCAAGGTCGCCATGCTGTTAGGCTATCACTGCCAGCCGCGAATGCAAATATCTCGAAATCATGTGCGCGGCCTGGTTCAGGCATTTAAACTACTTGGGGTCGAGTTAAACGGGGGGAGCAAATGAGCGAAGTCCAGCAGGCACGGAAGTCGGCGATCGAGCCGGCAGAAGAATTGGAACATCTGGCGCTGGCCGCCCAGATTGCCGGCATTGAAGCCGAGATTGTGCTGCCCAGAGGGTACGAAATCGCGGCGCCGCGCATGAAGCTCCACTATTTAGACTGGGGTACCGCGGGCCGCCGGCCCATCGTCTTTCTCCATGGAGCGGCCCTCAATGCCCATACCTGGGACGTTGTGTGTCTCAAGCTACGGACTCAGTATCACTGCTACGCCCTGGACCAGCGTGGGCACGGAGAAAGCGCCTGGGCGGAAGACGCGGACTATAGCGGCGATGCCCATCGTGGAGACATCGAGGCCTTCGCCGATCGACTCGGCCTGGATCAATTTGTGCTCGTGGGGCATTCCATGGGAGGTTTTAACTCCTTTAACTATGCCTTCCACCACAGCCATCGTCTCGCTGCCCTCGTATTAGTGGATGCCGGTCCCAGCATGATGGTGAAATTTCCCCGGCGCATCGTCGACTTTGTGACCGAAACCGCAGAGCTCGATTCCCTGGAGCAGGTCATTCAGAAAGCATTGGAGTTCAATCCCCGGCGCGATCCCCGCTTATTACGGCGTAGCGTGCTCCATAATTTTCGCCAAGGCGCTACAGGAAAATGGGCCCGGAAGATGGACCTGCGCATGTGGCACGGCAACAGAAATCGCGAACAGGAACGGGACCGCCTTTTGGAACGCTTCCGCGATGCGAAGCGCGTAAGCTGCCCCACGCTGATCGTGCAAGGCGGTCTGAGCGATGTATTCACCAGCGAGGATGCGCAAAAGTTGGCCAATGAATTCGGGGACGGCCATTACGTGCAAGTCGGAGAGGCCGGCCACACGGTACAGGGCGACAACCCGCGCGTCCTGGCCCAGATGCTGGCGCAATTCCTGGACCGGGTTTTGCCCGAGGAGCGGGGCGCCCAGGCGTGAGGTCGATAAGTTTCGTTGCCCAGGTGTAGATTGCGTTGAGGCACGAGTTGGGGAGCGTCTTCTCGCCGGGCTCTGGTCAGGTAGCGCCGAACCGTCTAAATCCTGATCACCCGTATAAACGCCGCCAACAGCAGCAGACACAGGCCGATCAGGGCCAGCCGGGCCATCCAGACGCGCTCGGCCTTTTTGGCAAGCAGCCCGATCACCAGGGCGGCGGCAAACATCATCAGTGCAAGCCGGAATATCATCGGGGTGATTATACGATCTGTATTCTTTACTCGTACCGCAAACTTTCAATCGGATTAAGCTGCGCCGCTTTTCTGGAAGGATAGTAACCGAAGAAGATTCCGGTGGCTGCGGCAAACAGGCTGGCGAAGGCCATGATCTGCCATGAAAGTTGCATCTGCCAGTGCAGTGTGCTCTGCACCAGTTGCGCGCCCAGGATGCCCAGAATTACGCCGAAGATTCCGCCCAGCAGGCTGATGACCACGGCTTCACTGAGAAACTGAAGCTGCACGTCGGTCTCGGTGGCCCCAATCGCCATGCGGATGCCGATTTCACGGGTGCGCTGCGTAATCGAGACCAGCATGATATTCATGATGCCCACGCCGCCGACGATGAGTGAAAGGGAAGCGGTGGAGGCCAGCAGCAACGTCAGCAGGTTACTGGCCTGGAGCCGCGTGCGAATCAACTCTTCCGGGGTACGGACGTTGAAATCATCCGGTTCGCCGGCGTGCAGATGATGGCGTTCGCGCAGCAGGCCCGTGATGCGCCGCGTCGCTTCCGCCATAGCGTCCTGGGAAGTCGCGGAAAGAAAGATATCATCAAGCCAGAAAGTCCCGGTAATGCGTTTTTGCGCCGTGGTGTATGGCAAGATGATGAAGTCGTCCTGGTCCTGTCCGTTGGCGGACATGCCTTTCGCAGCCAGCACGCCGATCACCCGGCAGGGGACCGTCTTGATCCTGACGGTCTTGCCCATCGGGTTTTCATCGGTGAATAAACCCTCGACCACGGTCTGCCCCAGAACGCACACCGCGGCTGCGCGGTCGACGTCCTCCTGCGTGAACATTCCGCCCTGCTGCATGTCCCAGCGCCGCACCTCGAGAAAGTCGGGGGAAACCCCGCGATAAGTTGTGCCCCAGTTCGTATTGCCGTAGACCGCCTGGGAGTGTCCGTCAACGTTGGGCACAGAGTTTTTGATTCCCGGGACCTGGGCAAGAATCTGCTGGGCGTCTTCGACGATCAGGGTCTTAGTCTGGCGTGAGCCGAGGCGCACACCGCTGGCGGTGCGGCTGCCCGCTTCGATCCAGATCATGTTGTCGCCCAGATCGTGCAGTTGCTGTTCAATTTTCCCCGACCCGGCGCGCCCGATGGCCACCACACAGATAAACGCTGCGATGCCCACGGCAATGCCCAGCACCGTCAGGGTGCTACGGACGGTGTTGCGTCCCAGTTCGCGGAAGGCTTCGAAGAGAATGGTGCGCAGGTAGCTATACATGGCCAGTGATAAGGATACACCGGACGGGTGTTCCAGGGTGTCGCTCCTCTAAAACCCAAAGCGCACCACGAAGGCATAACGTTATGTTGCCGCGACCAAAACCTTTGAAACAACAGCAACGAGTTGCAACGAAAACCTTTGAAACACAGAGGAACAGAGGAAGCAGAGGGTTTTGGGGTTGTGAAGCGGCGGAAAAATCGTCGCGAGCCGCGAAGATTCTGATGGATAGTAATACAGAGGAAGCAGATGATTTTTGGGGGTGAGGCAGATCCAAAATCTTGGTGGCCCACGACGGTTCTTGTTGCCACCTCACACCCCTAAAATCCTCTGCTTCCTCCGTTCCTCTGTGTTTCAAAGGTTTTGGTTGGCGATTAAGTTACGCTGTGCCCGTGGTGGGCTTTTGTTTTTACATTTCCGCGACCAGTTTTTTCACCAGGTCGCCCGCCGGCATCTCGCGCACCCTGGTAACGCCCTGTCCGGCCCAGAGCGAAAGAAACTCCTGGCGGCCTTGTTCCGCCGCTGCCTTCCTCATAACGCGGGTCAGCGCATTCTGGGCCGGGTAGGGAAGGATCGCATCTTCTTTTCCTTCCAGAAGGTCGATGAATTCATTGCGCAGGCCGCGCGCCGGACGGCCTGAGAACGCGCGCGTAATGACCGTAGTATCGGAGCGGACCGCGAGCAACGCCTGCTTATACGGCAACGATGCGCCGGATTCCGGACATACAAGAAATGCCGTGCCCAACTGCGCCGCCGATGCTCCCGCACGCATGGCTGCGGCGATGTCTTTTCCATCCATCAGTCCGCCGGAAGCGATCACCGGCGTGCGCAGGTCGTCGGAAATAGCGCGCACCAGCCGCAGGGTGGGCACCATGGCGGCTTCGAAATTGCCGGCAAAGGTGCCACGATGAGCGCCGGCTTCAGCGCCCTGGGCAAGGATGGCGTCAACCCCGGCGCCGGCCAGCATACGCGCTTCTTCCAAAGTCGTGGCCGTGCCCATGGATTGAATGTCCAGCCTGCGGGCCAGGTTCAGCAGTTCCGGACTTGGAATTCCAAACGTAAAACTAAAGGCCGCCGGGCGCGCTTCCAGCACGGCCTCGAATTGCGCCGGGAAGGGATCGGGCGTGGCTGGCGGAACGGTGGGTGGCTCGAGTCCCAGGTAATCGTGAACATCGGCCAGCAGTGCGAGCATCGGTTCGGCATTGGCCGGCGTTCCGCCCTGCCATCCACCGGCGAACAGGTTGATGCTGAACGGCCCGCTGGTGAGCGCGCGAATCTGGCGGACCGACTCGATGATCTGCGCCGGGGTGAGGTAGGCGGCCGCCAGAGAGCCGAGACCGCCGGCGTTGCAGACGGCGGCCACCAGTTCAGGTGTAGAAGGCCCTCCGCCCATGGGGGCCAGAATCACTGGATGGGCGATGCCCAGATTTTGTAGAAGCGCGTTTCTTGCCATGTGGTTATTGCTATTAAACAGCAGTGCGGAGAAATCGTCAGTAAGAAAAACATCTTCCGGCGCCGGCACAGTCCGGTAATCTCAGGCGGCTCTGTGTTGCAAAGGTTTTCGTGACAATTCGTTAAGCCATAATCTCCGCAGTGGGTTGGTTGCGGTCCGGCTCGCCGTGTCTCCGTGATGCACTTTTGCTTTTACCTGATGCCAGAGCGACGCTCAGTTTCCGGGATGGTACTCCCGCTCGATATGTCCTGCGAGGTCTGACCGGTAGAAACGCACATCCCGCAGGTTTCCGGTGCTGTACCGTTCGGCCTCGTCATTGAAGTGGCGCGATACCGGATGGCCGCTCTCGCCGCCGGCCGTCACTGCCTTGGCCCGCACGCGTTCGCCAAACTCGACCACAGCGACAAAGCTGTTTCCGCTGGTGCCGTACCATTTCTTCGTGCCGGGGTAAGCATGCGCCCCGAAAGAGGCCAGTGATCCCCACACCGCCGATGTGAAGCCGACCGGAATGCTCGGCCCAGCATCGCTGAAGGGCTGCTCGATATCGCCGGTAAGCCGCTGGAACCGGTTGATGTCACCCCATGGCGTCTTCCAGCTTCCGAAATCGGCCTGGAGTTTGTCAGAGGCCTCCGCCAGCGATCGCAAGAGCAGGTCTGCCGGAGCCTTGCTGGCGATGTAGTCTTCTATTGCGATACCGGCCTTCCTCGCGTCAGCGCTGACCTGGCGTTGCACATTCTCAGCCCAGAACACCGCCACAGATGTGGGAACGGAGTTGACCGACCAGCGATGGTCCCAGGCCCGCAGTTGTGAGATCGGCCCGGATAGTTTCTCCTTCCACTCGCTCGAAGCAGGCGCTTCGTCCCAGGCTTGGATGAGTGCGGGAAGCGGTTTGTCAAACCATGTCAGATAGCTGTCATAGGCTGCCGCAATCAGAGACTCGACTGTGAAGTCTTTCTTGTTCTCCAGGACGCGCACCGCGTGCAAGCCGCGAGCGGTTTCACCGCCGGTTTCCACGTAGGCGGGGTAGTCTTCTTTCTTGGGACTGCTTGGCCCGGCCGCAGACCACGGCCAATTGTTGGAGTTGTAGAGCCAGCCGCTTTTGGGATTGAGCAGGTGCGGCGTTTCATCCACGGTGAGAAGTCCCTGCCACTCCGTCTCCGGATTGCTGCCATCGACGGGACGCGTAAAATCGAATTTGATGTTGCGCTTGGGAATGAAGTTTCCGTGGAAGTACGCAATATCGCCGCCGGCATCGGCAAAGATGGTGTTGTTCGAGGAGTTCGCTTTCAGCTCCATCGACTCGCGGAAAGTTTTGTAGTCACGCGCTTTGGTGCGCAAATAGGATTGACTCAGCGCTTTGATCGGCTCCTGCATCAACCGGATGCTCACCCACTTGCCGTCGGCTTCCCGCACAATAGGTCCGTGATGGGTCCGGTAGACCGTGAATTTCTTTTCCGCCATCCCGTGGCTGCTCCGGTAGGGGACCGTGATCTCCGTGGCCGTGACCGGACGTTCGCTTTTCCCGTACTTGTAGTAATAGCGACTGTCTTTTTTCTCCACGGTTTCCAGGTATTCATCGACCGCATCCACGCCGCTGGAAGTGTGCATCCAGCCGGCGTGTTCATTGAACCCCTGATAAATGAAGAACTGGCCCCATGTGACTGCGCCGTAAGCATGCAGCCCTTCGTCGCTCACCATCTGTAGCTCTGAGCGGAAGAAGAAAGAAGTGTGAGGATTGATCAGCAGCAAAGCGTGATGCGCCGCGGTGTTGGCGGGCGCAATGGCCATGCCGTTGGAACCCGTAGGCTCGGCCGGCCCGTCTTCATTTGTAGACAGCAGATTTGTAGACGGCAGATTTGCAGACGGCAACCGGCTTACAGGGGCTTTTCCGTAGAATGCCTCAAGCTGCCGGAGATTCACTCTCTCAATGTCGCCGCCGATGCTGCCTTCGGTGAAGGAAAGCGCCATCCACGGTTCGAAGCGCTTGATCACACGGGGCTTCACTTCGGGATGCTTCAGCAGGTAATAGTTCAGGCCGTCGGCAAAGGCATTCATCAGCGCCTGTAGCCACGCCGGACTCTCGGCATAATGCTTCTTCAATGTACTGGGATCGATGAACAGCTTCATGCGCAAGTCCTGGTACACACGGGATTCACCCTCGGCCTCCGCCAGGCGTCCCATCGCGTTGATGTAGTTCGTCTCGACACGATTGAAATCGTCCTCGGCCTGCGCATACAGCGCGCCGAAGACAGCCTGGGCATCGGTCTTCGCGTAGATGTGCGCGATGCCCCAATCGTCACGAATGATGGTCACGCTGGCGGCCTCTTGCTCCCAGCGTGCAACTTCCGGGTCTTTGGCGGCCTGCGCCAGAACACTCGCCGGAGCGGCGAGGATAAGAATGACGAGAAAAAGAAAGGTCCGTCTTGCTTGAAGCGAAGTCATCTGGAGAAGCCTTCTTTGAGCAAAGTCTGGGGATGCGATGCCTAGCAGCCGGTTATATTACCAAATCGGCAGGTCTGGGCCACGGAGAAAAAAGCGGGGTCAGGTACTTGGTATTCAGTATTTGGTACTGAGCGCACTCTGCGGTCCAGTCTTTTGTTTTTTCTTTGCGTCCTTTGCGGTGAAACGTCTTTTTTGGGTTGCTGCAACCATTCTCGTGTATCCTTCCTGAGCATAACAGGAGGAAACTCTATGTCTCTATCGAGAAGAGCCTTGATCCGTGCGGGCGTAGGCAGTGCCTGTACATTGGCGGCCACCGGAGTGGAAGCGCTGCAGCAAAGCAAGCCGCCCGATGTTGCAGGAGCCGCGCCTGCCGACCGCATGCCGCCCATCCCTGCTGACAAGATGACCGCCCAGCAGAAAAAGGCCTCGGAAGAATTTCTGGCCGCGCGCAATACCCCGGTGTTTGGACCGTTTGTCCCATTGCTGCGCAGCCCCGAAGTCATGCTGCGCGCCCGGGCCATGGGCGACTATCTGCGCTACAAGACTGTGCTGCCGCCAAGGCTCAACGAGTTCGCCATCCTGATCACGGCCCGCCAGTGGACGCAGCCGTACGAGTGGGCCGCGCATCAGCCGATTGCCCTCAAAGCCGGGCTCGACCCGGAAATTGTCCAGGCCGTGGCTGAAGGACGGCGGCCCAAGAACATGCCTGAGGAAGAAGAAATCGTCTACGAATTCTGCATCGAGCTGCACCGCAACCAGAGCGTGAGCGACGCTACGTACGCGCGGGCTGTGGCCAAGTTCGGCGAGCAGGGCGTCATCGATCTGGTGGGCGTGAACGGCTACTACACTTTTTTGGCGATGGTGCTCAATGTAGCGCGCACGCCAACCGCTAAGAACGCCGTGCTGCTGAATCCGCTTCCGCGGTGACCGAGGCACAGTGCTTACCGCGGATTTGCGCGGATGAACGCGGATTGTTTCGGGAGCGCGTGAGGAACCCCTGCCCTGAGCTTGCCGAAGGGTGAAGGGTGCGAGGGAGCTTGAGTTTGGCATCGAGAACCGAATAGGTTGGACGCGAGCAGCGCGGTTAAAAAAGGCGTGTTGATTCGTGGCGTTAAGCTTTTGAGCTGGCCTTTGCCGCCAGCTCCCGCAGGTATTCGCTCATGGATTTCGACAGCGTGACGAAATCCGAGGGGATCATGATCACGGTCGTGCTGTTGTTTTCAGCGCCCACCTCGGCCACCATTTGCATACGCCGTAGTTCGAGGGCCGCCGGATTTCCGGCCATTTGGGCCGATGCGGCCGCGAGCTTTTCCGACGCTTCGAGCTCGGCTTCGGCTTTAATGATGCGCGCCCGTTTTTCGCGGATCGCTTCCGCCTGCATGGCCATCACCTGTTGCATAGCCTCGGGCAGCTCTACATCCTTCATCTCAAATCGCTCGACCTCGATGCCCCAGGGTACGGTCGAACCGGCGATGCTGGTGCGCAGCAACCCGTTGATCTTGTCGCGCTCTTGCAGCACTTCATCCAGATCGTGCTGGCCGATGATGTTGCGCAGACCGGTCAGCGCCAATTGGTAGGCGGCGCCGGGAGCGTCCGCTACCGCGATCACCGATTTTGCTGCGTCGACAATTCGATACCAGAGGACGGCATTGACCTTGATGGTTACGCTGTCGCGCGTGATGGTCTCTTGCCGCTCGGCGGAAACCGTCCGCGTGCGGATGTCGATAATTACGGCGCGCTCAATTCCTAGCGGGACAATCCAGAATAACCCGGGACCGCGCAGCCCCTTATATCGTCCCAGGCGAAAGACCACGCCGCGCTGGTATTCGCGCGCGATGCGAAGTCCCGTAAGGAACAAAACGACGAGAACTGCAATGATCAGTTGAAGAGGCATCGTGACAACACCAATCTAGAACACAGCGTGACTTGGCTGCAACCAAAAGCCCAAAAGCATTGAGCCGCGAATTAACGCGAATCTACGCGAATGGGAGCCGGGTCGCCGTTGCTTCCGGACCCGCCGCCGGGGTCGCGAAGATTGAAGATCTGGCCAATCACTGCTCCGGCCAGACTGTATTCAGCAATTCCGCCAACCGATAGCCACCCCAGGCGACCCGTTTGTGGACCGTCTTCAGGGCCTTCTGCTTGTAGAGTCTGGTCGGCCGGCCGTTGGGTGCGATGCCATTGTAAGCGACACTCTGGGCGAGGTCAGAGCTCTCTTTTGCCCATCCATCAAAATCAAAAGGATCGCCCGTCTTCCAGCTTGTGTCTGTATCCGGGAATTCGGCGATGATATGCGCTGCCGCCGGGTCGATGCTCTCCAGCGGGGGCGGGGCAAAGTTGGGCCCGGCTTTTGGAAAATCATCAATGCCGCCGTCCCAATAGCTGTGCAGCTTCACTTTTTTGACCTTGCCGTCTGTTCCAACCAGCCGCACCACGAACTCATTGCCGCCACGGTCGCCATCCGGAAATTGTTCGGTAACACGAGTGCTGCAATGCAACGGCTGATGAATGTCGCCCACAAAGTGGATGATAAAGCGCAGGGCCTGGGCGCGTTCCGCGTCACTGGCATCGGACTTGAGAATCCCAAGGTCCTTCTTCAATGCGACGATAACGTTGTCCGCGGCCGGCAAATCCGGCAACTCGGTTTCATCGGGTGAAAAGGGAAAATCGGCGAAGTGCTCCGGCAGCGTGTCGGCGAAGGCCTTTACCGGGCGTAAATCGTCAGGCCAATGCGATGCATTGACGAAATCCAGGCTCTTCGCAGTAATGTCGCTCGGCTCAATACTGAGCGCGATGAGCTTGTCCACTTCGGCTTTGGCCCGCGCATTCAGCCGTGCATAGGCAATGTGCGCGACAATCATATGCCCGCCAGGTCCCCAGGCAAGCCCCTGATTGATCAGCAGGAAAAGACAAAGCAATACCGCAAGGCGGCCAGCAGATTTCGATCGTAGGAAGAGTTTCACAGACTTTCTCCTTTGATAGTGAGGCGATAGTGAGGCGGAATTCCTCATTCTTATTAACGCAAAATTGCGGGATTTGCCTGCATGGTCCCTGGCAATCGCCCCGTTTCCTGGTCCCAGCAGGTTGTGCGGAGGACCAAGAATGAAGCATACATGATACATACGTGATACAGGGGGTGGGGGTTGGCGACATGGTTACCCCCAGGATGCTTTGTTCATTCGGCTGGCCCGCAGGATGCGGTTCCGGATCGGGTGATCGGGTGATCTGGAGATCGGATGATCGGAACCGCAAGTGCGCATTTTTGCCAACCTTGCCGAATATTGCCGGTGACGCACAAGATCATTATGCGCAAGGACACGAGAGTAAAGAAAGCCCTGCTGCCGGAATGGCGGTATTTTGACGGCAATCTGGCAGCATCTTGTACGGAAATTTGCGGTTGCAGTGGAGATCATCGCCCGCCCCCGGTTTCTATTTGATACGCGCCACCGGATTGTCGGTCTCCAGGCCCAGACGGTGACCGCAGAAATACTCGAAGCGGATGCCGAAGGTTCGCCTCATTTTGTTCCACACCGTCCGGAACCTTGGACTCTTGGCCCACATGGTAAACAGCATCGCCCAGCCGCGATTATCCGGATGCTCCCAGAAATCGTCCAGCCGGAGATTGATAAATACGTTCTCCATGAGCTGTATCAGTTCAAGGCAGGCGCATAACTCTTCATTTTCGTCGGATTCCGCGACGCCAGACCGCAACGGTAAACTAACCCTCCAGGAATTGTCGGCGGTCAATTCCCGCAGCAGAGGATGCAGTGAAGACGTATTGCGAAAACGTTCCCAGATCAGGTCCAGGGCCTTGGTATGACTCATAAAGGCGGAACTGCTGAATCCGGCCGGCGCCCAAAGATCATAAAGTTTGCGCGCGCACTCCACCATGTTGTCCGCGCGTTCCCCGGCGCAGAACGCCAGCCTCGTGATGTGGTACCCCAGAAGCCGGTAGCTCTCAAACTGATCTTCCGAGAAAAACTGGTCGCCGGTGGATTGATGCGGGAAATCCGGATGGACCGCGCGGTATTGCTCCACGCCCACGCCTTCATCGCCGGTGATCGACGACTTCAGGTAAACCAGGTATCCGCGGCTTCCATTGCTGTAGGTAATCCGGCCCACGGCACAGTGCGAGTGGCTGAAGCCGGTATCGGCCTGTTTGCGCTGGGC
>Ga0210403_10005341_pt1 | contig 10915 bp, 12 predicted proteins | sample IncBWC19MmetaG_FD_150863 | JGI IMG/M metagenome (GOLD analysis project Ga0210403, IMG submission 150863) | Forest soil microbial communities from Barre Woods Harvard Forest LTER site, Petersham, Massachusetts, United States - Inc-BW-C-19-M | ecosystem: Environmental > Terrestrial > Soil >... | reverse complement strand
ACTGTTCACAGATCGAAGCCTTTCAAGGGCATGCGGCCTATTCCTGCCGCATGCTAGCACACCGCCCCGGGGGCGCCGGCGCAGCCATCACCTGAAGATAAGATGCGCCCCGGATTAAACAACTGTAAAGCCTACCGGAGCGAGGCCGCGCGATGGCCGGAATGTGATTTGCGCAATGCCCAAGGAATGCGCAGCTCCCCGCGACCACCCGAGCGCGGGAACTTCGGCCAAGCCGGTCCGATCCCTGAGGGCGACCAGGTTTGGCCGCGCGAGGCCGGGCAGTGTCCGGAGTCGCCCCAAAGCCTCCGGCGGAAGCTCGCGGCGATCCTGGCCCAGCGCCCCCGCCGTCACGCCATTGGGACAGGTGTTCGCGACCTCGATCCGGAATCGCCCATCCCAGAGATAAGTGCGCCCAGGCGAGAGCGCGAGATGCCCCTCGACCGCCGCAACCTCTCGACAGACGAGGAGGCGCGCTCCCGTCCGGACCAGGCGGCAACCGCCGAGGGTGCGGCCCCGCTCGAGGTCGTCGCGCTCGAGCGCCTCGCGGAGCCGCTCGAGCCGCTCAAGCCGCGGCGGATAATCCGTGCCGCCGATGGTCGCGAGCACCGCCGCGAGCGTGCGCAGGCCGAGCTCCGGCTCGGCGCGCCGGATCGCCTCGGCGTCGACCCATGCGAAGCCGGCGGGATGCACTGTGACGGCGCGCGCCAGCAGCGCGGAAGTTCCGGCCTCGAGGGCCTGCCGCGCGCGGCCGAGATGGCGCAAGGTCTCCTGGAGGCGCTCCGCGCTCAACCCCTCCGACGCGAGGAGCGCGCTGGCCTCGCGCACGCGCACCCGGCCGAACTCGGCGTTGCGGTTGCTGGGATCCTCGATCCAGGCCTGGCCCTCGCACCGCAGTCTCGCACGCAAGCGCTCGGGCGGTATATCGAGGAGCGGGCGCAGCACGCGGCAGTGCGCGCGCTCGGTGACGGCGGAGATCCCGGCGAGGCCATCGAGCCCGCTACCGCGTGCGAGCCGCAGCCAAAATGTCTCCGCTTGGTCCTCGACGTGATGCGCGGTCAGAAGGTGGAGGCAGCGGTGCTCGGCGCACCAACCCTCCAGCAGCCGATACCGCGCGGCACGCGCCTCGGCCTGGATGTCGCTCCGGGGATGCGGGCCGGTCCAGACCAGCGTCTGATGCGCAATGCCGCGCGCGGCGAGCCACTCGCCGGTCTGCCGCGCCTCGGCGGCGGACTCCGGTCGGAGGCGATGATCGACGGTGAGCGCGGCGATCGTGCCACGCCGGCGCCGCGCCCAGGCATCGGCGAGCAGCGCCAGCGCCAGACTGTCCGCGCCGCCGGAGACCCCGACGGCCAAACGCGGGGCGCGCTCGAACGGGCCCAGCCGGTCGAGCCGCGCCGCGAACTCCCCGTCGCCCAGGGGAGCAGCGTTGCTATCCCCACCGGGGCAGGGCATGACGCGGCCTCAGGCCGCGCAGCCCAACCGCCTCTTCTCGGCGCCGGAGCGGTCGCGGATCTCGCTGGCGGCTTGCGGATAGTCGCGGTCGAGGCGCTGGTAGGCCCGGCAGGCGTTGTCCTTCTGGCCGGCATTGGCCAGCGACATACCGAGCTTCAGCAGGAAATCCGGACCTTTCGAGCTCTTCGAATATTTCTCATAGCCTTCGGCGAAGGAGGCGGCGGCATTCGTGTAGTCCTTGCGGACGTAGAACGTCTCGCCCAACCAATACTGTGCCGCCGGCGCCAGGCTGTCCTTGGGATAGTGCTGCACGAAGCCGCGCAGCGCCTGCTCGGCGTCCTCATAGCGAGCCTGCCGCAACAAGCTGAAGGCGGCGTTGTATTGATCCTGCGGCGTTCCGGCGCCGACCGAGCCGGCGCTCGCGGTCTGGGGCGGCGTCGGAGCAGCCTGCGCGGCGCTCGGCCCCAGGATCGGGTTCGAGCTCGCGGCACCGCCGATCTCCTGACCTTCGGGCACACGGACCATGCCGAGCGCGTGTGGTTGGCTGCCGGCCTGCGGCGTATCAAGACTGTTCGCGCCAGTGTTCGCGCCGCTCGGCGGCCGCAGCTGCAAGGGCGCGTTCTGCGAGTATTGCTGAGGCGGCGTCAGCTGCGGTGTGACCGTGGGTGACGGTGGTGCGACAGCAGCCCCGACGGCGCCGGGGCTCCCCATCTGGCTGAAGCGGAACTCGATGTCGCTCTGCAGCTTCTCCAGATTTTGTCGGAGCTGCTCGATCTTGTAAGAGGTCTCCTCGATCTGCCCCGTGATGGTGCGCATCTGGTCCTCGATCCGGCCCATGCGCATCTCCACGTTGAGCGCGGAATTGGCATCGCCGGGCGGCGCCATGGGCACCGGCGCGCTCCCGGTTGCGCCGCGGTAGACCTGGCGCTGCAGCAGGTTTACATCGCGCTCGAGCCGGTCAAGCCGGTCGAGCAGCGGGCGGATGTCGCGGTTCTCCTGCTGCTGGGCGTGCGGCATCGGCGCCAGCGCGCTCAGCGCCAGCAGAGTGAGACCCGCGCAAAGAGCAAGCCGACGCATCATGGTGCCATCGTACCGCCGTGCTGGAATCGAGCGCCCCCCTCCCGAGGATCCCCTGCCTCGGGTGCCTCGACCGCTGGAAGCTAGCCTGTCATTTAGGCAAAAAAAGGGCGCCTGCCCGTTCCCCACCCGCAGCGGGCCGGGGAATAGGCAGGCGCCTGTCGATCAAATCCGTCGGGCGAAGCGCCGCGAACGGGTCAATTCACGACGGTAACCGCGCGGCGGTTCTGCGCCCACGCTTGCTCGTTATGGCCGACCACGGCCGGCCGCTCCTTGCCGTAGCTGATGACGTTGAGGCGGCCGGCCGCGACGCCGAGCGCGACCAGCGCTTGCTTCGTCGCAGTGGCGCGCCGCTCGCCGAGGCCGAGGTTGTATTCGACGGTGCCGCGCTCATCACAATGTCCCTCGATGGTCACCGTCCAGGACGGATTCTGATTCAGGAGCGCAGCCTGACGCAGCAGAACCTGGCGCGACTCGGCCGTGATATCGCTGCGATCAAAGGCGAAGTAGATGCGATCGCCCGCCGACACCATCTGCTGCTGAGCGTTCTGGCTCGAGGTCGTGGCAGTCCCCGCCGCGCCGGCGCCGGCAGCACCGCCTGTAGCCGGCTGCGATTGTTGGCAGGCGGCGACGAGCAGAACGGCCGCGAGCAGGCTCAAGATCTTCAAATTCATAGTGTGCTCCCTTCGTGATCCTGGGATTGATCGGTTCGGATTGTTGAGGATGGCTTTGCCCAAGGACACCACACGCGATGACCGGCGTCGGCCATAGACGGATCCACCACGGTCGGCGAAACGGCCCGGACTATACTGGCCTTTAACCGCTGGTTCAAGGGCTTCCGAGTGGAGACCACGCAGGGTAGGAAGCATCCTGCGGGGTGATCATCTCGCGCTCGTTGCGGCCCGTCACATCGACGGTATAGAGCCGTGTGACGTCGCCCCTAGGCCCGGTCGGGGTCTGCCGGAAATAGCAGAGGACACGACCGTTCGGCGCCCAGTTCGGACCCTCGACAAGAAACCCATTGGTGAGAAGCCGCTCGCCGCTGCCGTCGGGCCTCATCACCCCGATATAGAAGTTGCTCTGGTCGAGCTTGGTGAAGGCGATGAGGTCGCCGCGCGGCGACCACACCGGCGTCGCGTAACGGCCGCTGCCGAAGCTGATCCGGCGGATGTTGCCGCCGTCGGCCCCCATGACATAGAGCTGCTGCGAGCCGCCGCGGTCGGAGTTGAAGACGACTTGCTGGGCGTCGGGCGAAAAGCAGGGCGAGGTGTCGATCGCGGTATTGTCGGTAACGCGGGTCGCCTGGCGCGTCCGCAGATCGAGCGTGTAGATCGCGCTGTTTCCGCCGGTGGCGAAGCTCATGATCACCTTGTTGCCGTCGGGGCTGAAGCGCGGCGCGTAAGTCATGCCGGGAAAATCGCCGAGCACCTCCTGCTGGCCGGTGTCGATGTTGAAGAGATAAGCCCGCGGCGTGCCGCTGGCGTAGGAGAGGTAGGTGATCTCCTGCCGCGTGGGCGAGAAGCGCGGCGTGAGCACCAGCGCACGGCCGTCCGTCAGATACCGGTGATTGGCGCCGTCCTGATCCATGATGGCGAGGCGCTTGATGCGCCGCGTGGCGGGCCCGCTCTCGGAGATATAGACGATCCGGGTGTCGAAATAGCCGTCCTCTCCGGTGATGCGCTTATAAACCTGGTCGGCGACGATGTGCGCCAGGCGGCGCCAGTTCTGCCCGGTGGAGGTGTAGGCGAAGCCGGTCAGCTGCTCGCCCGCGATCACGTCCCAGAGCCGGAACTCCACCTTGAGGCGGCCATCGGGCTGCGTCTCGGCGCCACCCGTCACCAGCGCCTGCGCATTGATCAGCCGCCAGTCCCCGAAACGCGGCAGCGTCTGGATGTCGGTAATCTGCTGGATGAAGGCTCGGGCATCGAGCGGCTGGAAGAGCCCGGAGCGCTCGAGGTCGGCGCTGACGACCTGAGCGATGTCGCGGCCGACCTGCTGATCGTTGGGCTGGCCGCCCACGAAGGGCGGGATCGCGATCGGCAGGGGCACGACGTTCGGCTGATCGAGCGTGAGATGGAGCTCGGCGCGCGCGGCAGCCGAGGCCGCGAACAGCATCGGCACGCTCAACAGCAACGCGCGGCGAGGAACGGCGGAAGTGCGGCTCATAGCAGGTCCTTTGGGTTGAACGTCATGTTGATGATCTTCCACTGCTCATATTTCTCCGGTGGCAGCTTGAGCGGCGAGCATTGCGGATTGAGCACCGCGCGCAGCGCGCTCTCGGCCGCCGAGCGATAGAAGGGATCGCCCATGCGCGCCGTGCTGGTGATCCTTGCGGTCAGCACGTGTCCGTCCGGACTCACCTCGGCCGTGATGTCGACGATGAGGTCATGCGCTTCCTTGGCCGCCGCCGACGGGCTCCAGCAGTGCTCGATCTGCTGCTTGACCAGGTCGATCTCGCTGGTGGTGAGCTGCGGACCCAGCGGCGCCACCGGCTGCGATGAAGCTTTTGCCTGCTGCTGCGGCTGAGCGCGGCTTGGCGGCGCGTCGGACTTCTGAGTCTCCGCGCGCTTGGAGAGGTTCTTCAGCAGCGCGTCGAAGGCCTGCTCGTCCTGCTTGCGCTTGTTGGGATCAGGCGGCGGCGCCGGCTTCGGCGGCGGTGGAGGCGGAGGCGGCGGCGTGGGCTTGGGCGGCTCCGGAGGCGGCGGCTTGGGTGTCGGCGCGGGCGCTGGGGGCGGCGGCGGAGGCGGCGGCTGCTCCGGCTTGGGCTGGGCCTTGGGCGGCTCGGGCTGAGCCTGGGCCACCTGCGGCTGCGGCGCGGGTGTCGGCGGAGGTGCCGCGGAGGGCGGCGGCGCCGGCGGCGGCGGCACGGGTTTCGGCGGCTGCTTGGGCGGCGGCTGCGGCGCCTCGACGTTCTGGTCCTCGGGCTTGGCCTTGGGCTTGGGCGGCGTCTGGTTGGGCCGCGTCGCTCGCGTCTCCGGCGCGATGTTGACGAGCTCGATCGCGATCGGCGTGTCCTCGAGCGGCTGGGCCGGAAAGATCAGGTCCCACAGATGGAAATATGCCAGTCCCAGGACTGACACGTGCAGGATGCTCGAGTAGAGAACGGCGCGGCGCATAGCACCTCAACGGCTGGCAGCCGGCCGCTTCTGATCGGCTTGCTCGCTCACCAGCGCCACTTTGCTGAACCCCGCGCTGCTCACCAGCCCCATGACCTCGAGCACGCGGCCATAATTCACCGCCCGGTCGCCGCGCACGTAGATGCTCGTGGTCGGATTGTTGTTGGTGATCGCCTGCAGGCGCGGCACCAGCTGGTCGATATCGACGGTGGTCTCCTGCAGGAACACCTTGCCTTCCGAATTGATGCTGATGACCAGCGGCTCCTTGGGCTCGTTGATCGGCGCGGCCTGCGTCTGCGGCAGATCGACCGGCACGCCCACGGTGAGCAGCGGCGCCGTCACCATGAACACCACCAGCAGGACCAGCATGACGTCGACCAGCGGCGTCACGTTGATCTCCGACATCGGCTTGTAGCGCTTGCCGTTCCCGTTGATGAACTGATTGCCTGCCATGTGTCAGGTCTTCTCGTCGAGCTGGCGCGACAGGATGGCGGAGAACTCGCTCGAGAACGCGTCGAGCCGGCCGGCATAGCGGCCGAAATCCGTCGAGAACTTGTTGTAAGCCACCACCGCGGGGATCGCGGCGACCAGGCCGAGCGCGGTTGCGAACAGCGATTCCGCGATCCCCGGCGCCACCACGGCGAGGCTGGTGTTCTTGGCGGCGGCGATCGATTGGAAGGAGTTCATGATGCCCCAGACCGTGCCGAACAGGCCGACGAAGGGCGAGGTCGAGCCGACGGTGGCGAGGAACGGCATGAAGCGCTCGAGCCGCTCCATCTCGCGGCCGACGGTCACCTGCATGACGCGCTCGATGCGTTGCTGCAGGCTCGTGCGCATGGTCGTGCTGGCGATTAGGCCCTTGGCCGCGCTGCGCCGCCACTCGCGCATGGCGGCGGCGAAGACGGCCGACATCGGATCGAGCGGGCGCGTGCCGATGCGGTCGTAGAGATCGTCCAGCGAGCCGCCGGACCAAAAGCTCTCCTCGAAGCTCTCGGCGTCGCGGCTCAGGCGCCGGACGCGCATGAACTTGTCGAAGATCACCGCCCACGACCAGAAGGAGGCTGCGAGCAGGAGGAACAGCACGAGCTTCACGATCAAATCCGCCTGCATGAACAGGCTGATGATGGAGAGGTCGTGGGCGACGGTCCCGCCGAGCGAGACCTGATCGATGGGATTAGCGGGCATGCTGAGAGGTCACCCCTGAGGAGTTTGATCCATGATCGCGAAGCGGCACGCGAGCCGCGGTGAACTTGTCGAGCGCCGCCCGCAAGGCCGGCGGCAGCCGCTGCGGCCTGCCGGAGCGGCCGAGGCAAGCGATGCGGAAATCGAGCGCGACGACGACGATATCGCCGCGGCGGATCTCCTGCGCGAGATCGAGCGTCGCGGCGCCCACGCCGGTGACCCGCGTCTCCACCACGAGATCCTCATCGAGACGGGCGGCTGCGCGGTAGTCAGCGGCGCAATGGCGCACGACGAACACGAGTCCGGTCTCCTGCCGCAGCCGCTCCTGCTCGAACCCGGCCACGCGCAAGAGCTCGGTGCGCGCACGCTCGGCGTATTTGAGGTGATTGGCGTAGTAGATCAGCCCGGCGGCGTCCGTGTCCTCATAGTAGATTCGGATGGGGAAAAAATGGACACCGTCTCGGATCACGCCGGAGCGCGGCAGATCGGCGATCATGACGCCGCCTCCTCGCCCTCGTCGGAGGCTAGCAGATCCAGCTGCGCGCTCGGCGGCCGGAGCGGCGTCAAGCCGAGGTAACGGTAGCCGAGGTCGCTCAACATCCGCCCGCGCGGCGTGCGCTGCACCAGGCCTTGCTGGATCAGATAGGGCTCGATCACTTCCTCGACGACGTCGCGCTGATCGGCGAGCGCGGCGGCGATGGTCTCGGCGCCCACGGGCCCACCCCCGTAGTTCTCGGCGATCATGGTCAGGTAGCGCCGGTCCATGGCGTCGAGGCCCCGGGCATCGACCTCGAGCCGGCCGAGGGCGTGGTCGGCCGCCTGGGCATCGATGCGCGCCAGGCCCGCGACCGAGGCGAAGTCGCGGACCCGCCTGAGCAGCCGGGCCGCCACGCGCGGCGTGCCCCGCGAGCGGCTCGCGATCTCCCGGGCGCCGGCGGCATCGAGCGCCATGCCCAGCACGCGCGCCCCGCGCGCCACGATCTCCTCGAGCTCGGCGGGCTCGTAGAAATTGAGCCGAAGCGGAATTCCGAACCGCTCGCGCAACGGCCGCGTGATCAGCCCCGAGCGTGTCGTCGCCCCAACCAGCGTGAAGGGTGGCAGGTCGATGCGCACCGAGCGCGCCGCCGGCCCCTCGCCGATGATGAGATCGAGCTGAAAGTCCTCCATCGCGGGATAGAGAATCTCCTCGACCGCCGGCATCAGCCGATGGATCTCGTCGATGAACAGCACGTCGCGCGGCTGCAGGTTGGTGAGCAGCGCCGCGAGGTCGCCCGCGCGCTGGATCACCGGGCCCGAGGTCGCGCGGAAGCCCACCGCCATCTCGCGCGCGATGATCTGCGCCAGCGTGGTCTTGCCGAGCCCCGGTGGGCCGAACAGCAGCACGTGGTCGAGCGGCTCGCCGCGCGACCGCGCCGCCTGCACGAAGACCCGCAGGTTCTCGCGCGTCTGGCGCTGGCCCACGAACTCGTCGAGGCTCAGCGGCCGAAACGAGGCTTCGCCGGTGTCCTCGGCAAGCGGCTTGCCTTCGACCACGCGGGTATCGCTCACGGCGCGAGCTCCTTGAGGCTCGCCTTCAGCAGCGCGTCGAGTCGGGCCTCGCGGCCGAGCGCCCGGGTTGCGGCACTCACGGCCGTGAAGGCGTCGGTCCGGGGATAGCCCAGGTTGACCAGCGCCGAGACCGCATCGCCGGCGACGGCGCTGCCCGCCGACGCGGCATCGTCAGCCGCCACGGCAGGGCCCAGCGCGACGTCGCCCAGCTTGTCACGGAGCTCCATGACGATGCGTTGCGCGAGCTTTCGCCCGACGCCCCCTGCCTGGGTGAGCGCCGCCTTGTCCTGGGCCATCACGGCGGTGGTGAGCGCGTCGGGCGCGAGCGCGCTCAGGACCGCGAGCGCCGTCTTGGCACCCACGCCTTGCACCGTGGTCAGCAGCCGAAACCAGCCACGCTCGGCCTCGTCGGCGAAACCGTAGAGATGGATGTGGTCCTCGCGGACATGGGTCTCGATCAGGAGCCGGATGGGCTCGCCGCGCGCGGGCAGCCGCGCGAGCGTGCGAGAGGCCGCGAACACCAGATATCCCACGCCGCCGACCTCGACCACCACGCTCTCCGCGCCGACCTGCTCAACGATGCCCGCAAGCGAGGCGATCATCGCACCCCTCCCCGCTGGGCTGCACTCGGCGCCGGTATTCCGGTCTCGCCGACGGGGAGAGGGTTGGGGTGAGGGGGTGGCACCGATGAAACGGAGCGTGCAACCACACTGGCCGTCTGAGCGTGGTGCGCGTGGCAGATGGCGGCGGCGAGCGCGTCGGCGGCGTCGGCGCTGGTGGTGAGGCAGCCCGGCAGAAGCCGGCGCACCATCATCTGCACCTGCGCCTTTTCGGCATGGCCGACGCCGACCACCGACTTCTTGATGAGGTTGGTCGAATACTCCGAGACCGGGATACCACGCTCCGCGGGCGCCAGCAGCACCACGCCGCGGGCGACACCAAGCTTCAGCGTGGAGGCCGGGTTCTTGTTGACGAAGCTCTCCTCGACCGCCGCCTGGTCCGGCTCGAAACGGCCGATCACATCGCCGATCTGGCGGAACAGATCGACCAGGCGCTCCGCGAGCGGGCGCTTGCCCCGCACCACCAGCACGCCGTCCGCGACATACGCGAGATGGTTGCCGCGGACCTCGATCACGCCCCAGCCCGTGCGCAGGAGGCCGGGATCGAGACCGAGCAGACGGAGCGAAGGAGCCTGCATCACTGGCGCTCAGGCGGACAGGCGCTGCAGCACGTCGTCCGCCATCTCGAAATTGGCGTAGACGGTCTGCACGTCGTCGCTGTCCTCGAGCGTCTCCAACAGCTTCAGCAAGGCATCGGCGGCCTCACCCGCGACCGGCGCCGCGGTTTTCGGCCGCCAGGCCAATTTCGCGGATTGCGCCGGGCCGAAGCGCCGCTCCAGCGCGTCGCGCACGGCGTTGAGGTGGTCGGCGGCGCAAGTGATCGTGTGCTGCTCGCCCCCGCTCTCGACGTCGTCGGCGCCTGCTTCCACCGCGGCCTCGAACATGGCGTCCGCCGAGGCGACGTTGACGGGATAGACCACCTCGCCCAGGCGATCGAACAGGAAGCTCACGCTGTTGCTTTCGCCAAGGCTGCCGCCCGCCTTGGTGAAGGCGGCGCGCAGGTCGCTCGCGGTGCGGTTCCGGTTGTCGGTAAGCGCCTCGATGATGATGGCGACGCCGCCGGGCCCGTATCCCTCGTAGCGGACCTCGCTGTAGTTCTCGCCGGCTTCCTCGCCCGAGCCGCGCCGGATGGCGCGCTCAACCGTGTCCTTGGGCATGTTCGCCTCTTTCGCCGCGATCACGGCGGCGCGCAGCCGCGGGTTCGCGTTGGGATCGGGCAGGCCCGTGCGGGCAGCGGTCGTGAGCTCGCGGATGATCTTGGTGAAGATCTTGGCGCGCTTCTTATCCTGCGCGCCCTTGCGATACATGATGTTCTTGAACTGGGAGTGACCAGCCATGGCCAACCGCTAATCCCTGAGGCTTAGGTAGGGGAACATACCATATCTGGTAGCGGCGCCGCACCCCCGGCGGAGCCTCGACCCCTTGCTCGCGGTCCGGCGGTGTAGCGGGTCAATATGGCAGCAATGCGGCGATTCCCGTGTGAAACGCGGTGCCGCGTTGCTGCTAGCGACGCGCGCCGTCTATCATCGCCGTCGCTGTCGCGCCATCCCAGAGGAAAAAGCGGGCTCATGCTGCCGAGCGGCTCGAGCTACGAGGAAATCCAGCGTGGATTCCGCTGGCGGGTGCCCGGGCGCTACAACATCGGCGTGGACGTCGCCGACCGTCAGGCCGAGCTGCACGGCGACCGCCTCGCCCTGCTTTTTCTCGACGAGCACCACAGAGAGCGGCGCCTCTCCTTCCGCGAGGTAACAGCGCTCGCCAACCGCTTCGCCAATGTGCTGGTGGCGCGAGGGCTGCGGCCCGGAGACCGCATCGCGGTGTTGCTGCCGCAGACGCCGGAGACCGCGGTGGCGCACATCGCCGCCTTCAAGGCCGGGCTCATCTCGGTGCCGCTCTTCACCCTCTTCGGCGAGGACGCAC
>Ga0210403_10005338_pt1 | contig 10917 bp, 9 predicted proteins | sample IncBWC19MmetaG_FD_150863 | JGI IMG/M metagenome (GOLD analysis project Ga0210403, IMG submission 150863) | Forest soil microbial communities from Barre Woods Harvard Forest LTER site, Petersham, Massachusetts, United States - Inc-BW-C-19-M | ecosystem: Environmental > Terrestrial > Soil >... | reverse complement strand
CGCCGCTCCTGCTTGTCACTGCATTCCTGATCCTCGTCGTAGTTCTTCTTCATCGCGGAGAATTCAAGCACTTACTTCTGACCGTCGCGATGCTGAGCTTCGCCACCGCTCTCCCCCTCGTTCCCTGGACCATCCGCAACGCCCGAACCCTCCACGAATTCCAACCGCTCACTCCCCAAAGCGCCACGCTCCCCGGCGAACTCGATCCCAAAGGTTTCATGGCCTGGGAACGCACGTGGCTCTACCGAGTCCGCGATTGCTATCTCGTCCCCTGGAAATTGAACGGAGAAGAAATTCGCCTCGACGACATCCCTTCGACGGCTTTCGACACTCCCGAAGAACGCGATCGTGTCGCCGCGGTCCTCGACGCCTACAACGACGAACTCACCCTCACCCCGGAAGAAGACGCCGCCTTCGCCCAACTCGCCCGCGAACGAACCGCCCGCTATCCCCTGCGCACCTATTTATGGATTCCGTTGCGCCGCGCCGTTCGCATCTGGTTCACCCCGCGCATCGAACTGCTGCCCGTCTCCGGCCACGTTTTCCCCTTGCGCTACATGCACGAAGAAGACCCCGTGGACCAGCGCGTCACTCTCAAGCTTTTCTTCCTCGGCATTTTGTACGTAGCCCTCGGCTTGTGGGGCGCCTGGCGCCTCTGGAAATTCTCCGCCGCCCGCCCGGCGCTCGCGTTCTTCCTCCTCTATCTCCTGCTTCGCACCGGATTCCTCACCACTCTCGAAACTCCCGAGCCCCGCTACGTCCTCGTCTGCTTCCCCGTCCTCATCGCCCTTGCCGCCCAGATCTTCCTCCCACGGCCCCCCCTGCTACCTAACCATCAACAGGTACTCTGTTGCGCGGGCACACTCTTGTGCGAAGATGGGGGCGACAAGCGCCCAGCCCCCGGCGCCTGCTACCCTCGGCAGTTCCCGACGTAGCCCAGACCCAGACGCTTTGGTGCTTTTCCCATACAGGCTGCGGGAGTAAACTCCCCGCCTGGCTTTGCTGTCAGCCGAATCACTTCTCATGGGGTGCGCTATGAGCGAACAATGGAAAAAATGGGAAGGCCAGACCATCGAGGGGAAATTCGTCCTGGGTCAATGTCTCGCCAGCACGGAATTCAAAGCCGTTTTTCTGACCGAACTCGCGGATCCCCCGGGCCAGAAAGCGGTGCTCAAGCTGGTTGCTGCCGGCTCCCCGGCGGCCGAAGTGCATCTCGGCCTCTGGAAGCGTGCGGCTCATCTCAACCACCCCAACTTGCTGACCATTTTTGATGCCGGCCGCTGCCGCTTGGAAGACCTGCAATTTATCTACGCGGTCATGGAATTTGCCGAAGAGAACCTCGGCGAGATCCTGCCGCAGCGCGCTCTTACCGTGGATGAATTGCGGGATGTTCTCGACCCGGCTCTCGACGTCCTCGTCTATCTCCACGGGAAGGGCTTCGTTCACGGCCACCTGAAGCCATCGAACATTCTCGCCACACACGACCGGTTGAAACTTTCCAGCGACTCCATCTTTCCCATCGGCGAAAAGCGCCAACTGCTTCGCGGCTGCGACCTCTACGACGCTCCCGAAATGCAGTCCGCTCCGGTTTCTCCCAAGGAAGACGTCTGGTCATTGGGAGTCACGCTCGTCGAAGCGCTAACCCAGCATCCCCCGGTCTTTTCCTCCGAACAATCCGCGGATCCAGTGGTGCCCCGCGAACTGCCGGATCTTTTTCTCGTGATTGCCAAGCACGCCCTTCGCCGCGATCCGCACCATCGTTGGAGCGTCGCCGAAATCGCCGCCCGGCTGAACCCGGCTCCGCTGGCTGCCGCTGCTGGCGTAGCTTCGTCCATGCCTTCCGCACCGGTCGCGCCGCCAACGATGAATGCCTCTCCGCTGAGCGTCCCGCTTGCGGGCGAACCAGCCGTGCCGCTTTCCAAAATGGCATCCGCGGCTGAAATTTCGCTGCGCCGCGAACCGCGCCAGGCGAAGCGCGGCAATCTCTCCCTCTTGGATTATCTTGTTCCTGTGGTGCTCGGCGCCGCTGTCTTCGCGGGCCTGATTTTCGCTATCCCGAAGCTGCTCAACTTTCACAGTCAGCCCTCATCCACTTCCGCTTCGGTGACCAGCCAACCGCCCGCCGCCGCAAACCCCGTCGAATCCGCCGACCCATCGCCGGCCGCAACTCCGGCGGCAAAAGCCCCTGAAAAAATTGTCAGCAGCGAACCACCGTACAAAATGAAAATCCCCATTGAAAATTCTTCGCCTGCTCCGGCGCCTGCGGTGTTGCGGGCCGATCCCGCGCCCGCTCCACTTGCAAAAACAGCTGGCGAACCCGTCGGCCGCGGTGAAGTCCTGAATGAAGTCCTGCCCAAACCGCCGCAAAAGGCCCTCGGCACCATCCACGGTACGTTTCATGTGGTTGTGAAAGTTCAGGTGGACGCGGCGGGAAATGTGGTCGACGCCGAACTCAGCTCGCCGGGCCCAAGCAAATATTTTGCCGGCCTCTCCGAAAAAGCCGCTCGCCAGTGGCAATTCTCCGGCGCCGAATCCGCTGGCCGCGGCATCCCCAGCGCCTGGTTAATCCGCTTCGAGTTTACGTCCGGCGGCGTCCACGCCACCGCCCAACAATCCACGCCCTAGGACCCCGCCCGGCCGCTCTTAGTTTGGAGTGCGGCTTGTCCTGAGCTTCCCGAAGGGTCGCCCTGCCACCGCTTTTACGAATCCCGCTCCTTCTCCCAACTGAATGTGGGACTAACTTCACGCACCACACCAAAATCCGCGCTCGCATCCCGCCACTCAAATCAAATATTTCGTCTGATCCAGAAACTTCGCCACAGTCCCGTGCGGTCCCACCGCCCAACCCGAGCCGCCGAAAATTGTGGATGAGTAAGCGTTGAAGTTCACCTTACCGATAAAATTCCACCGCAAACCGTCCACACTAGTCTCCTCACCTGTAGGCCCCACCGCCACAAATCCGCCGCCGTATTTCCCCACCGCCGAGCGATACCCTCCGGGCAGTTGCGTGGCCAATTCCCAGCTCTTCCCACCATCCCTCGATACCGCCGCGTTCCTATACGCTCGCCCCGGATCCTGATAGTCCCCGCCGACCGCAACAATGGTGCGTTCATCACAGAAGAGCGAAAAAATCCCCGACGACGCGTTTCCGCTGATGATCGGCGTCTCCCCCACTGTCCACGTCTTTCCGAAATCGTGTGATGCGAAAACGCGCGCCGCGGGGCCGCCTGTTCCGAAGTGGATGTCCGCATTCTCCAGGCACAGCGAAGAATTGCTGGCCGCAAACGCGCCCTCTTTCTGCAAAGCCGCTGGCATGTTCTCGCGCGGGAGTTCCATCCAGTGCTCACCGTCTGTATTTGCCAGGATCACAAATTTCCCGTCGACCGGATCGCTCAACGCCACGCAGTGCCTCTCGTCGTTGCAGATCAGGGCATCCAGAAAGAATTCTTTCTGCGTGCCCTGGTACTGCAGCTTCCAGCTCTTCCCGCCGTCCGTGGTTTTGTAAATCCGCGATTGCGCGCCTTCGCCGCTGGACATCACATAAGCCGTATTGGCGCTGAACGCCTGCACCCCTCGAAAATCCAGCGATTCCGCCTCTGGAATGCCCAGTCTCTTCCAGGTTTTCCCGGAATCCGTCGAGCGCAGCACGGCATCCTGCGATCCGCCCGCCCAAATAGTCGCTGTCTCAGAGGGAGATAACTCGGTCACCACGCTCACACCACGAAGATTCGAATCCACGCCGCTATCGTGCAGCTCCCACGAGGGCCCGGCAGGAACGGCTAACGCTAACAAAAGTAGAAAATTACGCATGCGGGGATTCTAGCAGTTCACGAGAAATTCGAGGGGAGGTGATGTTGCCTGGGACAGCCGCGTCAATCCCAAAACTGGTCCGGCACTTCTCGAAAGACTTCTACTTCTTTCCTGGCGTGATTGGATTCGTTGAAAGCATCGTCCGCGCTTCGGGATGCCTCGGCGTCCAGTCTTCCGGCGGAAACGCCACGCGCCAGAAACTCGGCCGCGCATCGGAAAACTCCAATCCCACTTCCGCTTTGCCGGAACGCACCGGCCCCAGGAACGCCACATGACATTCCTGTTCTTCCTTGGTCAAATTGTGCTGCAGTTGCACTTTGCTCCCGCTGGTGACACGCGCGTGCATCAGCACCAGCGCTCCATGCGCATTAATCGCCAGCGTGGCTGTCTCTTCCTCAAATTTCTTACCCTGTGCGTCCTTCCCCCAGATTCGAATGGGGACTTGCATCAACACTCGCTGGCTGCGGCGTTTTGGCCCGGGATGTGGTGGAGTGTTCGGCGACTGACCCATAAGACCTCTTCCTCTCGACTATACCGCGCGGGCACGTAAAGTCGAGAGGCATGCCGCCCGGACGTATGCAAAAAGACTACTCGGCCCAAGAGAAGTGCTGATTTGAGAACTTTAATGAGAGGAAAAAATCTTCGAACTTGTGCAAGTCTCGAATTACGAACGCTGCTCGATCGGTGCGTAACTCCGCGTGTCGTAGCCCAGATAAATCTGCCGCGGCCGCGCGATTTTTTGCTCCGGGTCCAGCAGCAGCTCTTCCCACTGTGAAATCCAGCCAGACATCCGCGGAATCGCGAACAGCACCGGAAACATCGTCGTCGGGAATCCCATCGACTGGTAAATCAGCCCCGTGTAGAAATCCACGTTCGGATACAGCTTCCGCTTAATGAAGTATTCGTCTTCAAGAGCAATGCGCTCGCATTCCAGCGCAATTTCCAGCAGCGGGTTCCTTCCCATCAGATCGAACACTTCATACGCTACGCGTTTTATGATTCGCGCGCGCGGGTCGTAGTTCTTGTAAACGCGGTGGCCGAAGCCCATCAATTTCGTTTCGCCGGCCTTCACCCGCTTGATGAACTCCGGCACCTTTTGCACCGAGCCGATTTCGTGCAACATCCGCACCACCTCTTCGTTGGCGCCGCCGTGCAGCGGCCCGTAAAGCGCCGCAATCGCCGCCGCCGTCGCCGAATAGGGATCCACGTGCGAGCTGCCCACGCCGCGCACCGTGTTTGTCGAGCAGTTCTGCTCGTGATCGGCATGCAGGATAAACAGAATGTCCAGCGCCCGCTCCAGGGTCGGATTTGGCCGGTAACGCGTCTCGGTGGTGCGGAACAGCATGTTGAGGAAATTTCCCGGATAGCTCAGATCGTTGTCCGGATAAACGTACGGCATGCCCAGCGTGTGCCGGTAAGCGAACGCCGCAATCGTCGGCATCTTGCCGATCAGCCGGTAGGTCTGCTTCCGGCGCGAATCCTCGTTGAAAATATCTTTCGCGTCATTATAAAAGGTCGAAAGTGCCGCGATCGTCGAAATCACCATTCCCATCGGGTGCGCGTCGTAGTGAAAGCCGTCCAGGAATTTCTTAATGCTTTCGTGAATGAACGTGTGGTGCGTTACGTTGTACTGCCAGTCCTTCAGCAGCGCTTCCGTTGGCAGTTCGCCGCGCAGAATCAAATACGCGGTTTCCAGATACGTGGATTTTTCCGCCAGCTCTTCGATCGAATAGCCCCGGTAGCGCAGAATTCCCTTATCTCCGTCAATATAAGTGATCCGACTGATGCACGATGCCGTGTTGTTGTACGCCGGGTCGTAACTGATCATCCCGAAATCTTCGGGGTGCACCTTAATCTGCCTCAAATCCATCGCCTTGATAGTGTCGTGCGTGATGGGCAGTTCGTAGCTCTTGCCTGTGCGGTTGTCGGTGATGGTTACGGTTTCGCGGCGGGTTGCGCCGCTATCGGAAGTCTTGGTTTGCGTTGTGGGAAGAGCCGAGTCCATACGGATAACCTCACCGGAAGCGGCGACCCATCCGCCGCATTGTCTATCACTTTACACCAAAGCAGGAAACCGGGGAAATGGAGTGCGCAAGGCCAAACTGGTTTCAGAAGTGCCACCAGGGTTCTGGGAAAATTCGCAATTGGCTGAAGGGTAAGGGAATAGGGGGTAGCGGGCAGCTCAAGGACTAACCTCTTGACAATAGTCGTGATAACAAGTATAATTATCGCAAGTCAAGGAGGCATCCCATGATTCAGGTTCGCAAAAGCGATACCCGCGGCCACGCCAACCACGGCTGGTTGGATTCCCGGTTCACCTTTTCTTTCTCGGAGTATTTCGATCCGGAGCACGTCGAGTTCCGCACCCTGCGCGTGATGAACGACGACCGCATCGCAGGCGGCGGTGGTTTTCCCACTCACCCGCACCGCGACATGGAAATCGTCACTTACGTGCTCGGCGGCGAACTGGCCCATAAAGACAGCATGGGGAACGGCTCCGTGATCAAGCCGGGCGACGTGCAGTATATGAGCGCAGGCACGGGCGTGGCGCACAGCGAGTTCAATGCTTCCGACAAAGTTCCCGTGCACATGTACCAGATCTGGATGTTTCCCGACAAAACGGGCCACACGCCGACGTATGACCAGAAGCACTTCAGCGCGGCGGAAAAGCAGGGCAGGCTGCGGCTGGTGGTTTCGCCGGATGGCCGCGACGGCTCGGTGAAGATTCGCCAGGGCAACGAGCTTTACGCAACGGTGCTCGCTCCCGGTGAAAGCGTAAAGCACGCGTTGCAACCCGACCGTCACGCTTATGTGCAGGTGGCGCGCGGCAGCGTAACGCTCAACGGCACCAAGCTAGTCACTGGCGACGGCGCAGCCATCTCGCAGGAGAAAGCCCTCGAACTAACCGGTGTCGAGGACGCGGAAGTTCTGCTCTTCGACCTCGCGTGAGGGAATCCGCCTGTAGCTCAGCCCCTCAGGGGTGAGGGTTTCCAGCCTGCTTGCCGCAGGCACGCGCAGGCAGCATCTTGCTGTGGCGACCAGCAACCACATAACAGCAATCAGAAAGTAAAGAAGGACGGGAATTCAAGGCCGCGCCATGTCGCGTTGAGTCCGGATGAAAAGCGGCTGGTGATCAGCGACTATTTCCTGAATGAAGATTCGTTTGGCAAGGTTCACGCCGAAGGCGACCACAAGATTCATGTGGCGCGGATTTCACATCACGACCTGGTGCTCGATACGCGTTTTGAATTGGATTTCAACACCGAGTTCGAGACCGGGCCGGCGCGGCCGCATGACATCGCCATCAAGTAGCGCGTTGTGCGCCTGCTGTTTTCACGCCGATTTTGATTTGGAAAATGTCGGTGCAGAGGCCAGGAGGCCGAGGATGATCGCTATTCCTAGGACGAGTAGTGAAGAGATGAAAGTGTCCGGTTTGACGGTCATTAGGTAGACGATGCCGAGAGCTAGTATGGCGCGGACGCGGATCAGCGTCGGCAATCCCGGCGCGTGGAGAAGCGCGGTGGCGTTGGCCGGGAGCGCGGCGCTGCCTTCGGGCAGTGCGCCGCGGATGGCGCGGACTCGCGGCAGGATGAGAACGAAGCCGATGCCGAGCGCTAAGACGATGGCGAGCATTGATGCGGACATCCAGCCATTTTTCATCGCGCTCCTCTCTTGCGCGAGGTAAGCGCCGCTTAGAATCAACACCAGCAGGCCGGGGCCGGAAACCGGGAGCGAAGTGCGATAGACGCGGAGCCAGGCGCGGACCTGGTCCGTGGACGTGGCGCCGCGGAGGAACGCGGATACGATCCACTCGAGGCCGTAGCCGATGAAGAGCATGGCCAAGCCGACGAAATGAAAGAAGAGGGCGAGCGAATAGTAGGTCATTCCTATCCCCGCACGTGGTGGAATTCGCGCATGAAATGGGTCAGCGCTTCGACGGCGTCGAGGCCGACCGCGTTATAGAGCGAGATGCGCATTCCGCCGACGGAGCGGTGCCCGGGCGTGCCGACCAGATTCGCGGCCGTGGCCTGCTTGGCGAATTCCTTTTCCAGATTCTCATCGCCAATTTGGTTTGAACTGCCGCCCACCCGAAACACCACATTCATCAGCGAACGTGAAGATTTTTCCACGGGGCAGGTGTAAAAGTCGCCGCTGGCTTCGATCGTGTCGTAGAGCAGCTTGGCCTTCGCTTCATTGCGCTTCTGGATGCCCGCGAGACCGCCTTCGCCGGCGATCCATTCGGTGACCAGGCCCAGGATGTAAATCGCGAACGTCGGCGGCGTGTGGTAGAGCGACTTTTCCTTGATGTGCGTGCGGTATTGCAGCGTGGTGGGCAGATTCTTGTCGGCGCGTTCGGCCAGATCCTTGCGCACGATCACCAGCGTGACGCCGCTGGGCCCCAGATTTTTCTGCGCGCCGGCGAAAATCAGGCCGAACTTCCCAACGTCCACTGGGCGCGAAGCGATGTCCGAAGACATGTCCGCCACAAGTGGCGCGGCGGAGGTCGGCAGCGCGTGATACTGCGTGCCTTCGATGGTGTTGTTGGTGCAGAAATGGGTGTACGAAGCGTCGGCCGAAAGTTTGATCTCGTCGGCGCGAGGCACGCGGGTGAATTTCGCTGCTTCGGTGGACGCGGCAATTTTGTGCAGCACGCCTTTGTTAAGCTCAGAGATTGCCTTCGCGGTCCACGCACCGGTGTGCAGCACGTCCACCGGCTTGCCGGGCAACGCCAGGTTCATCGGCACCATGGTGAACTGCATGCTGCCGCCGCCTTGCACGAAAATCACCGCGTAGTCGTCGGGGATCGCCAACAGCTTGCGCAGGTTCTGTTCGGCGGCGTTGTTGATGGCTTCAAATTCGGGCGAACGGTGGGACATCTCCATCACGGACATGCCGGTGCCGCGGTAATCGAGCAGCTCTTCGCGGATGCGCTCCAGGACGGGAAGCGGCAGCGCGGCGGGCCCGGCATTGAAATTGAAAGCGCGCCTGGCGGCGCGGACAGTTGTGGCCGGGGCGAAAGTGATGTTTCCGACAGGAGTGCTCACGGGAAGATGGCCTTTCGATGCGAATTTGCGGCGTGTCCGCTCCAGTAGGATAGCAGAAGAATGGTGACCCTTCGGCTGCGCTCAGGGCAAGTTGGGGACGGTGACTGGTGAAGAGCGGGCGGCGTGGTATGACCAATACCCTGTACCCCCCTGTTTTGTGGAGTGATATCAAAAGAAAGGAGCTGCGAGCTCACGATTTGCAGTGGCAATAATATACTTGACTAACCAAAAGGAGTAAGCCATGGAAACCGTGATAGGGACAGCTTGGAAAGTTAATCCTGAGCAAGCTTTTCTTGAAGCCTTGCAAATCCTTCTAGAGATATCGAGGTCGGTGGATTGCGTTCTCTCAAGAGCGGTGAGCTTGTTGCGATTGTCTTGAGAAGTGGAATGGGCAGTTGCCGACGGTGGAGTCGGGGCAGGGCGGCGGGATGATTTTGCAATTGCCGAAGCCGTAGAGGAGGGCAAACAGCTAGCAGCGACCAGCGACCTGGAAACGCCATGGGGCTGGAACTTTTGTGGGTCTCATCGAATGCTCTGGGCCTTTACTGCTTGCCGCGGTCCCTCCGCTCCGGCCCGCAAACTGCGCAGGCCTCCGGTCGGGATGACGGCGTTTCGCAGCGGTCCGCCTCGGAAGGCGGCCACTACACAAGCCAATCAGGGGCGCCTAGGATGAGGCGAGGGCGAATTCGACGCGGCGGCGGATGGGGTCGATGCGTTCGGCGCGGACGCGAATGCGATCGCCGAGTTTCCAGGTGAGTTGCAGCGTGGATTTGCGGCGGGCGGAGCGGCGGCCGCGGCCGGAGTCGCCTCCGGGGAGAGCGACGATGGCGTGGTCGCGTTCGCGGTAGACGCAGCGGGCGTCGGCGGCTTCTTCAATCGCGGTGATGGGCAGCAGGCCTTCGACGAAAACTTCGAAGAGTTCTACGAAGCAGCCGTATTTTTGCACGGAGATGATCAGCGCTTCGTATTCGTCGCCTAGATGCTGTTCCATGAATTGGGCGGTCTTCCAACTGATGAGTTCGCGCTCGGCTCCGGCGGCGCGGCGTTCGGTTTCGGAAGTTTCGGCGGCAATTTCCTCGAGATGCTTCAGCGAATAGACAGCGGATTCGGCGCCGACGGCGGGTTTGATGTGGGTCGGCGCGAGCGCTTTGGGATTCGCCAAAGCCCATTTCAAGATGCGATGAACAATTAGGTCTGGATAGCGGCGAATCGGCGAAGTGAAGTGCGTGTATTCCTGGAAGCCGAGAGCGAAATGGCCGAGAGGTTCGGCGGAGTAGCGCGCCTGCTTCAGAGAACGGAGCATGAGGTAGGAGAGGATGCGCTCTTCGGCTTTGCCGGAAAGTTTCTGGACGAGGCGCTGGTAGTGTTGCGGCGTGATGCTGATGTCGGAGGCGGGAAGGACGGCGCGCATCGGGCGCTCGCGTCCGTGGCCGCGCGTGTCGGGGCGTCCGGCTTTCGCGGGTGAGGGAACTTTGCCGTGGCGAACCGCGACTTCGCGCTGGTGGAGGTCTTCGACGCCCAGCGAGTAGCCGAACGCGCGGGCGAGTTCCTCGAATTCGAGAACTTTGCGCGCGTCGGGTTTTTCGTGGACGCGATGCAAAGCTGGCAGACCGCGCTGCAGAAGGTAGTGCGCGACAGCGCGATTCGCGGCGAGCATGAACTCTTCGATCAGGCGATGGGCAATGTTACGTTCGCTGCGGCCAATGTTGGTCATCTGCCGCTGTTCGTCGAATTCAATGACGGGCTCTGGTAGATCGAAATCGATGGAGCCGTTTTCGGCGCGCCGGGCATTCAGAAGTAGCGCGAGTCCCTTCATGGCACGGAAGTGATGATTCAGGTGGGCGTAGCGCGCGGACATTTCTGCGTCGCCTTCGAGGACCTTGTTGACGTTGGTGTAGGTCATGCGCTCGGCGGAGCGGATGACGCCCGCGGTCATCCAGGAGTTGAGCATGCGGCCGGAGGAATCGAACTGCATGATGGCGCTCATGACCAGGCGCTCTTCGCGGGGCTTCAGGGAGCACATTCCGTTGGAGAGAGCTTCCGGAAGCATGGGAACGGCGCG
>Ga0210403_10005337_pt1 | contig 10919 bp, 26 predicted proteins | sample IncBWC19MmetaG_FD_150863 | JGI IMG/M metagenome (GOLD analysis project Ga0210403, IMG submission 150863) | Forest soil microbial communities from Barre Woods Harvard Forest LTER site, Petersham, Massachusetts, United States - Inc-BW-C-19-M | ecosystem: Environmental > Terrestrial > Soil >... | reverse complement strand
TACTTGATAGTCCATTATTTTTAATATATAATGAGCTATGTTCACAAATATCAAAACGCTTCACCTTGAATCGACAAGTCGGTGTAATGCAAGCTGTCCACAGTGCTCTCGATACACCATCGATGGGGAACTTAATCCTAATATCGAAGTTACTGACTTAACATTGACGGATATTCAAGCATATATCCCGCATGACTTCATTAGATCCTTAGACAAAATGTTCATGTGCGGCAACTTCGGTGATCCTTCGGTTGCTAAGAATTGCAAAGAAATATTTCAGCATTTCAAAAATATCAATCCTGATATTTCATTGGGTATGAATACGAATGGAAGCACTCGCACAAAGAAATGGTGGTCTGACTTAGGTAAAGTATTCACTAAACCACAAGATTATGTTGTATTCAGTTTAGATGGTTTAGCTGATACGAATCACATTTATAGGCGTGGCACTCTGTGGGACAAAATAATTGAGAATGCGTCTGCATTCATTGCTGCGGGTGGCAATGCACATTGGGATATGCTTGTTTTCGAACATAATGAACACCAAGTAGAGCAAGCGCAGCAATTAGCTAAAGATTTAGGATTTTCGTTTTTTCGATACAAAGTCAGTCGAAGATTTAATTCTATCCCGATTGCGTTTTTGAAGCAGCCAAAATCATTCACTGATGATACAGTGTATTCGGATACGATAATTTGTCATGCAATGAACGAACAATCTGTTTATTTGGATGCGCATGGCAATTTGCTTCCTTGTTGTTTTATTGGAACTGATGTATATTCAGTGTATGATGAAAAATCTAAGCAAGAATTGATTGATTTTATGCAAGACTTAACAAAATTCAATATAAAATTGAATGATTTTGATTCAATTTTGGGTAGTAATTTATATGGTGATATAATGCGCAGTTGGGACAATAATCCATATAAAGTGTGTTCAAAATCCTGTAGTAAAAATACCTTCTCCAACCAATGGAGAGGGGAAATCAATCTTAAAAATCTTTAATCGGGACATTAGTATAATGGAAAATATAACAGGTTTCGACCCTGTAGATAGGCGTTCAATTCGTCTATGTCCCTCCAATCAACTTATAATCTCGCGTTAGTATAATGAACAATGCTTCTCTTTCCTAGAGAGAAAATGGGGGTTTGATTCCCTCACGCGAGACCAAACCTTACAATCTGTAATGTTGCAAAAATACAACACCTTACAAATTGTAATTTGACATTCTCAGCCAAAAGCGTATAATAGAATCTTACGATGAGGATTCGATATGAAGCTAGTCATTGAAATTCATTGCTCTGATGATTGCACGTATTCTTATACTCAAACTGAACCTGTCGAATATAAATCTGAAGAACAATTTCTTGTAGATTTTGAAGAATGGGCAGAAAAGAACAAAGGGAAGACTTTTATATTCTGCGGAGAAGGATTTGCTGGAACGAATTTGCAACCAGATTCAGAATGGGATATCTACACCCTGGAAGATTGGTTTGAAAACAACAAACCTCAACAGTGAGAAAATCATGAAAGGAATTTACATTTATGCAGTAATTTTCTTTGTTCTCTGGGTACTTTGCGCTATTGTAATGAATTAAAATTTTAAAGGAATAATATTATGTCTAAGATTCGCGTAACTGTTCGTGAAGCATTGAATGACTATCGCCAAGATGCGATTCTTTCTGGCGTAGACATTAATTTGCTTAAGTTTTGGAAGGAAAATGATACTCCAGAATATCGTACGGAGATTATTCCTATCGAAACACATGACGATGAAAAGCATGCTTGAGAAGGTAGAAGTAAATCCGCAATTAGATTGCGTGATAATTGAATATTCATTTGTGAATAAAATTCACAATGAAATATTAGAGACAGTTGGTAATTCAGGTTCAATCGTGGGTAGTATTGACACTGCAATTAGAACTATTGCACATAAGTATGGTGCCGAAGCATATTTAAAAGAAGAATCAGCTTGGTATTTGTTTAGATTTAAAACTGGACAAGACAAATTAGCTTTTATATTGAAAAATGTATAACGATAACGAAGGCTTTTTATCTCTTAAACCAGGGAGTGAATTGCGGAGGACGATTATAAAGCTTACACCGCGCACTACTTGGGAAACTACAGCTAAAAGTCTTACAGAAAAAGGGTTTCCTTGTAGATGCATTTTTAAGTATCATATGCTGATAGGAATCCTATTTGAAAATCCATCAGATAAACTTTTATTTCTTTTGAAATTAGAAAATGTCTTATCTTGATAACCCGTTATTCATTTCATATGGTTTGAAGTATGGGAAATATGATGAAGATTATCCCATTAAATGGGTGTCTTCTGTAAATGATTTCTGGTCAGCAGTTTTTTCTAAATTTCCAGACGAATATACTACTGATCTAATGATAGAAGAAATTAATAAGTCAGGTTTTCATATTGAAGCAGTGCGTGATCCAAATGAAAATCTGAGGGGTTGGTTTTTTCCTAATGAAAAAGAGCGGTTGTTATTTTCATTGAAATTCGGTGTTTGATATGCAAGATAGAAATTATTCGTATGAAGCAGTTAAAGATGATCCGGGTTTTCTTAGTGTAGAAGATGGGACACAATTTCATGAGTGGTTCCTAGAAACTACTGGTCTAGAATCTTGGTCTGAAACAGCGCATAGAATGACTAGTGAGGGCATACCGTGTGTAGATATTTGGGATTCAGGTGCTGGGATCAAAGGATTTTTGTTTGAAGATCCTAAACAAAAATTTGAATTTATATTGAGGTGTAAATGATATGACTGATAAACACAATGACAATACATTTTTAAAATTTGAACCTGAATCAGATTTTTGGCGTCATGTTCGATACGACACTCCTGAGGAAACGTGGGATGAATTTGAAAATTCTCTGAATAAACAAGGATTCAAAGCACGAATCATTTGGGAACAGACTCCAGAACGGCATTCATTTGAAGGTATAAAGTTTGAAACTGCTGGAGATAAATTGAAGTTTATTTTCAAATATTCGTCATGAACCAATTGGAAAATTTTCTACCTGTTTCATATGATACTGAATTCTGGCAACATTTTGCTGATATAACTGCTGATGAAGATTGGGATGAAACAATTGATCGACTAGTTTCAGAGGGATGGTCAATCAAGCCGCAGTTCAATGGTGTTGATGATAATTTTGGTTGGCCAGATGGGTTAATCTTTAATAGCGCCGCCGAAAAATTGAAATTTATTTTAAAGTATTCAGGCTAAGTATGGCATTTCTAGATTATTTTGTAGTATGGTATTTGATTGGATTATTCACATTGTTGTTTAATGCATGGGATAGTCAAGATAATAAGTTTCATTTTTATTTTAATCCAATGACGATTCTAATAATTGGAGCACTAGGACCAATTTTAGTAGCAATTACAATTGCGTTTCATATTTGGTTCTGGACGAATAAAAGAAAATGAAATACTTTTTGTTATTTTATATTGTTTCAGGTTTCTTAAGCAGTGGTTGGTATTTTGCACACGTCCCAGGTTGGGGACTAGATGAGAATCATAAATTGTTTTATGAATTTACTTTCATGTTTATGTTTTTTGGACCATTCGCGTACCTCGCTGCGATGAGAAATTTAAAGTTCCGTTTGCAATTTTAACTAGGAAACTGCTATGATTACTGTTTTATTGCTATCGCTGTATCCTGTTACAGGATTGTTATTTTCGTATTATTATATTTCTAAAATTCCTGGTTCTAAAAGTGACAAGATTACATTTACATTGTTTCTATCATTATTTGGACCGCTAGCTGGAGTTTTTGGCAGGATTATGTATCTAGCATCATTTAAATAGGAAAATATTATGAGTTCTGTTATACTGTTTGCTCTGATTTGGTATTTGGCTGGTGTGGTATCAATGTCGTACTGGCTTATTAAGGCTAATGACAAATATTCCTTAGGAGTTTCGAAATTGCTTCGAAAACACCTCAGTTATGTTCTTTGGTCAGGTTTGCTTGGCCCTGTTGCATTTTTCGCAGGTCATCTAGGATATCAATTTAGCAGGATGGAATGATGCATAATTATCTATTGATGTTTGGAATGTGGTTTGGTTTGGGCGTATTGTTTGCATCTGCAAGCGGCACTGTTGTATGGGGCGCAGGATGGAAAGAGAATCTAACTATTTTAGCTTTATTGTGTATTCTGTGCGCAGTCTTCGGACCGTTTACAGCAATGCTATTATATACAGCAAAATGGGCCAATAAAGAAGATGCCAAGTAAGTATGTCGAATATAGTTCAGAAGAATATTTTCATATATTGAATATTTGGAAAAATTCTTCTACTAATAGTAAGTTTTTTTCAAAATGGGCTGAACACCATAAAATTAAAGTAAATTGGTATAGTGATTGTGAGTTTTTGGAATTTGAAAATGAACAATCAAAGCTTGCATTTTTGTTGAGAGGCTGATATAATGAAAATTGGCATTTATGATTTTGTCTATAATATGCCAAATTTCCTAGACCTCGACATTCTAGGAAAATACGGTGATTTAGTGGAGTCTCTAGAGGAACGATATACTGATTGCGTTTATTGTTACGATGAAAAAGAATTTGAAATAGTTCTGAAAGAACTTAATATATCTTGTGATTGTATCGTTGATGATGGTGATTTGTTGGGTCTGATGTTTAAGACTGAACAAGATAAATTAGCGTTTATATTGAAGGCATCATGAAAAACAAACACTATGAAGATGAAATGCGAGCGCTTTCTAAGAAATAAAGTAAGAAATATTGGAATGGTGAGTTGAAAAATAACTTGCCACCTGAAAAGAAGTAAATAGTTTTAGTAGTATTTTTAAATGGTTTCAATTCCCTGGTAGTTAAATGGCATAACAGTTGCCTTGTAAGCATCAATCGGTGGTTCGATTCCTCCTCAGGGAACCATTTAAAAATACTATTAATCATTAACGCCGCAATAGCTCAGTTGGTAGAGCAACTGATTAGGGAGTGCCTTCTAACGAGGACATTGCAATAATCAGTAGGTCCCGGATTCGAATTCTGGTTGCGGCACCAAACTTTGGACACAAAAATGAAACGAATTTATGGATTCTATGCTATAATAGCAATTGTGTTTCTATTCTGGATTCATCATGAATTAACTGAATCAAGATTTTACGCTTTTTCTATAGGTTGTGAAGATTATCTCCCAGGAGATCAATGTCATAAACTTGCAGAAAAATATATTAACGAAAACCCAACATGGGGGATACATGATTAAGATTCAAGTTCAGACATACAGTAAAGATGAAGTATCAAAATATACAAGTTATTTGTCGAATGCTATTCCGACAGTAGGTCATACACTTAAAGTTGGTGAGCACTATTATACAGTAACATCAGTAACTTGGTTTGTCCCAGCAGCGGATGAAGTGGTAGATCAAGTTCATGTTTCTGCTGAAAAACAACAATAACTCAATGCCTCGTTCGTCTAATGGCAGGGCCGTGCATTTACACTGCACAGACGGCAGTTCGATTCTGTCACGAGGTACCAAATAATAGTAATCCGTAAGGATCAAAATGTTTAAAATTTCAGTATCAGGGGCAGATATGCCTTTAGTGTATTCAAGAGCTAGTGTTCCGTTACATGGTGATACGCTCAATATTAATGGGGTGAATTATTCTGTTAATGAAGTTATGCATCAAAACAAATTTGAGCATGACCGTGAATTGATTTCAATTGTTGTGGCAAAGATTTAAAATCAGAAAGTTAAAACCTAAAACCCTGTTGCGTAAAAAACAACAGGGTTTTTACGTTTCTACCAAACAACTTGCATTCATGTTGAATGTAACGTATCATTGAGTATCTTGCACTTAAACATAAATCTAAATGAATCCAACCAACCCACTTTTTAGTACCAAAATTGTAACGACTGGCGCAGTCGAATATGCAAATATTACTTCAGAGCATTTCAGAGAATCACTGGATTATTTTCTAGAGATTGCGTATGAGGAACATGAAGAAGATATGAATGAACATGACATTTCATATCATAAGCTGTTTGAAGAAAAATATTCATATGGTGATCACCTAAGTGCAATTTGGGGTATCCTCGATATTTTGCTTGGTGTTCGTGATTCAGCAGAATTGCGTGCAGTATACGAAGAATTCTTGCCAAAGATTCAAAAGTTTTCTTATGAAACATCACAAAAAGATACACGTCCATATGAACAGTTTATGGAGTTTCTTGGATCTGACGAAGCCGAAACAATGTCAGACATTAAGTGCCGACAAGTTAATAAAGTTATGCAGGCTTACATTGATCGCGGTATTGAATTGTCTGATGAAGAAAAAGAAAAGCTGCAAGCTGTAGATGAAAAACTTGCAGCATTGTGTAATGATTTTAGTAAAAATTGCAATGAATCAGACAACACAAAAGTATTGACATTTCAATTAGACGAGCTTGACGGTCTTAATGAAACACAATTGAACAAAGCACAAGAATTAGCTGAACAGGCAGGTGAAGAAGGATATCGATTTACATTGTCAGATGGTAATATGTTTGATATTTTAACATATTGTGAAAATGAACATACACGTAAAACTGTGTATAATTTTACGAATGATTTATCAAAATATGATGGTGTTGATAACAGACAAATTGTTCATGATATTGCAAAAGCAAAACAAGAGCGAGCAAAAATTTTGGGGTATAAGAATTTCGCATCGTTTAATCTCAAAGATAAGATGGCTAAAGATCAAGATAAGGTACTTGAGTTTGTAAATGATCTAGGAAATAAAGCAATATTTGCTGCAAAATCAGATCGGAAACTCGTTGAACAATATGGTGAAAAGTTACTCAACAAACCAAAGCTCGATTTTTGGGATAGGAGCTATGTCGCCAACATCTATGAGAAAGAAAAGTTTTCAATTGACCATCTGAAAGTCCAAGAATATTTTACGTTCGACACAGCATTACATGGATTGTTCAGTATTCTCGGAGATATGTTTAATCTTTCCTTTAAGGATTCTATTGCTGCAGGAAATTCAACTGAAGAAGAAAGGTGGCATCCAGACGTTACAATTTATGATGTATATGAAGGTAATAAGTATGTCGGCAAGTTGATTACGGATTTCTTTAAAAGGGCCAACAAGACAGACGGTGCTTGGATGAATCCTGTTCATACTTATCATAAATTTGATGATGGCACAGAAGCAACGACTGTAACTCACGTAATTTGTAATTTTCCTAAGGCAGCACACGGCAAGAGGCAGACTATCAGCCATTCTAACGTAACTACATTGTTTCATGAATTTGGTCACGCAGTGCATGAATTGTTGAGCAAAGTGGAAAAGAGTTCTCTCGGTGGATCGCATGTTCAGTGGGACGGAGTTGAATTGCCATCACAATTTATGGAAAATTTCTGTTGGGATTATGATTATATTCTCCGCTTGACTTCGCATGAAACAACTAGAGAAGTTATGCCACGAGATTTGTTTGATAAGATGTATGAAGCAAAAAATTATGGTGCCGCAGGCAGTGTAGTTCGCCAAGTCGTATTGTCTGAAATGGATATGCTTACGTATATTCAAGAGGGTGATGTTCGTTCTCCAATGGATATTGAACAAGAAACTAGATTGAAATGGGCAACAGGTGAGCAAGATTTAAACCGCACGATGATGCAAGAATTCAGCCATATTTTTTGTGGTGGATATTCGGCCGGTTACTACAGCTATAAATGGGCAGAAGTATTGTCTGCTGATGCATACGCTGCTGTAAAGAAAGAACCTACATTGATTACGAAATATAAAACTGAAATTTTAGAAACAGGCAATAGTCGAGACATGATGGATAACTTTGTTGCGTTCATGGGGCGTGAACCATCAGTTGATGCGTTGCTTATTGATTGCGGACTAATTCAAGGAGAATAAAATGCATGTTTATTTGTGGGTAATGTTTGTGCTTTTTGTTGCTGCAACTTTCGGATCTATTGTAAAATTTAATAAGTTCGGTGGAAAAGGCAATTTGTTTATAATCAGCGGAAACGTTGCACTACTTGTTTGGACAGCAGTATTACTTTGGAGCTAATATGGAATTGATCGGATTTTCAATCATCGCTGTGGGAGTCCTCTTTGGTATATGGGGTCTTTACTTACTCAAATAAGGAAATATTATGGAAAAGATTATGCAAGTGACGATTACTTTGCCCACGGGTAAAGTTGTTGCTACAAAAGAAATTTTACTCGAAAATTTTACTCGAAAAGATGTGGCTGAATTAGGAGAGCGGTGCGATTACGGTTCAATGAATGAAGAACGTATTGAGTTTGTTCTTTCTCTGCCAGCAGGCAATCATCGCTCAGTGGAGCAAGTAAATGAAAATCTGATTGTTCGATATATGGATCATTATCCGCAATACTATTATAAGAAATGATCAAGTACCAGTGGGAATTGCCGAGTGGGGGCAGACTTCTCTTGGAGAAGGATCCTGCCCCTTTAAAAGGATTTCCGAAGTCATATCAACTTAGATATCAAACGGATGAATATAATGCTGGCATAGATTTCAATTTTGATGTGAATCAACCATTTGAGACGAGATTCGCATATCAAACGTTATGCGACCTAATAGCTGACTGTGATTACGTTGCTGTTGATATCATAATAAATGAAGCAAACGTATTAGTAGAATTAGGCAGAAATGCATGAATCATTATAAACGAGGGCACGAAGTTTCAGCAGATATAGTCATTCAATATATTTTAGAAAATGAGAAGTTGCCACTCAAAGAAAAAAGAAAGAAATTTACGGATGGTGAATTTAGTGCAAAGATTCAGTCATTGCGATTGAGAACATTTGCATTGAAGGGTTTGAAGTGTGCTAGGTGCGAAAGAGTTGGATCTTTTTTCGCATTTGAAGTAGCAGAAAAATCCCATCCTAATACAAATTGGCATTTGAATTTGTATTCTATTGATGAATACGGGCAAGAAATGATGATGACAATGGATCATGTGGTCCCAAAGTCAAAAAGCGGACTTAACAGTCTAAGTAACACACAAACATTATGCTCAAGATGTAATTTTTTGAAAGCAGATAAAATTTAATAAAGGAAAATGAAAAATGATTAACAGAGAACAAATTGAAAAAGATATTCGTGCAGAAGTAGACGGCACTTCTGCATCGAATGAATATGTTGTATATCTCACAACTGAAGAAGAAACATCATTGGTCACTTTTAAGGGTGACCTAGATGCAGGAATTCAAAACTTCTTAGCTCAAATCGATGATGAAGGTAAGGTTCTAAATGCCGCTTACCGATACGTAAATATTGGCTCGGCAGAGGAATTCGCAGCTATTTCCTCACACCTTGGCTAAAAGTCTAGCAATTTCTCGTATCCATTGATGCTCTGCGAGTTGATTAGACTCTCTAAGCTTGCCACGATTAGTACAATAGAATGGAGTAATAAATCCATACGTCCAAGCACGTTCCATTTTATCAGCAATTTCATCTGAATTGTTTGGGTCTGCATAGAATAAACTTGAGACCCATTCAATCTGATCACTTGTGATGACTGGAACGCAGCGGCTAACCATATCAGCAGCGACAATATTGTACGTTTCGCTATAAGATACCTGAAGACCGATATCAATAGATTCGATCTGGTCTAAGAATTGATCGTGAGGAAGCCATTCATGTTCTACTAATTCATGTGGTAGGTGTGAGAATAGCAATCGAAGATTTTTAAGAACCTCATCGCCTTTGTTTTCAATACGAGTTGCATTAATGTGGAATCTTAGTTTCTTACCGACTTTATTCGCGTATTTGATTGCTGCTGTTGCTTGAATCAAATGGTTCTTTAATGGACGAACTGCACCGAAGCATCCAACATCAATTACGGCTTTGTGGCGCCGATCACTTCTTTCGACTTTCTTGAATTTATCATCAACAGGATAATAATTTGGCAAATACGGGCATTTAAGTGCTAATTCATCATGAGTCATATTTGGATATGCAGTTGCAATCAAACAGCGAAATTCTTCATTTGTATCTAATGCATTTGAGCTAATAAACACATTAGCATATGCTGCATATTTCAATGCCCAATCTATTGCAATACCTTCATTAGCTAAGAATGGTAGTCTAGAATGATTTCTGATTATCCATTTAACATTAGGATGTAGCTTACATAATACATCAAATTTTTCTGGAACAACCCAGAATGCCTCTATAATAACAATATCCGGGTTAAATCTTGTAACTTCTTTGTCAATACAATTGTTGTCTATGACATGAACAATTTCCGCTTCATATCCTAGGCTAACAAGCATATCGCAAACAAAGTTTGCACTGTTAAACAGTCCTGAATGTAATAGCCCATAACCGCAACTATAATCATCTTCACCTGAATAATACGCTTCTCTTTGCTTTAAAATAAATTGAATTTTGGCCACTGTGCTCTCCGGGGTTAAGTCGTCCAAAGCTATTTATGAATAGGTGACTCTTATGATAGAAAAATCTAGTTTTGGCTTTTGGGCAGTGACTTTTGGTCCATTGAAAGATCCAACTAAACGCAGTGAAATTCGAAAATGGGCGCGCCAAAACTGCAAACAGAAATTTACTGTAGATATAACGTGTTTCCCTGGTGTAGCAAACGAATTTTGGACGTTTGACGACGAAAAAGAAGCCTTTACTTTTTATCTGAAATGGGGTCATTTGTAATTTGGGTATGTTACAATTAGAAACAACTTGCAATATTTTGTTACAGACTGTATAATAGCTTTATCAAATGTGAAATGACTTCGGGGGCGTAGTGTCATTTCATTCTTCTCTTTACGCCAAAAAAACTTCAAACAAGGAAATAAAAATGATTAAGTCTCTTATGGCTGGTGTAGCCGCTTTGGCGTTCGCAAGTGCAGCATTTGCAGGTCCATATAATAACGCAGCAAATAACAGC
>Ga0210403_10005334_pt1 | contig 10921 bp, 11 predicted proteins | sample IncBWC19MmetaG_FD_150863 | JGI IMG/M metagenome (GOLD analysis project Ga0210403, IMG submission 150863) | Forest soil microbial communities from Barre Woods Harvard Forest LTER site, Petersham, Massachusetts, United States - Inc-BW-C-19-M | ecosystem: Environmental > Terrestrial > Soil >... | reverse complement strand
AAGCCGCCGCGGCGTGACAGCTTGGACAGGCTCTCTTTCACCACTTCGCACAGATGGCATCCCTTGCGGGAATAGACCACGACGCTGCGCGGCTCGGGCATGCGGGGAGATTCTAGCGCGGGGAAAAGGAGTTTTCCAGCGGCATTTCCGAAGCTGGTCCAATACTGAGACGGACACACGAGCGCCGGTCCTGAACGCCACGCGGTAAAATCCCTTCATGCAAGACCACAGGGAAGACCTTCAGGCAAAACCTCTTCGCGGGAAAACCGCGCTGGTCACCGGGGCGGCGCGGCGGTTGGGACGGGCCTCGGCGCTCGCTCTGGCGCAGGCGGGCGCTGACGTTGCCATCACTTTCAGGAAATCAGCACGCGAGGCCCAGGAAACGGTCGTGGACCTGTCCGGGTTCGGCGTGCGCGCATTCGCGCTGCGTTGCGACGTGACCGATGAGGCCAGCGTTCGCGCGATGATGGAAGATGTGGGGCGCGAACTGGGGCGCATCGACATTCTGGTCAACAACGCGGCGAACTACGAGACGGCGGAGTTCGAGAAGCTGACGGTGCGGCAATGGGACGCGATTTTCGCATCGAACACGCGCGGGCCGTTCTTGGTCTCGCGCGAGGCCCTGAAGTGGTTGCGGCGAAGGCGCGGGAAGGGGCAGGGGGCCGTCGAGACAAAGATCATCAATATGGGATCACTGGGTGGGCTGCGGCCGTGGGCGACGCACGCGCACTATTGCTCGTCAAAGGCGGCGCTGCACATGCTGACCAAAGTCATGGCGAAGGCGCTGGCGCCGGAGATCGCCGTGAACGCTGTGGCTCCGGGGATGATCGATCTCGGAGAGAAATCGGCGGCAGCATTTATGCGGCGTATGGCAAAACAAACGCCCATGCGGCGCAATGGTCGCGGGGATGAGATCGCCAGGGCGGTGCTGTTCTTCGCGACTGCGCCGCAGTTCATCACCGGTCAGATTCTGGTGGTGGACGGCGGGCTGGGGCTGTAGCGCGGGTTCGGGCGGACGAATTCGTCCGCCCCTACGTTGAGCCGTTTCGTGAATTCGCCATTGCTTTCGGAGCACGGTATATTGGGGCAAATGAAGAAATCGAAAGGCAGTTCTTCTGTCTCGCCAGGATCCGCGCAGGCCCCATCTTTTCAAGCCGATTCCTCCGCACCGCGGGTTGCCGTCGCCATTATGGCGGCGGGCAAGGGCACCAGGCTGAAATCGCAACTTCCTAAAGTGTTACATGAAGTCGGGGGCAAGCCTCTGCTGGAGCATGTGATCCGGGCTGCGGTGCGCGTGGTGCCGGCGCAGGACGTGTACGCCATCATCGGGCATGAGGCCGAGCGGGTGCGGGCGGCGATGGCGCAGACTGGCGTCAATTTTGTGCTGCAAGCCGAGCAGCGGGGAACAGGCCACGCGCTGATGGTGGCGCGCGAGGCGCTGGCGAGATATGACCACGTGATCGTGCTTTCCGGAGATGCTCCGCTTATTACGCCGCAGACCATTGCACGCTTGCTCAATTTTCATCTGGACGAGCAGGCTGCCATGACGTTGCTCAGCGCCGACCTGGAAAATCCGACCGGGTATGGCCGCGTGTTGCGGAAGAAAGGCGGCAGTGCGGAGGTGTTGGCGATCGTCGAAGAGAAGGCGGCCAGTCCAGCACAGAAAAAGATTCGCGAGATCAATTCCGGGTTCTACGTGTTTGCCGTGAAGGAACTTTACGGGAACATCGGCAAGCTTTCGACAGCCAATGCGCACCATGAGTATTACCTGACCGACATGGCGGGGGTGTTGCGGAAAGTAGGGCAGCGCGTGGTCGCGTGGAAGACGGAGAATGCCAGTGAAGTGCTGGGCGGAAACACGCGGGTGGAACTGGCCGACATTGACCAGACCATGCGCCTTGCAAAGACCCGTCAGTTAATGGCCGACGGGGTCACGATTTTTTATCCGGCGACGTGCGTGATCGATGCCGATGTCGAGATCGCGCCGGACACGGTGATCGAGCCTTACGTGCAGTTGCTGGGCAACACGAAGATCGGCGCGGGCTGCCGGGTGCGGTCTTATTGCGTGATTCTCAATTCGGAGGTAGGAGACGGAGTGTTGGTCCGGCCGGGGAGCATCATGGACGAAGCGCGGATCGGCGCGAGGGCGGTGGTGGGACCTTATTCGCACCTGCGGCCGGGCAGTGAGATCGGCGAAGGCGCGCACGTGGGTAATTTTGTCGAGACTAAGAAAATTAAGCTGGGCAAGGGATCGAAGGCGAATCATCTGACTTATTTGGGTGATGCGGAGATTGGGGCGGGTGTGAACATCGGCGCGGGGACCATCACCTGCAACTACGATGGCGTCCACAAGCACAGGACAGTGATTGAGGATGGCGTGTTCATTGGTAGCGACAGCACGCTGGTGGCGCCGGTGCGCGTGGGCAAGGGTGCGTATGTGGGCGCGGCGTCGTGTATTACGGACAATGTTCCCGAGGAGGCGCTGGCGGTGGGGCGGGCGCGGCAGGTGGTGAAGGAAGGTTGGGCGCGGGCAAAACGCGCGAGGAAGTAAACAGGAGAATTACTCGGCTGCGCTCAGAAAAATCCCGATGTCTCGCAGCTCCGTAAATCCCGATGTCTCGCAAAGAGGCGAGAAATCGGGCGCCCGGCAGTAGACGTAGAGATAGAGATCCTTCGACTTCGTGAGTGCTTCGCTTTCGCGAAGCACTCACTACGCTCAGGATGACAAGGGTGGGCGCACAGACTAGTGCGTGACTGCGGCGAACAGGTCTGAGTGCATGAGCGATTGGAACTGCTGGTCGTTAGCTTTGAAGTGCACCTGCACGTTCGAGCCGTCGGAATCGACTGCGGTGTTCTCCACGGCGATTTTCTCCGCGGGCGTAGCGCTCATTTTCTTGAAAAGCATGTAACCCTTCAGCAGCGACGAAACCGTGGCGGCTGTCGTAGAGTCAGAGGTGATGACTGCCAGATCGAAGTTGACGCCGCTGGTGAAGCTTAGCGTGTAACGCGAGCCCATCAGACGTTTCTTGATTGTGTCGTAATCCGCAACCTTGGACGCGTCGCCCATGGCCGAGCGCATCATATTCTGCGTGCCCTGCTGGTCGAGAATGCTCCACACCGGCGCGGAGTCCACACTCGACATCATGTCCGCCATGTCGCCGTTGGTGTCCATGCTCAGAACCTGGCCGTCTTTGGTGTCGAGGGCCACGCGGATCGAGGTGGGGTCGCCGAACAGAAGCGTGCTGTCATCGAGGAAGCTCATGACGAAGCCGCCGTCCATGGGATAAATCTCTGCCGTGCCGTATTTCTTGGGCACGAACTTCTGCAGCTTCATTTTCTTGAGCACGGCCTTCATGTTGAACGGACCGGCAGCCACGCCGATAGTCTTAACCCCTTGCTTGCCGGCGTGGAAGGAGGCGAACGCCAGGGTGTCGACATCTTTCTCGGGATCGAGGCCGATGGCCTTGAGGGCGGCCTCAAACTGCTTGATGTTGTCGGGCATCAGTTGTTGCTTCAGAGCCATTGCGGTAGGCGAATCTTTAAGAGCGCGGTAGTCCACCGAGATCAATTGCAGCAGATCGCCGGGAACGCAAGCGCGGGCAGAGGAATTCAACGGCATGGCGTAGGCCATGCTCACCAGAAGTACAGAAGCCAGGCAAGTCTTGAACAGTTTCATAACGCCTCGAATCGGAAATCGTCTAGGGGTGCGTGCATCTTTCATTGGATGCACGATCAGCCCTTCTAGTAAGTAGATCGCTTTATTCTATTTTACTTGCAATCGGGATGAACGGAACAAAAGGACATGCCCATTAACCGGGCGGAGTCCGGGGGCGAATTGGGTCAATGAGACCTGTCGTGTCGGAGCCTCAACCAACGCGCGGCCTTTAAAATGGCGAATTCAGTGTGAAAGAACGTCATGTCAGAGGAAACAACATGTCGAAGAATGGCGGCATCATCGGCGTATCAGATCACGGTGGTTGGGCAGTGCTGGTAACGGTGGCGCGGGATGGGACGCTTCTGGACCGTCGCCGTGTGGAACTCGTGGGCGAGGGCCTTCCTAAGATTCCGCACCACAGCGAAGGCCAAGGGCTCCCGCTCGACGAGGCCGTGGAGTTAGTGAAGCGCGTGCGAGTATCGGCAGAGAAGCACGCGGCGCTTGCCTTGGACGCGGTCGCGGCGGGGGTGCCGCGTGTCCTTGGTGTCGCTCTTCGCAAGTGTCCAGAGCTTCCAGCCACGATTGCCGAGCGGATCAAGGATTACCGGGCGCAGAACGTTGCCGACTGGGTGATGTACCGCAAGGCCCTGGCATCCGCGGCTGAAGCACGGGGTTGGCCCGTCCACTGGTTCGACCCGAAGGGCGTATTGGATGCGGCGCGGAAGGCGTTGCATGTTGAAAATCTCGACGCGCACTTTCATCAGGTGCGGAGGGCCGTCGGGCCGCCCTGGAACAACGATCACAAGCTCGCAATGGCGGCGGCGATAGTTACGGCGTCCGCGGTCGTGGAGTAAGCCTCGGAAAGTAAGGCCCTTGCAAATAATTCCTGTCTTCGGATTCGCAAACCTGGGCCTTAGTCATCATCCGGATCGATCCTCGGGCTCTTGTCATTGAGGAAATAAGCCGCATTTAATGGCGCGTCGATGGTTTTGAACGGGATCGGGGTTTGGGTGTAGTCGAAGCAATCGGAGAGATCGTCGGCGTGGGCGTCGGCGTAGCCTAGCGACGGCAGGCTGAAGGCCTCTTCGATCAGATTCAGAATGCTTCCGAAGTCGTGGTTGACGTGGGAGATATGCGCGGGCTTGGCGTAGGGCGAGACCACGATCAGCGGCACGCGGAAGCCGTAGACGTAGCCTGATCCCCAACTGGTGCCGTCGTTGACGATCTTCGTCGGGGGCACGTGGTCGTACCAGCCTCCCCAATCGTCCCAGGTGATGATGATGGCGGTGTTTGACCAGTAGGAACTGGCGCCGATGGCATTTACGATCGAAGCTACCCAGGATGGTCCCCCCGTGGTGAGGGTGTTTCCGGCGTGGTCAGAATTTGTCCCCGTAGGAATGACCCAGCTCACTTGCGCCAGCTTTCCGCTGGTGATGTCGGTGAGGACCGAGGTCTCGGGAATGACGACGCTGTTGGTCCAATCCGAACCTACGCAGGACGTGGCGTTGGGCGGCGGAACGTTGGGTCCGCACATGTGCTGGATGGCATTTGGGCCGGTCCAGAGGGAGCCGGCGGACGGCGTGTAATAGCGCCAGGTGATGCCCTTGGTGTTGAGTTCGTCGGTGAGGGTAGGATGATCCAAACAGGGATACATCTTGGTGTTTTCAATGCCGTTGGCGTCAATCAGGTAAACATATTCGGTGGGAGGCGCCAGGCAGCCAGTGTGGCTGCTCGCGCCGGGGACGCCCCCAGCATTCTCGGCGACGAACATGGTGCTGGTAGCCGCGGGCGCGGAGGTGCCGGAAATAATGAATTGATGGGCGGGGAAGCTGGGTCCCTGATTGGTCTGGAACATGCGGTCGCCAAACGTGTACTGCTCGGCCAGTTGGAAATACGGCCCCACGTCGGAAGCCTGCACATAGAGATACTGCGGCGTCGGAGGCGGACAGTTGGTCGCGCTGGCTGAGCAGATCACGGGAATGTTATTCGCGCCATCCATCTTACCGCCGTCATACATGGCAAGGAACGCGGAGTGGGCGTGGCTGAGGTCGTAGTCGACGCCCAGAGATGTGGCCGTGAGCGGGATCGTGTTGCCGGAGGAATCGAGTCCGCTGCTGGCAATGTCCGCGCCGTTTGCCATGAGCACGGTATCGTGAAACAGGTTGTCGGGGGTGCGGTTCTCCTGAAAGATGATGACCACGTGCTGGATTTTTCCTGGCGGCGGGGGAGTCTTCGTCGTCGAATTGCCGCCGCAGCTGTTCAGATTGAGCAGGAGTGCGGCGCTTGAGAGCAGGAAGATCGAGAGGTACGCGGACGCGGTTCGCTTCATGTTTAGCACCCTGGACGAGGCGGCAATGTGCGGCCTGGACGGCGCAACCAACAGGCGTTAACCCTGGAGCGGGAATTTCCACTCGGGGACTCGGCAATCATTTTTGTGCCGCAGTTTTGATTTTTGGGGACTCCCTTTTCTAGGAGAGCGCTGCGGTACGGCGGCGTACTTCTGTCGCAAAGGCCTGATCTTTCAGCGAGTCCAGGTTGATCGCCACGTTGGCCAGAGCGCCCGTCATGGCCGCGCCTGCCAGAGCCAGTGCTGTGGTCAAGTCTGACTTCATGTTGGGATTGGTGATGGGCTCGAGTGATTTGGCGATCTGCGCGATGGCATACGCTTTTTCGGCGACGCCGAGCGGGACGGTAGTTGCATCTTTCAGCGCGGCCTCGATGAGGGCCTCGCCGGATTTTTCATCCACGGCGGTCTTCGCCAGCTTGTACGCTTTCATCACAGAGTTGTAGGACTCGGCGTCGGCGTCGACGGCGGTTTTGAGTTCCTCGCGCAGCGGCGTGAGGCGGGCGATGGCGGCGCTCAATTGCGATTCGTACTGCAGATACGCTTTCTTGCCTCGCGACATGGAGGCGACCATCACGGCCAGACCGGCGGCCATGGCTGCCGCCGCGGCCGAGGCGCTACCGCCGCCAGGAGTCGCCGTCGGCGCCGCAAGTCGCTCAACGAAAGGCTCGACTCCGGCGCGCAGGCCGCCCACTGCCATCTTTCCGCCCATCACCGAGGCCAGGCGGTTCTCCAGGATCAGTGACGAATCGAAATTTTCGACCTGCAGAAACCATTCAGCGGCTTGCTCCAGGGCTCTCTTGGGAACTAGTCCGACAATTTCGCTCGACACCGGCATGACGCCATAACGCCCGGCTTCGCGCTTGACCATCTCAAAGACGCGGTGCACAGGCGTCTGCTCGAAGTCGGTCAGGTTCATCGAGACCTGGGCCAGACCGCGCACCAGGAATCCGGCGCCCTTCACGAAGCGCATGCCGCCGTTGGAGAAGCGCACCGCTTTGGCAATCTTCTTGGCGACGTCGACGTCGGGCGTGCTGAGAAAGACGTTGTAGGCAATCAGGAATTTTCGCGCGCCCACCACCGTCGCGCCCGCCGTGGGATGCACGCGCGGCTCGCCGAAATCCGGGCGGCGCGCCGGGTTGGTCGCGATCTCCGCGCGGATGCCTTCAAACTGGCCACGGCGGATATTTTCCAGGCCCTGGCGTTCCGGAGTCCGGGCGGCGGCCTCGTAGAGATATACCGGAATTTGAAAGCGCTTCCAGATTTCCTCGCCGACGTGGTTGGCCATGGCCACGCAATCTTCGATGGTAACGCCATCGATGGGGATGAACGGGACGACATCCGCCGCGCCCATGCGGGGATGCGCCCCGGTATGGACGTTGAGGTCGATCAGTTCCGCCGCCTTGCCCACGCCGCGAATGGCCGCTTCCTGAATGGCTTCGCGCTCGCCGACCAGCGTAATCACGCAGCGGTTGTGGTCCGAGTCCATTTCGCGATCGAGCAGGTAGACGCCCGGCATCTTCATGGCGTCGACGATGGCGTCAACCTTGGCTTTGTCGCGGCCTTCGGAAAAATTGGGAACGCATTCGACCAGCGTGGACATAAGGGAGAAGGATAGCTGGCCGGTGCAGGGGCTGCAACCCGCTGAGATTGTATTGTTGAGTCGGGGCGTGCTACGACAGCCGCGTAATCCCGGGGAAGCCGTCGAATCCTGCATCGAAGCTCAGGATTCGGTCGATGCCGTGTTGCTCCATCACGGCCAAGTGCGCGGCGGCGCGGGCCGAGAGGCGGGCGTGCCCGAAGACAATTTTCTTGGCTCGCTCGAGGATCGCATGGTCGATGGCCAGTACCTCATCGACCACGCCGAGCAGGGAATCGAAGGCCGGTTGAATGGCGTCGTGGCGGTTGACGGCTACATAACGATGCAGTATTTCCTGGAGCACCTGCGCGTCGGTGACCAGGCGCTGGCGCTCGCTTAGCAATTTCTCCACACGCCGTTGCGCGTCGATTTTATGGGGATGGGCTGCGCCCACAAGGTACATCGGAATGTTGGAATCAATCAGGATCACGAGTGCTAGTCCGTCAGGTAGCCTTGTTCGATCTCTGCCAGCATGGTCTCAATGTCACCGGTCGGAAACTCGTGCTTTACGGCGGCACGAATGGCGGCAAGCTTCTTCTCGACATCGCCCAGCGGCTCTCGCCGCCGAGCGTGGGCCAGCGCTTGTCGCACCCACTCGGCGATCGACATCTGGCGCGCGCGGGCGGCCCGCTGGACTTCCCGGTATTCCGGATCCTGCAGAATCACTTGTAGACGCTTAGCCATAGTATGAGTCTATATGACTCATCATGATGAGTCAAATGGCCTTTTGGCTTTTCCGCAGGAAGTCCGCATTTCGGGCGCCGAGGACGCGCCGCCGAATGCGCTTCAGAGAACTGGGGTCGGTAGGATTTCGTCGCTGGTGGAGAGCTTGGCGCCGAGCGGGTCGAACTCAGAGGGGTTTCAAGGAACGGCGCCACTTGGCGTGCAGCCACAACAGGATTCCCAGAGCGCAAACCTCAAGCGGCCCCGGGGGATCAATCTGCAGGCGCCAGAGACCGGCGTAATCGACGGTCGCGACGTAGATGGCCCATATCATCCCGGCGGCGGCCATCAAGCTGGCGACTCGCTCCTGGGTGCGAATGCTGAGGGAACTCGATTGCGCGGGCGGTTTTGTGCCGGTCTTTGGGACGGCTACATACTTCGGGGTTGGGGGCAAATCCAGATAGCCTTCGCGTCCCGCGTCCCAACCCACGTCATCGCTCTGATAATGCCGGGCCATGGTTCTAGAATGCCACCGAAGGGCCCTGCGCGCCACGTTACCTCTGTACTTGTCCTCCTCGCTATTCGCCGGTGCCGCTTGCCAGAGGCCATTGAACCTGCGTCTAGACCGGCATCATCGCTTGTTCCTGAAAAACCTGCCAACTCCCAGTCGCACCTGCACCGTGTTAACGCCGGGATTCAGGTTCCCCAGCCCAGCGTTCGAGATGTGCATGTAGCGCAGTTCGAGGCTCCAGTTGTATTTGGCTCCGAGGATGTGCGTGCCCAGCGCGGCCTGGTCCATGAAATTCACGGTGTTGGTGTCGGCGGGGACGTTTTGGTTGGTAAAGAGCACGCCGCCGGTGAGTTCGAGATAGGGCGAGAATCGTCCCCGGCGTTCGAAGTTCCACTTCAAGCCGAAGGGATCGAATCCCGCGCCGTAGGCGGTGCCTGTCGGCTGGAAGACGAAAAAGACTGGGACCGCGTCGACGGCATATTCGAAGCGGCCGCGGAGAAAGCCGGGCAGATGCGGGCCGGTGAGGATCCATCCATAGCGCAGGCCGGCGTTGAAGGCGCCGATGTCGCCGCGTCCCCCGGCGACGGAATGGCCGCCGCCTGTCCAGAGTTCGACTTCGTGGCCGCCCTGCTCTGGGCCGGGCTCCTGGCCGGTCTGAGCGAAGGTTACGCAGGATGCGATCAGGAGCAGCGGGATGATGAAGCTGGATGCGCGCATGGTGATTCAACTCGAGGAACGGCCAAGCCTCGGTGGAACGATCACGATACAGGAAGGGTCGGGTTGCGACAAACGGCAGACGCGGAACTGCAGGCAAAAAGCGGATTCCTCGCGTTGCTCGGAATGACAAGACTATAAGACTCCATGCTCGACTAGGATTTGCGGTCCATCTCGGGGCGTTGGGCCATCAGTTGCATCAGGTCGTGGGCCACGCGGGCGGTGTTGTGGCGAGCCACTCCACCCTCGTCCAGGTAATCGCCGAGGAGGGGAATCACACCCAGAGCTTCGACGGCATCGAGATCGTTGACGATCTGGCAGGCGCCTTCGCTGGCGTACTTGGTCTTGAGTTCATCGGAGACAGGAGTCCGGTTGATGAGGGCGAAGTCGAAGAGTTGTTTCTGGGCGTGGAGATTCAGGGCGCGGATGTGATCGGCCGCGGTCAAGTCGAGGCTCTCGTTGGCCTGGGTCATGAGGTTGCAGATGTAGACTTTGGTGGCCGGAGATTCCACAATGGCCCGCGCAATGCCGCGCACCAGCAGGTTGGGGATCAGGCTGGTGAACAGCGATCCCGGACCGATGGTGATCATGTCGGCGTGGGCAATGGCTTCCAAAGTCTGCGGCATCGGCTCCACGTTTGGGGGGACGAGAAACAACTCCCGGATGCGGCCCTTGCTGGCGGTGATTTTGGTTTCGCCGCGGACGCGCGTGCCATCTTCCATCAGCGCTTCGAGTTCAATGTTGGACGTGGTTGCGGGATAGATGTGGCCGCGGGTGACCAGAATCTCGGACGAAAGGCGCACGGCTTCTGAAAAATCCGAAGTCAGGGAAGTAAGCGCGGCGAGAAAAAGATTGCCGAAGCTGTGGCCTTCGAGTCCAGAGCCTTTTTCAAAGCGGTGACGGAACAGCTTAGACAGCAGAGCTTCGTCTTCGCTGAGGGCGACAATGCAGTTGCGAATGTCGCCCGGGGGCAGCATGTTGAGTTCCTTGCGCAGGCGTCCGCTGGAGCCGCCGTCGTCGCTGACCGTGACCACGGCGCAGAGATCGCGGATGAAGGGGGAATCAGGCTGTGCCGCAATTTCCGCCGGCGAGAAGACGAAGCGTTTGAGACCCTTGAGCAGTGTGGAAAGTCCAGTGCCGCCGCCGATGGCGACGACGCGCAGCCCGCGCTCCCGCGAGTCCTTCTCCGGTGAGGGGGGCGGCGAAACGGACGGCGAGCGGGAGTCGGCGGTCTTGATCTCCATCGAGGGGGTCCCTGCAGCCGCTACGCAGGCTCTTCTTCGCCGAGGTCGCCGTCGGAGTCGAGCTCCGCGCCCGGATCCGGATAGAGCAATTCGGTGAAGCGCGGGTCCTCGGCCAGATTCTGGAAGTCGGAATCGTTGCGCGCCTGGAAAC
>Ga0210403_10005326_pt1 | contig 10927 bp, 8 predicted proteins | sample IncBWC19MmetaG_FD_150863 | JGI IMG/M metagenome (GOLD analysis project Ga0210403, IMG submission 150863) | Forest soil microbial communities from Barre Woods Harvard Forest LTER site, Petersham, Massachusetts, United States - Inc-BW-C-19-M | ecosystem: Environmental > Terrestrial > Soil >... | reverse complement strand
GGGGCTCAAGGTCACCTATGGCCGCATCTCGCGCGCCGGCGCGATGCCGCTGTCGCAATCGCTCGACACGGTAGGTCCGCTGGCGCGCACCGTCGAAGACTGCGCGCTGCTGCTCGGCCTGATGGCTGGCGCGGATTCCGAGGATCCCACCGCCAGCACGGCGCCGGTGCCGGACTATATGGCCGCGACCTCGGCCTCGATCAAAGGTCTCAGGATCGGCGTGCCCACTTCCTTCTATGTCGACGATCTCGATGCCGATGTCGCAAAAATCCTCGACAACACCATCGCGGTGCTCAAGCGCGAGGGCGCCGACATCGTCAAGGTCGACCTGCCGGACCAGCGCCAGCTCTCTTCCGCCTGTCAGCTCGTGCTCGCGACCGAAGCGGCCGCCTATCACAAGCGCTGGCTGATCGAGCGGCCGCAGGATTACGGCCCGCAGGTGCTGATGCGGCTGCAGAACGGGCTTTCGATTCCCGGCGTGCTCTATCTCGAAGCGCTGCGCTGGCGCGGCCCGGCGCTCGCGGCCCACGTGGCCGCGACCGCCAATGTCGATGCGGTGCTGGCGCCGGTCGCACCGGTTGCGGCGCCCACGATCGCCGAGAGCGATGTCGGTAACGCCCCCGATGCCGAAGCCGTGATCCAGCGCCTGACCCGCTTCACCCGCACCATCAACTATCTCGGCCTGCCGTCGCTTTCGATCCCCTCCGGCTTCACCCCCAAGGGCCTGCCCGTCGGCATGCAGCTGGTCGGTCGCTCCTTCGACGAAGCAACGTTGCTGACCATCGGCGCGGCGTTCCAGCGCGCGACTGATTTTCACGAAAAGGTGCCGCCATCAGCATGACCCCTCTCGTCGAGCTCGACAATCTCAAGATCCGCTTCACCGGCGAACGCACCGTCCATGCCGTGAACGATCTCTCGTTCACGCTGGGTGAGGGCGAGGTGCTCGGCCTGTTAGGGGAATCCGGCTCCGGCAAGAGCGTCACCTTGCGCGCGCTGATGCGGCTATTGCCGAAGAAGCGGACTCAAATCACCGGACGGGTCAAGGTGATGGGGCGCGACGTGCTGGCGCTCGACGAGGATGAGCTGTCAAAATTCCGCGGCCAGACCGTCTCGATGATCTTCCAGGAGCCGGCGCTCGCGCTCGATCCGGTCTACACCATCGGCGCGCAGATCGCAGAGACCGTGATGCGTCACGAGGGCAAGACGCAGGCTGCGGCACGGGCGCGCGCGCTGGAGATGCTGGAGGTGGTGCGGATACCTTCCGCGAAACGCCGGCTCGATTCCTATCCGCACGAGATGTCGGGCGGCATGCGCCAGCGCGCCATGATCGCGCTCGCGCTCGCCTGCAAGCCAAAAATCCTGCTCGCGGACGAGCCGACCACCGCGCTCGACGCCACCGTGCAGATCCAGATCCTCCTGCTGCTGCGCGAACTGCAGCGCGAATTCGGCATGTCCGTCATTTTCGTCACCCACGACATCGGCGTCGCCATCGAAATCTGCGACCGCGTCGCTGTGATGTATGCGGGCCAGATTGTCGAGCAGGGCACGCTGAGAGAGGTGGTGCGGACGCCGCTCCACCCTTACGCGCGCGGCCTGCTTGCTTCCACCATTCATGGCGCCAAGCGCGGCCAGCGGCTCGAAACCATCCCCGGCACGCCGCCGTCGCTCGACAGGGCGCCGCACAATTGCTCCTTCGCGCCGCGCTGCGCGCTGGCGAAACCGCGCTGCGTCGAGGCGCCGCCGCCCAATGTGACGCTGGGGCCCGGCCGCACGGCACGTTGCATCCTGGCGGAACAAGCCGCTGTGGCCGCGACGTAACGGTCATGGGCCGAAACGGCAAGCCGCCCGGTTTTAGGGTCGTCACATCCCCCGATTACCGATAGGTTCTCGGCCAGCGCGCGGGAATGGCGCGCGTAACCGGGGGAAAGTTTCATGGTCCTGTCCAACGAGAGCATCATCGTCATTCTATTCGTCGGCCTGGTAGCGGGCTGGCTGGCCGGCAAGATCGTCCGCGGCACCGGTTTTGGCATTATCGGCGACATCCTGGTCGGCATCGCCGGCGCGCTGGTCGCCAGCCTCTTGTTTCCGAAGCTCGGCATCCACCTCGGTAGCGGCCTCGTCTCCGAGATCATCTATTCCGCGATCGGCGCCATCATCCTGCTCCTGATCGTACGACTGGTCCGCACCGGCGGGCGGTGGTGACGCTCGCGCATGATCCGGAAAAGTGGGCACCGGTTTTCCGGAAAGATCATGCGCAAACAAGAATCCAATGCGTGCGACACCGGAGCCTGAAATCTAAGGTTGCAAAGTAGGGGCGATCCGGTCGGGATCGCCCCTTTTTGGTTACGCCTAAGACGCTTTGCGATAAGCTGGCCCCGCTATTTAGGTTAAGATTGACTTCATTGGACGATATTGGCTGGAATCTGTAATAATCCAGCGTTGAATGTCATTGAATCCCCGGACTACATCGGGCCTCGTGCCCGTTAATTTGATGAGCTTTGTGGATTGATGGTCCAGGCGCCTGCGCTCCGGCGTACCGAACTCGCTGATGCCTTGCGCGCCTGTCGCGGCGCGTTCGTTGGCGTCGGCGTGATGAGCTGCATCATCAACCTGCTTTATCTCACCGGGTCGATCTTCATGCTGGAGGTCTACGACCGGGTGCTGCCGAGCCGCAGCGTACCGACGCTGGTCGGCCTGATCATCCTCGCGAGCTTCCTCTATATTGCGCAAGGCGTGCTCGACATGATCCGGGGACGTATCCTCGGGCGGATCGGCACCGCGCTCGACGAAGCGCTCAACGAGCGGGTGTTCGAAACCGTGGTGCGGCTGCCCTTGCTGATCGGCAGTCGCAACGAGGGGCTGCAACCGCTGCGCGATCTCGACAATGTCCGCGGCTTTCTCGGTGGCATGGGGCCAAGCGCGTTCTTCGATCTGCCCTGGCTGCCGCTTTATCTCGCGATCTGCTTTGCCTTCCATGTGATGATCGGCGTCACCGCGCTGGTCGGCGCGATCATCCTGGTGTCGCTCACACTCGTCACCGAATATCTGTCGCGCCAGCCCGCGCGCGAGGCGATGGGGCTCGCGGCGCGGCGCAACGATCTCGCGGCCGCGAGCCGTCGCAATGCCGAAGTCATGGTCGCGATGGGCATGTTCGGCCGGCTCACGCAGCGCTGGGGTCAGGCCAACGAGAAATATCTGGAAGGCAACCAGCGCGCCTCCGACATCGCCGGCGGCCTCGGCGCCGTCGCCAAGGTGCTGCGCATGATGCTGCAGTCGGCGGTGCTCGGCGTCGGCGCCTATCTCGTCATTCACCAGGAAGCGACCGCCGGCATCATCATCGCCGGCTCGATACTGAGCGCGCGGGCGCTGGCGCCGGTCGATCTTGCGATCGCGCATTGGAGGAGTTTTGTCGCCGCGCGGCAGAGCTGGCAGCGCCTCACCCATCTGCTGGATCAAATGCCGGTGCGCCCGGTGCCGACCCTGCTGCAGACGCCGTCGAGCCAGCTTGCGGTCGAGGGCATCAGCATCGTCGCTCCCGGCGACCAGAAGGTGATCGTGCAGGATGTGAGCTTCGTGCTCTCTGCCGGCCACGGCCTTGGCGTGATCGGGCCGAGCGGCTCGGGCAAATCGTCGCTGATCCGCGCGCTGGTCGGCGTCTGGCAGCCGTTTCGCGGCAAGGTCCGGCTCGACGGCGCGGCGCTGGATCAATGGTCGTCGGACATGCTCGGCCGCCACATCGGCTATCTGCCGCAGGACGTCGAATTGTTCACCGGTACGGTCGCGCAGAATATCTGCCGCTTCGATTCCGAGGCCAAGTCCGACGACATCATCGCCGCCGCCAAGGAAGCCGGCGTGCACGACATGATCATCAAGATGCGCGACGGCTACAACACGCAAGTAGGCGAGCAGGGCGCGGCCCTCTCGGCGGGCCAGGCGCAGCGCGTGGCGCTGGCGCGCGCGGTCTATGGCGATCCCTTCCTGATCGTTCTCGATGAGCCCAATTCCAATCTCGACACCGAGGGCGACGAGGCGCTGACACGCGCGGTGCGCGGCGCGCGGGAGCGTGGCGCCGTTGTCGTCGTGGTCGCGCACCGGCCGATCGGGATCGAGGCGGTCGACCAGATCCTGGTGCTGAAGGACGGCCGCATGCAGGCCTTTGGTCCGAAGGAGCAGGTGCTGGCGCAGGTGCTGCAGCCGCGCGTCGCTGCTCCCACGCCGATCAAGATCGTGTCCGACGCCGGAGCTAAATCATGAGCGCCAAATCATGAGCGCCAAGTCATGAGCGCCAAGTCATGAGCCAGACCGTCAGCCAGGTCGTGGGCGTGGGTGGCATGCAGGGCGTGCGCCGCTCGATCCGGCTGCATCTGATCATCGGGCTTTCGCTGGTCGCGGTGCTTGCCGGCGGCCTCGGCACCTGGGCGTCGACGCAGGAGATTTCAGGCGCGTTGATCGCGCCGGGGCTGATTGTCGTCGAGTCCAATGTGAAGAAAGTGCAGCATCCGACCGGCGGAGTCGTCGGCGAGTTGCGCGCGCACGACGGCGACGTGGTCAAGGCCGGCGATATCGTGGTGCGGCTCGACGACACCGTCACCAAGGCCAACCTCGCGATCGTCACCAAGAATCTCGACGCGGCGCTGGCGCGCGCCGCGCGGCTGGAGGCCGAGCAGCGCGGCCTCGACAAGATCAAGTTTTCGCCACAGCTCACGAACCGCGTCAGTGACCCCGATGTCGCCGGCGTGATGGCGAGCGAAGGCAAGCTGTTCGATGTCCGCGTCACCGGGCGCGCGGGACAAAAGGCGCAATTGCGCGAGCGCGTGACCCAGCTCAACGAGGAGATCGCCGGTCTCACCGCGCAGGAGAACGCCAAGAGCCAGGAAATCGCGCTGGTCGAGAAGGAGCTCGCGGGCGTGCGCCAGCTCTACGACCAGCGGCTGGTGCAGATTTCGCGCCTCACCACGCTGGAGCGCGATGCCGCGCGGCTGAACGGCGAGCGCGCGCAATACATAGCCTCGCGCGCGCAGGCCAAGGGCAAGATCACCGAGACCGAGCTGCAGATCATCCAGGTCGACAAGGACATGGTCAGCGAGGTTTCCAAGGATCTGCGCGAGACCAACGACAAGATCGGCGAATATATCGAGCGCAAGGTCACCGCCGAGGACCAGCTCAGGCGCGTCGACATCCGCGCGCCGCAGGACGGCATTGTCGAGCAGTCGACCGTGCACACGGTCGGCGGCGTCATCACCGCCGGCGACGCCATCATGCTCATTGTGCCGCAGAGCGACGATCTGCAGGTCGAGGCCAAAGTCAATCCGCAGGACATCGACAAGCTGCAGGTCGGCCAGAAGACGCTGCTGCGGCTTTCCGCCTTCAACCAGCGCACCACGCCGGAGTTGAGCGGCGTCGTCAGCCGTGTCTCGCCCGACGTCACCACCGAGCAGCGCACCGGACAGAGCTTTTACACCATCCGCGTCTCGATGCCCCCGGCGGAGATCGCCCGCCTCGGCGACGTCAAGCTGATCCCGGGCATGCCGGTCGAAGCCTTCGTGCAGACCGGCGACCGCACCATGCTGTCGTATTTGATGAAGCCCCTGCACGACCAGCTGATGCGCGCGTTTCGGGAGAAGTGACGGCGGCGGGCAATGCGGCCGGCTACGCAACTCGAGCCAGGCCGTCACTCAAGTCGCAATCGCACACCTGAGGTTGAGTTGGCTTCATGACGAAAGTCCAGAGGCGGCGCAATCGTCGGCTCGGCCGAGGGCGGCACTATGACTGCCGTGAAGCGTTGGCTGGCCCCGGGCTCACCAAACAGCGTCGACCGAACCGCGAATTCGGATCTGACAAATCGAGGCGCATGCACGGCGGCTTCCTCAATTGAGGCAATACAGCCGGCATCTTCGCCAAAGCATAACCCAGCCCAACCGCGCTCAAGAACGGCGCTATCCGGCTGTCTCTTCATGAGTGGATTGACGAGTCGGTTCTCATAGAACGGATGATCCGGGCTGTAGAAAGCGAGCGCCAGGGCGAGATCGTCGTCGCCGCCGACGGCGGGCAGCGCGGCATCGGATTGCGCATGCCATAGCCGAGTCAATTCCTCGGCGGCCGGCCGATAGAAGTTGCGGCCCTCGTGCAACGGATAGCTGTTTCGATAGAGCGCATGAACAGGCGCCGCGACGAGCACCGCGAACACCGCCATGCCCATGGTCGCGACCGCCAGATTGACGGAATGGAAGCGATCAATCGAATAGCCGGCACCGCAGACAATCAATATGGCCACCATGAAAACGCCCTGCAGGGCCCAGATCGGCTGAAGGTCCGTTCCCAATGCCACGGCGGTGATCGGAGGAAAAATCATCGTTCCGACGGTGACGAGAAACAGCAGCCACAGGCCGGGGTTCAACGCCCGGAAGTCCTGAGCAAATCTCTTGAGCCTTTCTCCCGAAATCAGAGCCCATGCCGCCGCAGGCAACACAAGGACTATTGAAACGCCCGGGATGAAGAGAAGCGCTTGCAGAAGCGAAGCGTCAAAGGGCTTGCCCGCATGCGTCGCGAGCGCATAGGCGCACGGCTTTGCTCCGGTTGTTGCCAGCCAATGCAAGTGCGGACCCAGCACCCCAAGCCCCGCAATCACCGAAGCCCAGGGAGCCAACGACCCATAATAGGCCCGACGTTGCGGATGCAGGACCGCAGCGAAAGCGAAACTGGCGATCAGGAACAGCGAATAATATTTGCCAAGCATTGCGAGCGCCGCCGTTGCGCCCGCCGCAACCGCCCATCCGAGCCGGCGCGTTTCAAACGACCTGAGAAAGCAATAGGTCGCGAGCGGCCAAACCGCCAGCAGGACTGCATTGGCATTGAAGCGCTGGGCGTGAAACTGGTAGGTCGGCTGCAGCATGAGAAGAAACAGTACGATCAGCCGCTTGTCGCCCTTCGCGAAGCGGCGCGAAATGAGATCGACCATCCACATCGCAATTGCCGAATTGGTCAAAGCCATCAACTGAAACGACCAATTGCTGAGTGGAAAGACGGACGTCCACGCTCGGGCGACCCATCCCATCAATGGCGGATGCTTGGAATATCCCCACTCGACGCTGCGCCCGAATGTCCATGTTTCGAGTACATCGGGATGCAGATCGCCGTCATAATAGGCGATGGACAGAAAGGCCTGCCAAACCGCGACGAATCCGATAAGTAGCAGCGGAACGGCCCAGCCCGCTTCGACGCCGTCCATCCAGCGCAGAATATGCCGTCGCCAATCCGCACAGGAAATCTTCCAGCGTGCCAGCTCGGCTGGAGTCGGCACCAATCTGTCGATTGCAACGGAGTGGCACAAAACGAGTCCTCCGCTGCACCGCGAGGCCGGGCTAACAACACGTTCGCGCTGCTCGACAGCGCGTGTCTGCTTTCATTAAAAAGTGTTCATGTCTCAAATGAAAAGTCTTGATGAAAAAATTGAGATCATGTGCGTTCAAAAAATGCCTCCGTATTTCGGGCGTATTGGCGCTGCATGTGTGTGCACCTCACTCTCCGATGTCTGCCGCAATTGCCGACAACAAACATCGCGCTCCAGCCCTGCGGGCAAGAACGTCGACTGTTGCGTAGCCGCTTTGCGGAGTCTTAGTGGAGGTGGAAAGGCATTATGGTGACGGGCGGTGTTCAGCCCAATTTCTTCAGCAGCAGATTAAGCGCCGTTTTCGCAAATTCGTGCATGTTGCCCTGCCGGTCGCTGCTTCCCGTCTCCAGCGTGATCACCGTCGTCGCCGCACCCGCGACCGCCATGCAGCTGTGGCCGGCGGCATCGCCGTAGCGGTTGCCGGTCGGCCCCGTGGCGCCGGTCTCCGACAGGCCCCAATCCGTCGCAAAGCGCCGGCGCACCTGTTCCGCCAGCAACTTGGCGTAGGGCTCCGACGCCGAACGAATGCCCTTCATCGCCTCATCGGGAATGTCCATCAGCACGCGCCGCGCGTCGCGGGTGTAGACCACGCCGCCGCCGAGGAAATAGGCGGATGCGCCGGGCACCGCGAGCAGCGACGCCGAGATCAGTCCGCCGGTGGAAGATTCCGCCACCGCGATGGTCTGTTTCCGCGCGATCAGTTTTGCCGCGATCGGCTCGGCGATGCCGACGAGTTCTTTCATGTGTCAGCTCCGGTGCAGGATCCGCTTGACCAGCGACTTCTTGCCGTCCTGCTTGTCGGCGAGCGAATGATAGACCACGCGAATGAAGTTCTTAGCTGCAAGCTCGCTCGGCGCCCACTTCACGTCGAAATCGGCGAACGGCTTTGCCGCCACGACGTCGTCCTCGCTCTTGCCGTCCTTGACCAGCTGCGCCATGCGGTCGCGAGCGGTCTCCAGCATGATGCGGTAGTCGAGCAGCGCCGCCTTGTCGGCGACCGGACCGTGGCCGGGCACGATCCGGCTCTTCTCGTTGCAAAGCTTCAGATAGATATCGGCCGCCGCGATCATGCCCTTGATGTTGCCGCCATTGGCGAAGTCGATGTTGGGATAGCGGCCGTTGGTAAAGGTGTCGCCGGTGGCGAGCACATTCGCGGTCTTGAACCACACATATGTGTCGCCGTCGGTATGGGCGTTGGCGATGTATTTCAGATCGGCGACGCGGCCCTCCATCATGATCTTGAAGGTGTCGGTGTAGGTTTTCTTCGGCAACGCGTCGGCCGCCGCCGGCGGGGTCTTGACGCCGGTCAGGGCGTTGGTCGTGCCGGCAGCTAACCTGGTTTTGACGTTGATATGGGAGACGACGGTCGCGCCGTCCTTGGCGAAGGGCGCGTTGCCGCCGGTGTGGTCGCCGTGGAAATGGGTGTTGATGAGCCATTTGACCGGCCGGTTCGAGATCAACGCGATCGCCGCCTTGATCTTGTCGTGCAGCGGCGCGAACTCGCCGTCGACCATGATGATGCCGTCGTTGGCGGCGGCGACCGTGATGTTGCCGCCCTGGCCTTCGAGCATGTAGACACCGTCGCCGAGATCGGTGGTCTTGATCTCGACCTTGGAGAAATCGGGCGGCGGAGGCGCCGCGGGGGCGGGCGTCGGCGGCTGCTGTTGGGCAAGCGCGCCTCCCGCAAGCCACAGCGTGGTTGCGACAACAGCCATTCCAGTCCGAATCATTCCCAGCCTCCCGTCCGCCTTCCCGATTTCCTAGCATACCAGCTCTGGCTTTGCCGAGTTGCTGGCACAACGCCAGCCTGCTTCAATGGGCTCAAAGCAACGGCCAAGCGCCGGACGAGAGGAAACCGATGACCACCCCGCTTCCCGGCGGCGTCGATTGCGACCTGCACCCGGCGGTGCCGCATCTGACCAGCCTGTTGCCCTACATGAACGACTACTGGCGCGACCAGGTGACCACGCGCGGCATGGTCGATCTGGTCTCGCAATCTTATCCGACCAATTCGCCGATTTCCTCGCGGCCTGACTGGCGGCCGGCCAAGGGCAAACCCGGGTCCAGCCTCCAGGACATGCAGAAACAGGCCCTGGACCCGTTCAAGGTCGCCTATGGCATCTGCAACCCGCTCTATGGCGTGCAGATGGTGTTCTCCGAGGACATGCAGGACGCGTTCTGCCGTGCGCTGAACGATTGGCTGGTCAAGGAATGGCTCGACAAGGACGCACGGCTGCGCGGCTCGATCGTGATCCCGACCCAAAGCGTGGAGAAGTCGGTGGCCGAGATCGAGCGCTGCGCCAAGGACAAGCGCTTCGTCCAGGTGTTGATGCTGGTCATGGGCGACATGCCCCTGGGCAAGCGCGCCTACTGGCCGATCTATGCCGCGGCCGAACGGCTGGGGCTGCCGATCGGGATCCACGCCGGCTCGGCCTATCACAACCCGCCGACGTCGGTCGGCTGGGGCTCCTACCACATCGAGGATTATGTCGCCCAGGCGCAGGCGTTCCAGACCCAGCTCACCAGCCTGATCGTCGAGGGCGTGTTCGCCCGCCATCCGAAGCTGAAAATGGTGATGCTGGAGAGTGGCTTCACGTGGCTCGCGCCATTCGTATGGCGGCTGCACAAGTTCTGGCGCGGCATCCGCATGGAAACGCCCTGGGTGGACCGCGCGCCGATGGAAATTGTGCGGAGCAACATCCGCTTTTCCCTGCAGCCGGTCGACGCGCCGCCTGATTCGGCAACGCTGCATCGCCTGTTCGACCATATGCAGTCGGACGAATTGCTTCTATTCTCAACGGATTATCCGCACTGGCAATTCGAGGGCAACGAAGCCTTGCCGGATGGGTTATCATCCGATCTCGTGCGCAAGATCATGATCGATAACCCGCTTGCGACCTACGGCCGGTTGACTGTGAAGGAGATGACGCCATGAACATCCAGCTCCGTGAACGTCCTGAGGGCGCGTCATCCGTCGTCGCCAAGACCGCGATCGCCGATTGCGATATCCATCCGGCGCGAGCGACCAAGACCGAGCTCTATCCCTTCCTCGCCAAGCGCTGGCATTCACATCTCGAGACCTACCAGGAACATCCCTATCAGGGCATGATGGAAGGCCCGCCCTATCCCAAGGCGCAGCCCAACGCCTCGCGCCGCGACGCCTATCCGCCGGAAGGCGGCTCGCAGGGGTCCTCGCTGTCCTTCATGCAGAAGCAGCATCTCGATCCGAACAACGTCGTGCTCGGCGTGCTCAATCCGCTGCGGACCGGGCAGGGCCTGCGCAACCACGATCTGGCAGCCGCGATCTGCACGGCGATCAATGACTGGCAGATCGAGAAGTGGACCAGCAAGGACTCGCGGCTGAAGGGTTCGGTCGTGGTCGCCAACGAGGACGGCCACACGGCTGCAGCGGAGATCAGGAAGCGCGCGGGTGACAAGAATTTCGTGCAGGTGCTGCTGTTGAGCCGCAATGTCGAGCCGCTCGGCCAGCGCCGCTACTGGCCGATCTATGAGGCGGCGCAGGAGGCCGGCCTTCCC
>Ga0210403_10005323_pt1 | contig 10933 bp, 9 predicted proteins | sample IncBWC19MmetaG_FD_150863 | JGI IMG/M metagenome (GOLD analysis project Ga0210403, IMG submission 150863) | Forest soil microbial communities from Barre Woods Harvard Forest LTER site, Petersham, Massachusetts, United States - Inc-BW-C-19-M | ecosystem: Environmental > Terrestrial > Soil >... | reverse complement strand
TTCGGAGAGGCCGTTGGAATAAATATCGGCGGTGTCGAAGAGATTGATGCCCGCTTCCAGGCAGATGTCAATGAGGCGCTTGGCTTCGTTGACGCCGGTTTCACCCCAAGCGCGGAAGAATTCCGTGCCGCCGCCGAAGGTGCCCGTGCCGAGACTCAGCTCGGAAACTTTGAGGCCCGAATAACCTAGTTGCCGGTATTCCATGGTGGTCTGTCTTCCATTCTAACTCTAATTGGGGATGACACGCGCATGAGCCCGACCGACCTCACGAGAAGGATGATGAGGGCCTGAGCGAGGAAAGTGTAAGGCAAATCGGGAGCGAGGCGAACGATCCACATAATAAATCCTCCTGGCACGCCGGGGAGTGGGGCCCGCAAACTATCAAAAGGTCGTGCCGACGAAGAGCGCCGAACTAGAAGCCCTCCCATAAATAGGTGGCGAGTTCTTGCAAGGCTTTCTTCAGGGGCTAAAGCCCACATTCTCTATTCCTTTTATGTCGGGGCTGAAGCCCCGACCTCCTGAAGAACCATTAACGAGATAACTTCTAACCGGCGCTGGGGGAAAATACGGTCTGATAGGCGACGTTGCGACCGGCCCGCGAACTGGAGAACAAAGCGGCCGCCACCTTGCCGGCCCTGGCACCGAGACGCTTGGCAATTTTATCGCGCAAAAGGCGGCGGGCCCGAAACGTTCTGGCTTTCACGGTGCCGACATTTACGCCGAGGGTTTCGGCGGTTTTAGTGGTGGAAAGCTCTCCGATTTCGGAGAGTTTCACGACGGTCTTCAGAATGGGGCGGAGTTCGTCAATGGCGCCGGACAAAACGTTGCGAATCTCGCGCTGGCCATATTGCTCTTCGGGGGTTGCCGCCGGGTCCTTGATTTCGAGAGCGAAGCTTTCCTCGTCAACCGTCTGATGGCCCTCGATCGAAAAATGGTTTTGACGACGCTTGCGAATCAGCATCAACGATTCGTTGATGGCGATGCGCGTGAGCCAGGTGGAGAAACGCGACTGGCCCTGGAAGCTCTTCAGGTGAATGAACGCCTGCTGGAAGGCGAGTTGCACGGCGTCTTCGGCGTCTTCTGTGTTTTGCAGGCGGCTGAGAGCGACGTGAAACATTTTCTGGTGGTAGCGCCGGAAAAGAATCTCGAAGGCCTCGCTGGAGCCACGGACGGCTTGGGCAACCAGAGTCTCGTCCTTCACGTTCGGGTTTTCGAGATTCACGACGTTTTCGACGGCTGGCTTGGGTGTTCCATTGCTGGCTTCGACTCGCATTTTTGCGTCTCCTTAGAGAATTGCAACTGCTGTTCCTTCAACGAATCCAAAACATGCTTCATGTAGGCCCGGCTGGCGCAGAGCATCGCTCCTTCCGAGGCCATTTGAACGAGCACGCGCTCGCCGGCGCTATCGATCGAGATAACGTCCTCGAGATCGACGGCGCACTTGCGGCCTTCACGCGTGCTCCTGGTGGAGAGCCACTGTTCCTGCAGGTCCAGCGCCCACACGCCGCTCAGGCGCCCCTGCAAAACCCATTTCTGTTCGAACGGCGTGTCGGTGATCATGGTCCTAAGCACGAGGGTTCTCCCGCGATCCTGGTACTTACTTGCCAGCGGCTGCGAAAGTGGAGTAAACGGAACCGGTGGTGAGCAGATGAAGCTGGATCTGAACTTCGTTGGCGATAAGAAGGTCGGGATCCGTGTTTTCGTGGTGGCGCTTAGCAGAGAAAGTTTGTCCCTTGTCAGGAGCTATCACGGTCGGGGCGATCTGGGTGCAAACTTCGCCGGAGAAATCTTCGCCGACCATTGCCGAAGTGTCGCAGCTGAGGTCCTTGCGATCGGCGAGTTCTGCGACCTCACCGGTGCAGGAGGGTCCGGAAAAATCCGCCTGGCCAGGGTTGGATGGCATGGTGCAGCGTTCGTCGGCGACGAAGGCCGGCCAATCCGTCGAGGAAACCGCGTTCAAGAGCTCAGGAAAATCCTCGCCAGAGACGGTTGTGGAGGCGATCCATTCCGCGTTGGCCGGATTGCCAGACGGAATGGCACGGCGGAATTCAAAGGAGGCCGACTGCGTCTGGGAAACAACGACGGGGGGGCCGTAGGTTGGTCCGGAGTAAGCTTCGGTTGGGTCGTAGGAGACCTCGCGCTCGACGTAGGTCAGGGTGAGGTCACCGGAGACGCGGTAGGTGTCGTCGTTGAGCGGCTCAACGCTGCGGGATTTGAAGGCGATGACGGTGAAGTCCTGATTCTGTTCAGGGCGGTTGGCAGCGGAGTTAGAGGGCGACGGATTTTTGTCGGCGGGATAGATGGTGAAATCAAAATCGGGAGCCGATGAGTTGTCCGCGCTCAGATTGATCACGCCGGAAGCCCTTGCAACGCCAACGTTGAGGTTGTCGCCCGGGTCTTTTGTAGAGGCGAGATACAGACGGGCGGTGGAATGTTCGGAGTCGATCTGGGAGCCGGCGTCCTGAGCGAGCGCCGGAGAAACCGAAATGATGCCGGTGAAAGCAACAAAAACAAATTGGGCAAGTTTCTTAAACATCAGATCTACCTTTCTTTCTACTTGCATTTAAATTTCGTGCAGCAACTCGTGTCGCTGGCAACTCTTTCGAGTCGAATGAAAACGCCGGGGAACTTTTGTGAGCCGAGCGGCGAATCATTCGGGAATGAGTAGGGCAACACGCGGGCCAAACGAGGAGAGAGGAGGAAGAGCGCGGAAGTGATTGAGGGGATAGAGTTTCAGGGGACGGTAAAGAAATGACACCCGCAAGGTGTCACGGAGTCATAGAGGTTTGACAGTGTCAATCGCCGGTGCGGCGACACCGGGGGAGCGCACACCGAGGCGCTTCATTTGCGCAATCAGCGTGGTGCGCTTGAGGCCCAGGCGGGCGGCGGCGCCGTCAACGCCGCCCACACGTCCGTGGGATTCCCGAATGGCCTGCTCAATTTGCTCGCGCGTAAGAGGAGGAACGGTGGTACGCACACGCTTGGGGCGAACGGGACCAGGAGCGATTTCCGGGCTTGCCGGGATGACAGTGGAAGTTGCCTTGAGTTCGGCGAGAGAAACGCGGAGAACACCCCGGGTGGAGAGGATGACGGCGCGCTCGATGACGTTCTGCAATTCGCGGACATTGCCCGGCCAGTCATAGCTCATGAAGGCGCTCATGGTGTCAGGCGGGATGGTCTGAATGAATTTGCCCATGCGGCGGCTGAAGATTTCGGCGAAGTGACGGACCAGCAGGGGCACATCTTCGGGGCGTTCGCGAAGAGCGGGGACGCGGATGGGAAAAACGTTCAGGCGGTAGAAGAGGTCAGAGCGGAATTTGTGCTCCGCCACCAGTTCGGAGAGATCGCGATTGGTGGCGGCGATCAGGCGCGCATCGGTGAGCAGCGTGCGCGAACTGCCGAGGCGTTCGAACTCGCGCTCCTGAAGGACGCGGAGGAGTTTGGGCTGGAGTTCGAGAGGGATTTCGCCAATTTCGTCGAGGAAAACGGTGCCGTGGTGGGCGAGTTCGAAGCGGCCGATGCGCTGGGCGATGGCGCCGGTAAAGGCGCCGCGTTCGTGGCCGAAGAGTTCACTTTCGAGCAGGCCGGTGGGAATGGCGGCGCAATTCACTTTTACGAAGGCGTTGGATTTGCGGGAACTGAGATTGTGGATGGCGCGCGCGATCAATTCCTTGCCGGTGCCGGTTTCGCCGAGGATGAGGACGGTGGAATCGGTGGGGCCGACGGTTTCGATCTCCTTGAGGACCTTTTGAAGGGCGCTGCTTTTGCCGACGATCTCCTCGAACATGGAGGTTTCGTCGATTTCCTGGCGGAGAGCGACATTTTCCTGGAAGAGCTGCTCTTTGAGAGTGCTGATTTCAACGAGAGCGTCTTCGAGGGCTTTTCGCGATAGGCGCCGCTCCGTGACATCCACATACGTGCCGATGAATTCGGCAACCGTGCCGTCGGGCTTTCTGACGGGATGGCCGAGAACGTGGAGGTGGCGGATGGAGCCGTCGTCCAGAATGATGCGGTAATTCAGATCGAAATCGGCGGGGTCGAGGTTGGTCTTTTGAACGGTTTCCTGAACGATGGGACGTTCGTCGGGATGAACGCGGCCGAGAATCATGTCGAAAGTGACCCTGGTGTTCGGATCGAAACCAAAGATGCGATAACTTTCCTGGCTGAAGTAGACTTCGCCGGAGGAGATGCAGCGGGCCCAGCTTCCGGTGTGGCTGAGCCTTTGGCCTTCGGAGAGGTAGGCTTCGCTGCGACGGAGCGCTTCCTCGGCGCGTTTGCGTTCGGTGATATCGCGGTAGATGCTGAAAATTTCGGGGGTATTTCCCTCGACGTTCACGGGGGCGGCGACGAAGGAGACGCTGAGGCGAGAGCCGTCCTTCCTTTTGCGAATCAACTCGGCGTTGACGCGTTCACCGTGCTTGAGGGGTTCGCGCAGTTTTTCGGACTCTTTCCTGAGTTCTTCCGGAACAATCAGATCGCTTACGAAGCGGCCCAGGGCTTCTTCAGGAGCGAAACCGTAAAGATTGGTGAATTCGCGATTGATGCGCAGGACGCGATTATCAATGTCGCGAAGAAGGATGGCTTCGGGAGCGAGTTCGAAGAGTTTTTCGAAATGGGCCGTTTGCTTGCGGAGTTCCTCTTCGACGCGCTTGCGCTGAGTAATATCCATCGTGGTGCCGATGAACGCGGTGAGATTGCCGGCAGCATCGAGGACGGGGCGGCCGATGCCGCTGACATGCTTGAGGGCGCCGTCGGGAAGAAGGAGACGGAATTCCTGCTCGAATTCGCGTTTTTCGCTGACCGCCCGATCAATGAGAGTTTCGAGCCACTCGCGGTCGTCCGGGTGAACTCTGCTCCAGAAGAGAGGCGCGGAGGGCGTATCCTTCGCGGAGTCGGCGCCGAAAATCAGGAAATGCTCACGCGACCATTTGATTTCGCCATTGGAGAGGTTCCACATCCAACTGCCGGCGTGGCTGAGCTTCTGGCCTTCCTCGAGGAAGAGTTCGCCGGTGCGCTGTTCGTCGTCGCGGAGGGCGTTGTCAACGGCGAGAGCGACCTGGTCGGCGACGAGAGAGAGGTAGCGGACTTCGTCCAGGGAGTACGCACCTGAGTTGCGGACACCGAAGGCGAGGCTGCCGAGAGGGCGGTAGGCGGTAGTGAGTGGAAGGATACAGGCGGACTGGAGGGAATAGCCCTCGTAGAGTTTCATCATGCGGGGGAAGCGGGACTCCGCAATGCGGGAAGAAATGACGACAGGTTGCTGGTGATGGTAGACCCACCAGGTAATGGTTTCTTCAGCGGGAAAATCCGAAGGAATGACGAATTCCGGCCCCTGGACGGTTTCGAGAAGAGCGGTGCTCACTTTATTTTTTTCGGGGTCGTAGAGAAAAATGGCCACAAAGTCGAAAGCCACGACGCGGCGAAGCTCTTTTGCGAGAACGCGAAACAATTCTTTGGGGTTGCGATAGAAACTGATGGCCTGCGAAACGCGGAACAACGCTTCGAGACGTGCCGGGAGCGATTGCCCGAATCCGGGTTGAATTGTTTCGGACACCCTCTCGTCAACCTCGAAGTTCTTCACGGGAATTATCCTCAGCGTTTGACGACAAATTTAACCGTAGCGAACGGACCGCCAGGACAGCGAGATTTCCGGGGCACGCTGGGGACGCGGAGAAATGGGTCCGGTTGCGCGCACGAAGATCGCTTATTAGATGCAGGAGCGGGGGAGTTGGCTAGGTGGGAGATTGGGAAGGATTTGCGTGGGTGGGTGCGAAGAAAATGCAAAGACGGCCGACACAAAAGTAGGAGAAAGGCAAAGGCGGCCGCCTCGGGAGGCGGCCGCTACAAAGGCAAGAGTAAACCAAGAGGGCGGGATAAACCCGCCCCTACAAAGGCAAGAGTAACCCAGGAGGCGGGCGGGGCCCCCGCCCCTACAATGCTACCCGTGGGGTTAGAGAAAGTTGAGTAGGGCGGCGGTGGTTTGGGCGGGTTGTTCTTCGAGGACCCAGTGGCCGGTGTTTTTGAGGACGAGCATGGTGGCATTGGTGGCGACGAGTTTCATTTGTTGGCCGAGGAGCGTGCCGTTGGCTTTTTCACCGCCAATGGCGAGGACGGGCATGGTGAGTTTGGTCTGGGCGAGCACGGCGAAATCTGAGGCGGCTTGCGGAAAGGAAACGAAGTAGGCCCAGCCGGCGCGCATGCGTCCGGGGCGAGCGTAGGCAGCGGCGAAGGCGACGCGATCGGCCTCCGGGATGGAATGGGTTTTGTCGGCGGCGAAGTCGTTCCAATAGTGTTCGAAGTAGATGCGTTCCCTTCCCTGTACCAGCGCTTCGGGTGTGGGCCCGTTGAAGCGGAAATGCCAGATGCCGGGATTGTTGTAAACGTCTTCCCAGCCGGCGACGCCGGGAAGGAAAGCGTCCATGACGACGAGCTTTTCGACTTCGGATGGGAATTGCGCGGCGTAGGCATAGGCGACCATGAGGCCGATGTCGTGACCGACGACGCGGGCTTTTTCGATGCCGAGCGATTTGGCGAGCGCGTGGACGCGGGTGGCGGCGGATTTCATGTCGAGACCGTCGGAGGGAATTCCGGAATCGCCGATGCCGGGAAGGTCGGGCGCGATGACCGTGAATTTTTCGGCGAGCTGAGGAATGACGGGGCGCCACATGCGCGAGGTTTGCGTGTAGCCGTGAAGCAGAATTACGGCGGGGCCGTGGCCGGCGGAGAGATAGTGAAACTGGAGGCCGTCAACGGTGGCGGTTTTGGAAGCAATTTCCGGAGGGGTCGTTGCGTGAGCGGGAATGGAAAGAAAGAAAAAGATGAGCGCGGCTGAGACAGAAAACCTTTTGAGCGGCAGGTTCATGAGGGTCCTTTGGGTTGCGGGAGTTGTTGCAAGAGAATAACGCAGTTTGGGAATTTATCGGAGGGGATTTGCGGGGATGGGATGGGAGAAGAGAACCCAAAAGCACAGTCGGGTATCGATCTGCTACCACGGTATGTGGATTCGAAGGTTTTACGGCTTGGTTTACGGCGTAAAAGCGGTGGCAGAGCCACCGCACTCCAAAGTGATAGCGGCCCGCCTCAGAAGGCGGGCCCTACGTAGGCTGGAGTAACCCAAGAGGGCGGGATATACCGCCCGCTACAAAGGCGTGAGGGGGCGGAGGACGGGGAGGGAGTCGCGATAGGTGCGGTAGGCGAGCCAGGTTATGGTGGCGCACATGCCGAGCCAGCCTAGAGTGCGAACGAACTGACCGATTTTGAGATCGGCGGCGAGCAGGCCCCACTGGCCGAAGAGGATGGTCCAGTCACCGGTGTCGCTGTTGATGAGCGGGAGGGCGGCGGCGCGGGCATCCTTCATGTAGGCGCCGATGTAGAGAAAATTTTCGAAAAACCAGAAAGCGGAGAAGGCGAAGCCGTGGGATTTCCCCTGGTAGTAAAAGTAGAGAGCGCAGAGCAGCGGGGCGAGAAGTTCGCCGAGTGTGCCGCCGAGGAGCATTAGGGTGTGTCCGCCCCAGGAGAAAAAAAGATGGCCCGCTTCGTGGATCATGAGATTCGCGAAATCGGGGAAGAGAAAGCCGGAGGTGTCGCGGAAGGCGTGCAGGAGGAAGAGAGAATAGGCGAGGAGCGAGGAGAAGCCGGCGTAGCGGGAGACGGGGTCCCAGGGTTGAGTTTCGGGGAGAGAGAGCGGCATAGGGATAGAGTAGCAATGGCAGGAAGCGATTTGCGGCGGAGGCGGGGAGGAGTTGCGCGGGGGGAACCCTCGCAGTGGAAGTGGGAGGAGGATGCGGGGTTGAGGTCCTTCACGCATCTCCGGTAAACGGCACCGGAGTCCAAGCAGCGGACCTTGTCGGATGCGTTCAGGATGACAGTGCATTGTGACGTGAATGGTGCATATTGAAAGTTGGGAGGTTGTCTTGAATCTGCAAAAGCGGTGGCAGAGCCACCGCACTCCAAAGTAAGAGTACCCCAAGAGGGCGGCGTAAAGCCGCCCCTACACCTGGCGCGGGGAGGGTGGGTCGGAGGAGATATCGCCGGTGATCAGGCGGGCGCTGCGGTTGAAGGAGAGATAGAGGAAGCCCCACTGGATGAAGACGATGATGCGGCTTTGGAATTCGACGATGTAGATCAGATGGATGAAGAGCCAGATGAACCAGGCGATGAAACCGGAAACGTGAATGCCGAAAATGTTGGCGACGGCGGCGGCGCGGCCGATGACGGCCATGTCGCCTTTGTTGAAATATTTGAAGGGAGGAAGAGTGCGGCCGGCGAGGCGGGCCTGGATAAGTTTGCCTGCGTAGCGGCCGCCCTGAATGGCGACCTGTGCGACGCCAGGGAGGGGATTTCCCTTCGCGTCGCTGGCGAGGGCCAGATCGCCGAGCACAAAAATTTCAGGGTGATTGGGGAGGGTGAGATCGGGATTCACTTTGAAGCGTCCGGAGCGATCGGTTTCAGCGTTGAGGCGTTGGGCGACTTTGCGGGCGAAGGGAGTTGCGGTGACGCCGCCGGCCCAGAAGACGGTGCGCGCGGGGACGGTGCCGGAAGTTTCGCCGTGCCGATAGCTGACGCCTTCCGCGTCGATGTTGGTGGCGAACGCTCCGAGCATGATTTCGACGCCGAGGTTCCTGACGAGCTTTTCCGCTTTGGCCGAGAGATCTTCAGGATAAGGAGGGAGAACGCGGGGGCCGCCTTCCATGAGAATGATGCGTGCTTCCTGGGGACGGATGCGGCGGAAGTCGTGTTTGAGAGTGTGGTGAGCGATTTCGGCGAGGGCGCCGGCGAGTTCGAGACCGGTGGCACCGGCGCCGACGATGACGAAGTTGAGCCAGGCGCGCTCCTCGGCTTCGGTTTCGGCGCGCTCGGCGCGTTCGAAGGCGTAGAGAAGCTTGTGACGCATCTTGGTGGCTTCTTCGATGGATTTGAGGCTGGGGGCATTTTCGCGCCAGTGGTCGTTGCCGTAATAGGAGGTTTGGGAACCGGTGGCGATGATGAGGGTGTCGTAGGGAAAGGCGTCGCCGTCGGCGAGGAGGACTTTTTTGGCGGCAGGATCGATGTCGACGGCTTCGCCGAGGAGAACTTCGACGTTTTTCTGGTGGCTGAGGACAGCGCGGATGGGGGCGGCGATTTCGGCGGGGGAGAGCGAGCCGGTGGCGACCTGGTAGAGGAGAGGCTGGAAGAGGTGGAAGTTGCGCTTGTCGAGAAGAGTGATGTCCAGGTCGGTGCGCTTGAGGGTTTGTGCGGCGACGAGACCCGCGAAGCCTCCGCCCAGGATGAGGACGCGGTGTGGAGAGGGCATGGAGGGGTTTTCTCCTTCTCGTTTTGGTGAGACTTAGATGTTTAGAAAGGTCCGTTGATTGATACCATTACTAGTAGACCATAATTGGGTGTTGAAGAGGTTGGATGCAGGAGGAGGAAGAGGAAGATTTAACACAGAGAGCACAGAGGTCACGGAGAAGTGAAAGAAAGAAAGAAAGAAAGAAAAGGCGCCCGCCTCGGAAGGCGGCCGCTACAAAAGCAAGAGGCGGGGTAAACCCGCCCCTACAAAGGCTGGGGGGAAGATGGGGAGAGAGGAAGAGTTGAGGCAGGAGAGGCAGGCTTTGCGGCTGCTGTGCTCGAATTTGATTCGGGCGGCTACGCGGGTGGAGCTTTGCAATTTGCTGGACAGTTCCCTATTTCAGGACACGTTGCACCGGGTGGCGTTTGAAGAGATTCGCGCGGCGGGAGCGGTAGCGCCAAAGAGGCTGAGGGAAGAACTGCCCGGGCGGATCACGAACAGGGGATTTCCGGATTTTGAGTTGCTGGAATTTCTGGGGAAGGACCTGGCATCGGAGGGCGAGATCGAGCAGTTGTTCATGAGCGTGCTGCGGCTGATTCAGGAGAGGCATCAGAGCGACGGGAGCGAACTGGAGAATTGATGGCGGCTGAGCGCGCGGAGCGGAAATGGTATTTGGTGGAGGCGCTGGGGTTCGCGGCGCTGGTGGGAATGTATATCTGGCGCTGGCAGGCGACATCGTCGCGGTCGTGGTGGATACTTGCCGCGTGGATGGTGTTGAGCGCGGTGCTGCGAAGGGACACGCCGAAGACACTGGGATGGCGAGCGGATAATTTATGGGCAGCGACGCGAAGAGCAGTTCCCTTTTTTGCGATCGCATCGCTGGCCGTATGCGGGGCGGGGCTTTTTTTGGGGATGCTGCAGCGACTGCCTGCACACCTGATCGAGCCTTCGCGATTCACCGGGTATCTGGCGTTTTGCCTGCTGCAGCAGGTGGCGCTGAATTCGCTTTTGACGAACCGGTTGCTGGGCTATTTTGGCAAGGCTTGGCCAGCGGCGATGCTGGCCGGAGTGCTGTTCGCGGCGCTGCACTGGCCGAATCCGGTGCTGGTGCCGCTGACGCTGGTGGGCGGGGTGCCGATGGCGTGGCTGTTCGCGCGGGAACGAAATATTTTGCCGCTGGCGTTGGGGCAGGCCGTTCTGGGTGCGCTGGTGTGGTGGGCGTTTCCGCTGGAGTGGCACCATTCGATGAGGGTGGGGCCGGGTTACTGGACATTTCACTGATAGCTGATAAGAGGGTAAGTGTGTGTAGAAGCCCAGAACCGGATTGGGAAGGCAAGCCAAAGCGGTAAGAAGTCACAACGAAAAGTGATGGATGTTCTCAGGGGCTAAGGAGCAGAGGCGCAAAGGAAAAGCACCTCGGTTCGGTCGAGCCGAGAGAGCAACCCAAGAACCCACGTGCGAAGACGGCACGTGGGGCACCCGCCAAATACTGAACTTTCAGTGAGTTAATCGCAGTTAAAGTTGTGCTCCTGGAATCAAAAGCCCTTCGATTCCTAGATAATCCATCGCTTCCCTTCCCGGGCGTTAGTCCGGCGGTTCATTCCCCCTCCCAACATTCAATATAAGGTTGGAACTTTCGGGCATGCCTTGGCGTATTGGTAG
>Ga0210403_10005322_pt1 | contig 10935 bp, 6 predicted proteins | sample IncBWC19MmetaG_FD_150863 | JGI IMG/M metagenome (GOLD analysis project Ga0210403, IMG submission 150863) | Forest soil microbial communities from Barre Woods Harvard Forest LTER site, Petersham, Massachusetts, United States - Inc-BW-C-19-M | ecosystem: Environmental > Terrestrial > Soil >... | reverse complement strand
CGTCGGATGCTCGAACGACGGGTAGATGGTGTCGCCATCATGACATCGGAAATGGATCCCAAGCTCGTGCAGTTACTGAACAAGCGTGGCATTCCGATTGTCTTCCTCGACACCGGACGTGTGGGACCCAACATTAGCAACGTCTTCATCGACTACGTCAGTGGAATCGAACAAGCCATTGAGCACCTGATTTCATTGGGACACAAGAGGATTGGATTCGTAAGCGGTCCCCCGACCCTCGCCTCTGCCAAAACTCGCAGCAACGCCTTCACGCTTTCAATCAAGAGGAAGGGGCTCCGCTTCAGGGCCGACTATATGCAAATCGGCAACCATCGAATTGACGGGGGGCAGAGCGCGATGGCAAAGCTATTGAAATTGCGCCAACCTCCGACGGCCGTGATGGCTTCGAACGATCTGACAGCGATCGGTATGATGCGTGAGATTCGCGCCGCAGGGCTGCGCGTGCCGGAAGATATTTCAGTTTTGGGTTTCGACGATATCGAGATAAGCAATTTCATGCAACCTCCGCTGACTACAATTCGAGTTCCACGCGCGGAGATTGGAGTGAGCGCTTTTAATGCTCTTTACGCTGCAAACCATCGACGTGGAAACGACGGGACGGAGCACCGCATCTCGACCGAACTCGTCATCCGTGAGTCGACCGGCCTCGTCAAGAGCTGACCGCAACGCAGGCGACATGAATCCGGGTCAGTGGCCGGTAGAGACAACTCCGGCGAAACACCGTCCAGCCCCAGGGTTTCCTGACCTCCTCGACGCCGGCTGCAAACAAACTTGAAATGTAGGCCATTGTCCTTCTCCTTTCGGTGTTGCACGAGATTTGACTTCTTGGATCTGCGCTACTCGTCTCTGTTCAGGCGTTCATCGCTTAGTGCAAGAACACCTCTGGAGCATCCTTCGGAACAACAAACGGCGTTGCCGATAATTCGGCGTCTGGCTTCCACGCACAAACGAGAAGGATCAGTGCTCTGTCGACAAGATTCTATTTGGCTGCATCAGCAGCGAGATTCAGAATTTCTTCGACTTCAGAGAGCGTCGGCATGGAAGGTTGCGCTCCTACCCGTGTCACCGACACGGCGGCTACCGCACACCCAAATCGAGCAGCGTCCAGCGGCTTCATGCCTTGTGTAAGCGCATACGCAAATCCTCCATTGAATGCATCGCCTGCGGCCGTCGAGTCAATAGCCTGCACTGGGTACGTGGGAATCAAGCATGTTGGAACATCTTCGCCAGCCAGGTAGATACCGCGAGCTCCCAGCTTCAGGATGATGTTGCGAACACCAGTCGCCAGAATTTGACTCGCCACGATGGAGAGGGCATCGTCATCGATCGTATCTTCCCTGATGGGATAACCTAAATCTTTCAGAATGCTCCGAGTTTCGCTTTCATTTGGTGTCAACCAGGTTACCGATTCAAGAAGCGTTGTCGACAATACTTGAGCCGGCGCTGGGTCCAGTACAAACGGGATATGAAGTTGGGCGGCTAGACGCCCCAGGCGCTCCACAGTTTCGAGTGGGATTTCTAGTTGTGCAAGAATCACACCTGCGCTTTGGAGAAGTTCAACGTGCTCTTCCAGATGCTCTGGTCGCAACGAATAATTTGCCCCCGGAATCACAACGATTGAATTGCCGCCCTGTGGGATTACCATGATCATCGCGCACCCTGATGGCTCATCGACTTGACGCACGTGCTCCGTGTTCACTCCTGCCTCGTTCAGTCCTTGAAGAAGTCGGTCTGCGAAAAGATCGTTGCCCAGGCGTCCAACCATTGCCACTTCCGCTCCAAGGCGCGAGGCCGCGACAGCCTGGTTCGCACCTTTACCGCCTGGATAAGTAGCGAATCCTTCTCCCATCAGCGTTTCTCCCTTGCCGGGCATGTGGGAGACGGATGCGACCAAGTCGAGATTGATACTGCCGACCACTACTATTTTCTTCTTCATATCCTCATCTTCAGTTGCTTTGTTGTTAGTGAATGATGAGCGGAGCCAATGCAATTGCACCTAACCCCGTCAAAAAGAAAAAAAACATCCAGGGAATCAACTTGCGTGAGCCTGATGGCGCGGACGAAAACTCGCGCCATACGAAGACACCCCAGAAGGCCGAGACCATTGTTGCGCCCTGCCCTATGGCATAGGACACAGCCGGCCCCACCAATTCTGCCTTGGAAGCTACAAAGCTCGCTACGGCGCCGGTGGACCAGATGACGCCTCCCAAGAGTGCCCAAAAGTGCCACGATCCCCTCGCCGACACGTATTGGCGGAAGGTCGTGGGAGCTTCGCCAGTCAGCGAATGTTTCATCAGGAACATGTTGAGAGGCAGGGAACATAATGCAACGCCAAAAGCAAATACCAGGGCGACAGCATATGGACCCAGTGCATGATCTCCGAGCGTAGATTTCGCGACAAATGGGTAAAACGATCCCATCAGGACCCCGCTTACAACACTTAAAACCACGCCGCGTGTGCTCGTCGTGCCGCCAGGCTCACGACGTTTATACGCTAAAGCGTCGAGCACAATCGCAATTGCAACCGACAAAACGCCGCCAAAGATGAGAAAGGGATTCCCCATCGGATGTATGACATAGTTGGACACTACGCCAACGATGAGAGCTAAACCGATGCCAACGGGAAATGCTACAGCCATTCCCGCAAGATCGATGGCTGCCACCAGCAGCAGGTTCGCGACGTTGAAGATGACTCCACCGAGCACAGCATAAAGGTCGTGGGTCAAATCTGCAGCGTGAAGATTTGCAACGAAGGACGTCCCCTCGCCTCCGAGGCTGCCCAACGTAAATCCCCACACGAGGCTCCCAACGATGATTCCGAGTACATAATCCCAATAGAACAGGGAAAACGAATAGCCGGCGGTTAGCTTACGCGTGTTGGCCCACGATCCCCAACACAACATACTTGTAATCATGAACAGAAGTACGATGCCATACACTTGCGGTTGATACACGAATTGACACTCCGAGAATGAGCAATTTGTCCGTTGTTCTGAACAGCGATGAAACTAACGTTTCGGGCAAAGGAGGCTGGATAGAGGATCGTCTTAACAATCCTCTATCCAGTGCAGGAGCACAACTAGAATCGAATGTCAGCCAGAAGTTGTATCTGACGGGCGGAAAATTGCCCGGTCGATTTCCCAAAGTTGATATTGTTGAGATCACCCACTGGCCCTGTGTAGTTGACTCGGTTGAAAAGATTCAAGAATTCGCCGCGGATATCGAATTTACCTGCTTCCCCAAGGAACGGAAGGGGAAAGGCACGCTGCACCGATAGGTTTACGTTTGCATAGCCGGGACCGGAGTAGGTATTACGGCCGAGATTACCCTCCTGTCCCTTCGCGGGAGCTGGAAACGCGGAGGCTGGAAACAAACCTGAACGGTAAGCTGAACGTTTCACGCTGATGGTCCTCCCAAAGCTGGGTACATTCGGCATGTCGTAGTTGTAACCATCGCCGTTATAGTCGCCGCCCGACGCATAGGGAGCAGACGTATAGACATTGAACCCTTGACCCGATTGCAGGACTACGATCGGAGCCAGCGTGAAGCCATCCGTGATGGTATGCAGGAAACCATGTCCGGCTCCTGGAACGCTCCATACCGCATCTCCTGAGAAACGGTTACGGGCATCATAGTCTGATCGCGCATATTGCCGCTCCGGATGTTGCGTGTCGTAAACAGCCTCTCCGCCGGCGACACCGTTGTCGTTGCTGCTGAGATAATCGAGCGATTTTGCCCAGGTATAGGTCGCATGCGCTGTCCATCGATGAGCAAACCGTCGCGAGATACCAAATGCACCAACATTCGTATTGGCAAGATTGTCGTTTCGGCCGTAGATGACAGCAGCGAAGCTCTGGTTCAGACGCAACTGAGTTCCGCCGTGCGCGATCATGTCGCCCGCGATGCGATTTGCATCGGTCTGAAGAAAGAGCTTGCGGCTCGCGGTTCCAAGGTAATCAGCTTCAAAAACAAATCCACCGATCGCTTGCTGCAGGCTAAGAGCCCAGCTATGGACCATGGGAGCCTGCAGATTAGGATCGATTCCCCCAACCTGGGTCCGCGTTCCAACCAACCCGCCGTGGGCATCAATTTTGTATGACAGACCAGGTGGCGGAGCAAAGCCTTGAGCACCCGAGGAACTGGTCCCATAGGAGAACTGAGCTGCAGTAGCACCGCTGAAGAGGTCCAGCGATGGATTGGCATATCCCGGAGGGTTCGTCCGCATGTTGTTCACATAGGAGTACTCGCCAATCTTATTGCTGTAGATGCCGTACCCTCCACGCAGCGAGAGTTTGCCCGTGCCGAAGATATCCCACGCAAAACCCACACGCGGGGTAAAGCGATACTGCTCTGCCATCGTTGCTGCACCATTGCTGCCACGCGTTTGCATGCTGCCGTTGGCAACTTGCGTCGCAAAATCGGCACCTGCGCCTGGCGTGAAGAATGCAATCGCTTGCCGCCCATTCTGCACCGTACTCAGATGTCCATAATCATCCAGCCGAACTCCCAGATTCAAAGTCAGGCGGGGAGTGATCTTCCAGTCATCCTGAAAATATGGGGCGACATAGAGCATCATGATGCGCTGGTAGAGATTGTGCGCAACTGCCTGAGTAGACAAATCCACAACCGGTCCGCCCTGATGGAACGGCCGGTCGATCGCGAAGTCCATTGGGCTTAGGAAGTAGAAGAATGGACGCACGAGTCCGTTGGTGAAGTCATCGAGATCCTGCAGACGATCGATGTCAATGCCGACGTGAAAAGAGTGCTTGCCGCGGATATACGTCAAACTGTCCTGATAGATGAAGTTGTTCTGTGTCCACGCCGATGGTCCCCATTGCGAAAAATCGTCGCTGAATCCACCAATGTAGTACACGTTAGGCAGGGACGGAATTTTGTCCGACTGGCTGCCCGTATTGCGCACGTAGCTCACACCCACCTCATTGATCAAACGTGGGGAGAAGACATGCAGGTAATCAATCTTGGCGAACATCGTTCCATTAGGATTCGTGTAGGAGTAAATTGGCCGGCCATCAGCGGATTGACCATTGGTCGTATTGCGAAAAAAGCTGAAAAATATCTTGTCGTTGCCTCCACGCATATTGTGATCCAGGCGCACATGACCTTGAAATCCATTGGCTAACGGAGACACATTGATATTTGCAGTACCAACTGCTATGAGAGATCCTGGGATCGTCGTCGGAGTCAATGTGCCATACTTGGCCGCAAGCTGCGAGACAGTTAGAAAGTTGTAGGTTGGTTGAACGGCAGGAGGAGCCTGCGTAAGAAATTGGGTCCCAATCGAGTTGGGAAAGTGTGCCTTCACGTAGTCGGTGAAGGCCTGTGTTTCAACGGCGCGCACCAGCGTAGTACCCTGCACGGAACGCGACCAGAACAAGGAACCAAAGAAGAAGGTGCGGTTTTTGATGATAGGGCCACCGATCGCTCCTCCGAAGTCGTTGCGTATGTACTTTGGAATGGTTGTTTGAAAACTAGTGCGGGCCATCAGGCTGTTGTCCGTGTGAAATTCAGACACCGTTCCGTGGAACTTATTCGTACCTGATTTCGTGAAGATCTCCAGTAGCCCTCCGCTCTGGCGTCCCTTCTCAGCTGAGAAGACAGATGCCGTCACCTTCATCTCTTGAACGGTTGCCGGTTCCGGCGTGATATTTAGAACCCCATCGCGAGAGTTGCTATCGACGACAGTACCGTCTACCTGGTACTCATTGGCCTCCTGACGTTGGCCTGCAGCATTAATCTGATAACCGGACTCCGAATTGAAGCTGCTTGTGCCTACAGAACCAGCAGCGGAGATGTTGGCTGAGCTTCCGAGACCTGTAACCCCCGGGGCCAAAGTTGCGACTCCGGCGAATATGTTCTGTCCCGGCATGGGCGATTCTTCGATCGTTTTTGCCTCAAGCGTTCGACCGACATTCCCCTTGGTGGTCTCTATCTGTTCGGTCTCCGCTGTCACTTCGACCGCCATGCTCTGCTCACCGATGGTGAGTTTGGGATAGATCGTGCGTACATTGCTGCCCTCAATCTGGATGTTCGTGAGTTGCCACTTCCTAAATCCAGGGGCATGCACTTCCGCTCGGTAGGTCCCAGGAAGCAGATTGAGAATCCGCACGAATCCCTGGGAGTTGGAAGTCGCCTTCTGGGAAACCTGTGTCGCCTGGTTGGTCAGCAACAGTTCCGCACCAGGAATGGCGGCGCCTGAGGGATCGACAATGCTGGCTTCAATACCGCTGTCAAACTGCGCAAACGCAGGAACCGACGATACACAGGACACAGCGAACAGGGAGAAGAGCAAAATACGTTTCCAAGCTACGAACACTGGCGCACCTCCAAAATGGGTCCATCTTCTGCAAAAACTGGAGCTCTTAGATTTTTTGAAAGCTTTCAATTTTGCGGCGAGCAAATACTAGGAACTTGAACATAAGTCTGTCAAGAGATTTCTTTCGCCACGCGAGAATCTCTCTCGACATGCCCTTAAGTGTTCTGGTCGATACCCGGTATGACCAAGACTCTATTGAGTAAATGATCGAGGCTTCATAGCGGCAGCGATTACATGACAACTGGATGAGCGGCTTCAGTAGACTATTTCCGGCTTCCTTTTCGATTGCACATTGTGTTTGAAACGTTTTATATTGGTGGCCACTTCTAACTCTTAGGCTGAGGTATTGCATGTTACGATCCGTCCATTTGCGGGCCATAGTTGCGCTCTTCGCGTCCATCACCGCAGTCGCCCAAACGCCTCCGGGGAACAACAGGAGTGGTGAGCAGATGGACGGTCCGAGCTGCGCTGGGCTCCCACAGTGGTACATGCGCTCGCCAGCACATACATGCAGGAATGCCGAACTACAGGCATGGTTGGGCGACATTCGTCGTTGGCGCACAGAATATCGCATCCGCATCGGCGCCAATGGTGACAGTTATGAGAAGCCCGAGCTTGCCTGGACGTTATCGAGTTTCGTTCAACCCCAGATGATGGTGCACGATCGTTTCTTCTATGATGCCTCGACCGCCCGCTACACCATCGACCGTTACCTTGACGACGTCAATCATCGTTATGGCGGCATTGACAGTGTGCTCGTGTGGCCGACCTACCCCAACATAGGCATCGACGATCGCAATCAATACGACCTATTCCACGATTTGCCAGGCGGCATTCCAGAAATCAGGAGCTTCGTAGAGGATTTCCACAAACGAGGTGTACGAGTCCTGTTCCCCACGATGCTTTGGGACCAGGGCACACGTGAAGCCGGTAAGCCGGATGCCGAAGCGTTAGCTGAGGAACTCGCGGCCGTAAATGCAGACGGGATCAATGGCGACACGCTCCAGGGAGTCCCCTACACATTTCGCGCAGCGGCAGACGCGCTACATCACCCGCTGGCGCTGGAGCCGGAACTTGGACCTGGTTCTGAAGAAATGCTGAACTGGAATACGATGACGTGGGGTTACTGGAAGTACGACTTTGTGCCCACCATCAGCCGCTATAAGTGGATCGAGCCGCGACACATGGTCCACATCTCCAACCGCTGGGCGCATGATCATACGGATGATCTCCAATTTGCCTTCTTCAACGGCACCGGATTTGAAAGCTGGGAAAATGTATGGGGAATATGGAATCAGATGACTCCACGCGATGCGGAGGCCTTGCGGCGCACCGCACTCATCGAGCGGTTTAACAAGACACTCTTAGTGTCTTCAGATTGGGAACCCCACGTTAGCATGCAGCAATATGGCGTTTTTGCGAGTAAGTGGCCGGGCAAAGACTCGACCCTGTGGACGATCGTAAACCGCAACTCCTACCCGGTGGATGGTCGCCAGCTCACAATTCCTCACGCAGAAGGGATGCATTACTACGATTTGTGGAACGGGACAGAATTGAAGGCCGCGCGTGAAGATGGCAAAGATACGCTCACTTTTCCTCTGGAGGCAAATGGTTTTGCCGCCGTGCTCGCCACGCCCTCAACAAACGCAGATCTTGACGCGCTTTTGCACAAGATGCAGACACTCAGCGCTAAGCCGCTGAGTAGTTTTTCCCACCAATGGGTTGCGCTTCCGCAGGAGATGAAGCCGATCGCAACGACAAAGCTCACAGTTGGATCTCCCGCAGGAATGTCGCTGGTGCCGGCAACTGATTTTCTGTTTCGCGTGAACGGCATCGAGATCGAGGGGACAAACGATGAGGGGGTTGACGTGCAATATCCTGGCGAGGCATCTCCGCGCCGATTCCACGAGTTGAAGGTTCACATCCCCGCCTTCTGGATTGATACCTATCCCGTCACTAACTCCGACTTCAAAAAGTTTCTCGATGCAACGAAGTATCACCCGAAAGACGACCACAACTTTTTGAGAGACTGGAAGAACGGCAACTACCCTACAGGATGGCAGGATAAACCAGTGACCTGGGTGTCCCTTGATGACGCGCGAGCCTATGCCGCCTGGGCAGGAAAGCGACTTCCCCACGAGTGGGAATGGCAATACGCTGCACAAGGCAACGATCATCGCGATTATCCCTGGGGCAACGAATGGGTTCCGGCGAATGCGCCAACTCCAGACAAGGGTCGCATCGAATTGCCGCCGAGCGATGTCCACGCGCATCCGGAAGGCGCCAGCCCGTTTGGAGTACTGGATCTCGTCGGGGATGTCTGGCAGTGGACGGATGAGTGGACAGATCAGCACACTCGTTCCGCAATCCTTCGCGGCGGTAGCCACTACCAGCCCAGCGGGTCGCAATGGTATTTTCCGCAGGCCTATAAACTGTCTCAACATGGAAAGTATCTGCTGATGGCGCCAAGCCTTGATCGCTCGGCTAGCGTCGGATTTCGATGCGTCATGGATGCTGCTCAATAACGAGGTCGCTCCCTTGCCAAAGAAGAACACAACAGAGAACACCTCGCGCGGCCGGGCGACGATGCACGATATCGCTAGACTGGCGGATGTGTCTCTCGGCACCGTTTCCCATGTAATCAATGGCAAGGTAGGCGTTCGCCCCAAAGTCCGCGCTCGCGTGCAAAAGGTGATCGATGAACTCAGATATCAACCAAATCATCTGTCCCGGGCTCTCCGGACCAATCGAACCAATCTGATCGGGATGATCATCCCGGATATTATGAATCCATTCTTTCCTGCAGTGGTCCGTGGCGTCGAAGATGTTGCGTTCGGGTCCTCGTATCGTTTACTCCTCTGCAATGCCGATAACGATACGGCAAAAGAGGAAGCCTATCTCAGTGATCTCCGGTCTTTTTTGCCGGCCGGGATCATTCTGATGCCATCGTTCGAGCATAAGCTGTCGTGGGTGAGCGAATTCCCTATTGTCTGCATTGATCGCCGCCCTCCTGATTGGGAAGGTGACAGTGTTACGGTCGAAAACTTTGAGGGCGGGTACAAGGCGGGCAGACACCTGACTCTTCTTGGCCATCGGACAATCGGCATCATCCGAGGCCCATTCAATGTTGTCACTGCCAATGATCGAGTTCGGGGCTTCCAAAAAGCACTCCGCGAAAAACGGGTAGAACTGTTACCGGAGTACATTCACGAAGGCGTGTTCACCCAGGAGAGCGGCTATATCTGCGCGATGCGGCTTTTACGTCTTGTGCCTCGACCTACAGCAATTTTCGCAGCAAATGACCTCATAGCCTTCGGCGCTCTCGCTGCTGTCAAAGCGTCAAAGCTGAAATGTCCCCAAGACGTCTCCATCATTGGATTTGATGGTCTCGGATTAACCGATATTACAGAACCAGCCCTCACCAGCATCATGCAACCTAGCTACCAACTGGGGTCCACTGCCGCGCGCCTTCTGCTGAATCGGATTGGAGGAGACACATCTCCAGCTCGGCACATCGTCCTGAAGACAGAACTCGCCATTAAGGATTCGGTGCAACCCCAAACTGCTGTATAGCGTGCAAGAAGAGCGCCTTGAGTCGGCGGCGAAATGGGCCGACAACCCCTCTCGTCTTTTCGTAAAACTAGGCCGCTTCCATCATGTCTGCGTTTCCCAAAGGCGCAGGGCGCCTTGCGGCAAGCAGCCAACGCCGCCTTGACCGGCTCATTGGGGATCTTTTAGATTCTGCGCCAGAATATTTCCCATCCCAATCGGAACTAAATACGACTGCGCGTGGCCGGCGCGCCTCGAGCGAAAGCTTTCTCTGGAACTTTTCATGGGAGGCTCAGGAGCAGGCCTGAGGCCTGCTCCTGAGGATGTTTACTGCACGTTGAGTGTGACGTTCATCGAGCTATGTGCGCCGGTGGTTACATCCGTCGCGGTCACCACCACGGTGTAGCTCTTGGCCGTTGCGCTTGGAGAACTGCTTCCTCCGCAACCGCTCAATCCCAGTAGAGCGCCCAGAGACAGAACCATTACGGCCAGCGCTACCGTCAGCCGCGGCATCAGCTGCAGCCGCTTGCGAACCGTCTTCATACCGGCCAACGGCAGCAGCAGGAATCCCAAGGCCACCGGTCCGAAAGGTCCACCCGACAAGGGCTGCACATTACGCGCTGTCTGGCTGCTGGTCTGGATGGTGAGCGTAACCGGCGTCGCCGCGCTGCCCGCCGGAATGGTTGCCGGGGAGAAGGTTGCGGTTGCGCCGGTGGGCAGACCGGTTGCGCTCAAGGTCAACGCATCGGGGTAGGTTGCTGCGCCCGCCGGTGACAGGCTAAGGGTGAAGGTCGCCGCTGCACCCGGAGCCACAGTCGCTGTTCCCGAGCTGGAACCAGTCCCGGAACCCGAGGAGAGCGTAAGGCCTACCGCCACCGTTAAGCTGGTGTTGGCAGCCGCCGCGGCATAGTTTCCGCTGCCGGCCTGGCTGGCACTCAGCAATACCGTGCCCACACCCGTCAACGTCACGGTCGAACCCGAGATCGTTGCCGGGCCCGAGACTACGGTGTAGATGAAGACGCTTGTGGAGT
>Ga0210403_10005321_pt1 | contig 10935 bp, 7 predicted proteins | sample IncBWC19MmetaG_FD_150863 | JGI IMG/M metagenome (GOLD analysis project Ga0210403, IMG submission 150863) | Forest soil microbial communities from Barre Woods Harvard Forest LTER site, Petersham, Massachusetts, United States - Inc-BW-C-19-M | ecosystem: Environmental > Terrestrial > Soil >... | reverse complement strand
CAAGACCTTCCGGCTGGGGCAGGCCACTGCCGCCCCGACAGCGAGAGGCATGGCGATCCCAATCGAGCCCCCCGTGTTCCCTAGCCAGTCGTGCGGCGGAGCTCCCTTCGTGGCCGCCATCAAGCCTCGCCCCGAAGTCATGGATTCATCCACCACAATCGCATTTTCAGGAAGCAGAGCCCCCACCACGGCGGCCAGGCCGGGCAGCGTAATGTCGCCGTCGGGCAGAACGGGCCGGCCTGTCTTTTCACTGACCGTCTTCGCTCCGGCCAGCTGCGTTCGTCCCGCAGACAATTCCGCTTCGAGCGCTTCGAGCCCGCCGACATAATCTTCACCTGGACTCGCCAGCGTGTGGATCTTGCATTCCGGCGACGTGAAAGCACTATCTTTTCCCGGAGAAGCAAAATACGCCATGGGAGCCTTAGCGCCCACCAGGATCAGCTGACGAAATTCCTTGAGTTGTTCGACCGCCTGTTCGAGCACGTAAGCGATTCGATCCACTGCCGGTAAGTCAGCGCCTCGCTGCAGGCGGGTAACTGGATATGGGGCGAAGAGCTTGGCTCCCGTGGTTACCGCGATGCGCCCCGCAATCGCCAGCCCTTTGCCGTACAGCGCATTTCCGGTCATCAGTATGACGGTTCGCGCTCCCGACCGGAGCATGGCGGCGGCACGTTCTACCGCATCAGCGGCCGGCATCGGCGTTCTTGGAACAACTGCGACGGCGGGAACGGAGCCGCCCTCGCTCCACGCCACATCGGCGGGCACAATCAGCGTCGCAATCTGGCCCGGCGCGGTTCTGGCAGCGGCGACCGCTTCGCTGACGTCACGGCCCACTTCGGCCGCAGAACGAGACGTCCGCAACCACTTCGAATAGGGCCGCGCGATTCCTTCAATGTCGGACTTGAGCGGCGTGTCATGGCGCAGGTGGTGAGTGGCATGCTGACCAATTACGTTGATGATCGGCACCTGGGCGCGGCTCGCATTGTGCAGATTGGCGAGGCCATTGCCAAAGCCGGGGCCGAGATGCAGCAGAGTCCACGCCGGCTTCTCCGTCATCCGCGCATAGCCATCGGCCGCTCCGGTGACGACTCCCTCAAACAGGCCCAATATGCAACGCACTTCCGCGATCCGGTCCAGTTCGGCGACCAGATGAATCTCCGACGTTCCGGGGTTGGTAAAGCAGGTGTCCACCCCGCCGCCAACCAACGCCCGAATCAAACTTTCAGCGCCATTCATCGGTCTACCGGGTTATCCTTATCGTGGGTTTTCTGGGGTTTATCCCGAAACGCCCGCCATTCGTTCGTTTGCCCGCAGGAGCGCGCGCACGTGCAGTCTAGCATGAGACAAATCCATGTCTTCGCACTGGTCCTGGCCGCAGGATCGGTGGTTGCCTGTTCGCGCACGAAACAGAGTCAGGCCGTCCCGTCGCAATGGGATCCGAAGGCCGCGGCGGCCTACCTCGACCAGAGAGAGGCCACCTGGATGCAGTGGCCGGGCGCTGCCCGCGATCACAATACCTCCTGCATATCCTGTCATACCGCCTTGCCCTACATCCTGTCGCGGCCGGTGCTCCGAAATGCGCTGGGTGAAAATGCTCCTTCTGCCGGCGAGCGCCAGCTCCTCGACAATGTCACCAAGCGCGTAAAACTTTGGAGCCAGACTGATCCCTACTACAGCGACAAAGAATACCGAGGCAACAAGGCTGCCGAGTCTCGCGGAACTGAATCGGTGCTCAACGCGCTGATCCTGGCAAGCGATGACGCCCGGAACGGAAGCCTGAGTGACGTCACCCTTGCCGCGTTCGCCAATATGTGGGCGCTGCAACAAACAGACGGCAGTGGCAGGGGAGCCTGGTCATGGCTTCAGTTCGGAATGGAGCCGTGGGAAGCGAACGACTCGCAATATTATGGCGCGGCGCTGGCAGCGATCGCCGTCGGCACTGCTCCCGGCAACTATCGTTCGGCTCCCGAGATCCAGCAGCAACTCACCAGCTTACGCGATTATCTCAACCGCGAATTCGACAAGCAGTCGACCATCAACCACGCCGTGCTGCTCTGGGCGGCGGCGAAACTGCCGGGGTTGGTTGCGCCCGAACGGCAACAGTTCATCATCCAGGAGATCTCGGATGCTCAACAGTCGGATGGCGGTTGGGAACTGCCACCACTGGCTTGGCCGAAAGACCGCTCCCTCCATTCTCTGATTCACAAGTGGTTCCGGTCCGACGGAACCGCTCAGGACAGGAAAAGCGATGGGGTTGCCACAGGCCTGATGACATTCGTTTTGCGACAGGCTGGCGTTCCCGCTGCAGACTCTCGACTGACGCGGGGACGGGCATGGCTTGCGGCCAACCAAAATAAGGCGGACGGCTCTTGGCTGTCTGTCTCTTTGTCCCAACGTCGCAATCCATCCTCGCATGTCGGGCACTTTATGAGCGATGCCGCCACAGCTTACGCCGTGCTGGCCTTGAGTGGCAATTAGCTTTGTCTTCAGGCATTTTGCGGACTCAACCTGAGAAACATCTGCGATAACCATCCTGGTGTAACCTGTGACGGACCGCTGATTCGGAAGGTTCTGCCTTCTCGTCTGTGGTCACAAGTGCTATTGAAGACTCCGGTTGGTGACTCACCTGTGCGAGGCCTCTTGGGTATCCGGTCGCATTCGCGGGTCGTTTTCGGTCTGCTGGTGCTGATGATCGCGATTCTTCTCGTGGCAACCATCGCTATCCTGCGTGACAAGCCGGCTTCCAACGAGGTATCGCTCTCTGTGGTCACCAGCATAAACGAGAAGCGTCTCGCCGTTGTCGCACCCCGTATTCCAGCGTGCCCACCCGCCGGCCTCCCCGTATTGCAACCGTCATCAAAAACTGGCCACCACCGGGTGACGCTCACCTGGCATGCGAGTGCTCCCGCTGCTAACTCCAATAGCGCGACCGTCGGGTACTGTCTGTACCGGAGCAAGAAGCAGAATGCCGCAAAGCACAACCCGCGGTGTAGTGACTGCGAGCAAATTAACTCGATACCCATCGTCGGCACCGCTTGCGTGGACGACCTAGTGGAAGACTCCGCAGCCTACTACTACGTGGTGACCGCGATCGATGCCAAGGGAGAAATCAGTTCTTCCTCAAACGAGACCGCCGCGCCAGTGCCAGCGAACAAAGGGGCTGGTAGCTCTGCGAGTGTGGGTTCATATCCTCGTTGTCGCGCCACGACGGCGTCGCAATAAGCAGTCGCAATAAGCAGTCAATAAACAACCGTCCGGCTGGTACTACCGCTCGTATATCTCGATCGGCAATCCGTCAGGATCGCGAAAAAACGTAAAAGATTTGTTGGTAGCCTCGTCCAGGCGAATCGCCTCAACCTCAACCCCGCGCGCCGTCAGGCTTCGGACCGTTTCTTGCACGTCGTCGACTTCGAACGCAATATGGCGCAACCCGCACGCCTCGGGAGCCGTTACTCGAGCCGGCGGATCGGGGAAGGAAAACAGTTCGATCTGATACCGATCCCCGACTCGCAAATCCAGCTTGAACGATCTTCGCTCTTCGCGATAGATCTCCCTCACCATCTCCAACCCAAGAATCTCGACATAAAAATGCTTCGACCTCGGATAGTCTGAGCAGATGATGGCAACGTGATGAAGACGATTGAACATGCTCCCCTCCGGCTTCAGCTAAGCATACACATGGACTCAGCTGCGGGAACACAATCGGCTTGATACGAGCGGGTCAAATGGAAAGCTGAATCGAGTTTCTCTCAGTCACCCGCCTTCAACACGATGAGACTGGCGTCATCCTGAAAGTGTCCGCGGCTATGCTGCGAGGCCGCGCGCATCAAAAGGCCCATCAATTCCTCGGCGCTAGAGCGTGGGTTGTCGCGTGCGACACGGATCAGCCTGTGTTCCCCGAACGGCTCCTCGTCCGCATCACAGGCGTCGACCAACCCGTCGGTGAAAAGAATCAACTTGTCGCCACTCCTCATCTGCACTTGGCTTTCTTCATAGAGCCAGTGGGGGAACTGTCCCAGGACTGCTCCTGCCGCTTTCAGTTCCATTGATGTGCTGTCCCCCCGGATTAACAGTGGCGGATTATGCCCAGCGTTGCAATAAGTCAGCCGGTTGTCGTCGCTGTCCAGCAGAGCGTAGAAAAACGAAATGAATTTCCCTACGGGCGTTATTTCACATAGGATGCGGTTGAGCCGGTGACACAGTTCAGCCGGCGCCAGCCTCTGCCCGACCAGCGGTTTGAGCGCGGCCTGCAAGCTCGACATCAATAAGGCTGCCGGCATGCCTTTGCCGGCCACATCGGCGATGCAGAGCGCAGTGTGTCGTTCGTCGATGCGCGCCACGCTGTAGTAGTCTCCGCCTACGAACCGCAGCGGCTGCGTGATGGCGGCCACTTCATAGCCCCGCACCTTGGGCAGTTTCTTGGGCAACAGCCTACCCTGAATTTCGCGGGCCTCCTGCAATTCTTCCTCGCGCAGCCGTTGCGCCCGCCGCTGCGCCCGTACCCACAAAATCTGGTTCTGCAATTTCTGTAGAAGCTCCTGATTGTCCCAAGGCTTCTGAATGAAATCCGAAGCGCCGCGCCGCATCGCTTCCACCGCCAGACCTACGCTGCTCCAACCGGTCATCACCACCACCGGAAGCAGGCTGTCGATTGAACGAATTTCTGACACCAGATCCAGCCCTTCTCCGCCCGCCGTGGTATCGCGAGTGTAGTTCAGGTCCATCAGCACTGCGTCGAATTGTCCTGTCTCCACTGCGCTCAGCAAGGGGCCGGGATGCGTGACAGATTCCGTCGAGAACCCCGAGCCCCTTAGCAGCATTTGCAGAGCATCAAGAACGTGCATCTGATCGTCGGCAATCAGCACGTGGCCCGTCTCGGATGGCATACTCTGCTCGGTTTCCCGCATCGCTACGGCTTCCATATGCCAATCGTTTGCATGCTGCGCGCCAAACTCCCACTCCATGCAAGCTGTTCATTTCGCGAAGGAAACGGAGGCTATGGTGTGTGCGGGCAGGCCGCGACTTGTGCGCTGATGGAATCAGCTGTCCGGAAGCGGACACCAGAAATCGGCCTAATGAACCAAACTCCCCCGAAGAACAGTTACAGAGGCGGCAGGCAGGTTGTACAACGTGCTCTCGCTGCCCGTAAGGTTTGAGGTTGAAGGTGGCCCGTCGGGATCGGCGTGTCCTTTTTTTCTGGCGGCGTGCCACTGGTACTGCGCCTTGCCGAACGTGATCATAGTGACTGGCCCAAGGAAAGTTCGATCTCGGTTGGCCTCCGCATCATGAAACTTGATCTGGATTTGGTGCGCCTGGTCGTGGTCTTTATTGATGAGCATCAGAGACCACTGACCATCAGGGCGCTGCAGAGCGTACGCAGTCACCAGCAGGTGCCCAGCGGAATCGCGGACGTCGCTTGTGGCCACGTAGAGTTTCTGTTCGGCGTCTTTCGGTTCGGCCCACTCTTGCGTGAGAAGTTGCGCGGCGAAAAATTGCGCAGTCTTCTCCTGGATCTCGTAATGGTCGTCGACCATGAACATGTGGTAGGTGCCCCAACTGTTGGCGCAGGCGGGGTGCGGAGGAGAGTAGGAAAGGGCGTGATAGTAATGCGTGGATTTCCCCCCAGCGGTCAGAAAGCCACCGAAAGAATCCGCCAGCCACAAAGCGCCGAAGATGTCGACCGCCGCCTCCCCGCCGTGATCGTTGGTTTCGGTGTCGAGCAGCGGAATCCCGGGAGGCAAGCCGTCGTCCCGCCACACCTTCATGATGTGCGTGATCAACTCCGGCTCCTGATAAAGGTTCTCCCATGGAGTCTCGCACCCGTCGTACGGATAATGCTCGAACGACATGAAAGCGAGATCGTGGATACGTCCATGGCCCCTCAAGTAATCCAGAAAACGCCGGAGCCAGGAAGTCCCGCCTTGTGCATCGGGCCAGGTCTGGATGTCTTCTGTGACCCCTTCAAAAACAGGTCCGCCCAGTTTGAAATCCGGATCGACCCGGTGAAGCGCCGTCGCAAATTGCAAATACAGAGTGGCGTAATCCTCCGGCAGCATGTATTGGCCGTCGGGTTCTTCGCCCATCTCGATGTACGACACCGGGTAGCCACGCTTCTTGATGTACGCCATTTGCGCGGCCGCGTCCTCGGGAGTGGAGTACAACAAGGCTACAGGAACAACGGCCGGCAACCCGCGCGTGATTCCGCTGGTGAAGAACAGGTCAAAGCCCGGCTGATCTCCCGATTCCATGCGGTCGGGCGCTACATAAAGATCGGAAGGCTCGTGCCACGGATCGACCGATGAGCACAAGGTCAGCGTCTGCTTTTGATCGGGCGAGTGATGGAGCAGGTCTTTGAACTCCCCCCTGTCGTCGATGTTTCCGAGGTAAAGCTCGCGGATGGCATAGCCGACGCAATTTCGACGATCGCTGGAGCCGTGGGTGTCGCACGTATTCGACGAGCGGGTCATCCACACCCGCACGTATTTCGCGGATACCGAAGCAGCATCAAGTCGCAGCGTGGTCGTGCCGCCGGTTCCCTCCGTCACCGTTCCCGACGCAAACGTTTTCCACGATCCTTTGTCTTGCTCATCCATCGCATCGCCGTCCCCCAGCCAGTACTGCACCTGGTAGGCATGAGCGTACGGGTTCGCCCAGGCGATGCGGATCGTATTGATGTTTTCCTTTTTGTCGAGCGCGATCACCACCCATTGCGGATGGAGCGAATCGTCCTCCCCGGTAAATTCCTTCGTGAGATACGGATTACTTTTCCAGTAAGACTCGAGATCTCCGTCATCGAGGCGCGAGAAGCCGTCAAACTCGCTTCCGCCATTCCGAGTAAAACCCCGGTGCTGGAGCTGATAGCCATACGAATGGCGGATCATCTCCTTCGTGGGAGTCGCGTCGCCTGTGAAGTATCCCTTGCCTGCCGGGTCGCTCCAGGTGCCCTTGGGATTCCAATGCCAGGCTTGCACGAATAAATCGGTGTTCTGCCTGTAACTGATCACTCCCCAGCCCGCGGACAGCACCTGCTTGATCTGATCGGGCCGGAAGAACATGTCGGTGGCGTTGCTGGGCACGCGGTCCACCGTCGAACCCAGCGCGTAAAGAGGACTGAATGTGTTTACGACGTGGCCGGGCGTTGCATCGACGACAACGGTTTGTGCCACGCTATGGCTTGGCCATAGCAAGGCAACCCACACGAGAACAACCGCGTTTAACATCTTGCGCAAAATCAATGCGGGAAACAAACAGCGGTTGCTATGCATGGCGCGCCTCGAAGGAATTAATTGCAAACTTAGCTCGCGGTCGGTCTCGACCGCACTCTTTTGTATAATTTACGGACTCTGCGGTGCAAATCCTGCGCCGGGCAAGGGAAGCGTACTTCATGCTGCTCAAAGTGTTCAAGGATCGGGCCTCGCTGGGCCAGGCCGCTGCCGAGCAGGCGGCCACTGCCATACGCCGCGCCCTCGCAGAGCGTGGCCACGCTCGTATCATCGCTGCCACGGCTGCGTCGCAGCTGGAATTTCTCGAAGCTTTGACCAAGGCGCCCGACATCGACTGGTCAAGAGTAGAAGCTTTTCACCTCGACGAATACATCGGCTTGCCGATCTCGCATCCGGGAAGTTTTCGCAAAATGCTGCTGGAACAGCTGGTGCAGAAAACCGGAATCGCCAATTACCATCTACTCGACGGTGACGCCGCCGATCCGTCAGAGGTCGTGCGACGCGTCGGCCAAGACCTCGCATCCCGCCCCGTGGATATCGCATTTCTTGGCATCGGCGAGAACGGCCACATCGCATTCAACGACCCGCCCGCCGACTTCCAGATTGAGCAACCTTACATCATCGTGAACCTGGATGAGGCCAGCCGCCAACAGCAGGTCGGTGAGGCGTGGTTCGCCGACATCTCACAAGTCCCGAAGCAAGCCATCTCCATGTCGGCTCGCCAGATTCTCAAAGCTACGGAGATTCTGGCCGTCGTGCCCGGCCCGCGCAAGGCCCAAGCGGTGAAGGCCTGCTTTGAGGGCCCGATCAGCCCCATGGCACCGGCGTCCATTCTGCGCCAGCACCCCAATGCCACTATCTATCTCGACAAAAACTCCGCCGCGCTTCTGGGTCCAGCCCTTGAAGAATTTTCGTAGAGAACGAATTGCGGACAAATGAGGACAAGCGGGATCCCTCATAGGGAGCGGCGTTCGGGCGCTGATGGACTCCATGCGAGCCAATCAAGCGCAACTCCTGAATCCTTTTTCCGCCTATCGAAATCTATTCAAAAACAACTAGTTTGCGTCTGGCCGTCACCCAGACCACAACGCCAAACTGTTTTGTTCTGTTATTGGAGAATATATGGCGAAGAGGTTGATCCTGACGTTAGTCGTTCTAGCCGCTCTTCTAGGCGGCCTCGGATTCGCAAAATTCCGGCAGGTTGAGACTGCGATTGCCAAGGGTGCAAGCTACCAGCCTCCGCCAACCGCAGTCACTACAGTCGTCGCCAAGAAAGAGACTTGGCCCTCGACGTTGTCGGTGATCGGTACGGCGGCCGCAATTGAGGGCGTCACTGTGAGCGCCGACTTGCCTGGAACCATCGACAAAATTCACTTTGAATCGGGCCAGTGGGTGCACGAAGGCGACATTCTGGTCGAACTCGATACCCGCCAGGAACGGGCGCAGCTTGCTAGTCTTGAGGCTCAGCGCGATCTGGCCGGCATTAACTATGGTCGCGCCCAGGAACTGGTGAAGGCTGGCGTCATCTCCCGTTCGGAATACGACAACGCCACCGCCCAGCAGAAGGCAACCGAAGCGCAGGTCGGTGACATTCGCGCGGCCATCGCACGCAAAACGATTCGCGCTCCGTTTTCGGGATCACTGGGAATTCGTCAGGTGAGCCTCGGGCAATACCTGGCGGCTGGTCAGGCTATTGTTTCTCTGCAGTCGCTGAGCCCCATCTATGTGAATTTTGGAGTGCCTCAGCAAGAGACGCCCAAGGTGATACCCGGTCACCTCCTGCGCATCACCAACGGCGATCTGCCTGGCATGGCTTTCACCGGCCGGATTACCGCGCTCGATTCGGTTATCAGCGAGCAGACGCGAAACATTCAGGTGCAAGCCACAGTCACGAATAAAGACAACAAGCTACGTCCCGGAATGTTTGTGCAAGTCGAGCTCCCGCTGGGGCAGCCTCGCCAGGTGGTTCCATTGCCTGCTTCGGCCATCAACTATGCGCCATACGGCGACTCCGTGTTCGTCGTCGTTGAAATGAAAGATCCGAAAGGGAACACCTATCGCGGCGTGCGCCAGCAAGTGGTCAAAGTCGAGGGCTCGCGCGGCGATCAGGTCGCGATTATTTCCGGCATCAACCCCGGAGACGAAGTTGTCAGCTCGGGAGTGTTCCGGTTGCGCAACGGCGCCCCGGTTCAAGTGAACAACTCGGTGAAGCCCGACAATAATGCCAGTCCCAAGCCCGAAGATAGCTAGACACTGGCCGGTACTGCTTTGTCCTCGGAGGAGCGAGCATGAAGTTCACGGATTTATTCGTTAAGCGTCCGGTTCTGGCGATCGTCGTCAATCTGGTTATCCTGATCGCCGGCCTGCAGGCCATCCGTTCGTTGAGCGTGCGTCAGTACCCGCGCAGCGACATCGCTGTCATCCAGGTAACGACGGTGTATGTAGGCGCGAACGCCGATCTGGTTCGGGGCTTCATCACGACGCCGATCGAGCGCGTCATTGCCAGCGCCGACGGCATCGACTACATGGAGTCGACCAGCGCTCAGGGCTTGAGCACGATCCAGGTGCACCTGAAGATCAACTATGACACCACTGCAGCGCTCACGCAGATTCAGGCGAAGGTAGCGCAAGTACGTAACGATCTCCCTCCGGACGCACAGGTTCCGGTGATCGATCTGCAAACCGCCGACACCCAGTTCGCCTCGGTGTACCTTGGATTTTCTTCCGCCGACCTCGATCAGAACCAAATTACCGACTACTTGACCCGTGTGGTGCAGCCAAAGCTCAGCGCGATCAGCGGCGTGCAGCGCGCCGACATCCTGGGAAATCGCACCTTTGCGATGCGCATCTGGCTGAAGCCCGAACAGATGGCCGCGCGCGGTGTGTCTCCTTCCGATGTCCACGACGCTCTATCACGCAACAACTATCTTTCGGCGCTGGGAAGCACCAAGGGTTCCATGGTGTCGGTGAACCTGGTGGCCAACACCGACCTGCGTACATCCGATGAATTTCGCCAGATGGTGGTGAAGCAACAGAACGGCGTGGTGGTGCGCCTCGGAGAAATTGCCGACGTGCAGCTGGGCGCCGAAAACTACGACCAGGATGTCCGCTTCAACGGCGAAACCGCCACCTTCATGGGCATCTGGGTTCTTCCCACGGCGAATTCACTGGACGTGATTCGCAACGTTCGCGCGGCGTTACCGGCGATTCAACAGCAGTTGCCTACTGGCATGAAGCTGGGAGTTCCGTACGACTCGACAGCATATATCCAGGACGCGATCAACGAAGTGCTGCACACCCTGGTGGAAACGCTGCTGATCGTGGTGGTCGTAATCTTCCTGTTCCTGGGATCGTTCCGCTCCGTGCTGATTCCGGTGATCGCGATTCCGATCTCGCTGATCGGAGCCGTGTTCCTCATGCTCCTGGCGGGCTTCACCATCAATCTTCTGACGCTGCTCGCGATTGTGCTCTCGGTAGGCCTGGTGGTTGACGACGCCATCGTCATGGTGGAGAACGTTGAACGACACCTGCATCTGGGCAAGTCACCGTTCCAGGCGGCGAAGGACGCCGCTCGCGAACTGGTCGGACCGATCATCGCCATGACGATCACCCTCGCCGCCGTGTACGCGCCGATCGGAATCCAGGGAGGATTGACGGGCGCGCTGTTCCGCGAGTTTGCCTTCACCCTGGCCGGCGCAGTCGTCGTGTCAGG